>RCMY010001448.1_pt1 | contig 22593 bp, 19 predicted proteins | sample 2041341 | NCBI WGS metagenome assembly RCMY01 (sample SAMN09708234, study PRJNA481090) | Marine sediment metagenome, whole genome shotgun sequencing project.
GCTGCTGCTAAAGCCCTCGGCTAAAGCGCACTAAAGGTACACAATGGTGGGTGGGAGCACTCAGTGCCCCCACCCACCGCCACGTTGGCAACACTGTTGGCGTGATCGCAACGACGCGAGGGAGTAAACGCCAGTGCGCAAGGGAATCAAGAACTGGGGGCCGCCCCTCCTCCTCGTCTCCCCGACGATCATCATCCTCGGCATCTTCGTCTACGGGCTGATTGCGGCGAACATCTCCGTGTCGATGAGCGACCGGCACAGCCTGAAACCCGCGGAGAACTTCGTCGGGATCGACAACTACATCGCCCTGCTCACTGAGGACCGCTTTCTCCACTCCCTCTACAACCTCGGCGTCTTCACCCTGTTCTTCCTCATAGGAACCATGGCATTCGGTTTTCTGTGGGCCTGGATGCTCGACAAGGGTGTCACGGCAGAGGGCGTGTTTCGCTCCGTCTACCTGTTTCCGATGGCGATCTCGTTCATCGCATCCGGTGTCGTCTGGCGTTGGCTGTTGAACAGCGCTGAGGGTGATCGAGCGTCCGGCCTGAACCGCATCTTCGAGAATGTGGGGCTCGGGTTCCTGCAGAATCCGTGGTGGAGCGACCCAACGTGGGGCATGGCGGCTATCGCCCTTCCCGCCATCTGGCAGCTCTCTGGTTACGTCATGGCCCTGTTCCTCGCCGGATTCCGGGGCATCCCGGAGGAGTTGCGCGAAGCCGCACGCATGGATGGCGCTTCGGATTGGAAGATGTACCGGCACGTGATCTTCCCGCAACTCAGCCCGGTGGCATTGTCTGCCCTCATCATCGTCGGACACATGTCGCTCAAGGTGTTCGACCTGATCATGGCGATCACGAAAGCCATCTACCAAACCGAGGTGCCAGCCACCTACCTGTGGATTGCTCTCACCGCGAATGACTACGCGAAATCGGCCACGATCGCCACCATCCTGCTTCTTCTGGTTGCGATTCTCATCATCCCCTACCTGATTTACACCGCTCGCGCGGAGAAGGCGCAACGATGACGATCACCACTGGGATTGAAAGGAAGGCGCCCGTCGCCACCGGGCACGGCGCGCGCGTGCGACTCAGCCGAACGACCAAGTACGTGTTCCTGGTGATATTTCTGGTCGCCGTCCTGATGCCCGTGTATGTGCTCGTGGTGACGAGCCTCAAACCGCCAGCGGATGTGAACCCCGCCACGTCCTGGGGCCTCCCCGTGCGCTGGCCGTGGGAGCCCGTTGCTCCCGGCGGCCCGACCGGTTTCGACAACTGGGTGATCGCCTGGGAGGCGTTGTCCGAGGCGATTGGCCGCACGTTCCTGCTGGCGATCCCCGCGGCGCTGATCTCATCGTTCCTCGGCGCGATGAATGGTTTCGTACTCTCCCGCTGGCGCTTTCCCCGCGCCGACTGGGTGTTCACGTTCATCCTGTTCGGGATGTTCATCCCCTACCAGGCGATCATGACGCCGCTCGTGCAGATGAAGACCTCGCTTGGTCTGCCGAGCGATATCAGCACGCTCATCCTCGTGCACATTATCTACGGTTTACCAATCTGTACGTTGATCTTCCGGAACTACTACGTTGGCATCCCGAACGAGCTTATGGAGGCATCCAGAGTTGACGGCGCGGGGATGCTCCGCACATTCCGAAGCGTTGTGTTGCCACTGTCGCTGCCCGGCTTCGTCGTCACGATCATCTGGCAATTCACGTCGGCCTGGAACGATTTCCTGTTCGCGCTGTTCCTGTCGAACCAGCGCCAGGGGCCGGTTTCCCTCGCACTCAACAACCTCGCGCAGGGTGCTCAATTGGCGAACTACGGTGCAGCCATGGCCGGCGCATTATTGGCATCACTGCCGACACTTGTCGTCTACATCGTTCTGGGCAAGTACTTCATCGGCGGACTCATGAGCGGATCGGTGAAGAGCTAGTCACGCGCTCGAGTGCGCGGCGGCGCGAACCGTCTAGTGTCAGAAGAGTGAGCTCGCAGCGTGACAAAACCATTGGCGCAACCACGCAGCTTGCAAGTCAAGCGAGCATCAACTTCGGATCATCGATTGCCGGTTTGCTCATTCCCATTGTGGGCAGCGTCGTCGTGGTTGCTGTGCGGCAACTCGTCACGGCCCTCGTTCTCGTGCCCGTCATTCGCCCGCGACTTCGGGGGCGAACGCTGCAAAGCCTGTGGCCCGTCATTGCCCTCGGTTTGATCCTTGCCGTCATGAATCTGAGCTTCTATGAAGCGGTCGGCCGTGTGGGTCTCGGCGTTGCCGTCACGATCGAATTTCTTGGGCCGCTCTCGATCGCTTTACTCACCTCCAGGCGGTGGCTGGATGTCGCGTGCGCCCTCGGGGCCGGGCTCGGCGTGTACTTGCTCGCCGGCACCGACGGGAACATGGATGTCCTGGGCATCATCCTTGCGCTCGTTGCCGGTGCGTGCTGGGCCGGGTACATTTTGGTCGCGCGCACCGTCGCTACCCGGTTTGCCGGACTCGACGGGCTGAGTCTCGCGAGCGTCGTCGCCGTCGCCGTCATTGTGCCGTGGGCTCTCTTCGTCGTCGATTTCTCGGTCATCAGTTGGGGCGTCTTAGGTCTTTTGGTCGCGACGGGAGTGCTGTGCTCCGCGATCCCGTACAGTCTCGACACTGTCGTGCTGCGCAGGATCACTCCTCGCCTGTACGCGATCGTGTCCAGTTGCGCGCCCGTCATGGCCGCGCTGTTCGGGTGGCTCGTGCTCAGCCAGGTGCTGTCGGCGCAGCAGATCGTGGCGATCATTCTCGTCTCTGTTGCCGCAGCAACAGCCTTCGCGACGCAACGCGACCGGCCGGTGTCCGACATCGAGGTGGTGGCGACATCCGCTCCTTAGCGCGGGGCCACACCGCCAATGTTCACGGGCACTAAAGCGAAGCACCTCAGTTGCTGAATGCCTGTTCCCCGTACAGTGTCGCGTAGGCGCCGCCAGCGGCGATCAGTTCCGCGTGTGTTCCATGCTCAACAATGCGACCAGCGTCAAGAACGAAAATGACGTCGGCGGCGACGACCGTCGAAAGCCTGTGAGCGATCGCGATCGTTGTGCGGCCGCGGGAGGCGGCATCCAGCGCTTGCTGAACGACGCGCTCGGAGATGGAATCCAGCGCACTTGTCGCTTCGTCGAGAATCAGCACGGCTGGATCTTTGAGAAGCACACGAGCAATCGCGATGCGCTGCTTCTCTCCTCCGCTCAGTCGATATCCGCGCTCACCGACGACGGTGTCATAGCCTTGCGGGAAGGAAGCAATAGTGTCGTAAATATTGGCGGCTTTGCACGCTTTCGTGATTTCTGCTTCGGTGGCTTCGGGTTTCGCGTAGCGCAGATTCTCGCCGATCGTCGCGTGAAAAAGGTAAGTTTCCTGGCTGACGATGCCGATGTTCTCCAGCAGCGACTCTTGCGTCAGGTCGCGCACATCGTGGTCGGCAAAAAGTACGCGCCCGTGGGTGGCCTCATGGAAGCGCGGGATCAGGTAGGAAATCGTCGTCTTTCCCGCACCCGATGCCCCCACGAATGCGGCAAACTGGCCGGGTTCGATCGTGAAAGAGATGCCCTTGAGTGTCGGATTCGTTGCCCCCGCGTCATCCGGGTAGCTGAACTGCACGTCATCGAACTCTACTTTGCCAAGCGCCGCGTCGCCGCTGGCAAGCGTTGTGGCATCCGGCGAATCGGTGATGGCCGGTGTCAAGTCGAGGTACTCGAAAATGCGGGCGAACAGCGCACCGGATGTCTGCACGTCGAGAGCGACACGCAGCAACCCCATGAGGGGGAACATGAGTCGCGCCTGCACAGTTGTAAACGCGACGATTGTGCCTGCCGTGACGGGGACATCCTCAAGAATGAGCCACGCGGCGACGAGGTAAATGATGGCCGGGATGACGGCAAGAAAAATTTGCACCATCGCAAAGAACCATTGGCCACTCATTTGCTGACGCACTTGCAGACGCACCTGGTTGTCGTTCTCGCCCTGGTAACGCGAAACCTCGGCGGGCTGCTGGTTGAAACTTTTCGCCAGAAGAACGCCAGACACCGACAGTGTCTCTTGCGTGATGGCGGTGAGGTCGCTCAGCGACTCCTGCGTTTTCGTGGCGATTCTCGCGCGCACTTGCCCGACACGACGCTGCGCAATCACGAGGAACGGCATGAGCACCAGAGCAACGACGGTGAGTTGCCACGAGAGCACCACCATGGCGATGAATGCCGCGATCACCGTCACGGTGTTGCCGAGAACGCTCGAGACCGTGTTGGTGAGAACTCCGGAGACCCCGCCAACATCGTTTTGCAGCCTCGACTGGATGACACCGGTCTTCGTTCGTGTGAAGAAGGCGAGTTCCATGCCCTGCAGGTGATCGAAAAGTTTGACGCGCAACGCGCCCATGACCTTGTTTCCCACGTTCGCGGTGAGCCAGGTCTGCCAGACACCAAGAGCGGCGGACACGAGATAGATGGCAACCATGAGGCCGACGATCTCGCCGAGCACGGGAAGGTCTGGTCCGCCTGGCGGGAACAGACCGCGGTCGAAAGCTTGCTGCGTGAGCAGCGGAGGCAGCACCGAGAGCGCGGCACCGAGCATCACGAGGCTTCCCGTCGTGATGAGGGCAGCACGATGCGGCGCGAAAAGCTTCGCAATCCTGCGGAACAGTCCAGTGATTTTTGGTGCCGAAGCATTCGCGGCACGCTGCGCGTGGACATCCCCGCTACTGACGCGACTTCTGCCGCCACCCCGAATTCCGCTCACGCTTTCATTATTCAGGAGTTTGTCAGGCCGATTAACCCTTCGTTGAACCCGCGAGCAACCCTCGAACGAAGTAACGCTGAAGTGCGAAGAACACCGCGAGCGGAACAATGATTGCCACGAAAGCGCCCGCCGTCAGCAAGTGCCACTCTTGCCCGTACTTGCCTGTGACTTCCGCGAGAAGCTTCGTGATCGGTGCGACCGTGCCGTCGGCGAAGACCAAAGCGACAAGCAAGTCGTTCCACACCCACAGGAACTGGAAGATTCCGAATGCGGCAATCGCTGGCATCGTGAGCGGCAGGATGATCCGGAAGAAGATCTGACCGTGACCCGCGCCATCCACGCGCGCCGCTTCGATCAATTCGCGCGGGATCTCGGAGACGAAGTTGTGCAGAAGGAAGATCGCGAGCGGCAAAGCAAAAATGGTGTGCGCAATCCACACTTGCGAATATGAGGTGCCCGCGTTGAGGCCGCTAAACAGCTCGACATCGCCGATCTTGAGTCCGCGCGAGAACAGGCTGAGCAACGGGACGAGCGCCATCTGCAGTGGAACAATCTGCAAAGCGAAGACCCCGATAAAGACCCAGTCTTTGCCTTTGAAGTCGATCCAGGCGAACGCGTACGCAGCAAGCGAAGCAATCACGAGCGGGATGATGGTCGCGGGGAGTGTGATGGCAATCGAGTTGAGGAACGCTTCCCCCATGGTCAATTGCGTGTTGCCTGCCGCGAGCACCTGCACGTAGTTGTCGAACGTGAATCCCCAGTTTTGCAAGATCGTCCACCAACCGGTTGTCGCGACTTGCTCGGCTGGACGAAGCGAGGAGATAAATAGACCGAGAGTCGGCGTGGTCCACAGCACCGCGATGATGAGCGCCGCAATTGTTGCGGTGCGGCTCGTCAAACGGCGTTTGGTGCGTTTTGCACCAGCGTTGGCGCCGCGAGCAAGCTGCTTTTCGGTTGACGGGTCGACGGGCACATCGATGGGGGTGACGGCGCTCATCGGATCTCCCTCTGCTTCTTAAGCTGCCTCGCGTTGTAGACGATGATCGGCATCACGAGGAGGAACAGGACGACGGCGAATGCGGCGCTTCTGCCGGTCTCAAATCCTTTCCACTGCGTATACATTTCGTTTGCAATGACGCTCGTCTCGTTCGTGCCCGCCGTCATCGTGCGCACAATGTCAAACACTTTGAGCGACGCGATGGAGATCGTCGTCAGCACGACAATGAGTGAGCTTCGGATGCCGGGAACCGTCACGTTGATGAACCGCTGCCACGCATTTGTCCCGTCAAGTTCTGCTGCCTCCAACTGCTCTGCCGAGACGCCTTTGATCGCCGCGGAGAGAATCACCATGGCGAATCCGGTTTGGATCCAGATGAGCACGATGATGAGAAAGAACGTGTTCCACGGTGAGTTCTGGAGCCAGAAGACGGGCTCGCCTCCGAACCACACCACGATTTGGTTGAGAAGTCCGATCTGGTCCTGATCCGCCGGTTTTGCGTCGTAGACGAACTTCCAAATGATGCTCGCACCAACGAACGAGATTGCCATCGGCATGAACACGAGGGCCTTGAATATCTTTTCACCGCGCGACTTGTCGATGAACGCTGCGTACGCGAGGCCGAAAATAGTGGACAGCGTTGGGACGATGAGCACCCACACGATCGTGTTGAGAACAACGCGGATGCCGTACGGCTGTGTGAAGATCCATACGAAGTTGTCGAACCCGACGAAACCTTTGCTCCGGTTGTCCTGGAACGCCTGAATTGTCGTACCGATTGTCGGGTAGATGAGCCCGATGCCGAGCAGGATCACGGCGGGGGCGAGGAACCCGGCGAGCTGGAACATGTATCCGGCGCCCTGCTTCGAGCGGTAATCGAGCAGAAAGAAGACACCGCCGAGAACAGCGGCGATCGCGGCCGCCCACAGCACAGAGCCAAGCAAAAGCATAGCCACGAGAGGAAAGAGCACGCACACCGCGAGGCGGATGACCGTGTACTTCGTTCCTTTGCGCGGTGCGATCTCGATGAAGAAAAGCAAGAGTGCGATGACCACGAGGAACGCGGCAATCACGAGAATGATTTGCAGCCAGGCCGGAAGGGTTGCGATCCAGCCAAGGAACTGTGACATTGGCTACCTCTCGAGTGCGTCGTCGGACTCTATGGTGTCTCGCGAGCGTACCAGCGGCTCGCGATGAGGAACAGGGGCCGACCGTGGCCGACCCCCGTTCACCCTTGTCTAGCTAGACGGCCATGAACCGTCAATGGTGGAGAGAACTTCGTCCACCGACTTGCCGTTGATCCAATCGACCATTCCCGTCCAGAACGATCCTGCTCCCACCACTCCCGGCATGAGGTCAGATCCGTCGAAGCGGAACGTCGTCTTTGGGTCCTGCAGAATCTTGATGGCTTCCTGCAGAATCGGACTCGATGCGTTGGCCGGGTCAAGACCGTTGTTGGCGCTGATCACGCCACCCAGCTTCACTCGGCTGTTCGCCCACTCGGCGCTCGACAGGTACTGCTGCACCTTGATCGTGTCTGCGTCGTTCGAGAACGCTGCGACGATTTCGCCACCACCCGTGACGGCGTTGCCACCGGCTTCAGTGGACGGTGTCATGAACGCCCAGATGTCTGCATCCGGACCCACCGTGGCGTTGCCGTTCTTCGGGTCGGTAATGAACCCGTCAAAGAAGGATGCCTGGTGAGTGAGCGAGCACGTGCCGTTGCCCAAAGCTCGGGCAACATCACCGAACGGTGTCGCGTTGATCGACTTGACGTCGCCGAAGCCCGCGTTCACGTAGTCCGGGTTCAGCAGGATGTCTCCGACCGAATCAAATGCTGCCTTGATCTCTGGATCAGAGAACTTCACCTCGTGGCTCACCCACTTATCGTAGGTTTCCGGTCCAGCCTGGCGAAGCACGAGGTCTTCGACCCAGTCAGTTCCTGGCCATCCGGTTGCCGCGTCGGAACCGAAGCCAGCGCACCACGGCGCGGTGCCTAGCTTCTCCTGCATTTGCTTCGTCAGGTCGAGAAGACCCTGCCATGTGGTCGGAACCGTCCAGCCGTTGTCGGTGAACTGCTTCGGCGAATACCAAATGAAGCCTTTGACACTGGCCATGAGCGGAGCCCCATAGAGAACGCCATCCGTGGTCGCGTAGTTCGCCCAGTCATTCGACCAGTACTTCTTGACGTTGGCTGCCACCTCATCCGGGGCTGGCTGAATGAGGTCGCGCGAGGCCAAGTCTGCAAGGAGTCCCGGCTGCGGGAAGATCGCCAGGTCCGGGGCGTTTCCGCCTTGGGCCCGGATGCTGATCTGGGTTTCGAACTCTTTACTCGCCTCGTACTTGATTTCGATGTTGTTTTCCGTCTCCCAGTCCGCCCAGGACTGCTGGAGAAGCTCCGCTTCTGTGTCGGAGATCGTGCCGTAAAGCGTGACGACGCCGTCGGCCTGGCCTGCTTCTCCTGGTCCGCCGCCGCCGGATTCACCAGCGGAGCAACCAACGAGAGCAAGGCTTGTTGCCGCCAGGATCGCTAATGGTGCCGTGAAACGTTTGTGCAAGGTGGAACTCATGTTTTTCCCTCCTCAGTGAGGTCATCCCGTCGGGCGATGCAAGGACGCCCCGGGCTCATTATTGTTCTGGATCCACCCGCTGACGGCCAACTGTGCACGCCATCGGGAACCGGTTCCACATCACAAGCTACGACACATCCGGTGCAGACTGCAAGCACCTTGTACCCGAGGAATAGGCCACGGTCGGCGAATCATGCGCAATTGTCGGTTTTTAGGGTCTGCCCCCAAACAGGGGAGTTACTCCGCGTCGCGTTTCGTATTCTCTGGAACCGGTTCCATAACGGGGTCATTCTCAGTATGCTGTGCAGCGGACGACACAGGGAGGTGGCCTTTGAGCGCAATCGGTGACGTCGCGCGCCTCGCCGGGGTTTCGAAATCGACGGCAAGTCGTGCTTTGAGCGGTCGAGGGTACGTTGCCGACGCGACGCGACAGCGCGTGGTCGAGGCCGCAGCAGACCTCGGTTTCGTCGTGTCCTCCAATGCCGCGAGCCTTGTGACCGGCAAAACCAGAAACGTCGGCGTCGTCATTCCGTTCATCAATCGCTGGTTTTTCGCAGAAGTGCTTGACGGCATCGAGTCTGCTCTCATCAGCTCCGGATACGACTTGACGCTGTATCGACTGAGTTCGGATGCCGAACAACGCCGCCGGGTCTTTGACTACTTTTTGGTGCGCAAGCGAGTGGACGCCGTGATCGCTGTCGGTATCGAATTGACCCCGCGCGAGGTGAGCCAGCTTCGCTCGCTCGGAAAGCCGCTCGTTGGTCTCGGCGGGCCGATCGAGGGCATCCCCACGATCAACATTGACGATGTCGGCACCACGCGTCGAGCAACGGAGTTGCTCATAGGTCTCGGGCACCGCAAGATCATGCATTTGGGTGGTGACCTTGACGAACAAATGGACTTTCGCGTCCATGCTCAGCGGCTTGCCGGTTTCCAACGCGCCATGGATGATGCGGGGATCGGTTCCGACGATAACTTCCGTGCGGTCCCCTTCAGCATTCCCGGCGGTTATGAGGGAGCTCTCCAGGTGCTTTCCGATCCACGGCAGCGCCCCACCGCGATTGTTGCCGGGTGCGACGAGGTTGCCGTCGGGATAATTGTCGCGGCGCGACAGCTCGGCATCCAGGTGCCATCTCAGCTTTCCGTCGTGGGGATCGACGGCCACACTCTCGCCCCCATGTTCGGGCTCACCACGTTCGAACAGTTCCCCTCACAGCAGGGTTCTCGCGCAGCGGAAATCATCCTTGAGCGGCTGGAGAATCCCGCTAGCGAAGAACCGCATTCCTCCGATGCGCGAGACACGATGCCGGTGTCCCTCGTTGTGAGATCTAGCACAACGGCGCCACCCGCTGAGGCGGAAGACCACTCCAGATAGTGCGAGCCCCTCGCGTTAACGGGCGAAGGCGCCTACCCCGTAGGGCAGACGCCTTCGCGCAGAACCGGGATTTCCCGGCATCAACTACTTGAGCGTGACGGTTGCGCCAGCCTCTTCGAGCTGGGCCTTTGCCTTCTCAGCGTTCTCCTTGCTTGCGGCCTCGAGCACCGTGCTCGGTGCGCCGTCAACGAGAGCCTTCGCTTCTCCCAGGCCGAGGCTCGTGAGTGCGCGAACCTCCTTGATGACCTGGATCTTCTTCTCGCCTGCGGCTTCGAGAACAACGTCAAAGCTGTCCTTCTCTTCGGCCTCTTCTGCGGGAGCTGCTGCTCCGCCACCTGCGGCGGCAACCGCGACGGGCGCGGCGGCGGTGACCTCGAAGGTCTCCTCGAACTTCTTCACGAACTCGCTGAGCTCAATGAGCGTGAGCTCCTTGAACGCGTCGAGCAGCTGGTCTGTTGTCAGCTTTGCCATAATTTTCTCCTTCTACACACGTTGTGGATCTGATCCGCCGAGCCTGCCCGGCGAAGGTATTTCGACTCAGGCATCCTGCTTCGCGCGCAACGCGTCGACCGTGCGAACGGCCTTCGACAGCGGTGCGTTGAACAGGTAGGCCGCACCGAACAGCGACTGCTTGAAGGCGCCGGCCAGTTTGCCCAGCAGCACCTCCCGGCTTTCGAGATCGGCGAGCTTGGTGACCTCTGCTGCACTGAGGGGGTTTCCGTCGAAGAAACCGCCCTTGATGACGAGCAAAGGGTTTGCCTTGGCAAAGTCACGCAGAGCTTTCGCCACGGCGACAGTGTCACCGTGAACGAAGGCGATTGCTGAAGGGCCGACAAGCTCGTCGTTAAACGAGCTGATGCCTGCCGCATTCGCTGCAATTTTGGTCAGCGTGTTCTTCACCACGGCGTAGGTTGCGTGCTCACTGAATGATGAACGCAACTGCGTGAGCTGCGCGACAGTGAGTCCGCGGTACTCGGTGAGCAGAACGGCGCTTGAGCTACGGAACAACTCCGTAAGCTCGGCAACCGATGCTTCCTTGTTCGCCATGGCACTCCTTTATTTCGGTGACCGCACGGCGAAGAGGCAAAAGAAAAAGCTCCGGCGCAAGCGCACGGAGCAGAGATTCCGAGAATCGGATGGCTACTTCACACACCTGCGCGGGCATTCGCTTTCGCGACTCTTCGCGACACACCCTTGCAGGCACGTCGAACCAGCGGTCTTTGGCTGAGTCCAGACTACGGGATGTGTGGAGTGTCGCGCAAATTCAGTCAGTTGCCGGTTCGTCGGTAACGGGCTTCTTCGCCGCGGGCTTCTTCGCCGCGGTTTTCGTTGCCGGGGTTTTCGTTGCCGGGGTTTTCGTTGTAGCAGTTTTCTTTGCTGCGGTTTTCAGTGCCGCAGCTTTCTTTGCCGCCGGCTTACTTTCCTCGGGCTTTTTTACCGCGGGTTGCGCTGCTGGCGGTTTTTCGGCAGCGGGTTCCAGTACAGGATCGAGCTCGCTTTCCGCCTCGGATTCTGCTTCTTCGTCGGCATCTCCCAACTCAACGTCAGCGCGCTCTAGGTCGTCGCGCTCGTGAGCGTCGTGCTTGCTGTCGTCGTGCTCGTCGTCGTCGTGCTCGTCGTCAGTCGATCCCTTGCGTTTCACGGGAAGGAGAACGAAAATGGCGACTCCGACAACAACGATTCCCAGGACGAGAGCTGCGATGGTCACGCCAGACGGGCTCTCCACGACATCCGGCGAGGAAGCAGAAATGAGTCTCTGGTACGCCGCGGGTGTCGTCGGTTGACTCAGCCCTGACGTGCCCGCGATGAGGGGAAAGAGGCCATCCTCGGTCAAGGCGAACCACGCATCCCTCTGCGAATCGTGCACAATCCACGAATCCTGCGGTGCCTTCGCGATTTCTCGCGCGAAAGCGGCAGAGTCGAATGACGCAAGCTCCGGCTCGTCATCCGCCGGATTGATCCACACGGTGGCCAGCCCAAGCACGTCGCCGCGCAGCGTCACGGGCGCTACCCAGTCGTTCGTGAGTCGGGTCGGATCATCGCTCACACGCCCGGCAAGAAAATCCGGAGTCCACTCACGCACTCGCGAGATGGAGCCGACCTTCGTTGTCGCATCAAAGTCGACGCCGTCACCCGAAACGTTTCCCGAACCGTAAAGGTCAATGAGGCGAGGGATAAGTCCCTCGGCGAAGTAGTCGGCGACAGGTTGCGGTGTCGTGGGTTGATCGAGAGCGTGCGCCTCCGACACCGAGAGCGCGGCAAATGGCAGCACGAAGGTGAGCGCCGCAAGAGTTGCCGCGGCTCGTCCCATCGTTCGCACGCTCACGTCGGGTCCTTCGGGTTTCGGGGTGCCACTAGTCTGTCACTTCGTGCGTCGTCAGAGCGACAAGGCACAATGGTCGAGTGAGCAATACGCCGGCGCAACGTCAACCCATGCTGTGGGGCGACCATTCTGCCGACCACCGTTCGCGCATTGTTGCCACCTCCAGCGACCGCGTCGCGTGGCTTAAAGCTCGCACTCGCGGAGTGACGGCAACGGATGTTGCGCGCCTCTCAAGTGAACGAGCACTTCTCGCCGTCGCAAGAGACAAACTCTTCGGATCTTCGTTTTCCGGCAATGCGTACACCGATCACGGTCGAAACCGCGAACCTGAAATCGCGCGCTGGGTGCGATCCTTGTACGGCATCACGCCGAGCATCGACTTGTACCACGCTGAAGGTAACGCTCTGCATTTGGCGACGCCGGATGGCATCCGCGTTGTTGAAAACCGGGTTGAGCTTGCAGAAATCAAGACGACATCGCGCGCCTGGCGAAGCATCCCGCGCAGTTATTTGCGGCAAGTGTGGTGGCAACAGTATGTGTTGGGCGCCGAACGCACCCTCGTCGTGTGGGAACAGCACGATGATTTTGTGCCCGTTGACGCCGAGCCGCAAGTGAAATGGGTCGATCGCGACGACAACGAGATTCACCAGCTTGTCGGCCTGGCCGACGCGTTGCTGAGGATGCTGCACCCGTGACGCACGCGCCATCCGGCTTCACCAACCGTCGGTGAGCACTTCGTCAAGGCAGTTCACGAAGAAGTCGGCATCCTCTTTTGCAATGCATAGCGGCGGCTTGATTTTGAGCACATTTTGACGCTCGGACGTGGCCTGCACGATGACGCCTAGCCCCAGAAGCCGTTCGCAAATTGCCGCGGTTTCGGTATCCGCGGGTTCGCGGGTTTCCCGATCGCGCACGAGCTCCACTCCAAGGTAAAGCCCGAGCCCGTGCACGGTGCCAATCAACGGATGCCGCTTGGCCAACTCGCGCAACCGCGTTGCCAGGTAGCCGCCCACATCGCGCGCGTTCTCCTGGAGCCCGTCCTGCTGCAGGATGTCGAGCACGGCGATTCCAGCAGCGCAGCTCACGGGGCTCCCCCCGGCTGACGAGAAGAAGTGCCCCTCATTCTGAAGCGCTTCGGCGATTTCGCGCCGCGTAATGACCGCCCCGAGCGGGTATCCGTTGCCCATGGCTTTCGCGATCGTGATGATGTCGGGAACGACTCCCTGTTGCTCGACGCCCCAAAAGTAGTCGCCGAGCCTCCCGTACCCGACTTGAACCTCATCGGCGATGCAGACGCCGCCGCGAGCTCGCACGGCGTCGTATGCGCTGCGAAGATAACCATCGGGAAGCAGCACCCCTCCCGCGTTACCGAGAATGGGCTCGCACAAGAATGCGCCGATGGGCTTGCCGGCGCGGCTGAGCGCGTCGATCTCGCGCTCGAATTCGCTGGCATACTGCGCGGCATCGGCGCCACGGTGCGATCCGCGATAGCTGTTGGGTGCGTCGACGACGTACACCCAGTCTGGACGGTTCTCGAGCGCGCTCGGATTGTCGTACGCGGAAGTCGTCACGGCATCCGCGGCCATCGACCAGCCGTGGTACGCCTCCCGCAGTGAAACGACGAGCGGACGCCCCGTGTACAGCTGGGCAAGTTTGATAGCGAGATCAACAGCCTCGGTACCACTGTTGACGAGCAGCACGGTGTCGAGTTCGGGAGCTGACGCACGCTCCACGAGCCGTTCGCACAAATCCGCCAACGCCCGATAGAGAAACCGAGAGTTGGTGTTGAGCAGTCGAAGCTGGTCCGACACAGCCGCCGTGAGCCGTGGGTCGCTGTGCCCGACGCCCGCGACGTTGTTCACCATGTCCAAATACACGCGCCCCTGCGTGTCAATCAAATGCTCACGCCATCCGCGTTCGATGAGCGGCGGGTTCTCGTAGTACCGCTCCTGCGCCGCAGGGAAGAAGGCCGCGCGGCGGTGCTGCTCAACCCCCGCATCAGGTGGAACTGGCTGAGGAGCGAGCCCGAGAAGCGGCTCCGGATTCGGGGCCAGCGTGCTCCACGCGGCAGACTGCGACGACACGACAAACGCCGCAACTGCGACATCCGATTCGCTGCGGTTTTGCACTCGAAGCCTCGCGATGCCCTCGAATTGGTCGAGCGCGACGCCCACTGTGCCTCCAGCGGCAACGCGACCATCGACGGCGGAAGCTACGCCTTCAATGTGCAGAACCCGGCGATTTCCCACCCCGATCGCAGTCACGAGGATGCTGTGCGGTCCCGCCAATGTGACGTGGGCGTCGAAGGGCGCTGAGACGGGAGAGCCCGCGTTCAGGTAGATGTCGGTGACCGTGGGCCATGTCGTCTGCTCGACATCGCTTAGCGGTGTCGCGCGCGTCAACCGCGGAGTGCCGTAGGTTGCCAGCGCCACCTCGTGCATTACGAGCGCCGTTCGCGCGTGCAACCACTCCGTGTCCTGGTCAAGCCACGCGCCATCATCCATCAACGGGCTGGTCGTGGAGAAGTCCAGGATGTGGCACTGTTTCGTTCCGAGGCCGGCGACGAGCGGAAACGCAACTGCTGCCGGAGTCGAGGCGGTCGCATCTCGCCGCCCAGAAGTCGCTTGCTTCGCGCCGATAGCGTTTCGAATCAAGAGTTCGGCTGCGAAAGGTTCGACGCTCGTCGCTGCAGAAAATATTCGCCACTCGGCGTCGACGCGTTCCCGCGCGTAGTCGTTGTCCGCTTCAAGCTTCACCTGGTGTTCTCCGCTGACGACCAAAACGGCGCCCCTCAACACAACGAGCGGCCACAGCGCGCGAATTTCCTCGTCGCTGAGCGGAAGAATTTCGTGGAAGGCGCGGATGGCGGGAAGCACAGTGGTAAGTGAGCTTCGGGAATGATGGAGAAGCGATGACACGGTCACCGCAAGTTCGGCGATGAGCCAGCTTTCCGCGAGATCGCCGAAGTCGATGACCCCGTAGGGAAACGCGCGCCCGCTCGCGTCTTTGCTGCAGACCACGTTGTCGTCTGTGACATCGCCGTGGATGAGTTGCGTGCGCAGCGTCTCCTTGAGCGCCTCAAGTCGGAGCACGGCATCGTGGGAAGCACTCACGACCTGCTCGCGTCGCGAGTCGCGCACCGACGGGCTCAACTCGTGGATGACCTCGGCGGCCCTGCGCAAGTCCCACTGCAGTCCGCGATCCGGCGCCGCAGCCGCAACACTCTGAAGGCCGAGCGCCACTGTCGCAGAAATGCGTCCCATTTCGGCGACAATCGCCGGCGAAAGATACGGGCTATCGACGAGCGAGGAACCGTCGAGAAAATCGAGAAGACGCACAGTCACGGCGGTGCCGCCGACTTTGGCGTGCTGAATTGTGCTGCCATCCAGCCCCGGCCTTGCGCGAGGTACCGGAACGCCCGCGCGCGCAAGCACCTCGAGCGCTTCATCCTGAATGACGAGGTCTTCGTCGCGAGCACCAGCCCCCAACACCTTCAGAAGGAATCGGCCGTTCGGCGCGTCGAGAAGAAAATTTCTGTCCTGCTGGCTTCCGAGCTCTACCGCCGAACCGGTCACCCCATACAGGCGAGTTGCCAAATCGACGGCATCGTTGATACCGACCGCGGGCCTCGGCACGTCCGCGAGACTGGGCTGGTCAGCTCGTTCAAGTCCGCTGTCGCTGTCGCGTGGCCCATTGTTCATAGTTTCCCGCGTTCGATTTGGCCGTGACGGATGAGCCGTGAAGCGCTTCGCCGGCGCGCCGCGCCACTCGACCTCAACATCGAACGAGAATACCGAATATTCATGCCACTCTGCCCGCTCAACAACAAAGGGCCCCGCCGTGAGGCGAGACCCTTCGTCGTACTAGGTGTGAATTAGATGACGTTGACGTCCAACGGGATGCCGGGGCCGAAAGTCGTCGAGACGGTGCCCTTCAGCACATAGCGACCCTTCGACGAACTCGGCTTCACGCGGTTGATCTCGTCGAGCGCCGCTTTCGCATTCTCGGAGAGCTGCTCTTCGGTGAAAGACGCCTTGCCAACAATGAAGTGCACGTTGGAGTGCTTGTCGACGCGGAACTCGATCTTGCCGCCCTTGATGTCGGAAACAGCTTTCGCCGTGTCCGGCGTCACGGTGCCCGTCTTCGGGTTCGGCATGAGACCACGAGGGCCAAGTACCTTACCTAGACGACCAACCTGGCCCATGAGCTCAGGAGTCGACACCGCTGCGTCGAAGTTGGTGTAACCGCCCGCAACCTTCTCGATCAGTTCGGAACCGCCGACCTCATCCGCGCCAGCAGCAAGCGCTGCCTCGGCGGCTGGACCCGTCGCGAACACGATGACGCGCGCAGTCTTACCCGTGCCGTGGGGCAGAATGACGGTGCCGCGCACCATCTGGTCTGCCTTGCGGGGGTCGACGCCAAGTTTCAGCGCAACCTCCACGGTGGAGTCAAACTTTGCTGAACCGGTGGCGCGGGCGATGCTCACTGCCTCATCCGGTGTGTAAAACTTGCCAGCCTCGAGCTTGTCGGCGGCGGCGCGGTATGCCTTAGATTTCGTAGCCATGATTACGCCTCCACCGTGATTCCCATCGAACGGGCAGTGCCCGCGATGATCTTTTCTGCCGCTGCAATGTCGTTCGCGTTCAAGTCAGCCATTTTCGTTTCGGCGATCTGGCGAAGCGAATCCTTGGACAGCTTCCCGACCTTCTCGGTGTGAGGCGTGCCGGAGCCCTTCTTGACGCCGGCGGCCTTCTTGATGAGCTCCGCGGCGGGTGGCGTCTTCAGGATGAATGTGAAGGAGCGGTCCTCGTACACGGTGATTTCCACCGGGATGACGTTGCCACGCTGCGACTCAGTCGCCGCGTTGTACGCCTTGCAGAACTCCATGATGTTGACGCCATGCTGACCAAGCGCCGGCCCAATGGGCGGTGCAGGGTTCGCGGCGCCGGCCTGAATCTGGAGCTTAATCAGCCCAGTGGCCTTCTTTTTCGGTGCCATTATTTTTCCTTTACTGTCGAACCGGGCGGATGCCCAGCTCTCCCGCGTTTCGGTATTTCCGTAGGCGGTGGCTTGTTACTTAAAGCTTGGTGACCTGGTCGAAGCTGAGCTCCACCGGGGTTTCGCGCTCAAAGAGGGAGACGAGCACCGTGAGCTTACCGCTCTCCGGTTTGATCTCGCTGATGGATCCTGGAAGGCCCGCGAACGAACCTTCCTTGATCGTGATGGTCTCGCCGACCTCGAAGTCGACTTCCTGCGGAATCGAACGCGCAGTGGTCTTTCCACCCTTGACTCCAGCTTTCGCGGGAGCCTCCACGATCTGAACGAGGCTCTTCAACATGGAGAAGGCCTCTTCGAACCGCAGCGGGGTCGGATTATGGGAGTTGCCGACGAATCCTGTGACGCCAGGCGTGTGGCGCACAACCGACCAGCTGTCTTCGTTGAGGTCCATGCGCACGAGTACGTAGCCTGGAATACGCACGCGATTCACGAGCTTGCGCTGTCCATTCTTGATTTCGACGACATCTTCCATCGGAACCTGAACTTCGAAGACGAAGTCCTCCATGGCCATGCTCACGCGGCGGTTCTCGATGTTCGACTTCACGCGCTTTTCAAAACCTGCGTAGGAGTGGATGACGTACCACTTGCCTGGCTTCGTCTTCAGTTCGGCGCGGAACTCCGCGTACGGGTCCACTTCTTCTTCCTCGGCGGCCTCGGCATCTGCATCGGCAGCGGCGGCATCAGCTTCCTCCGCCTTAATTTCAGCCTTGGCATCCGTCACTACGGCATCCGCTTCTGGGTCGGATGCGGACCGCACGACATCGAGCGCCGCCTCAAGGTTTGCCTCGACACCCGCACCCTCGCCGACCACTTGCATTCCGACGACGTGCATTGAGCGCTTCGCGTCGAGCACGTCGGCGGAGACTTCCGCCGCCATCGCGTCGCCCTCTTGCGCTTCAGCTACCTCAGAAGATTGTTCTTCGGCGGTCGCGAAGTCGAGATCCTCGAGTTTGTCGAACTCCTTGTCAGACACTAATTCTCATTCCGTTCTCTGGCTTGCGGCGAATAGCCGTTCACATTGATCAAGTTGCGCCCTCAGATTCGTGCGGGCGCATGCACGACATGCTTTTTAGGTTGGGCCGTTTCCGAAGATGTAACCGACCCCGGTACCGAACACGAGGTCCAGCCCCGAAACGATCGCCATCATGAGCACCACGAAGACGAGCACAACGATGGTGTAGCTGACCAACTCTTTGCGGGTCGGGGTGATGACCTTGCGGAGCTCAACCATCACCTGGCGCAGAAAGAGAGCGATCCGCGCGATGGGGCCGCGTTTCTGGGCGCGATCCATCTTGGCGTTGGCGACGACATCCTCGCTGGGCCCGTCGACTATCTCTCTCGCCACGATTTCTACCTTCCGGATGACGCACAACCGAAAAAGATTCCCGGTTGTACTTGTACTGTCGCGGGCGGCCGCCCGTGTTCAGTTGCAGGGCGGACAGGACTCGAACCTGCAACCTGCGGTTTTGGAGACCGCTGCTCTACCAATTGAGCCACCGCCCTTAGCAGTGCAACACGCCATCATCTCGCTGTACCGCTCAGGCGGCCTCAGCCGAAAATTGGCACGCAAAATTATGGCAGATTTCAACTACCTCGACCCAGTGTATGCGACACGGCCGCCCTTGCGCAAAGCAACAAAACTCGCGAACGGGCCGCAAAGAGCTGCCTCCAAAAGTTTTTCGGCATACCGCGTCACGAATCCATCGCTCGTGACTCTCTCCCTGTAAGAAGCGCAAATCGACGACGTGCTTACTCCACGTCAACGACCTGAACTTCAACTCCATAAACAGAACTCGGAAATACTGCCACCAGGTGGTCTTCCTCGTTCCAATAACCCGAGTTGCTGCGAGAAAGTGCCTGAACAGTTCCGGATTCGAAACGAGTCAAGGAATGAGGTACTACCCATGTTTACTCGTCAAACCCGGCACACCTCGCATCGTGCCAATTCTCGAACAGTGTTGACGTCACTTGCCGCGGTAGGGGCAATCGGTCTCGTCGGTGGTCTACTCGTTGCCGCGCCAGCGGCTGCAGCTTCGCCACAAGCGACCGCCACCTGGGCGCAAGGGCAGTTCCTCTCCGGATCCATCGCGGGGCTCGACCTCGACAAGATCGCACAGCTCACGCCGGCGACGGCGCGAAACAACGGAAACCAAAACACTCAGGAAGTCATTGATCCTCTCGCCGTAAGCCTCCTCGGCACGACTCCCCTCAACGTGGGATCCGTCCGAGTAAGTCCCGACGCGATCCTCTCCACCACGACAACTGGCGGCGTGCTTTCGCAATACGCGAAAGCCGAGAAGTCGGGAAATGCCCTTGGGGCGAGTGGCACGGTCAGCAGTGGTGGCGCGATTGGCCCCAACGCATCCACGCCGGGCCAGGCATTGACGCTTTCACTCGATGCCCTCCTGCGCGCAGGGTACGTTGACGTACTTCACGACCTGAAACTTCACATTCAGGCGGTTGCTGCGCAAGCAACCGGATCCACCACCGCACTTCGCGGTGACTACCACCTCGATGGGCTCACGCTGAGCTTCACCAGTCCGGCCGTCGCATCCCTCGCCGCGCACGTGACATCGACCGTGTCGAGCGCAGAGCAGAAGGTTTCTGCTCTTTCCGGGCGAAACGGTGAACTCGCCGCCGCCGTAAATGCGTACCTCGTGGCCGTCAACCCGGCGTTTGCTCTCGGGTCCGGAGCAAACGTTTCCGTCTCGTTGCAGCATGACCTGCAGACAGCGGTCGCAAGCCTGCTTCAGAGGGATTGGGGAACCGGCGGCGTGAGCTTCAATCTCACAAGCGGCAAAGTTTCTCTCGACCTCGCGACGCTTGTGGGCGGGAACCTCAACAACTTGCCGGTAGGAACAGAACTGCTGTCGCCGGCGGTGATCACGAGCATCTCCTCGAACATTGCCGGACAAATCGAGACAATCGCCGGCCACGTGCAGACCCAGCTCAATGCGGCACTTCGCACGCTAAAACTCGATGTGACCGTCGAGCTTTCGGTACTGAGCGATCAGGCACCCGCCATCAGTGAAATTTGCCGGTATGAAGACTCATCGGGCAACCTCCTGGGCGATCTCGTTGGCAGTCTCCTCGGAAAACTCGTGTGCACGACCACAACCACCGTGCTGCCGAAACTGCAGACATCGGTACACGTGGACGTGCACGGCACCGTTGCTCAAGTCGTGGGCGGAAGCGCCCCGGTCACACTCTCAGCGAAAGCCCTCGGAATCCCCGTCACCCTCAGCACGGCACACGTGTTGAAAGGCCTCGGCAGCGTACTGGAGAACAGGGTTCTCGGATCCAGCGGGATCGTCGGCACCGTCATCGCCCCGCTGGGGTCAAAGTTCACGACACTTGCGGCGAGCGCTCTCACAGGGTCAGCGGGGATGACATCCGCACTGTCCGGGCTGCTTTCGCTTCGCGTGAACCTGCAGGAAACCTCCCTCAGCGGGAGCGGGCTATCCATCGCGACCAACACGGTGTTCACCCAGACCGCACTCCGCGTGAGTGTGGCTCGCGGCGCGGGCGACCCGGGGCTGACCACACTTAACGTGGCAGCGGCATCCGTGGCGCCCTTCGTTACGAGTGGCACGCCAGGTGGTGGCGGCCCCGGCGGGGACCCAGACGGCAATCCCGACGGCAACCCGGATGGTGACCCGGGCGATCCCCAGCTCAGCTCGGCCGCGCTGACCGCAGGGCCCGGCAGCCTCGCCTTCACCGGAGTTTCCATCGGAATCGCCATCGCCATCCTTCTCGCCCTCCTCACGGTTGGCGCATGGCTCGCGCGTGAAGGCTACAAACGGAATCACCCGCCACTTGAGCTCTAACAAGTAGGCGCCCTCCCCCTGCGGGCACGACCGGAAAATCTTTTCCCCCCACTCCGGTCGTGCCCGTGCTTTAAGCTGGTCCCGTGACTATCGAACACGCTCGCATATCCCGCAGGATCGCCGCCATCGCCGAATCTGCAACGCTCAAAGTCGACGCCAAAGCCAAAGCTCTTCAAGCTCAGGGACGGCCCGTCATCTCGTACGCGGCCGGGGAACCCGACTTTGTGACACCTTCGAACGTCGTGGATGCGGCATCCGCCGCCGTGCTCGACCCCCGGAATTACCGATACACGCCCGCCGCGGGTCTGCCCGAGTTGCGCGCTGCGGTCGCCGAGAAGACCCTCAAGGACAGCGGTTTGGCGGTCGAACCCTCGCAAGTGGTCATCACTAACGGCGGAAAGCAAGCCGTTTTTCAGGCGTTTGCCACGATTGTGGATGAGGGGGACGAAGTTTTGCTCCCCGCACCCTACTGGACCACCTACCCCGAGGTCATCAAGCTCGCCGGTGGGGTTCCCGTGGAGGTTTTCGCGGGGGCTGACCAGGAGTACCGCGTCACCGTCGAGCAGCTTGAAGCCGCCCGAACGCCGCGCACGAAGGCGCTCGTTTTCGTGTCGCCATCCAACCCGACCGGCGCCGTGTATTCGGCCGAGCAGACCGCCGCGATCGGCCAGTGGGCGCTCGAACACGGCATTTGGATCATGTCAGACGAGATCTACCAAAACCTCGTCTACGACGGCGTGAAAGCGGTATCCATCGTGGAAGCCGTTCCTGAACTCGCGAATCAGACCATCCTCGTGAACGGAGTTGCGAAGAGCTACGCCATGACCGGTTGGCGACTCGGTTGGATGGTGGGCCCCGCGGATGCCATCAAAGGCGCAGCCAACCTGCAATCGCACCTCTCCTCCAACGTTTCGAACATTTCGCAGCGGGCTGCCCTCGCCGCCCTGACCGGGCCGCAGGAGACCGTCGAACTCATGCGCCAGGCGTTCGAACGGCGCCGCAACGTCATCATTGAAGAGCTGAACAAGATCGATGGCTTGCACGCCCCCATGCCGCAGGGCGCGTTCTACGCGTACGCAGATGTCACGGGATTGTTTGGGCGCTCGTGGGGCGGCGTGAAGCCGACCTCGTCGCTCGAACTCGCCGACCTCATCCTTGAGCAAGCCGAAGTGGCGGTCGTACCTGGCGAAGCGTTCGGGCCGAGCGGATACCTGCGGCTTTCGTACGCGCTCGGGGATGAACCGCTGCTCGAGGGCATCCAGCGCCTCCAGCGCCTTTTCGCCTGACTCGCACTTCGCGGACCCGAACTCTCGCGCTGCTGAGGCGGCCCGCGTCTGTTTCCCGCGCGTTCCCCATATCCGCCTTGGCAATGTGGTCGCTGAGTTTCGAGAACTGGCCCTTCCAGGGCCTTGGGAAGGGCCAGTTCTCGCAACTCATACGCTTGTGGAAAACTCGCACCACGAGAAACTGAACTTCGCGATGCTTGCCTCATGCCACGGTTCCCGCTCAGCGATCGGCTTCGTGAAGGTCCATTCACCGTACGACAGGGAATTGACGCGGGTTTCGGAGTCAAACGGCTACGTGGCAGCGATCTCCAGCGGCCGTTTCGTGGAATACGTTCACCGTCCCCTGGGCCACTCACGCTCGAGAGCCTTTGCGCCGCGTATCAACAATCAATGCCG
>RCMY010001788.1_pt1 | contig 22590 bp, 22 predicted proteins | sample 2041341 | NCBI WGS metagenome assembly RCMY01 (sample SAMN09708234, study PRJNA481090) | Marine sediment metagenome, whole genome shotgun sequencing project.
AGGGGAATTGAACCCCTGACCTCTTCCATGCCATGGAAGCGCTCTACCAACTGAGCTAAAGCCCCGCATTGCTGCGGGCGATGACGATACCGCCGCTCACGATCGGTTCAAACGAACCGACACAATCAGCGTTCGATGCGCCAATCGACCTTCGGGACGTCGAGGTAGAGACGCTCGATCTCGTAGAACTCGCGCTGCTCCTCGTGGAAGACGTGCACGATCACGTCGCCGTAGTCGATGAGGATCCACTGCTGCTGGTCACGACCTTCATGACGCACCGGCGCCCGACCGAGATCACGCTTGGCAGTGGCTTCGATCTCGTCGGCAACCGTCCGGACGAGGCGCGGGTTGGACGCACTGCAGACGACGAAGTAGCCCGCGATCGACAGCACCTCGCCGACGTCGAGGATGATGACGTCGGTCGCCTTCTTGTCGTCGGCAGTTCGCGCGGCCAGCAACGCCAGCTGCACGTCGGAGTCGTCTGGGCTGTGTGCCCCAGGGGTTGGAGCGTCGGGTGCCGATTCGGCGTGGGATTGAGGAGCCATCAGCGACGACGGTACCGGCGCCGTCGCTCGTCGGCGCGTCGGCGTCATTCATCTGTCCGCGACGGGTTCGCCCTACTCGCTCTCGAGGGGCTGGGACTCGAGGTAGTCGGTACCGAGTCGGACGACGACGTCGATGCCATCGATCAGCGCTTCGGCCACGACCACCTCGACCTCACCGAAGATCACCGGACCGAGTTCGAGCATCTCATCGACGAAGTCCGGATCGGCGACTTCGATGCGGGTGACCGAGGGAGCGCCGTCGGTCTGCTGTGTCGCATCGACCGAAGCGACGTTGGCCTGCAGGAACAACAAGGTCTGCAGCACGTCCAGGCCGACACTGCGACGCGACGTGAACCCCGAGTTCGAGGCATCGAGCTGTGCGTCGCTGATCGGGATCTCGACACGGAACACGGGGCCAGGGTTCGGTGTCGACACGCGGGCGGGCGAGATCTGGGCGAAGACGAGCACCGAATCTTGCCGGTCCAACACCACCGCCATGGCATCGAGCACCGGCTGACTCCCGTCCGACAGCGTGGGGTCGAGCATCAGATCCCGGGCCTGCACCGGGCCGCTCCACAACCGCTTGAACACCTCCTCGATCGACGCAGATGGCGTCGGACGACCGACGTCGTCCACGGGCACGCTCGCCGCATCCGCAGTCGTCGGAGCGCGCTGCGCCACTGCGCTCCACACCGCGACGTCGACGGCGTGCCGTTGCCGCTCCGACGCATCGAGGTCGACGGCGCGGAGCACCGATGCGAGTAGCGGTCCATCCAGGGTGGCAGTACCGGCGGCAACGAGCGGCTCACCAGCGTCGACGTCCGAGTCAGCTGCGGGATCGGGATCGGCATCGGGGTCGGAGTCGGAGTCGACGACGTCGATGGGCAACTCGGCATCGACGGGCAGCGTCGGTCCGATCAGCTCGATCAGCCGGTCCTGGCCCACGATCTCACCGAACTGCAACGTGATCGCCAGCGTCCCTTCGACCTGTTCGAAGAATGCCGCCGGATCAGCGGGGTCGAGCAGGCTGGCCAACGCAAGACGATCGTCGCCGAGGCCACCGTTGACATCTGCCGAAACGGGCACCGTCACCACCGTGCCGCCCTCACCGGAGGGCAACAGGGTCACGATGACCAGCGAAGCCAGACGCCCCTCATCGTCCACGACGGCAAGTGCGGCGTTGTCTGTGGCGGGCAGCGACGACACCGGGCGGTCGTCGACGGCGATCGTCTCCCCCTCGGTCGAATTGGCGATGGCGTTCGCTCCGACGGCGGCCAGCCCGGCGCCGGCCACGACGAGGGACAGGCCGATGAGCCCACCGATCACTGTTCGGCGCCGTCGCCGTTCACTCCGAGCCGTCACGACGCGCCCTGGACGGCGGGCGCGGCGTAGAGCCTGCGGGCGATGATGACGTCCAGCACGGGCTCGGTCACCAGGTAGTCGAGCGGACGTCCGTCGTGGAACCGTGCGCGCAGGTCCGTACTCGACACTTGGAGCCGGGGCACTTCGACACGTATCCAATCGATGTCGTCGGGGAGGTCGACCGGATCCCCCGGTCGGTCAACGACGACGAGGTGAGACTGTGCAACGACCTCGTCGTAGCGCGTCCAGGTCCGCAGACCGGCTGCGGCATCATCACCGACGATCGTGAAGAACTCGGCATCCGGATACTCCGACCGCAGCGACTGCAGCGTGTCAGCGGTGTAGCTGTGGCCACCGTGCTCGATCTCCGTGCGGCCGGGCACGAGCCGAGGTACCTCGTCGACTGCCGCCTCGACCATTGCGAATCGGTCGTCGGCCGGCGTGATCAACCGGCTGCCCTCCTTCTGCCACGGCATGTTGTTGACCATCAGGATCACGAGGTCCAGGTCGAGGGCATGGCGCACGTTGACGGCGGTCACCAGGTGGCCGACGTGCGGTGGGTCGAACGTGCCACCGAACAGACCGATGCGGATCGCTCGCTGCTGTTCGCTGATCGGTCCATCGAGCACGGAGTGCAATAGTAGGAGGCTGATCCCCAGACGAGACGCCGCGGCGGCCCCCGAGCGGCCGGACTCGGTCAGAATGCAGACGTGCCGGAGTCTCGAATCAGGTTCATCGAGGTACGTGTTGGTGCGGGGGTTGACAGGTCTGTTACTGTCAGTTGTCCCCCCATATACCCCCCGTTTCCATGTTTGAGTCCGGTTTCCAACGGAAACCCCTCGGACGGCGGTCGTCCAGGCAGCACATCATGTGCCGTTGTGATGTCTCTGATCAGGCCGGTCATCGTCCTGTGCCCTCGGGCACGGCTCAAACCGGAATCCTCCACGAACTCGAACGGTTGTACGAAACATGAATGACTCGATTGGTCTCTACCTCAACGACATCGGCAAGGTGGCGCTGCTCACCGCCGAGGACGAGCGCGAACTCTCCCGGGTGATCGAAACCGGCCGCGAAGCCGCTGAGCAGATCGAAGCCGGCAAGAAGGGCGTCGCCCTCAAGCGCCAGGTGCGCGAAGCTGCGAAGGCAAAGGATCGGTTCATCCGTTCCAACCTGCGTCTCGTCGTCTCGATCGCACGCCGCTACCCGCTGCCCCAGGGCATGGACCTGCTCGACCTCATCCAGGAAGGCAACCTGGGCCTCGAACACGCCGTCGACAAGTTCGACTGGCGCCGCGGTTTCAAGTTCTCCACTTACGCCACGTTCTGGATCCGCCAGGCAATCGGCCGTGCGTTGGACCAGAAGGCCAGCCTCATTCGTATCCCGGGCGACCGCTCCGCCAGCCTGCGCGCAGCACTGCGCCAAGCGTCCGGCGACGGTGAGACCCTCGACCAGACCAACGCCGAACTGCACCGCCTCACCACGCCGGTCAGCCTCGACAAGACCGTCGGCGACGACGGCGACGCCACACTCGGCGACCTGATGGCCAACGGCGACGGAACGCCCGAAGACCACGTGATGACACTCGTCGACAGCGAACTGCTCGACGAGCTGCTCCACACCCTCGACGCCCGTGCCCGTTTCGCTGTCGAGGCCCGCTTCGGTCTCGTCGACGGCGAGCGCAAGAGCTTCCGCGAAGTCGGCGAACAGCTCGGCGTGACCGCTGAGGCCGCTCGCCGCCTCGTGAGCCGAGCCGTTGCCGGCCTGCGCGATGACGCCGAGCGCATCCTCGCCGTCTGAGGAACTGAACTGAACAATTGAGACGAAGCGGCCGAAGCAATTCGGCCGCTTCGTCGTTCACGATCTGCTGCTGGACGTCACCTCAACGTGACCCGACCTGAGAGTCGCTGCGTTGCGGCCCCTGGTATCGTTCAGGTGTCACTCGTGTAATTCCCACAGTGTCCTCTCGAAAGCTGTGCCGATGGATCGCCGAAATGCATTGAAGAAGCTCGCAGGAGGCTCCGCGACCATCGCAGGGACGTCGCTCATCTTGTCGACTCCCGCCTTTGCGGCGTTCACGATCATCCCAGTGCCACCCACCGTGACTGCATCGACCGATCCGAACGAAAAGGCGACGACGTTCACCTTGGGCCAGGCCAATCCCACCTGCGGTGCTTCGACGACGGGTGCCGGCGCCACCCGGACCTCGACCTTCACTGCGACCACCAGCAGAGTCGCTGCCGTTCCCAGCCCAGGTTCCGTGGCACTGACGCCGACGGCAGCGACCACTGCCACCCTTCCGAGCGGCAAGTGGAGCAACGGCGACAGAGCAACCGTGACGATCACGACCACGTTCAGCTGCGCGTACCCCGCCGGGACAGCAACCCTGTGCCGTAGGTACACATTCAGCTTCGTTTACAACGGAGCCGCAAAGAACTTCCAGGCGGGTTCGCCCACCGTCGCAGTCTGCTGAAGATTCCGGACTCTCCGCCCGGCGCCCGAGGGCGCACGCGGAGAACCCACCCGTGTGTGAACTGGGCACGTCGATAGCCTGGCCGGATGGAAACTCGGGGAACCTGGACGCCATCGTCGTGGAAAGACCATGTGGTCAAGCAACAGCCCACGTGGCCTGACGCCGGTGCACTCGAGTCGTCACTCAAGCAGGTCTCGACGATGCCTCCGCTCGTCTTCGCCGGCGAGGCCCGCAAACTGCAGTCCGAGCTCGCCCAGGTGGCGGCCGGCAACGCCTTCCTCCTGCAGGCCGGGGACTGCGCCGAGAGCTTCGAAGAGTTCAGCGCCGACAACATCCGTGAGAAGCTGCGTGTGATCCTGCAGATGGCGATCATCCTGACCTACTCGGTCGGCGTACCGATCGTGAAGGTCGGTCGCATCGCGGGCCAGTTCGCGAAGCCCCGCTCCTCGGACTTCGAGACGATCGGTGACCTCGAGATCCCATCGTTCCGCGGCCACATCGTCAACGACGCCACCGCGAGCGAAGCGGCCCGTACACCGAACCCCGAGCGGCTCGTGCAGGCCTACCACCAGTCGGCATCGACACTCAACCTGTTGCGAGCCTTCACCAAGGGTGGCTTCGCCGACCTCAGCCATGTCCACTCCTGGACACAGGAGTTCGTCGCATCCAGCCCCGAGGGTCAGCGCTACGAGAAGCTCGCCTCCGAGATCGAGCGTGCACTGTCGTTCATGCGTGCCTGCGGCATCGAGACCGAAGCCAACGCCAACCTCAGCGAGGTCGACGTCTACACCTCCCATGAGGCCCTCATCGTCGGCTACGAAGAAGCCCTCACGCGCCGCGACTCCATCACGGGCGACTGGTACGACTGCTCGGCCCACATGCTCTGGATCGGCGAGCGAACCCGCGATCTCGATGGTGCCCACGTCGAGTTCCTGCGCGGCGTCAGCAACCCGATCGGGTGCAAGGTCGGCCCGACGATGGCGGCCGACGAACTCCTGGAACTCTGCGAAGTCCTCAACCCGTCGCGGATCCCCGGACGCCTCACGCTGATCACTCGGATGGGCGCTGACAACATCGAAGACGGATTGCGCCCACTCCTGAGAGCTGTTGCCGACACCGGTCATCCCGTCGTCTGGGCGTGCGACCCGATGCACGGCAACACATTCACGGCACCGAGTGGCCGCAAGACCCGCCACTTCGACGACATCGTCCGCGAGATCGGCGGCTTCGTCACGGCCCATCGGGCGGAGGGCACGTGGCCCGGCGGTATCCACGTCGAACTGACCGGCGAGGACGTGACCGAGTGTCTCGGTGGCGGCGATGAACTCGTCGACTCCGATCTGGCCAATCGGTACGAAACGGTCTGCGACCCGCGGCTCAACGCTCGCCAGGGCGTCGATCTCGCGTTCAGGACCGCCGAGCTCATCCAAGACTTCACCTGAGCCGATCGGCACGGTGCTGAGAGACAGAACTCGGTGACTTCCCTCGACCGCTGTTCAACGTGGCCGGTCGACCACGTTGCCGCCGCTGTCCTTCGACACGGGGCAGGTTCCAGCGAAATCGTCGCCACCCACGGCGACACCTCGATGGTGTTCCGCCTCGCCTCGCTGTCGAAGCCGATCAGTGCCTGGGCGATTCTCGTTGCCGTCGAAGAAGGCATCGTCGCGCTCGATGACGAACTTCCCGCCGAGGCCGCAGGGCAGACCGGCGTGGTCCTGCGCCACCTCCTCAGTCACGCCGGCGGCTACCCGTTCGATGGGACGACACCGATCGCCCGGCCCGAGCGCACGCGCACCTATTCGAATGGCGGCATCGAACTCGCGGCCGGCCTCGTGACCACCGCCAGCGAGATGGACTTCGCCGAGTACCTCGACCTCGCCGTGTTCCAGCCACTCGGCATGACCGACAGCTCACTGCGTGGTTCGCCGGCGCACCGAGTCTGGAGCACCGTGGATGATGTCGTTCGATTCCTCGCCGACGTCCACTCCCCCACCCTGTTGAGCAAGTCGACCGCCAACGCTGCGATCAGCGTTCAGTACCCCTCGCTGGGCGGTATGGTTCCTGGCGTGGGTCGCTATGACGAGTGCCCGTGGGGACTGGGGTTCGAGGTGCGCGGCGCCAAGTCACCGCACTGGACCGGCTCGAACAACGCGCCCGCCACCTACGGCCACTTCGGCGGCGCGGGCACGATGATGTGGACCGATCCGGTCGCCGGACTGTCGCTCGTGGCACTGACCGACCGACCATTCGACCAGTGGGCAGACGACGCACTGCGCCTCTGGCCCGAGCTCTCCGACGCCGTGCTCGACGAGTTCTCCGAGCTGCCGCTCTCGCCGGGGCCTCAGAGGTAGCGATGCCCGGCTTCCGTCACGGCGATCGAATCCGCTACGCGACGACCGGCGACGACGGGTTTCCCGTGGTTCGATACGGGTTCATCGGCGGTGTCACCGGCGGAAACGGTCCGGTCGTGATCATGCTGGACGGTGAACTGGGCGGCGATGTCGTCGATGCCGCGACGTTGCAACCCGTCCACATCTCCAATGTCACGCTGACGCTGGAGGGCAGTGACCTGCTCGAGGATCCGAGTCTGCGCCAAGCCCTCGCGAACATGTGGGTTGCCGAAGCCGAGTCCGCTGGTCTGCAGATCGCGTCGATGCAGCACATCGGTACGGGCGTTCGCGATTCGAGCCAGGGCTTTGCCATCGCCCAACTCAGCAGTGCCGGCGAGCTCTACACCCTGCGGGCCGGTCTCTGCGAGACCACTCCGGATTGCATCCTCGTTCAGGCCCTGTAACAGGGAGCGAACTCAGTCGTGGACGACGCGGTTGCCGCCGGTGTTGGCGACCGATTCGAGTGCGGCCTCGGCACGTTCGACGGTCTTGCTCACGTGCTGGGAATCGCCGACGGCGATGGCGACCGAGACCGTCACGGCGGAGTCGACGAGGAGCGGTGTCGATTCGATGTTGGCGCGAATTCGTTCGGCGGCGACCGTGGCGTCTTCGTCGGTGGTCGCCGGCAGCAGGACACAGAAGCAGGAGCTGAGGTGGCGGTACACGATGTCGGAGGTTCGCACCGTGGCCATCACGACCCAGGCGACGCGTTCGAGGATCTGGTCGCCGGTGGCCTCGCCTCGTTTGCCGTACCGACCGAAGTCGTCGACGTGGATCATCAGTGTCGCGGTCGACATGCCCGACGCGTCGACGCCGGCAGCGAGGTCGATGTCGAGTTGGCGACGGTTGAACGTACCGGTCACACGGTCGACGATGATGTTGTCATCCACTCGGCGCTGACGACGGAAACTGAAGGCCATGCGGTGTGATCGGCACGATGTCGCCGAACCTTGAGCATCGGAAACGTCCTCAGCGCGTGTCGACCACCCGGAATGCTTCGGCGCTCGTACCCTCCGGGCGCCCGCGCTCGGCAGCGATGCTCTTCCACCACTCCCGGACTCGCTCCTCCATCGCATCGGGATCACGGTGCTGGCTCTCGTGGCAGCGCAGGGCCCGGATCTTACGATCCAGCTGCGACGTGATGTCGACGAAGTCCTGGGAGTCCGGCCCGAGCATCACCCAGACCTCGTCGACGGCCCAGTCCTCGAACTCGGCGCAGTCGGTGCCCGGGAACGCGAACGGGTTACGCGCGTCGGGATACACCGCCGCCATGGTCGCTTCGCCGGTCGCGATGTGATCGGGGTGCGATCCGTATGTCGAGTCCAGGTTGCGCATCGGGTTCTGGGTGATCACGACCTGCGGCCGCACCTGTCGGATCACTGCGCTGATGTCACGCCGCAGAGCGAGGTCGGCCACCACTTCACCGTCCATGTGACCGAGGAATTCCAGTCGGGTCACACCGACCTCGGCTGCGGCCTTGGTCTGCTCGGCCCGGCGAATCGACGCCATCTCACCGCGCGGAATCGAATGGTCGTAGCCGCCGGCCTGACCATCGGTGACCAGGCAGTACACGACCTCGATCCCCGCATCGGTCATGTTGGCGACGGTGCCGGCGGCGCCGAAGTCGACGTCATCAGGATGGGCCGTGACGACCAGGACGCGTTCGATGTCGGGGAATTCGAGCATCAGATCATTCAACCAGCAACGAGCTTCACGTGTCGCCGCGGGCGACAGCAGCGGCGATGACCCTGTCGAGTTCTTCGAGCTGGATGGGGTCGCGGACGCCCAGCAACTTGCCGTAGAACCGCAGGCCGCCCGGCGATCCGGCCACACGGACGGGGATCCGCTCGGAGAGGTCGAGGTCGTACTCCTCGGGAATGTCGACCGATCGAATCCCCTGATCGACGAGATCCTGCTCGGTCGCGGCGAGTTCGCCGCCATTCATCATGTAGAGATCTGCAGAAACGAAGAACGTGAACTCGGCCATTGGCGTCCGAAGGTATCTACAGTGCTCCCATGACCACCGATTCTGGGTCCACCGACGTCAATCGGTCCGACATCGTTCTGTCCGACATCGATCTGTCCGACATCGATCTGTCAGACATGGAGTTCTGGGCAGGGCCGCGCAATGTCCGCGAGGCCACGTTCAAGTCGTTGCGCGACGCTCCCGAACTACAGCACTTCGAGGAGCGGGTCATCGAGGGAGCACCGTTCCCGCCTGGCGACGGCTACTACGCACTGACCCGCCACGAGGACATCTGGGCCGTCAGCCGCAACGCCAAGGTCTTCTGCTCCGGTCAGGGCTCGAACATCGGTGACCTCCCCCAGGAGATGAACGAGTTCTTCGGATCGATGATCAACATGGACGACCCGAAGCACTTCCGCCTCCGCTCGATCGTGTCGAAGGGTTTCACGCCCAAGGAAGTGGCCAAGGTCGAAGCCATGGTCGTCGACAAGGCGAAGCTGATCGTCGAGCGGATCCAGGAGCAGTTCGCCGACAAGACCTGCGACTTCGTCGAGCACGTCGCTGCCGCACTCCCGCTCGAGATCATCTGCGACATGATGGGGATCCCGGCGTCGGACTACGGCCAGATCTTCACGTGGACGAACACGATCCTCGGCGTCGGCGACCCCGACTTCGTCACGTCGTACGAGGACCTGATGACGCACTCGCTCGAGATGTTCACGTACGCCCAGACACTCGGTGAGAACCGTCGCGCCGACCCGCAGGACGACATCACCTCGGCAATGATGACCGCAATCGTCGACGGCGAGCAACTGACTCCCCAGGAGTTCGGGTCGTTCTTCATCTTGCTCGTCGTGGCCGGCAACGAGACGACCCGCAACGCGATCAGCCATGGGATGCAGGCGCTCACCGATCATCCAGACCAGCGCGAACTGCTCTACGGCGACTTCGACACCCATGCCAAAACTGCGATGGAGGAGATGGTGCGGTGGGCGACGCCCGTGATCCACTTCCGTCGCACAGCGACCGAGGACACCGACATCAATGGCTTCCCGATCAAGGCCGGCGAGAAGGTGGTGATGTTCTACAACTCGGGCAACCGCGACGAACGGGTCTTCGACGATCCGTACCGGTTCGACGTGACCCGGTCGCTCCAACCGGCACAGGTCGGCTTCGGTGCGGGTGGCCCGCACTTCTGCCTCGGGGCGAACCTCGCCCGCCGGGAGATGACCATGATGTTCGACGAGATCCAGCGCAGCCTGCCCTCTCTGCGCATCACCGGCGAACCGGCGTACCTGCAGAGCAACTTCATCAACGGCATCAAGCGGCTCGACTGTGCCTGGGACTGAGGTCCCGCAGCCCGCGGCTGCGACCATTGCCGGCCGAGACACCGGCGCCCGACTCATCGATCAGATGACCCTCGCCGGTTGGCTGCTCCTCTCAGGAGAACTCGGCTTCATCCTGTTCCAGCTCCAACGCGTCCGAACTGTCGACGGCACTCGGTTCGCCACTGCGTGGTCGCAACGGATCGAAGTACTCGGCTTCATGATGCTGCCGCCGAACCTGGTCGCACTCGCTCCTGCCGTCGCAGTGGCAATCGTGACGGTGTTCCTCGCAGGTCGCGAACGCGGCCCGTGGCTCGAGATGCTGTTGCGCGTGGCCGCCGCGACGTCAGTCACGATGTTCTTCGTCGGGCTCGTCGCGATCATCGAGATCTTCACCCGTGACGGCACTGTCGAATTCGATTCGGTCTTCCTTCGACTCGGCGGCATGGGCCTCGCAGCGGGATTCGCTGTCCTGTGCCGGGCCGCCGATCAGGCGACGAACGATTCGGCCCCTCGCCTCTGACTCACTCGCCGAGTTCGCCGTTGCGGAAGTGATTCCGACACAGCAGTTCGTATCGCACCGAGTCACCGAACAGCGGCTGTCCGCGATGGTCGTCGGTGTCGCCGACGACGACGGTCTCGCCTTCGTACACGACGACCCCGTTCACGACACGCGAGTTGTGCGTGGCTCGGGCGCCACACCAGCAACGCGCCTCGACCTGGAGTGGGCTGTGTTCGTCGGCGAGTTCCAAGAGGCGCTTGGAACCCTCGAAGAGACGGCCGCGAAAGTCGGTCAGGAGTCCGAAGGTGTACACGTCGACTTCGAGGTCGTCGACGACGCGCGCCAACTGTTCACACTGCGCTTCGGTGTAGAACTGCGCTTCATCGCAGATCAGGTAGTGGATCGGCCAGTTCGCAACGGCCAGTGCGTAGAGGTCGAGGTCGGGCGCGACGTCGATCGCCGGCGCAGCGACACCGAGGCGGCTGGTCACCTGATGGCCTTCACGATCGAGGGTGGTGAGCAACAGCCCGAACAGTTGCCGATTGGAGAGGTTGTGATGGATCTGCAATGCCACGGTGCTCTTGCCCGAGCCCATGGTGCCGAAGTTGAAACGCAGCGTCGCCATCAGTCGCCTTGCTCGCCGTTGTCGGCGACGCCCGAGTCGGGGTCGACGCGAGCGGGGCCATTGATCCCGCCGACGGGTGCCGGCTCGTCGGTGTCATCGGTGCCACCGTCGCTGCCACTGCATCCGGTGAGTGCTCCCAGCGACAACAGCGCTCCGGTCGTTGCGATCAGCAGCTTGCGCGTCGAGACCCTGTTCATGGCCCCGACCCTAGGGCCTCGCTCATCGTCGAGTGCGGTCTTCGCACGCACGGCCTGCTCGCACCCGCAGCCGGCCAGATCGCCGGCAGCGTCGGGTCGGCAGGGTTCGCCGAGCTCACCGCAGGAATGCCTGCACTGCCTCGATGGTGTCGGCGTCGACCGCCGCTTTGTCGTGGCGATACCGCTTCACGCGGGCGAATCGCAGTGCGACCCCACCCGGGTAGCGCGTCGACGCCTGCACCCCGTCGATGGCGATCTCGACGACCTGCACCGGCTCGACGTGGACGACGTGACGATCTCGACCATCCCCCAGCCCATCCCCCAGGTCACCACCCCGGCCGATCTCGAGACCGAGGAATCGCTTGGTCTGCCACTCGAGCATCTCGTCGGTCAACCCTTTGAAGGTCTTGCCGACCATGACGAACGCTCCGCCGTCGGCATCACCGCTCCGAGCCCCGAGGTGCAGATTCGACAGCGTCCCCGCACGGCGACCGTGGCCCCACTCGACGGCCAGCACGACGAGGTCGAGGGTGTACACCGGCTTCACCTTGCGCCAACTCTTGCCCCGTCGACCCGCCTGGTACGGCTCGTCGACCCCCTTGACCATCACGCCTTCGTGTCCGACGTCGATCGCTCGCTCCATGAACGCATCGGCCTCGAGGGGGTCGGAGGTGAGGATCGACGGCAGTCGTGCCGACTCCGGGACGAACGACGCGAGGAGCTCGCGACGTACCGACAAGGGGTCGTCGTGGACCGATGCACCATCGATGTGCATGGCGTCGAAGAAGAAGGCCCGCAGTCCGCCGCCGCGGCCGGCCGCACCGTCGGCACCGAAGTCACCCATGGTGTCCTGGAACCGGCGCGGCGTGCCGGAGTCCAAGCCGCCGGTGGAGTCGTCCTCGTCGGCCAATCCGAGCACCTCGCCGTCGAGCACGAGGTCGCCACCGGGCAGCGCTCTGACGACCTCGACCACGCCGGGCAGGCGCTGGGTGATGTCGTTCAGGTTGCGCGTGAACAGCAACACGTCACTCCCCCTGCGGTGCGCCTGCACACGTGCTCCGTCCAGCTTCCACTCGACCGAGGCCAGCCCCACTTCGGCGACCGCTTCGCCTGCGCTTGCCGCTGTGCTGGCCAGCATCGGCTGGACCGGTCGACCGGGCAACAGCTGGATCGCGTCGAGTGCTGCGGCCCCACCGGTCAGCGCAGCGTGTGCAGCCGCTCCGAGGTCACCGGCCATCATCGTCGCTCGGCGCACTCCTGCAACGGGCACGCCGGCCGCCTTCGCCACGGCGGTCAGCACCACACCCTCCAGTGCACCCTGCCGCAGTTCACCGCTCAGCACCCCTCGCAACAGCACCTGCTCGCGCTGTGTCGCCGCTGCGAACAGTTCCTCGAGTTCGCCTCGCCGACCGGCCACCGCTCCCTGCCCCGACATCGCCGCGACTCGTTCGAGGGTGGTGGCGACATCGAGCACGCTCAGCGTCGGTCGCCCTGCGGCGGTCGGCCGCACCTCGGACAGCAGCGCCCACCCGACACCGATCCGCCCGATGGCGATCTGACCGATGAGAAAGGCCACTGCGTCGACGATCTCTGCCGGATCGAGGGTGACGAGCACCGCAGCGAAGGCCGCCACTTTGTCGTTGCGTTTGGAGCTGCTCACGACCCGCTCGGACGTTGCCGCCAGATCGTCGAACAGTGTGGACATGCACCCCAGTATCGCTCGGTGCCACCGCTCGCTCCACTCAACGGCTACCGTCGAAGCAGTAGGCCCGGCAACGGTGTCGGGCGACATGGGTGGCGTTGGGGCAACGGTCCACCCACCGACCCCTGGGGGACCACATATGACCGACACGATCGATCGGGACGCAGCTGACGGAAGCCACGTGCTCGACCATCTCGTCGTCCGCTTCGCCGGCGACTCCGGCGACGGGATGCAACTCACCGGCGACCGATTCACCTCGGTGAGCGCATCGTTCGGCAACGACCTGTCGACGATGCCCGACTTCCCCGCCGAGATCCGAGCGCCCGCCGGCACGGTCAACGGAGTGTCGGCGTTCCAGGTGAACATCGCCGATCACGATGTCAACACCCCCGGCGACGAACCCAACGTGCTCGTGGCGATGAATCCAGCAGCACTGAAAGCAGAGCTGCATCGGCTCGAATCCGGCGGCACCGTGATCGTGAACGAGGACGCATTCGGGGAACGCAATCTCGTCAAGGCCGGCTACGTCGATGCCGACGGCGAGGCGATCAACCCACTCACCGACGACACGCTCAACGGCTACCGAGTGCTCGAAGTCCCCATGTCGAGTCTCACCAAGCAGGTGTGCGAACCCCTCGGCGTCAAGGCCCGCGACGCCGAACGCTCGAAGAACTTCTTCGCACTCGGTCTCGTGTCCTGGATGTACACCCGTCCGACCGAACCCACCGTCGAGTGGATCGACGAGAAGTTCGCCAAGAACGAAACCGTCGCTGCAGCGAACAAGGCAGCGTTCCAGGCAGGCTTCAACTTCGGTGAGACCACCGAGGCGGTCGGCCATCGGTTCGAGGTCCGTCCGGCCCAGCTGCCGGCCGGTGAGTACACCAGCATCACCGGCAACACCGCGCTGTCCTGGGGTCTGATCGCAGCCGGTCAGCTGGCGAACTTGCCGCTCACCCTCGGGTCCTACCCGATCACCCCGGCCAGCGACATCCTGCACGAGCTCTCCAAGCACAAACACTTCGGCGTCCGCACGATGCAGGCCGAAGACGAGATCGCTGCGGTCGGCATGGCACTCGGTGCCGCCTTCGCCGGCCACCTGGCCGTCACGACGACCAGTGGCCCGGGCGTCGCCCTCAAGAGCGAGACGATCTCGTTGGCATTCGCCATCGAGTTGCCCCTGATCATCGTCGACATCCAGCGCGGCGGCCCGTCGACCGGCCTGCCGACCAAGACCGAGGCCTCTGACCTGAACATCGCGCTGTACGGACGCCACGGTGAGGCCCCCTTGCCCGTCGTTGCGGCGTACAGCCCGGCCCAGTGTTTCCACGCCGCGATCGAGGCCGCCCGCATCGCACTCAAGTACCGGACACCGGTGATGCTGCTCAGCGACGGCTACCTCGCCAACGGGTCCGAACCCTGGCTGCTCCCCGACGTGGCCTCGTTGCCCGACATCTCCGTGCCGTTCACGACCGAACCGAATCATGTCGACGACGACGGCAACGCCGACTTCTGGCCGTACCTGCGTGACGAGAACCTCGCCCGCCCGTGGGCGATACCCGGCACGCCGGGGCTGATGCACCGCGTCGGCGGCCTCGAGAAGCAGGATGGGACGGGCAACATCGATTACACGCCGGAGAACCACGAGGCGATGGTGCACCTGCGCGCCGCCAAGATCCACCAGATCGCACAGGACATCCCACTCGCCGAGGTCCATGGCGACGACGACGCTGATGTCCTCGTCGTCGGTTGGGGCTCGACCTGGGCCGCGATCGACACCGCCGTACAGCGCCGCCGCCACGCCGGCATCAAGGTGGCCTCGACGCACCTGACCCACCTCAGCCCATTGCCGCCAAACCTCGGCGACATCCTCGCTCGGCATCGCAAGGTCCTGGTGCCCGAACTCAACATGGGCCAGCTCACCGCCCTCCTGCGCTCGACCTACCTGGTCGATGCCCAGGCGCTCACGAAGGTGCAGGGCCTCCCCTTCAAGTCACGCGAGATCGAAGCAGCCATCGACGACGCGATCGACTCCCTCGGTAACAACTCCCTCAGCAACACCTCCCTCACCAACACGGTCAGCAACACGAACGGAGCAGCACGATGAGCACTGCACAGGTGGCGATCACGACCAAGAGCGACTGGACCAGCGACCAGGAGGTCCGCTGGTGTCCGGGTTGCGGCGACTACGGCATCCTCCTCGCCGTCCAGACACTGATGCCGGACCTGGGCGTCGCACCCGAGAACACTGTGTTCATCTCCGGCATCGGCTGCTCCAGCAGGTTCCCGTACTACATGAACACCTACGGAATGCACTCGATCCATGGTCGGGCCCCGGCCATCGCGACAGGCGTGGCCACAGCACGGCCTGACCTCGACGTGTGGGTGATCACCGGTGACGGTGACGGCCTGTCGATCGGTGGCAACCACCTCATCCATGCGTTGCGTCGCAACGTCAACCTCACGATCCTCATGTTCAACAACCGGATCTACGGGCTGACCAAGGGCCAGTACTCTCCGACATCGGAGGTCGGCAAGGTGACCAAGTCGACGCCGATGGGGTCGATCGACTCGCCGTTCAATCCGCTGTCGGTGGCGCTCGGTGCCGAAGCGAGCTTCGTTGCTCGGACCCACGACCTCGACCGCCAGCACATGATGGAGACCTTCCGTGCCGCACATGCACATCGCGGTGCTTCCTTCGTCGAGATCTATCAGAACTGCAACGTGTTCAACGACGGGCAGTTCAACGACGTCACGAAGAAGAACGCGCGTGATGAGATGATGATCAATCTCGTTGACGGCGAACCCATCACCTTCGGCACCGACCGTCAGCGCGGCGTCGCGATGGGCAAAGACGGCCGGCTCAGCCTGGTGGAACTCGCTGACGTCGACCCGGGCGACATCCTCGTTCACGATGCGGGTCGCGAGGATGCCTCACTGGCGTTCGCGCTCGCCCGGTTGAATCGCGATGACTCCTCGCCAACACCATTTGGTGTGTTCCGTGACGTCGAACGCCCCGAGTACACCGCTGCGGTTGCCGACCAGGTCATGGCCGCCAGTGAGGCAAAGGGTCCCGGCGACCTCCAGGCACTGCTCCGATCGAACGGGACCTGGCACGTCTGACCGAACTGTACGTATGGTGCCAGGCACACCACGTACGCCGTACGTATGGTGCCTGGCACACCACGAACGGCGTCCGGGGTCGGTTTCATCGTTGCTGCACGCAGCTGCTCCAGCGGTACCGTCGACCCGTGTTCGACCTGATGTTGCGTGTTGCGAAGGACCGGGCACTTGCACCCGTCGCCAGCCGCCTGCAACGCCGGGTCGCCCCACTGACGTTGTCGGTGGTCGGTGCGGTGCTGTGCATTGCGGCCGGCGTCCTCGCCTGGCAGCACGTCGCACCGGCCGCAGTGGCGTGCTGGCTGATCGGTCGTCTGTTGGATGGCCTCGACGGCCCGATCGCCCGGGGACGCGGAACGGCATCTGACTTCGGTGGATTCGCCGATCTGGTGCTCGACACCATCGGCTACGCGGCCATCCCCATCGGGCTCGCGGCCGGAGCCGGCGACGTCACGAGCTGGGCGATCGCCGCCGCGTTGCTCGCCACGTTCTACGTCAACGCCGTGTCGCTGCTCATGCTCAGCTCGGTGCTCGAGAAGCGGGCCGCTGGCGCAGGCGAGCGAGGCGAATCGACCACGGTCACGATGCCGTCTGCACTCGTCGAGGGCACGGAGACCATCGTGATCTTCACGATCGCACTGGCCGTTCCCCAGTGGGCGAACGCAGCGTTCGTCGCGATGGGCAGTGCTGTCTGCTTCGGTGTCGTGCAACGCTCGCTCGCCGCTCGCCGCGCCCTCACCTGAGCCACGCCACCGGCCGACCCGCAACGGAACTCCTCGGTCGCTTCGTCCGCTTCGTCGCTCAGTTGGTCGGTGCGGCAATCGCTCGGCCGCTCGTCGCGTCGAAGGCGAGGATGCGATCGATGCGCAGCGCGATGACATCACCGACGTCCCCGCTCCCTCGATCACGGCCAGGTTGGCACTGTGCGAGCAGTCGCCAGCCACCGACGTCGCAGAGCACCGTGTCAGGCGATCCCGCTATCCGACGATCGATGGTCGCTCGGACCGAACCGGTCGAGCTCACCACGAGATCCGTCGGACGAATCCCGACCGTGATGTCGGAGCCGACATGGCCGTCGAAATCGGCGTGCCACGCTCGGCGGCGGAGTGCAGGAGAATCTCCGGGTCGGCCACCGCGACGAGCGACCGTCAGCCAGAACCCCTCGGTGTCGGCGCTGACTCTGGCGGTCAGCAGGCGACAGTCGCCCGTCGACAGCGCCGCGTCGATCGTCGCGGGAGCACGCCACACCTCGGGCGGGGTGCCGACCTGCACGACCCTCCCGTCGTCGATCACCACCAGACGATGCGGCATCGACATGGCATCGACCGGATCGTTCGTCGCCATCAGCGTCGTCACGCCGTACCCAGCTTGCAGCATCGACAGTTCCGACCGGATCTGGCCCTGACGAGCAGTGTCCAGGCCGGCGAACGGTTCGTCGAGCAGGAGCACTCGGGGCGTGCGCACCATCGCCCGTGCAATCTGGACGAGCTGTGCCTCGCCTCGACTCAACTCGTCAGGATTCCGTCCCAGCAGGTGCTCCAGGTGCATCGCCCGCGCCTCGGCATCGACGCGGTGGCGGATCTCCTCGGCCGCCTTGTGGCGGAGTTCGAGCGGGAACGCCATGTTGCGTTGCACGGTCTTGCTGGGGAAGAGCACCACTTGCTGCACGACCATCCCGATGTCGCGCTCGGCGGTCTTGACCTTCGTGACGTCGGACCCGCCGAAGCGCAACCTGCCGGCCACGACGTCGGTGAATCCGGCGATGGTCCGCAGCAGCGTGGTCTTGCCGCTTCCCGACGGTCCGATCACACCAACGAATTCGCCGTCACCGATGTCCAAGGAGATGTCGCGCAGGATCACCGAGCCGTCGACGGCGGCGGTCAGGTCGTCGAAGGTCACGGCGGTCATGTGGTCAGCTCCGGTCGCCCGGCACGCCGAGCAACCAGCCTTCTTCGTCGCACACGATCGCAGCGATGTCCGCGTCGAGCTCGGGACGGAAGAGCTCGCGGAGCTCCCCCGATGCATCGAGTGCAGCAAGCCGGCGCGCCGCGAACTCGACCTGGGCTGCGTCTTTGACGACGCCCGCCGGAATGGGAACCTCCCAGAGCGACGGCCACACCTCGGCCACGACCAGCTCGACCGCACCCCCGCGAGCCGCACCCCCGTGAGCCGCACCGGCTTCGACGTCCAGCTGGAGGCCGGTCGTGAACGGCCAGACCGACATCCGTGACCCGAGACTTCGGCGCAGACGATCGAGTGCGGCGATGCCGACGAGGCTCTGCCCGCCGACGGCTCCGGCGCCGAGGAGCTGCCATGCCGAGAACGGTCGGTGACCGGCTGCACGCAATCGCGATTCCACGATTCGCCACTCGGCGGGCCACGATTCGTTCCGAACGGGTTTGGTCGAAGTCAGTGTGGCACCCGCCTCCGACGGCGGGCAGCCCCAGAACGGCCCCGCCCCACCACCGCCTGCCTCGGCGTTCAAACTGCTCGCCACGGCAAAGCGGTTGTTGCGGTTCCGGTCGTCGTCCACGATCAGCGCACCAAGACGGCTCCACGTCGACTCCCATGCGCCACCGGTGAATCCGAAGGTCGCGGCCGTACCTGTCGGGTAGCCGAGGGAGAAGTCGACACCGAGCAGTGTTCGGCGACCTGGCTCGGCGAGCGCGGCCATCGTCGTGAGCGCGTCGCGTCGGGTCGGCGGGTTGGTGATCGTCAGGGCACCACGGCTCGCTCGAGTGGTGTCGAGGATGGCGATCCAGATCGAATCCGCACCGGACTTCGGTGTCGCGCTCGCACTCCAGTCGACCATCGCGATGCGGTCGAAGATCGGGGCGCTCACAGCGTTGCTCTCGATCGGACGAACCGGGTCAGACCAGCGCCGTCACGCCAGCACGGTCAGGCCACCACGGTCGCAACAGCTGCGAAGTGCAGCATCGCTGCGACCACCGTGAACGAGTGCCAGACCTCGTGGTAGCCGAACGTGCGAGGCCACGGGTTGGGTCGTTTGACGAGGAGCACGGGGAACCCAATCGTGTAGGCCAGCCCGCCTGACACGATCAATGCGATCTGCAGCGTCGAGAGATTGTCGACGAGCGCGGGCGCCGCAGCGACGAGCGCCCACCCCATGATCGGATACAAGGCGTACCCCAACCACTGCACGCGTCGGAACCCACCGAGCTTGATGGTCATGCCGACGAGGGCCATGACGCCGACGACTGAGAGCATCGGAATGCCCCAGCGCGGCGGGAGCGCGACGAGGCAGACCGGTACGTAGGTCCCGGCGATCAGCAGGTAGATCATGGTGTGATCCAAGCGCTGCATGATCCGTCGTGCTCGATCGGTGCGTGCCAATCGGTGATAGGCCGCCGAGGTGCCGAACACCAGCAGCAGCGTGGCGGCATAGATCGCCGCTGATGTGCGCTCAGCGGCCCGGTCGGACACCACGATGAGCGAGATACCTGCCGGGATCGAAACGAGGAACGCCCAGGCGTGCATTCGCCCTCGCCACACCGGCCGCTCGCTCAGCGGAATCAGTTCGCTGCCGAGTCCCATGTTCAAACCGTACCCCTCAACCGATGGTGCGTCGCTCGCGGCAGCGGTATTCGGTCCGTGATCACCGACACACGACGCCTGGATCGCGACGGCGGGGCGACAGTGGAACGACGACGGAGTCCGTGCCGCGACGACGGGTTGGTCAGCCGAGCCGGGCCATCAACTCGGTGACGGCGTCGCCGTACTTGTCCAACTTGGCCGGACCGACACCGGCGATCTTGGCCAGCGACGACTTGGTGGTCGGGGCCATCCTGGCGATCGAGACCAACGTCTTGTTGTCGAAGACGACGTAGGCCGGTTTCCCGTCTCGGAGTTCGTTGCGCAGGTCCTTGAGCGCAGCGAACCGTTGCTGCGCCGGCCCGTCGAGGTCCGCCGTCGGATCCGTCTTCGACGCAGCCGAGGACCGCTGCTTGGTCGGCTCTGGCCGGTGCGAGGACACGACGGTGCGTTCGGCCGGGTCTGTGGAGGGTTCGGTCGTCAACTCTGCGACGAACGGGCTGGGCGACGGGCCCGTGACGATCGTGGCATGCTCACTCGCCCGTGTGATGGCGACATGGAACAGGCGACGTTCCTCCTCGACGTCCTCGGCGAGGCGGTGCGGGTACTGCTCGGCGTCGGCGAGGTGCACGACGACGTGCGGCCATTCCTGGCCCTTGACACGGTGCACGGTCGACAGCGTCACGCCACCGGGCTGGCGACGAACGGCGAGATGCTCGCGCAGCCAGGATTCGAAGGTCGCAGCGTCGTCGTGCTGTGCAGCCAGGTGCTGGATCGCGGTGAGGTCGTCGCCCTGCGCAGCGCGGTTCATCCCTCGCCGCTGAGCGTCGAGGGTCCCGACGGCACCGGCGAGCCCGATCCGGTCGATCAACGCGAGGACGAGGTCGGAGGTCGGCGCCTTCTGCTTGACCATCTGCTGCAGCATCTGGATGTCGGCGGCGAAGTCGGTCACTCGCTCCTGGTCCCGTTCGTTGTTCAGGCGGGCCGACAGCTTGTGGAGATCGACGATGCTGCTCTGTTCACACACCCAGTCGTTGATCCGCGGGTGGAACGAACGCGAGGGTCGACGCAATGCCTCGCGGATGTCGTCGGGTGCGAGCACGTCACGAGTCGCCAGACGGATCCACGACAGCACCGAACGCACCGCGGTCCGGTCGGCGAACTCGAGGCCGACGCCGCCGGACACCGGGATGCCGTTGACGGCCAGTGCGATCTGGACGGGAGCGAGCAGTGCGTTGACTCGCGTGAGCACTGCAACGTCCGAAGCAGCCGCTCCCCCGCGCAGTGCGTCTTCGACAGCGGTCCGGGTGGCGGCGATCGGATCGACGGAGGTGTCGACGGTCCACCCACCGGTCTCGGTCGAGTGGGCACGAATCGTCTTGGCGACTCGACGACCGTTGTGGCGGAGGAGTCGGTCGACCACGTCGACGACGCCGCCAGGGCAGCGATAGTTGACCTCGAGCGGATGGGTGTGCGCTCCGGGGAACAGCTCGGCGAAGTCGATCAACCAGGCGGGGTCGGCACCGTTGTAGCCGTAGATCGTCTGATCGTCGTCGCCGACACCGAAGACCGCACCGCCCGGCGAGGCGAGCAGCCGGATCATGAGGAGGTGGGCCGGTGTGAGGTCTTGGAACTCGTCGACGAGCATCAGCCGGCAGGCGCGCTGCGCGGCGAGCCGGGCGTCGGGCTGGGAGAGCAACACGAGGAGTGCCCGGTGGATCTGATCGTCGAAGTCGACAGCACGTTTGCGCTCGAGTGCACTGCGATACGCCGGCCACGCAGCGGCGAGGCCATCGACGTCTCCGTCGTACCTGGCCTCGGCATCAGCCGGATCGACGAGACCGAGTCGGATCAGGCTGAGGGCTTCGATCCAGGGAGCGACCGGGTCACTGTTGCGACGACGCGGAAACGAGACGATGTCGCCGATGATGCGACGTACGTCGACTTCGTTGATCGTGTTCCACCGCACGGGTTGCGGGGCAAACGGCGAAGTCCCGTTGACGATGGCCAGCGCCATGGCGTTCAGGGTGCGCACCTGCAGCCCGGGCAGGTCGGGGGTGCGTTCGAGCATCTCCTCCTGGGCGCGCTTGTTGAAGGCGACCAGGCTGACGGCACTCGGTGGCAGGTTCCAGACCCGCAACAGATGCCGGGCCCGCTCGGTCAACACACGCGTCTTTCCCGACCCGGCCGGGGCGATGATGCGCGCCGCACCCGTTGCGTGCGTGACCGCAGCGAGCTGGTCCGGAGCGAGATCGGCATCGGAGACGTTCGGACCGGGCGTCGCGAAGGATCGGTGTTCGACGGCAACGGCATGAAGAACAGTGACACGGTCGATCGGGTCGGTGTGGCGGACGGGGCCGGCATCGAGCCAGACCGTGACACCGTCGGGAGTGACGATGTCGCCGAGCGCCCCTGGCTCGGCCGGAGTCGCACCGGCCGCGATGGCACGGTCGAGCGCGATCCATGTGGGCTCGTCGCCGCGCAGGTCGACAGAGTTGGACCAGACGAGATGATGCAGTTCTTCCAGCTCGAACGTGAAGTCGGCGCCGACCTCGAAGGGCTGCGCCTCGGTGCGCAGCTTGGGACGGCGATCGAAGTCGACCGCGAGTTCGATGACGAGCCGACGGCGACCGTGGTGCGCGGCCCGCAGCGCAACGAGGGCCGTACCCGGATCGGTCAGGCTCGCAGCGTCGATCACGACGCGATCTGCATCGCCCCAGACTGCGTCGATCTGCGCTGCGTCGCTCTGCGCTGCGTTGATCTGGGTATCGCCTTCGCCGCCCGACCCGACGATGGCGTGATCGGCGAAGAGGGCACCGTGATCGCCGACGTCAACC
>RCMY010001451.1_pt1 | contig 22569 bp, 20 predicted proteins | sample 2041341 | NCBI WGS metagenome assembly RCMY01 (sample SAMN09708234, study PRJNA481090) | Marine sediment metagenome, whole genome shotgun sequencing project.
GACCACCCAGGCGCCGACCACGGTTGCCCCGACAACCGCAGCACCTACGACGGCAGCTCCCACAACAACGGTTGCGACGACGACGACGGTGACCACGACCGGATCGTCGCCAAGCACGACACTGCCGCCCCTCACCGGCGGAAGCAACTAGGGCCAGGGCGTCATGCAACCCGAGCTGCCGTTGTACGAGGCGACGTTCCGTGCCCTCGGTTCGAGCTGTCGAATTGTGTCGGATGTCGAGCACACGGTGCTCGATGGCGTCCATCGGCTCGAAGATCTCGAGGCGCGATGGAGTCGATTTGTTCCATCGAGCGAGGTGTCGATGTTGAACGCGGCCTCGGGTACGTGGGGCGACGTTTCCGACATCACACGGCGACTCGTCTCTCGGGCACGCGAAGCGTCGGAACGAACCAACGGTGTGATGAATCCTCTCATGCTGAACGAACTGGTCGCGTTGGGGTATGACCGCTCCCACGAGTTGTTGACTGCTACCGACCCGCAGTCGTGTGTCGTCGACAACGTCGATCCTGCGACGTGGACTGCTCCAGCGGCGTCGCAGATCGAGATCGAGAGCGGCCGAGTCCGCCTTCCCGTTGGGACCGCATTCGATCCCGGTGGCCTCGGGAAAGGGTTGGCTGCCGACATTCTCATGGAAGACCTTCTCGCCGCAGGGGCGACCTGGGCCCTGGTCTCGCTGGGCGGCGATCTTCGATTCGGCGGTGACGAACTCGAGCTGCAGGGATGGGAGACCCAGATCGAAGATCCGCGTCATGCCGGACGAGTGTGCGGATCCGTGCGGGTGCACTCGGGAGCGCTCGCGACCAGCAGCATGCTTTCTCGTCGATGGCTGCACGACGAAGACGAGCATCATCACCTGCTCGATCCGAAAACAGGTCGGCCAGCGGGCGGCGAGAGAATTGCTGCGACCGTGCGGGCCGATGAAGCCTGGTGGGCTGACGTGGTGGCGAAGGTGTTGGTCATCGATAGCGGCGTCGGCCGACACGAGCTCGAGCAATGGGGCGTCACGGCCCTCGTGTTCGACGAACGCGGAACAGTCGACTTCGGCCTCGGGGTCATTGAGACTCAGCCGGTCGCGCCGACAGGGTGACCGTGGCCAACGTCGAAGTCGTCGATCAGATCTGGTGGTACACAAGCCGGGCTGCGGGCGTGGTGGCCTGGATCATGCTCAGCGCATCGGTGATCGCTGGCATGACGTTGTCGACCCGCGACTCCCGGTTGTTGCCGACCGGATGGCCAATCGATCTGCATCGATTCCTCAGCTCTGTCTCGCTGATCTTTCTCGGCACCCACATGCTGGCGCTCATCCCCGACAACTTCGTCGAATTCGGTGTGGTCGAGCTACTCGTCCCGCTCGCGTCCACCTGGCAACCGTGGGCGGTGGCCTGGGGGATCGTGGCCTTCTGGTTAGCGGTCGCCGTCGAGGTCACCTCGCTGTTGCGAACGAGGATCCCCAGACGTGTGTGGCGTGCGATTCATTTTTCGAGTTTCGCCATGTGGTTGGCAGCGACCGTTCACCTGTTCATGGCCGGTACCGACGCATCTGACGTCAAGTTTCGAGTTGTCCAGGCGGTGGTCATCGGTGCGGTCTCGGTGTTGTTCACCCGGCGGTTGGTTGTGGCGCGTCGTCGCTCGCGTTCGTCGTCAGTTGGTCGTGGTCCGCTGACGGTCGAGGAACCGATAGACGTCGACGAGGTCCACGCCGGGAAAGGGTGAGAACTCGCCGCTCGACGGCGGCAGCGCCGTGAGCACGTGACTTCGTTGCGCGGCCGAAGGCCAGGCCACCGGCTCCCAACGCTCGACCAGTTCAGGGTCTGGGGCAGTACGCGATGAGCGGGCGTCGAGCCGGCGGATCGTGTCGCCACCGCGGAAGTGTTTGGCAAGTTCTGAGGTCGTGCCGATGCTGACGGCGTACGGATTGTTCGCCGCGTCTTCGATGTAGGTGGCACACCACCAGTTGCCGGCATCGGTGATTGTGTGCTGGTAGTGCAACATGAAGCTCTGGCTTGCCTGCCACGCCTGACGGACCCCCCAGTGACGCGAGACCCGCATACCCTCCACGGTGCCATCTTTGTCGGCCGGATAGTCGATGCCGTCGTTCTCGTAGGCCTTGGACACGACTCCGTCGGGGTTACATCGAAGAAAGTGGACGGGCAGGTCGAGGTATTTGGTCGCGAGGTTCGTGAATCGGTGAGCAGCCATCTCGTAGGAGACGTAGAAGGCTTCTTTCAGATCTTCGATCGAGAGATCGTTCTGTTCAAAACTCCGCGTGAGAAGTTCGACGGCGGGTTTCTCGGGGATGAGTGTTGCTGCCGCGAAGTAGTTCGACTCGACACGCTGACGCAGGTAGTCGCCGAAGTCTCTGGTGGCGGAGTGGTCGAGTGCGTAGTGACCGAGCGTTTGGAGCACGACCGATCGGGCGGCGCGAAGTTCAACTTCCTCGCGCAGTGGGATGTAGATGATGCGGTTGCGCTGGTCGGTGACCGAGCGCGCAGTGCTCGGCATGCCATGGGCACGTTCGACCTTGAACCCGAAGTGTGAAGCGAGCTCGGTGATGTGTCGCTCCGAGAGCGGGCCCGATCCTTGATAGTCGGTTGACTCGAACGCCTCGGCCACGATCTTTTCGATGTCGTCGAAGTAGTTGTTCGCCGCTCGCATTTCTCGTCGGAGTTCAGCGTTCGCCATGCGGGCCTTGTCCTCGGCACGAAGCGATCGACCGTTCTCCGAGGTCGGTACCGCGTTCCACAACGCAACGATGTGTTCGAGGACGTCGTCGGTGATCTTCGCGTTTGGCTTCAGGTATGGCAGCCCCAATGACTGATACTGCGGATCGTCCTGGGCGCGGGCGACTTCGAGCTCGAGTTCTGCTCGCCGGTTCGGTGGAGTTGGATCGACGAGATCGGACACGGTGACGTCGAGCCTGTCGGCCAGGTTGTTGAGCAACCCGATCTTGGGTTCGATGCGACCGTTCTCCAGTTGCGAGAGATACGGAACGGGTTTGTCGACGCCGGCGCTCAGGTCGGCCAGCGTCATCTTCTGCCGCTTTCGGTAGTGACGGACTCGGTGCCCGAGCACACCCAGATCGAGATCATCTACCATGCCGTCTCCTCAAAGGATAGCAACTTCGACTGTTTTTATCATTACCGGTCTACTTTGACGACTTTATTTGGTGTTGTCCACTGGTGGCGGTCGAAAAATCGCGAGATTATGGACGTAAGCGGTACAGCGGCAGGAAAGAGGACATCATGACAGTGATCGACCACGCCACACTCAGCACCGAGCAGGACTACGACCCCGCCCCAGGCGTCGACATCGTAATGCCCGTGCCCGAGGGAACGAGCTCACGTGTGCTCGATGGCCGCACACTCAAGCTGATCGGCGCACTCCACCGTCGCTTCTGGGGGCGTCGTCGCGAGATGTTGTTGCGTCGGGCTCAATCGGACACCGACGCTGGTGCTGCAATATGGCGTCATGACACGTTCGCAACCCGCGTGGCCGACATGACCAGTGACGCCGCAGCAGACTGGGACGGCCGAGTGGCCCAACTCGACGCAGTTGCCGAGCTTGTCGACATGGAGTCCGGAACGGCTGACGGAGTGATTGCCGTGCGTGGTTGGGAGGGCACCGAACCAGGAGTTCTGGTCGATGGCCGTGCCGTGCCGGGTTGCATTTTCGATCTTGCCGTCACGATGAGCCTCGGCGCTGATGCATTCCGAAACGACGAAGACCCCTTCTCGGTAGCGATCCCGGCGCCCGTCGATGATGAAGAGGCGCAATTGTGGCTCGATCTCGCCGAGCTCGCACACGATCGCGCAGGTATCGATCGGGGCACGGTTCGTATCTCGACGACGTCGAGCTGACACCGATACGCGAACTCGACGGTTCTGCGGTACTACTGGGTGATGGGTATTCTGCACGCCGATCGAGGCACCGATGAGCGGTCCGATGAGCTGCGCACGGTTGGTGAGGTATTCCGAACCTACGCAGGGCATCGCTCACCGCAGGTGATCTGGGCCGGTGTCGCCGTTGTCGCGATGGTTCGGTTGCTCGTCGGGACGGTTGGTTGGGTCGACGCTGTCGTCGTCGGAACGACGGTGCTCATGACGGGCGTGGTCGAGTGGTTCCTGCATCTTTTCTTGTTGCATGCACCAACGGATTCGAAACGGATGACCAAGTTCGGCACGGGCTCGGGTCACCGCGAACACCACCTCGACCCGACGAACGTCGGCTGGCTGATGCTCGGGCCGTCGGATGCCTTCGTCTTCCTGTTGATGCTGATGGCGTGGACGGCAGCATGGTCCCTTCCACTCGTCCTGCTCTTGGGGGCGCCGCTTCTGGCCACCTACCTGACCGCGTTGCTCGCTGCCTACGTCACGCTGGCGCACTACGAGTGGACGCATCTTCTCGTGCACACGCGTTACCGCCCGAAGAGTCGGTACTACAAACGGTTGGCCGCGAACCATCGCCTGCACCACTATCGCAACGAACACTATTGGCTCGGCATCACCTCGAACCTCGGAGACCGACTCCTTCGCACGCTCCCTGACGACAAGTCCGACGTGCCGCTCTCCGACACGGCTCGAACCCTGGCCTGAAGGCTTCGCCCTGAGCCAAATTCGAAGGCTGATGATTCGCAGGCAATCACCAGACTTCGCAGAACGGGTGGTGGCGTGGCGTGGGTAGCCTTGGCGCGTGACCGAGAACAGCGCGGAGACAACGACCGATTTCATCCGGGAGAAGATCCGCGACGACAACACCTCGGGTCGATACGGCGGTCGCGTCCAGACGCGTTTCCCACCTGAGCCCAACGGCTATCTTCACATCGGACACGCAAAATCGATTGGCGTGAACTTCGGTATCGCCGCCGACTTCGATGGCACCTGCAATCTTCGTTTCGACGACACGAACCCAGAAACCGAAGATCAGGACTTCGTAGACGGCATCGTCGACGACATCGCGTGGTTGGGGTACGAGCCGAACTCGGTCGTGTACGCGTCCGACTATTTCGAGCAGCTGTATCAATGGGCCGAATCGCTGATCGAGCGGGGCCTCGCCTACGTGGACGATCAGGACGCCGAGACCATCTCCGATCAACGAGGTGGCTTCACGAGCCCTGGCGTCGACAGCCCGTTTCGCGATCGCAGCGCCGAGGAGAACCTTGCGTTGTTTCGGGGAATGCGCGCAGGGGAGTCGGCCGAGGGTGAACGTGTTCTTCGCGCCAAGATCGACATGAACCACCCGAACATGCAGATGCGAGATCCGGTGCTGTACCGCATTCGCCATGCTCATCACGTCCGGACGGGCGACTCGTGGCCCATCTACCCGACGTACGACTGGGCCCATGGCCAATCCGATGCGATAGAGGGCGTCACGCATTCGTTGTGCACGCTCGAGTTCGATGCTCATCGCCCGCTCTATGACTGGTGTCTCGAGCACCTCGACCTTCCAGCCGAGAAACCTGAGCAGACGGAATTCGCTCGCCTGAGCCTCACGCACACCGTGATGTCGAAGCGCAAGCTGCGCGAGCTCGTCGAGAAAGGTCTCGTCGACGGTTGGGACGACCCGCGGATGCCGACACTTCGCGGGCTGCGCCGACGCGGGTATCCGCCAGGCGCGATCCGGGCGTTCATCGAACACATCGGTATCGCCAAGGCCAACAGCACCCATGACATCGAATTGCTCGAGTCGTTCATTCGTACCCAACTCAACTCCACCGCGCTGCGACGAATGGCGGTGCTGCGTCCGCTCAAGGTCGTGATCACCAACTGGCCCGAAGGTCAAGAGGACTTCCGCGAAGCGATCAACAACCCGGAGGACGAAGCTGCCGGAACGCGACAGGTTCCGTTCTCCGGCGAGCTCTGGATCGAGCAGGACGACTTCGCTCTCGACCCTCCGCCGAAGTACTACAGGCTGACCATTGGACGTGAGGTCCGGTTGCGGGCCGGGTATTTCATCACGGCCAACGATGTGGTGACCGATGCCGACGGCAACGTGACCGAGGTGCACTGCACGTACGACCCCGAGACCGCAGGGGGACAGGCCCCCGATGGCCGCAAGGTGAAGTCGACGATCCACTGGGTGTCGGCCGAACACGCCATCGATGCCACGGTGAATCTCTACGACCGGCTCTTCACCGACAGTCACCCGGGTGCAGAGGGGTCAGACCCCCTGGGCTCACTCAACCCGGCGTCGCGTGAACAACTCACGAACGCGAAGCTCGAGCCGGCTCTCGCAGACGTCGAGCCAGGGCAGATCGTGCAGTTCGAGCGGCTCGGCTACTTTGCTGCAGACCTCGATGATGCCACGGTTTTTCATCGCACGGTGGGCCTGCGAGACGAGTGGGCAAACATCCAAAAGCGCAAAGGCTAAGGCTGGCGAAGGGCGTCGACCCCTTGCGTCAGCGCGCCCGAGAATGTATTCCAATTGCCTCTTGACTTGAGCACTCGCTCAAGTCACAGTGGGGGTTGTTGAGCGACTGCTCAAACAACAAGACAAGGATACTGATCATGAACTACGTCATCTGGACCTACCTCCTCTACACCGCAGCAGCTGTTGGCCTGACAGGCGTGCTTGCACGCACGTTGTTCCACAACGGTGCGGTGTTCCTCGCCGGCGTGTTCGACGACAACGCGACCATGGGGCGAGCAGTCAACCAGCTGCTCGTCACCGGCTTCTACATGCTGAACCTCGGGTATGCCTTGCTCATCTTCAAGACGGTCGATAGCAACACGGCGCTAGAGGCAACCGAGAACCTGGTCACCAAGCTGGGCCTTTTGCTCGTCAGCCTCGGTGTCATCCACTTCATCAACATGGCGGTCTTCTGGAAGATCAAACGTGGTGGTGAACGCGAGAAGTACATCCCTGCGGTCCCCACGACTTTCGTGCCACCACCACCCGTTCCAAACTTCTGATGAGTGGTCCGCACTTTCCCACTCCGGCACGACTCACCGTCATCTACGACGAGCAGTGCGAGTTGTGCCGGCGGTGCCGCCATTGGCTGGCTACCCAGTCGACATACATCGACTTGCGGTTCCTCGCCTGCGGCGATCCGAGGGTCACCGAGCTCTACGGCGACCTTCCGTGGTTTCGGATCGAGCTGATGGTGGTCACCGATGCTGGGCAGGCGTGGGTCGGGCCAGAAGCTTTTCTCATGTGTCTCTGGGCCACGCGTCGGTGGCGCAACATGAGCTTCCGGCTTCGTGGTACGGCCTTTGCGCCTCTGGCCGAACGGTTCTTCCACGCACTCTCGGCAAACCGCGCCACGATCTCGGGAATGCTCGACCCGCACACGTGTGAGTCGAACGTGTGTCAGAACGGCTCCTCCCACCGACGCGTCAGTGCAATTCGGTGACTAGCGTCAGGTCTTCCATGGCCGACACCGAACGACGATCAACCGCCTCGGGCGACGAAACCAAGGCCCGTATCGTCCAGGCCACCCTGCGGACACTCAAGTCCGAAGGGATCGTCGGCACCAGTGCCCGTGCAATTGCACGTGAAGGTGATTTCAATCAGGCGCTGATCTTCTACCACTTCGGTTCGGTCGACGACCTCGTTGTTGCGTCGGTGGCCGAGATGGGCCGTCGTCGTATGGGAAATCACCGAGCGCGACTCGAAAAGGTCACTTCGTTCACCGAGATGATTGGGGTGGCCCGCGACCTACACGCCGACGATCTGGCCGCCGACAACATGACGGTGCTTACCCAGGCATTCGCCGGCGCAGTCGGAAACAAGGAGATTGGGCCCAAGCTGTACGCCGAACTCGAGCCGTGGAGTGACTTGGTCGCTGAGACGATCGAGCGCGTGCTAGTCGACGTCCCGGCCGCTGCCATGGTCGATCGAAAGCAGATTGCCCAGGCGATCAGCGCGTTATTTCTCGGAGTCGAACTCTTGGAGGACCTCGACCCGAGCAAGGCCAAGGCCGATGCACTTTTCGACACGCTCGAGGGGCTGGCCCGACTCGTCGAACTGCTTCTACAGACACCACTGCTCTCGTCGCTTTCAGGTGGCGAGCCGCCTGCTGGCGCTTAGGAACCAGACCAGCGAGCCAGATATGGTTGCGCCATGAGCGAAGCCATCGATCCCACGTTTTTCCGTACGGTCATGGGCCAGGTGCCGACGTGTGTCACGGTCATCACCGCAGTGATCGACGACAAACCCCAAGCAATGGTCATCGGTAGCTTCGTCTCGGTGTCGCTCGATCCGCCCCTCGCCGGCTTCTTTTGCACCACGACATCGGAAACCTGGCAGCTCCTTCGACGAGCTGAAGTGATGGGAGTCAACGTTCTGGGCGCGCACCAGATCGACATCAGCAATGCCTGCATGCGCCACCCCGACGAACGGTTGAACGATCTGGATTGGTCGATGGTCGACGGCGCTCCGCGTCTCGCGGGCTCAACGGCGTGGCTCACGATGACGCACCACCAAACCATCGACGCTGGCGACCACGAATTTGCCCTCTGCAATGTCATCACCATGGACGTTCCCGACGAACCACTCGCCCCCGTTGTGTTCTACGGCGGTTCGTACCGTTCGCTCGCCGAGCTTTCCGAGAGCTGAGCAACGGTGAAGATCGTCCGCTCCGATGATCATCGCCTGCACTTTCCTGCGGGGGAGATATTCAACGGCGAACTCGTTCGCCCGTTCGAGTGTCCGGAACGCTGGGAGTACGTCGTGGCGGCCCTCGAGACCGTCGGTCTGACCGACTTTGTCGAACCCGAAACGGTTGAAGAGTCGCTTCTGCACGCAGTGCACGATCCGGGTTATCTCGACTTCCTGCAAACAGCGTGGAAGCAATGGATTGAGACCGGAGCATCCGGCGACATGATTCCAACCTGCTTTCCCGTCCGTCGCATGGTGCAGGAGATTCCCGACAACATCGACGGCAAACTCGGCTACTACGCATTCGCCGCCGAGACATCGATCACCAGCGGGACATGGATCGCCGCCCACGCAAGTGCATCGATTGCTCGAACCGCGCAGCGCCTCGTTTCCAAGCCGGGCGACGTGACCTTCGCGCTTTGTCGGCCGCCAGGGCATCACGCCGCGCGTGACTACTTTGGCGGCTACTGCTTCCTCAACAATGTCGCGGTCGCTGCGCAAGGATTTCTCGACGATGGGGCTGAACGAATCGCCGTCCTCGATGTCGACTTCCATCATGGAAACGGCACCCAAGACATCTTCTACGATCGGTCCGACGTGTTCTTTGCCTCGCTGCACGGCGACCCACGACATGAGTTCCCTCATTTTCTCGGCTTCGCCAACGAGCTCGGCCACGGCGCAGGTGAGGGATTCAACGCCAACTATCCGCTCATGCCTGGCACCACGTTCGAACGCTGGCTCGAGGCCCTCGACGATGCCCTGGTGCGCATCACGTCATTTGCGCCGGACGCCTTGGTGGTGTCGCTCGGTGTCGACACCTTCGAGCTCGACCCGATCAGCAGTTTCAGATTGCGCAGTGAGGACTTTGCGACGTACGGCCGGCGTATAGGCGCACTCGGTCTGCCCACCGTGTACTGCATGGAGGGTGGTTACGCCGTCGAAGAGATCGGAACGAACACCGTGAATGTGCTGACCGGACACCTCGAGACAGCGTGACCGACGTGTTGGACGCTCAGTAGCCTGATCTGATGTTGCGTCAGCTGAACTGGGACTCGATGACCACTGCGGAACGCGAGTGGATTCACCGTCGGGGCTCATCACATGAGATTGCGGGCGAGCTGCGCGCAGCGATCCGAAGTTTGGTCAACGACGTGCGAGTTCGCGGTGACGCCGCCCTCATTGACGCATTGGCAAAGTTCGATCGGGTCGAAGTCGACGCCGAAGGTCTGCGAGTCAGCGAGCAAGAGTTCGAGGTTGCTCGATCCTCGATCGATCCGGCAGTCCACACCGCGATCAAACACATGATTGCGAACATCCGAGCTTTCAACGAGGCGCTGCTCGAGCGTCGGTCGGGGTGGACCACCGAGATTGCGCCAGGCCATGTGGTCGGTGAAAAAGTCGGCCCCGTGGCCAGCGCTGCGCTCTTCTGCCCGAGCGGTAAGGCGAGTTACCCGTCGGTTCTGGCCCAAGTCGCCACACCCGCAGTCGTGGCCGGCGTGCCGCAGCTGACGGTGATCGTGCCACCACTGCCCGGTGGGGGCGGATCCATTGATCCGGCCGTTTTGGTCGTTGCCGACGAACTGGGGTTGCGAGACGTGTTTCGAGTGAATGGGCCAGCCGGTGTTGCGGCAGCCGCGTTCGGCACCGAGACGATTCCATCGCACGGCATGGTGGTCGGGCCGGGAAGTCCCCCCGTGGCACTCGCACAACTCGAGGTGCGCGCCCATGGCGTCGACACCGTCGTTCTCGGTCCGACCGAATCCATGGTCGTGGCCGACGAATCTGCCGACCCGGTGCTCGTCGCCGCCGACCTCTTGAACGAGGCGGAGCACGGCACGGATTCGACCGTCGTACTGGTGACGGCCCACCAAGGTGTCATCGATGCTGTTGCGGTGGAAGTGCTGCGGCAAGCGCAAGACCTTCCCGACATTCGACGCGAGGCGGCTGCCGCTGCTCTGGGTTCGAACGGCGGAGCGATCCTGGTGGACTCGCTCGACCAGGCAATCGAGGTTGCGAATTGGTTCGCGGCAGAACACTGCCAGCTCGCGGTGGAGGACCCGTGGACCGTGGCTGAGCGCATCGAACACGCCGGCGAAATTCTTCTCGGGCAGAACACACCGTTTTCTGTCGGCAACTTCACACTTGGCGGACCGGCAGCGTTACCCACGGGAGGATTCGCCAACCGCACGGGAGGTATCACCGTCGAGCGGTTCCTCAAGTCAGCGGCGATCGGGAGCCTCGACGCGTCAGCTCTCGCAGCTGTGGCCACGAGCACCATTGCCCTGAGCGACCACGAGGGGTTCAATGCGCACGGCAACGCGATCAGGATTCGCGGCTTGAGCTAACGAGCGCCGGCCTTTTTGGCCGCCCGAGCAGCCTTTCGTGCCTGCGACCGTTCCCATTTCTGCTGTCGGCTTCGGCACGCCTTGCGACAGAATTGGTGATTACTGGTCTTCATCTCGAAGAGCTCGCCACAGCGCCAATACCCGCAGACCTCGAGTCGATCGGGATCGAAATCGTCGTCGAAGTCCTCAGGCAGATCACTGTCGAGCGGTTCGAGCACGGCCGAATTCTTGCAGACGAACACCCCTGTTGCTCACGTTCGCTTCAGGTGCTCGGCCAACTGCGCGCGATAGATGTCAACGTTGGCCAACTTGATGTCTTCATACCCTCGAACCAGATCGGGCAGTTCGGCGATCGCAACGGCCTCGGCATGGTTCTCGGCAGACAACACGCCAAGGACTTGATCGATGGCGTCGATGTACTCGACTGGTAGCTCACGCTCGACCCGGCGCACCTCTGCTCGACCGAACGGATCGAGGGCCGAGCCCCGAATCTTCTTAGCCCGTGCCAGCGCCTTCACGCCAGGGGTGGCCCATGACCCGATCGTGATCTTGGTGTCCATGCCCAATGCTCGAAGCATCGGCGGGTGCAGTTTCCACGCAATGGATCCCGACGCCCCGGCAACGTCGTTCGCGGGCTCGAGGCCCTCGTCGAGCGTCATCAGCCGGGCGACTTCGTACTCGTCCTTGTACGCAACGAGCTTGAAGAGGCCCGCCCCGACCGCAGCGAGGAGGTCGGTCGAATCGACGACCTGGCGTTCTGCCTCGGCGACTCGGTCGAGTACGTCGAACCACGCGCCGGTCGTGGACTTATCTCCCCAGGCCTCGAGCTCGCCAGCGAAGAGCGAAAGCCGATCTCGCAGGTCGCCGGTGACACCAAGCGCATCGAGCCGATCGCTCGAGTGTTCCGGTTTGGCAACGGTATCGGTCGTGCCGGTCTGCTGATGTCGAGCCGCGTCGACCGCATCGGGGTCGACGACATGAAGACGACCGAATCGAAATGCTTCGATGTTTGCGTCGACGGCGACGCCGTTGAGCGTGATCGCGGCCTCGAGATGTTGAGGGTCGATTGGCAAGACTCCTGCTTGCACGGCAATGCCGACGATGAACAGATTCGCTGTTGTCGCCAACCCGAAGATGTCGGTGGTGATCGCCTGGGCATCGGCCCAGTGATGGTTTGGTTTGGTCCGAAGGCCGATTCGGTGGGCGAGTTCGTCTGGGCTCGGCATGGTGAGTGACGGGTGCGTGATCATCGACGTCGTTGGTGTTGCGGTGGTCGAGCCGACCACGTGTGTCACGTCTGGATCGGAAGTCAGCTCGCCTTTGTCGGACGCTGCGACGAGCTGGTCGAACGCAAGCAGAAGGTCGGCCTGTCCTTCGCCCAAGCGGTTCGTGTACGACGGCCGGCTCTTCGAGAGTCGAACGTCGCTGATCACCGGTCCAGCCTTTTGGGCCAGGCCGATCTGGTCGAGCCCACGAACGTGGAAGCCATCGAGCATCGCGGCCGTGCCCAGTACCTGTGCAACCGTCACGACACCAGTGCCACCGATTCCGGTGATTCGCATCGCAAAGTCGTTCTCGTCGACGAGTAGAACCGGTGCTGGCAGCTCGCGATCGACCAAAGGGGGCCTGACCCCTTTTTTCAAAAAGGGGTCAGGTCCCTTTTCGGTTTTCTTGGGAGTTGGCAGCAGGCTGGTCAGCCTCTTCGACCACTTGCTGGGTTCTTTGGTCGTGATCGTCATGAACGAAGGGCAGTCGCCTTCGAGGCAGCTGTAGTCGAGATTGCAGGTTGTCTGATCGATCTGGGTCTTACGTCCGAAGACCGTCTCGACGGGCTGTACCGAGAGGCAGTTGCTCACCTGGCCGCAGTCGCCGCAGCCCTCGCAGATTCTCGGGTTGATGACCACACGTTGGTTGGGGGTTTCGACGATGCCTCGTTTGCGGTCTCGTCGAGCTTCGGCGGCGCAGGCCTGGTCGTGGATCAATACGGTCACGCCGGGCACCTTGGCGAGGAGTTCCTGCGCCTCGATCAGTCTCGTCCGATCCCAGACCTCGACCGATTTGGGCAGCGCCTTGTAGGACGAGTTCTTTGGGTCATCGGAGGTCACGAGCACTCGTGCGACGCCCTGCGTGAGCAGGGTCCGTGCCACGTCGGCCACCGGTAGCTGGCCTTGCGGGTCTTGCCCGCCGGTCATTGCCACCGTGCCGTTGTAGAGCAGCTTGTACGTGATGTTCACGCCAGATGCGATCGCGGCCTGCACTGCGAGCTGACCGGAGTGGAAATAGGTGCCGTCTCCCAAGTTCTGGAACAGGTGTGGCGTGTCGAGGAACGGCGCCATGCCAATCCACTGTGTTCCCTCGTTGCCCATCGCAGTGATGCCGGCGATGTTGCCGACGCGGTCTTCGTCCATGAATAGCGTCATCGTGTGACAACCGATGCCCGCCCCGACGAGCGAACCCTCTGGAACCTCGGTGCTGCGGTTGTGCGGGCAGCCGGAGCAGAACGCGGGAGCTCGCTCCACGCTGAGGGGAACCGAGACACGGATGCGCGTTGGTTTGGCCGGTGCGAGCCGGTCACCGAGTCGACCCTCGAGACGTTTCCGGAGAACGGGGACGATCGTGTCGGCATCGAGTGCGCCCCATGCGGGAAGCATGATGTCGCCAGCTTCGTCATGTTTCCCGACGATTGTGGGTCGGGTGGGAAGGGCGTAGAGCGCGTCCTTGAGAAGCGACTCGATGTTCGGCAGTTTCTCTTCGATGACGAATATCTGCTCGAGGCCGTTGGCAAAACTTCGCATCGTCGCGGGGTTGAATGGCATGGGCATGCCCATCTTCAACAGGCGGATGCCAGCCGATCGCACCGCATCGTTTGTCTCGAGGCCGAGACGAGAGAGCGCTTCGCGCACCTCGCGATAGGTGATACCCGATGCAATGAGTCCAATCCACGCGTCGGACGGGTCGACGGTCACGTGGTTCAGTTTGTTCTCTGTGGCGTACGTGCGTGCGAGTTCGTACCGAACCTCGAGGATCTCTCGTTCGATGTCGACGCTGTGGGGGGTCAGGAGACGCCCGTCGGGTACATGCTGGTACCGCGATCCATCGATGAGCGGCATGATCGGCTGGACGCGATCGGGATCGAGGTCGACGCTTGCCGTTGCGTCGGCGACATCGGCCACGATCTTCAGCGCCGACCAGAGACCGGTCGCTCGGGAGAGCGCAATCGCATGTCGTCCGAGGTCGAGCGCTTCGACGGGATCACCCGGGTACAGCAGTGGCATGTGCATGCTCTGAAGGACACCGGCTGACGACGACGGGACGGTCGACGATTTCGCATTCGGGTCGTCGCCCACGATTGCGACGGCACCGCCGAGCATCGATGTACCAGCAAAGACGGCATGTCGCAGCGCGTCTGATGCCCGGTCGACGCCCGGTGCCTTTCCATACCAGAGTCCGACGATTCCCTCGTATGTGCAGTCAGGTTGGGCTGCTGCAAGTTGCGAGCCCATCACGGCTGTTGCCGCGTACTCCTCGTTCATGCCCTGCGAGAACGCAAGTGGCAGGTCCGGCTCGGACTTGGCAGCAGCGCGAACCGCTTCGCCATATCCGCCGAGCGGTGAACCCTGGTACCCCGAAACGAACGCTGCGGTTCGGTGGCCCGCTCGACGATCGGCTCGGATCTGTTCCAACGGCAATCGCGCGAGCGCATTTATACCGGTCATGAAGACCCGGCCGCCGTCGGCGGTGTACCGGTCGTGTAGGTGGTAGTCGTCGATCAGTGCCATGTCGAGTGGTCTCCGTGGTCGTGTGTACGGATGTCAGGCATCAAGTATCGAGTCCGTTCGGGCTAAAGGGAAGACCATCGAACAAAATTCGGAATTCAGCTGGAATTCTGTTATATCTTCAGTTGTGACGCTGAACACACCCACCAATTCGAACGGACGCGCCGTGTCTCGAGCCCTGACCTCAACAGCCGACCTACTTCTCGTCGATGAACTCCAACGAGACGCTCGTCAAACGAACAGAGCGCTCGCAAAGAAGGCCGGCCTCGCCCCGTCGACGACCCTCGCGCGCGTCCGAGAACTCGAACAACGGGGCGTGATCAAGGGATACCACGCCGAGGTCGACCTGGCGGCGCTCGGTCGCACATTGCAGGCACTTGTTTTTGTTCGCCTCCAGCCCAAGAGTGACGAGGTCATCGAAGGTTTTCTCGATCACATGTGGGCGCTCCCGGAGACGATCGCCGTCCATCTGATCACCGGCGTCGAGGACGCGGTGGTTCAGGTGGCGGTCCCAGACGCAGAGACGCTGCAACGGGTGATCGTCAACGAGGTCAGTAGTTATCCCGGGGTCTTCGACGAGCGCACGTCCCTACTCTTCGAACACCGACGCAAAGACGTCATCACCCCTCTCGGGTAACCCGAAAGCCAGACTCGCCGGTCGTTCGTACACTTGAATGATGCCGATGACCGTGACATCTGTCCATCGACACGAAGCTGAGCCATCGAAGGGTTCCCGCTTCATCGCAACGGTCGTGCCGGTCTCTGATGAAGCTGCTGCCCGAGCAGCGCTCGACCGTGTCGCACAGGAGATGCCCGACGCCACGCACCATTGTTGGGCGTGGCGAATTGCCTCACCGGTGATCGACCGGGCGGGTGATGCTGGCGAGCCGAGCGGGTCTGCTGGCAGACCGATATTGGCGGCGTTGTCTGGACGAGACATCGTTGACACCGCCGTGGTGGTCAGCCGGTATTTCGGCGGGACAAAACTCGGCGTCGGCGGTCTCGTACGGGCATACGGAGGTGCGGCGGGGCTTGCGCTCGATGGAGCAACAACGACCGAGTGGCTCGAGCAGATCGGGGCGGTCATCGAGCATGACCACAGTGACACCGACCAGATCGTGCGCGCGCTCGACGAGTGCGGTGCTCGAGACATCGACGTGGTGTACGCAGCTCGAGTGACTCGCTACATCGAAGTGGCAGTCGACGAGCTCGAGCGTCTGCGTTCACGCCTTGCCGATGCAACCGCGGGTCGGGTCAGGATCAGCTGAGATCGCAGGCTTCTTCTTGTTCGCCGCCCGATATCGGTGGTTGTCTCGATCGTTACTCGTCGGGGAGTTCGATCGGCCCGAGCTCGGCATAGACATCGCCCGGCCCCGGATTGTCAGCTGGAGAGACGCCACCGAACTGCGCAGCGATACCCCACACGGCATTGAGTGCCGTATGGACGGCTCCCTCGGCCCAACCAGGGGTCCAGGACACATCGTCGCCTGCCAGGAAAATTCCGCACTGCTCCTTCGGAAAATCCTCTTGGATGAAATGACTATGCATTCGTCGGTTGTACCGGTAGTGCCCAGGTAACGCACCCTTGAACGCACCGAGAAAATGTGGATCAGCCTCCCAACTGACCGTGAGGGGTTCGCCGATGATGTGGCGACGGATATCGGTATTCGGGTAGATGGCTTCCAGGGTCTCGAGTGCAAGTTCTGCCCGTTCGCCAGCATTCATGGCGAGCACCTTCATGGCATCGCTCTGCCAGGCATAACTCAACACGATCACACCGGGTTCATCGTCGCCGTTGTCGATTAGGTAGGTCCCGCGGGTGTTCCGGTCGGTGAGAGTCATGCTCAACTTCGGGCGGCCGGTGATCTCGTCGATGTCCTTCCAGAACGGCCTGTCGACCATCACGAACGTCTTTGACGACTGCATGTATTTGGTGCGGTCGAGTGCCATCCACACCTTCTGGCTGAACAACGACTCTTCCACGTCGATCGACGTCGTCAGCAGCCAACTCTGCACCGTCAAGAGTGCAGCATCGTACGTACGCGTATGTCCCCAACGATCCTCGACCTCGAGTTTCTCACCGGATCTTCGAACCCCGGTTGCGCCGGGCCGTGGGGCCCCGGCATGAAGCGATGCCAAGCTGGTCCCGGCTGGCCAATGTGTCAGGTCGTCGGGAGCGTGATTCCACAACCCGCGCGGAATCTGCTCGGCTCCCCCACGGATGAAGTGCTGATCGTCCTCGAAGCGAGCCATCACCACGCGAAAGATTTCGAGCATCGAGTTCGGAAAGTCCGAGTCCCATCCGCCGGTGCCGAATCCGACCTGACCAAAGATCTCTCGGTGACGAAAACTCAGTTTGGCGAAGGCCGGCGACGTGGCGACGAAATCGTAGAAGGTGCGATCGTCCCACTCGTCGACGAGCGTGGTCCAGATCTCTCGGACCGCAGCTGCATCCTTACGTGTCATCGCTGCCTGTATCGCCGTGAGATCGGCGACATCTTCGAGTGCGCGAGTCCACGCGTTGGACACCTCGGTGAAAATCTTGGGGAGGTCGGAAATCGATTCTGCGAAGAGTGTTTCGCCCTCCAGGTCGATCACCGTGGTTGGAGCTGCCGGGGTCAAGGGGTTCGGAAAGTCCTGCGTTTCGAGCCCCAGAAGGTCGATGTAGTGCCACAGCGCAGCACCACTCTTCGGGAAACGCATACCTCCGAGTTCGGCAACGATGTGTGGCGCTGCGTTGAAGGGCTCAGACCTGAGGCGACCACCGATTCGACCGATCTCGTAGACGACCGGCTTGAACCCCAGCTTCATCAGCTCGTACCCGGCGACCATGCCGGCAACGCCGGCACCGATGATGGCCACCTCTTTCCCGTGGGCGGCTTCGGGTACTTCTGAGAGCCCCGACGGGTGGTCGATCCAGTCGTCGAAGGCAAAGGGAAAGTCAGGTCCGAATGCGGTCAGCCGATCAGCCATGGTGGCACGCTACTCACCTCGGCGGCCGGGGGATGAGTACTGGAGTCGATGCTTTGTAGGCCTCGTAGTCGGGTTGGCCGCCCCACTTCTCGTCCGCCCGCTTCTCGAGCATCGGGAGCCCGCTCACCCGGGTCAGCAAGACGGTGACGAAGACCGGCGAGATGAGCGTGAGGTATTGCCACCCTTGGAGTGCCGGTAGCGCAAGGATCGCCATGCCTGTCCACAACGTGATCTCACCGAAGTAGTTCGGATGACGAGACCACGCCCACAAACCGGAGTCGATGAACGCTCCGTCGTTCGACGAGTCGTTCTTGAACGCGGTCTTCTGACGATCGGCGGTTGCCTCTATTCCGAAACCGACGATCCAGATGACAAGGCCGATCACGCCCACGATTCCGAAGTCGGTCTTGGCGCCCGAAGTGATTGCCGCGAGCGCCGCTCCAGCGGTCAGGACGATCCACAGTCCCTGCACGACCCACGCCATGAGGAACCGCAACCAACTCGGTTTGATGCGGTCGAAACGACCGTCACCGCCAGCGCGCTTCACCCGGCGAAAGAGAAACGTGCCGAGACGACCCGCCCAGATGATCACGAGGAGTGCGGCGATGACCGAGCGGGTGTCGAGGTCGCTCGCCAGGAGGGTGGCGAGGATGGTGACCGTCAGGTACGTGAGTGAGCCAGTCAGGTCGTAGTAGTGCTCGGTCTGGGCACGAAACGACGGCACGAAGACGACGATGTTCACGGCAAACGCGATGATCGTGACGATGCCGAAAACCGATACCCCACCAACGGTGTCGCCTCCGTCGCCACCGGCCCAGCCGAGAAGTGCTCCCAACCCACTCGCGACGAGAATGCCGATGGCTGCGCTTCGTTCTGCTTTGCTCATGGCCGAACCTTAGGTCCGATCGGCGCAGGAACAGAGGGCTCAACCAGTGGTCGTGACGCTGAGCGACCGGGTCGCGACATTGCCGTTGCCACGGCCTGCGCCGTTGGCCTCGACCTGAAACGTGAGCACGTAATTCGTGTTGGGTTTCAGCGGACTCGTCCAAAAGCCGGGGATCGCGAGATGTCGAGTCGTACAACCCGATGCCTGGCCATCGTTGCTTCCCACGATCGGCCCGCCGTCTTCTCGGATCACGAACGACCCGTTGGCACAGATGGTCGAGTCGTAGTGGACCTCGAAGCGTGATGCCTCCACTTGGGCGAGGCGCACATTTTGAATCGCGACCGGTTTGTCGCTGGGATTGATGGCGTCGCCACCTGACGTGCGAAAAGCGACCCGTGGTGATCGGACGCTGGGCTGGCCAGCGAGCTCTACCTGGACCGAGTACGAGATACCCGGGTCGAGGCCCTGCACCGTTTCGTTGACCAGAACGTTCGCTCGGGCAGCGCCGGTCGCGCGAGCAACGATGTCGGACCCCGATCGGATCGTCGCGGTGTAGTCCGAATCCTCGGCCGAGCTGAATCGGAACTGGAGCGTCGTCTCGCCGATCCGACCAATGTCGACTCGTTTGGCGAATGCGAGTGGCTCTACGTCGGGGTCAGGCGGTTCGACGACGGTCGTCGTCGACGCCTCGGTCGTGGCGGTGACCTCGGTTGTCGTCGGTGTGACCGCTTCTGAGGTCGTCGGTGCAGTCGAGGTTTGCGTTGTCGTTGGTGTGGTCGAGGTGGGTGCGATCGGTGGTGCCGTTGGAGCGACACTCGTTGCGCCAGACGCTTCGAGTTGGGGCGAGACTGGAGCGGCTGCCGAATCGGTCGGCCCCGCCACCCGCACATCGGCGATCACGCCTGCCGGCTCACCGATCTCCGTCGTCACATCATCCTGCGCCTGCCCAGCTCCGCCAACAACCACTGGGATTGCTTCATCGCTCTGTGTTTCGTTGGGTGCGGTCACGTCGAGAGAGTCGAGTCCGCCTTGCTCACGCACGCCGTTGTCAAGGTCGAATCGGAGCGTCGAGGCCTCGGTCGGGAGAAACAGCGCAATCACGATCAACGACGGGACGGCCAACGCAGCGAGAGCAGCGAGGTACACACCCGCCCGTTCGCCACGCTGCACGGCGACCTCTGCAGGGGCATCAGGGAGTATCTGTTCCTCAGTGATGTCGTCGCCGTCCACGAGTTGCCTTTTCTTCCCGCCCAACCCCGAGCACACTCGGCGATGGTCAGACCCTAGTCCTAACCGTTGTTCGTCAGCGGGCGCTTGTTTGGATCCCCGACACCAAGAATCCTGTAGGTTTTTTTACAGAGAGGCGGCGACCTCTGCGTAGTGACAGGCGACAGGGTGGCCCTGACCTCGATCGATGAGCTCTGGTTCCTCGTCGGCACACTTTTGCGTCGCCTTCCAGCAGCGTGTGCGGAAACGACATCCACTGGGTGGATCTGATGGGCTGGGAACATCGCCCTCGAGACGAATTCGAGTGTGCCCCTCGCGTCCGGCTGGGTCGGGGGACGGAACAGCGGAGAGCAGCGCTTGGGTGTAGGGGTGAGCGGTCCGTTCGTACACATCGTTCCGATCGCCGATCTCGACGATCTTTCCGAGATACATCACCGCAATACGATCGCTGATGTGACGCACGACGGACAGGTCGTGGGCGATGATCAGGTACGTGAGGCCGAGTTCCTTCTGCAGGTCGTCGAGAAGGTTGACCACCTGTGCTTGGACCGACACGTCGAGGGCCGAGACCGGCTCGTCAGCGATGATCAGTTTTGGCTCGAGAGCCAAGGCGCGGGCGATGCCGATTCGCTGTCGCTGACCGCCGGAGAACTGGTGCGGGTATCTGCTGGCGTGGTTGGGGTTGAGGCCCACCAGCTCGAGCAACTCCTGCACGCGTGCCCGATGTTTGTCCTTGGGCACCACCCCAGAGTGAATGTTCCATGGTTCTGACACGATGTCGGCGACGGTCATTCGAGGGTTCAGAGATGCGTAGGGGTCCTGGAAGATGACCTGCATCTCGCGGCGCAGCTTGCGCATACCAGCACCGTCGAGGGCCAATATGTCTTCGCCCTCGAATTCGACCCGGCCAGATGTTGCCTTCTCCAGCCGCAGGATGGTCCGCGCAGTCGTGGACTTTCCGCAACCCGATTCGCCGACCAGACCGACCGTTTCGCCGGCCGTGAGATCGAAGCTGACGTTGTCGACCGCTTGAACTGTGCCGATTCGTCGCTGGAACACGATGCCGCGAGTGATCGGAAAATGTTTGACCAAATTCTGCACTCGTAGGAGGGGTATTTGCCCGCTCAGCTTGTCTGTCACGAGGACGTTTCCGCTCATGAGAAGATCTCCTCGATCCGAAGGCACGCTGACTGATGATCGTCGCCGATCACGTTGACGAGGGGGGGCTCGATCCGGGCGCACTGCTCCTCGGCATAGGGGCAACGAGGACGGAATGGGCACCCGGACGGAATACGCATGAGATCTGGGGGGCTACCGGTGATCGGCTCGAGTCGATCGACTTCGAGATCGGTGCGGGGGATCGAATTCATGAGCCCCTCGGTGTACGGGTGGCGAGGCTGACCGAACACCTCATGGATCGTTCCGGTTTCCACTGCTCGGCCGGCGTACATCACAACGACGCGGTCAGCGACCTCGGCAACCACGCCGAGGTCATGGGTGATGAGGACAAGACCGAGACCGGTTTCGTCCTGGAGATCTTTGAGCAGGTCCATGACCTGCGCCTGCACCGTGACGTCGAGGGCGGTCGTGGGTTCGTCAGCGATCAGCACATCGGGATCGAGTGCGATCGACATAGCAATCATGATTCGCTGGCGCATGCCCCCGGAGAACTCGTGCGGATAGGCGCGAACACGTTTGGCGGCGTCGGGAATCTTGACTCGATCCATCAGCTCGACAGCGGCTTTGAGCGAGTTCTTCTTGTTCATTCCGCGGTGTTTGCGGAACATCTCGCCTATCTGCCACCCCACCGAGAACACCGGGTTCAGCGAGGAGAGCGCATCTTGAAACACCATTGCGATGTTGTTGCCACGGATCGAACGACGTTCTGACTCCGACATCTTCAACAGATCGCGGCCCTTGAACTTGAGCTCGCCCTTGGTGATGAAGCCAGGGGGAGTGTCGATGATTCCCATGATCGCTTGCGCACTCACGGACTTCCCACTGCCGCTTTCACCCAAGATCGCGACGGTCTCGCCACGGTGAACCGTGTAGCTGAGGCCGTTGACCGCTTTGACAACACCGTCGGAGATTCGGAACTCGACGTGGAGGTCCTCGACAGAGAGGAGGGTTTCTTCGTCCGTCGAGCCGTCGGTGGCCGTGGTTTGATTGAGAGCTTCGTGTGTGGCCATCAGCGCTGCTTCGGGTCGAATGCGTCGCGGAGCAAGTCGCCCAGCAGGATGAACGAGAAGACCGCCATACTCAGCACAGCTCCCGGATAGGTCAGCAGATACTTGAGTGTTTGGATGCGACCTCTCGAGTCCGAGATGATCAGACCCCAAGAGATTGCCGGCTTGCGCAGCCCGACACCGATGAACGTGAGGGTCGCTTCGGCGGCGATCACGACACCGAAGGTGATCGCCATGTAGACGATGAGCGGCGTGAGGGCATTTGGCAGGATGTGGCGGACGATGATCCGAAAGTCGCTCGCACCCAGGGCCCTGGCGGCGTCGACGTAGTCGGTGTTCTTGACGGCGAGCACCGCCGATCTGACGAGTCGCAACATCGTGGGCCACCCAAAGACGATCAACACGAGGCTCACCGTGAGGATGTTGCGGTTGTCGAACAACTGCAACAGAACGATTCCACCGAGCACCGTGGGGATCGCGAACCAGACGTCGGTGATGCGTGAGATGATCGTGTCGACGAGGCCGCCGTAGTACCCGGCGAGCGACCCGAGGATCAACGC
>RCMY010001452.1_pt1 | contig 22559 bp, 20 predicted proteins | sample 2041341 | NCBI WGS metagenome assembly RCMY01 (sample SAMN09708234, study PRJNA481090) | Marine sediment metagenome, whole genome shotgun sequencing project.
TGCTAGATGCTAGATGCTAGATGCTAGATGCTAGATGCTAGATGCTAGATGCTAGATGCTAGATGCTAGATGCTAGAAATTTACAAAAACCCGCTTCAATTGTTTGAAGCGGGTTTTTTTTGCAGAAATACCTATCTTGCCGAAAATATCGGAGGATATGGAATACAATAGTCCCGAATTCAGAAAATAGCTCCGTAAGTTAGAACAAACAGCTTCCTTCAATCAAGATACTTTTTTTGTCATACAGGTAGATATCATCATCCCAATCCCTAATATTTTAACAGAGTCTTTATTAAGAAAATAGTATCATATCTCAATTCTGCTCAACTTATCGTCAAAATACATCCTCTAAAATTTAACACCCTACGAATCAGCGGATAGCGTACCTTTGATACAATCATTTAAACCAAAAACCATCAATGAAACCAAATCTTATCCTAGTACTCTTTCTATGCTTTTGTGCCACCTACTTATCCGCGCAAGACGAACTTCCCATCAAAATAGACGATGCGCAAATTAAACCGCTGCGGCAATTGCTCGACAGTTCGTTGCAGGCCAATTTTGAACAAGAACTGAACAGCCGTTCGGATTGGAAAAGCCTGATTGCACAAAAGAAAATGGCGGTCGGTATCGTTGACCTCAGCAATCCGGAAATGCCGCGTTTTGCACGGGTAAACGGTAATCACATGATGTATGCCGCCAGTCTTCCCAAAATTGCCATACTTTTAGCAGCAACTGACGCGATCGATAAGGGCGAACTGAAGGAAACCCCCAATGTTAAAAAAGATATGCGCCTGATGATCAGCAAATCGAGTAACGAGGCGGCGACCCGCATGATCGACCGTGTAGGCTATGATAAATTGGAGGCCGTAATGACCGACCCAAAATATGATTTTTACGATGAGGAAAAAGGCGGTGGACTCTGGGTAGGCAAACGCTACGGTGGCGGAGGCGCTACCAATCGCGAACCCTTAAAACAGTTGAGCCATGCGGCCTCGGTTACCCAAGTATGTCGTTTCTACTATCTATTGGCCAACGGGAAACTGGTCAACGAAAAGCGCTCGAAACAAATGTTGGCGGCGCTTGAAAATCCAGAACTACACCATAAGTTAGTGAACACTTTGGACCAGATCGCACCTAAGGCTCGATTGTTCCGCAAGTCCGGGTCCTGGCGTACCTATCATTCCGATTCGGTTTTGGTGTGGGGCGAAAATCCAGACCGACGCTATATTATTGTCGCCCTGATCGATGATGCCAATGGCGAACAGATCATTCGTGACTTGGTGCGGCCCATTGAAAAGGTGTTGAAAAAGGATATATCTTTGGCAACAAAATAGGACTTTATGGAGTTTATAAGTAGCCAAAATCATCCTATAATCCATGCTCCGTAACCTAGTCCAAAAAACATTCGATGTCCGTGAGGGGGAATTCCGGATTTCCCTATACATGCTTTCGTATATATTTTTGGTCATTGCGGTGCTGATGATCATCAAACCGACAATAAATGCCCTATTTCTTTCGGAACTGGGCGTCGAACAGCTGCCTTTTGCATTTTTGGCGGTAGCCGCGACCGCCATCGGCAGTTCGTTTTTCTATTCCCGAGCACTGACCCGATTCCCCCTGAACCGAATAATCAAGGTCACACTTTTTGGCTCAACGATTATCTTGATCAGTTTCGGATTGCTCTTGAAATTCAATTGGGTAGGCGGCTGGTTGCTGTATCTGTTCTATGTGTGGGTGGCTCTCTACGCGGTTCTATCTGCCTCGCAATTCTGGGTGCTGGCCAATTTGGTATATAATGTTAGGGAAGCCAAACGACTGTTCGGGTTCATCGGATCGGGGGCTATTCTAGGAGGAATTTTCGGAGGATACCTTACCTCCCTCCTAGCCCCATTTATCGGTACTGACAACCTTATTTTTCTCGCCGCAACGCTTCTATTATGCTGCATCCCTTTGTTACAAAAAATTTGGAATTCCAGCATTAAAAAACAAGGAAAACAAAAACGTCCCAAACGGACGGCAAACGCTGCAGAAAGACCTTGGCAGCTGATCATAAATTCGAAACACTTGACTTATATCGCGGGTATCGTTACCGTCAGCGTCTTGACTGCCAAATTGGTTGACTATCTTTTCAGCGATTTTGCCTCCGCAGCAATACCTGACCCCGAAGAACTGACGGCTTTTTTCGCGTTTTGGTTCTCGACCTTTAATTTGCTTTCCCTGACCATCCAATTATTTTTCACCCATCGCATTGTGGGCATCTGGGGGGTAGGTTTTTCGCTGCTACTGCTGCCCATCGGTATTTTTGCAGGGAGTATCTTCTTTTTTATCCTTCCCGAACTTTCCGCCTTAGTCGTCATTAAGGCCATGGACGGGGTGTTGAAACAATCCGTTCATAAAAGTGCTTCGGAACTTTTGGCCCTGCCGCTCCCCTTTGAACTCAAAAACAAGACCAAATCGTTTATCGATGTGGTAGTAGATAGTATTGCCACAGGAATTGCCGGTTTCTTGCTGATTTTTGTAGTGAAGGGGCTGAATCTTCCATCCTATTATATTGCCGCCATCATCCTAGTATTGGTCGGGGTTTGGGTGTTTTTCATCCTTCAAGTGCGCAAGGAATATTACAAGACCTTCCGGAGCAATTTGGAAGTACTGACCGAACGCAACGAAAGAGTCCCCAAACCTATGGCCAAAAAAGTGTCCGTTGTAAAAGGCATGCGAAATGTATTCCGGACGGGTTCTGAGGAACAAATCCTTTTCATGTTAGGTAAATTGATGGAAATCAACGATAAGCGTTTTGAAAAGGATGTGGAAGTACTATTGGAACATCCTTCGACAAAAGTCCGAACGGCTGCCATCCAGAACCTTTATTTTTTGAATACCGCCACAATGGTATCCAATGTCAATCAACTTTTGAATACGGATGATGAAGCCCTAACTCTGGCCACCTTGGAATATCTATTGCTTTATGCCGAAAAGGATAGTTCATTGGTTTACGATAGGTATTTGGATAACGAAAATTCCCGTATTTCCGACGCCGCGCTATACTGTTTAGCCAGGGAGTTGCGCAACAACGAAGTATTGAAAGACGTGTACGGGTTACATAATCGCATAGATGAAAAAATAGAACTGGTTTTACAGGGCGGAGAATCAAAGGGTGGGGAGTCACAGGGCGGAGAGTCACAGATCGAAAAATTTATGGGCAGAGAACAAATTTCTACATTAACGTTCCTATTAAAAACGATTGGCGCGGCGAGCTTGCCCGCCCGTTATCCGTATATCGCATCCCATTTTTTGCATAAAAATCCCGAAGTCATAGAAGCTGCTATTTTTGCTGCGGGCATAAGCAAAGCCAATGAATTCATTCCTGATCTGATCCAATTTTTACCCCAAAAAAAATTCCGGAAACAGGCCCTCGATGCCTTGCAAGGCTACGGAGCGAATATGGTACCGATACTGACAAACATAGTCTTGGAAAGACTTGTACCCCTTGAGACCTGCCGCTTTATACCAGACGCCCTCGAAAATTTCCCATCCCAAGAAACGGTGCGTTGTCTGTTCCTATTGATGGAAGATAGCGATTTATCCATCCGGTTGGAAAGCATCCGTGCCCTGAGCGATATCCGCAAAAACCATCCCAAACTCAAATTCGATAAATACAGAATCGTCGCCTTGATTTATGAGGAATGCAAACTGCACCACCGGACGCTTTCCGCCATGCATACCCAAATCATTATATCCTATAAAAACCGGACAAAATCCAAAAAAGAAATTGGCGAACAAGAACGGGACGCCCGTGCCAGTTTATTGGAACTGCTAGAGCGCCGTTTGGATGCCGGCCTGGAACGCATCTTCAAATTATTAGGACTCCGCTACCCCCAAAAAGATATCGAAATCGCCTACGAAGGCCTGTTGAGCGATAAACAGGAAGCGCGAACCAACGCCTTGGAGTTTTTGGACAATCTACTCACGGGAGACCTGAAACGAACCCTTTTGCCAATCATCGAAGATTCTGCCCTGGATACATCTTCGGAAGAGATACTGCAAAAAATCAAACATAAAGTACCCACCGAAATGGAGTGTTTCGAACTACTGCTCAACGGCAACGACCTCAAGCTGAAACTGGCCGTGCTGTATCTGATAAAGCATCAAAAGGATGAGAAATATGTGCCGCTCGTCATGAAATTCATTAAAAACGATGATCTTAAACTGAGGACGTTCGCCCAAGAAGCTTGGGAGGGGATACTTGGAAAAAATTGAACGGCTAGCAGGCGGTCATAAATCCATAAACTTTTTACTCCTTCCTAATCAGCTTATCAATATTCCCGGCCAAATACATATGATCACTAGCCGAGTTTTTGCGGAGTACGTTGGTCATTAGCACGACCATATAAGTACAATTGTTCGGATGTTCGACAATAGCAACAGAGTTCATAAAATTAGTTACATTGCCCATGTATTTTTCGCAAGCCTCTCCTTTGCTGCGGTCACATTTGTAGAGGCTGCCGGATTTGAAATATACCGCGGCTTCTTTCAAAGCTGGCGATTGCGCATAGCGGATGCGGCGGTCGGTCATGTACATCAAGCGTTTCATTTCAAGGCTGCTCTGTTCGTCGACTACATTGCCCTGCTCAAGTTGCACCAAGAATTTCATCAATCCCAATGGTGATCCAATGCTTCCACCTTTGTCGCCGACATACGTGTTGGCACCCCTGGTAAAAAAACTTCCTAACCGCCATTCGTCGGTGGTTATTTGCAAGTCGCGCAGGGGTAGGTTAACCACATCATTGCCTAGGTCGGTCAGTTCTTTTTTGGGAGTTTCCTTAAAATAGGCATCTGCCTCTTCTTGGGTCAAATCGGGATATTTCTCACCAAAAGCGGCCATCAGTAGCACTTCCCGCCAAACAATACTTGCCGCCCCGTTGTTGCTAACGGAAAGCATATGGTCTGCCCATTCGTAAAGGGAAAAAACATCGCTGGCAATGACCTGGCGTTTGACCAAGGTGTTTTTTTCGATGTTGTAAATAGGAATGGTATGCTCATCAGTCATCCCCCAAACGCCGGCTTTGACGGATTTGTTCCGGAGCAGCTCCGTACGTTTTTCGAAGGAATCAGGATAGATGTTAGCGAGTTGGGTAAAGAGTCCCACAAGCACGGCCAATTTGCCGACGCTGCCCGGCTGGTATCCCGCTTTTTCGTTACGCTCGGCATACCGTATATTGTTGACATCGGAAATATCGAGTACCGTCAGGGAATAGCTTTTGTCCAAGCCTTTGAACAAAGCGTTGATTTCTTTTTGGAAATCTTCATCGACGGTCATCAGGGCGCTGGCGCTGTTCGCTGCCCTAGGGAGCAGATTGAGCTGGATTTCGCTGTAAGACTTTAGTGCTCCTGCTGGCAAAGCGGAGGCGTCTTTGATTTCGCCACTTTTTATAAGCTCTAGACGTTTTAGGCGTTTGATACCAGTGTGTTCAAAGCCATCTATGGGGTAGAAGTTCACAACCGTAAAGGAGGAACAAAAAGCGAATAATAATAAAAGGGCAAGGGATTTATTCATTATAATTCTTTTAAAAGTGTGATCTCCTTTTTCATATCAATCTTTGGGGTTATCGACTCTAAATATCCAGAACTCAAGGCCTTTTTATTTTCTACGAACGGTCGAATCTGAAACAGCCACAATTTATCGTTCTGGAAACCGAGTTCTACATCATAGGCTCCCTCGTAATCCGATTTGGTTTCCTTTGGAAGGGTCTTTCGGATGGTCTTGGCAAACACCCGAATTTCGTCGATATTCTTTTCGTTCAGAACGGGCTTTTCGAACGTCGCAGTCTTTTTGCCGGTGCCGCCTGTGGCGGGAAGGCTGTTGTAAAAGGTTTCGCGGGCGGGCGCCAATAATCGGTAGCCGCCCTCATTGTATACGGTATAGGTTTCGGCGGACTGCCCGTCGACGGCACCACCGGCACCGCGGCTAAAGGCGATGGTGAGGTCTTTTTCGTTGCCACTGTTGATGCCTTTTGTGATCAAGACGCCGGAATAATCGACATCGACGCTGGGTATCACCAAGATCGATGGGAATACATTCTCCGGATTCAGCAGGTATTTTTGCCGCCATTTAAAACTGCGTTCGGTGTAGGGGGATGCCCAAACCTCTTTAATACCAGTAATAATAGCTTCTTTATCGACTACGTTGAATTTGGTGAGGTTAAGTCCGGCGCCGGTAAAATCTTTTAGGTCCTCCATGTTGGTGTCGCTGCGCAAGAAAACGGGGACTTCGCCCAAGCCTTTGCCCAAAATTGATTCGAAATCCTTCTGCAGCTCGGCTATGAAATCTGGTTTTAAGGGCATTTTTGCGATGGCCGTGCGGAGGGTTTCCAGCTGACGCAATTGGTAGTTTTCTACTTCGGGTTCTGGGACGTTCTGGGTTCGCATTTTTTCCGCTTCGGAGAACATAGTGTTTAGGAATTTCCAATACGAAACGGACTGCCCGGGCATGGGCTGATCCATGTGTTGCCGGAAAATGCCGAAGGGGATTACCAAGCCTTCGACTACCTTATCGGGAAACATCTTTTTAAGCTGTCCTAAGTTGGCAGCTTTCGGGCCGCATAGTTGTCCGGAGTCACTGGCGTCAACACTACGGAGATTCAGGACCTCGGTATTGTCCAGTCGGATTTTCTCGATCGGGACTTCGATTTTTTCGGTGTTGCGTTCTTTTTTGGCAAATAGGTCCCGCTCTTGGGCAGTCATTTGGGCTTCCGATTTTAGGATGACGTTGCCTTTGTTCGAAACGGCATAGAACACCCGCTGGCCATCGAACTTTTTAAGGCTCTGTAGATTTTCATCCGATAGGGCCGCGTTGGGGATTCCCAGATTACGGGCCAATAACTGTACGTGAGAGACCATGTTTCCCTCGGCCACGGTGGCAATCCCCGCAATGGGTTTTAAATCGGCGGGCGAACGCATGAAAATATAGATTTTGTCGGAAGACACCTCGATATCTTCGGGTGAACCGGCGACTACGACCAATTCTCCGAAAGCATAGCCGGGATTCAATCCGCGGACGGTACTTTGGTTGGCGATGTCCATGACCTTGTTGGTCAAGGCGGATTCTTTGGCGATGAAGTCGCCGAGTTCGCCTACACTTTTTCCTAGATGTAAGGCTATCGAACCGCGAATGCGGTCGTCGATAAAACCATAAGCCTTGGGTTCAAAACCGGTGTAAACATCAACGATATCCTGATAATTGGCCTTGACCATGGCGGCGCTCCACTCTACCGCACCACGGGCGGTTTCAAGAACGGTGTTCAATTCGGACAAGGTCATTTTTTCGGTAGCCGAAGTGTTCAGCGTGTTTTTGTTCTGTTCGTATTCCCAAAGTTCCAAGTAGCCCGCGCCTGCCGAAGCGGTTGTGAGTGCCTGAATTTTTTGTAGCTGCTCCTTGAGGGTTTCCGGTTGCCACTTGGGGGCATTTTTAAAGAGGATTTCCTCCAATTTCAGAGAGATATCCAGTAATTGCAATCGGGCCATGGGGCGTTTCTCTTCCCCCATTCCTTTTCGGATATTTAACAATACCTGAGCTGTGCCGGAAATCAGTTCTGAAGATTTTGTCTCGGCTGAATATTTTGTGATAAAATCATCCAATATTTTTCCTTGGGGAGTGCCTTTAAGCACATCCGCTTTTTGGCCCAGTTTTTTGATATCGATGGGCTTGAAGAAATCCGTCATGGTAGCGATGAGTCCGTCGAATTGTTTGTTCTGGGCCGCCGTCAACTTGGCGCTGTTCTTTTTCTGAAAAGCCTTTACCTTTTCAATATCCGCAGCTTCCGGTTGGCCGTGGATTTTAACCCGCAAGTCCATAAAAGGCAAGTAGGCATCCGAAATAACCTTTGATTCGCTGCGCATCCGCTGTGCGAGATTGTCGTCACCGCTGTGGGGCACATCCTTTAAAGACTGGCGCACTAAAAAATAATGCTCCGCTAAGACCTCATCCTTAGATAACATCCATTTATAAAAAGCGATGCCCCACGCCTCTTCGTCCTCCGACTGTACGGCACCACGGTAAAACTGTCCCTTTTGATTGATCCATCCGTTATCGATGGAACGCAGGTATTTATACAGTTGGTACTGTTTTATACGGGAATGGTTGTTTTTTGTATCCCAGAAATCGGGTGCATCCGTATAGGCCAAAAGTTGTCCCAAATAAATATGGTAGTCCTTTGCGATAGCTTCCACCTCATCCTTATATCGGGCATGTTGAACGCCAGGGCCGATGTCAGAAGGACAGGGATCTTTCGGTGCTCGCAGGCTTCCATCGGTACAGAACCAGCGGATATCCTTATAAGGTCCACGAATGTCATTTTTGTAAAAGGCAATCCGGGCTGCCAGTTGAGCGTTGTCGACTTTCTTTTGGCCGATTGCAACAGAGGAAAAAAGCAATGCGGTAAGACCTAGCAAAATAAATTTGGTCATTTCAGTTTTAATAAGTTGGTTTTGGTTACAGCTATCAAAAGTACTGCCAAATTATATAGGAAATTAAATAATCGAATGAGGCAGCTTTCATGCATCCTTTTAGCTATATTTCTAATTATCAATAAAATCATTCAAATATGAAACTACAGTATACTATAGAACCTGTAAAATTCCAAACTATTGAAGAACTGCCCCAGGCATGGAACGACGATGATTACAGAAAATTGTTGGATACTGCGGAATACGGCGATACCTCGGATCTTTCTTCGCAAGAACTAAAGGAAATGTGCCTGCTTTCCATTTCCGACAACGAACCTGATGAAGCGGCGAAGCTAGTTTTGGCATATGTTTTCGGTGAACGCTTGAACCAAGGCCAAATCGATAATCTATCCCATGAAATGGAGACTGAGAAAGTGTGGGAAGAGTACGCCGAACTATCCATGCACGAAGAATTCTTTAACGCGACGCAGCTTTTGTATAAGGCTTTCAACGGTAAATTCCCACTTCCGGAAGCGGTGCGGTTTAAAATGAAAGTGACATCCAAAGAAAAAAAAGGCATGGATATCTTTGAAGAGGATACCGAAGCGGGCCTGATTCGTCTTTTAGTACAGGGGATGCCCGAAAACACCTTGATCAACCGACTTTTTGACGAAGAATTGAAAGGTGGCGATTTTAAGGATGCCAAGGATATTATATGGCAGTATACCAAAGAATCCTCAGAAGATAACGGCCATGTTTTCGAGATTATATCGTCTACGTATTGGTTCAACGACCTTAAGTATGCGGAGACTTTTGAAGCTATCCTCGAAACAGAGGAAGATTGATTTTTTGAAAAAGGATGTCTAAGAAACCGTAAAGTATACGAAAGTTAGGTACACCCCCACAAGCACAATACCATCGCGCCAGTTGAGCCGGAGACCTTTTGGGATAAACACCAACGGCAGGATTAAAAACGAGATTCCGAGCACCCAAAAGATATCGTTGGTCAATAAACCCTGATCCATAACACGGATAGGAGTGATTATCGAGGTAATCCCAAGAACGGCTAGCAAATTAAAAATGTTCGATCCGATAAGGTTGCCCAAAGAAATCGCTTTTTCCTTTTTAATGACCGCAATAATCGAGGCCGCCAATTCCGGTATACTGGTACCGACAGAAATCACGGTAACGCCTATGACCCGTTCGCTGACGCCATAAACCGTCGCCAAAGCTACCGCGCCATCGATAAGCAGTTCCGATCCGCCCCATAGCGCAACGCCCCCGATCCCCAAAAAAAGCATCGTTTTGTACAAAGGCAGCGGTATATCATCTTCGGGCATTTCGTCGACCACCGCCGGTTTCTGGAATCGCAGTAGATAGACTAAGAACAAAAATAGGGCGACCACCATAATAATGCCCTCGTACTGCACCAGTTCCCCATCGAAATAGATGAATCCGAAAAATAACAGCGACGCCAGCATCATGACAGGCCAATCGGTCGTGTAAAAACTTCGCTGTACTTCAATGCTTCCCAATAAGGTCGTTATGCCCAAAACGAGTCCCAAATTGGCAATGTTGGAACCGACCACGTTGCCCAAGGCCAAATCGGGAAAACCATCCAAGGCAGATTTAATGCTAACTATAAGTTCAGGTGCCGAAGTCGCAAATGAAACCACAGTCATACCAATTACAATCTTGGGGATGTTCAATCGTAGCGAAAGTGCCACGGCGGATTTTAATAGCCAATTGCCGCCCGCTATTAAAAGTACCAGGCCGATAACTATAAAAAGGATGTTCTGCATGAATGGGTTTGTGGAAACTGGCAGCAAATATATAGGAAGATTTTAAATTTATGGCTTCATTCAACGAATGTCGATTTTGAACTAGTAAAGATAGAAGACCTACTAAAAAAAGATGAAAACTTTAAAAATCGGCTTTTTTGGTATAAAACTGGCCTTGGAAATTCAAAAAACGCTCAAAAACTCCCTTCAATTGTTATATATCGAAATGTATAAAGTGATTTCCTGTTTCTATATGTTACTTAGCTCAAGTCAAATATCGAAAAAAAGAAACATAAATCGTCTTAATGGTTATAATATCACATTCAAATGTATTAATAGTTGTAAAATTGTTAGGATGTGACTATTCCTTTTATATATCTTGATTGTATAATCGATTATCGAGTACTATTTACTCAAGCCTCTTTTGCATCCCTTATCGGATGGTATAGAGGACTAACCCTAAAAACCGAGCACTATGATTACACTTGCTAAATTTTTGGTATTGCTGCTGGCATCGCTGATCACGATTCTGGTGTAAGTAGAATCATATAGGCCTATATATTAAAAAAGGACTACCTTCTTAGGTGGTTCTTTTCTATTTTTAGATTTCAATCACCATGAGAAAAATTCCCTCCGAGACTTGGGGCCTAAATTCCAATACGGTTGAAAAAACTTAAGGCTAGTTGCTTATATTTGTGTCGATCTCAATTGAATGAAAAAAGCTCTATTTAAATTTTTGGCAAAGGCGAACAAGGTAGTCCTTCCCTCTTACTCGAAAAAACAATTGGACCTTTCAAAGGCGTCCAAATTTCAGATGGCCCTAATCGGATGGCGTTATTATGTCACTATGAATGCTTTGGATTAACAATCTTCTCGTCACCAATTCAATACCGTATCAAAGACCGCACTTCGTACCCCTTAAGCTTCTCCTCGCCTTTTAAGAAGTCAAGCACCATCAAAAAATTACATTGAACGATTTCGCCCCCCAAACGTTCAACCAGCTCGCATGTCGCTTTGGCCGTGCCTCCGGTGGCCAGCACATCGTCATGAATCAAGACCTTGTCTCCTTTTTGGATAGCATCTTTATGTATTTCTAAGATGTCGGCGCCATATTCAAGATCATAGGTGATGCTGATTTTTTCCGCAGGCAGTTTTCCGGGTTTTCTCACCGGTACAAATCCAGCGTTCAATCTGGACGCTAAAAGTGGCGCAAAAAAGAAACCGCGACTTTCCATGCCGACCACGATATCGATTTTTTGGTTTCCGATCAGATCCATCAGCGCATCCGCTGCTTTCATCATGGCTGCCGGGTCTTTTAACAGGGGAGTGATATCTTTGAATACGATACCTTTAGATGGAAAATCGGAGATATCGCGGATGTAAGGTTCTAGGTTCATTTAAGTGGCTCGGTTATTTTGCGGTAAATTTAAAAAGAAATATATTTGCACCCGCTTGAAATAAAGTCCACTATTGGTCCTGTGGCGCAACTGGATAGCGCATCTGACTACGAATCAGAAGGTTACAAGTTCGAATCTTGTCAGGATCACGACACTCGACAGACCACGCCCTTTTTGGGGCGTGGTTCTTTGTTTTGTGGAAATGCTAAGCGATAGCTTAAAGCATTGGAACAAAACAAAGAACTAGGGCGATAGCCCGTGGTCTGTCATTTGCAACTTTGATGCCCCCAAGAAAACCGAAGGTAATCTTGTCAGGATCACGACACTCGACAGACCAAGCCCTTTTTGGGGCGTGGTTCTTCGTTTTGTGGAAATGCTAAGCGATAGCTTGAGGGGTTGAATAGATCAAAGAACCTCTGACCCATCCGATATTCGAACCTGCAAATTTCGTAAAACTTTCTGTTTACCCTAACCCTACCTGCTATATATATTGTGGAAACAAAATGATTTTCTTTTCGTCTTTGGGCTCAATAAAAAGTGGAAAATAATCGCCTCATACAATCTCCGCACTCAGACCTGCGCGTAGCAGTCCGCTGCAGCGTGGCTCCAAATCGCTGTATTCTCCAGTCTTGACCGTGCATTTGCCGTTGTAGTGTACAATGAGGGAACATTGCTCGGCCTGTTCGGGCGTGTGCTCGCAGACATCGATCAAAGTTTCGATAACATGGTCAAAGGTGTTGACCTCATCGTTGAAAAGAACGATTTCGTTTTGCTTGACCGTTTCTTCATCGAGCAGAACTTCTTCCCATATTTTCTCTTTGGTACTCATAGCTAAAATTTTACTTTTCAAATTTTCCATAGGACGATTATAAACTATAGACGAGTGGCGATACTTGGTCTTAAAACCGAGGCACATTCCTCAAAGTTAAAAACTTTTTCTCAACCTACATTTGTTTTAAAATACATATTTCACCGCAACCCAATGGTTCCTTTGAAGATTTTTTTTGAATTTGAGTCCACTTTGCTCACATTTTTTGGATATTATCGGGATGTCTTCGGCATAAAATCCACTCACAAAGAGCGTTCCGTTTTTAGTAAGGTTTTGGGTATAGACCGGGATGTCTTCAATTAAAATGTTACGGTTGATATTGGCGAGGATAATATCATATTTTCTATCGCCCAGCAATCCAGAATCCCCCTCATAGACATGGATATGCACACAATCGTTTCTTGATACATTTTCCTGGGCATTGAGATAACACCAATTATCGATATCTATAGCATCGACATGTGCTGCGCCTTTCATAGCGGCAAGGATGGCGAGTACGCCGGTACCACTGCCCATATCAAGAACGGACTTTCCTTTGAAATCGTGGTCTAAAATGAATTGTAGCATCATGTGAGTGGTCTCGTGATGGCCCGTGCCGAAGCTCATTTTAGGTTCGATAACAATATCGTATTCCACCTCGAATTTCTTATGGAAGGGGGCACGTACAGCACATCGATCATCTATTTGGATGGGATGAAAATTACTTTCCCAAGTCTCGTTCCAATTTTCTTGGTCGATTTCTTTGGATGTATGCGCGATAGCGAATTGGGCGTTTTGTAAAATCTGGATAGTTTCCAAAATATCCGCACGCCAATCATCTTTTTGGATATAGGCGAGAATACCTTCATCGTTTTCCACAAAGCTCTCAAAACCCGCCTCGCCCAGTTCTGCGATCAGAATATCGGATGCGGGTTGCAAAGGGGTTATCTTAAAGTTGTATTCGATGTAGGTTGACACGAGACTCAAATGGCCTTAATGATCGCAACAAAATCATCCGCTACCAAAGACGCGCCTCCTATGAGTCCCCCATCCACATCGGGTTTTGAGAAAATCTCCTCGGCATTGGCCGGTTTTACACTGCCACCGTATAAGATGGATACCTTGTTGGCTATTGAGACATTATAGGCTTCGGTAATGGTTTTGCGGATAAAGGCGTGCATTTCCTGCGCCTGTTCCGGTGATGCAGTCTCTCCGGTGCCGATCGCCCAGACGGGTTCGTAAGCTAATATGATATTCGTCCATGCAGAAGCATCTAACGAAAAAAGCGCGTTCTTCAATTGGCTTTCGACCACCTTGAAATGATTTTCGGATTTTCGATCATCGAGTTCCTCGCCGAAACAGAACATAACCCGCATGTTCTTTTCTAAGGCCGTCTTTACTTTTTTGGCCAAAATTTCGTCGGTTTCCCCGAATAAGGCCCGGCGTTCGGAATGGCCGATGATAACGGTGTCGATATCGATATCCAATAACATATCTGCAGAAATTTCCCCGGTATATGCTCCGTTTTCAGCGAAATGCATGTTTTGGGCGATTACCTCGATAATCGAAGAATCCAACGCGCGTACCGCTGCTGTTAGATTGACGTATGTCGGGGCCACCATTACTTCGGCCTGGGTGTCCGGCAATTTTGCGGCCAGTTCCGTGAGCAATGCCTCGGTTTCTGCTAAATTCTTGTTCATTTTCCAGTTACCTGCTACAATTTTGCTTCTCATTTTGCTACGTGTTTAAATGTTCTTTTTCTATCCCTGCCTTGCCGGCAAGAAGGTCTGTGGTTTGCTGGTCAACGCTGTGCAATAGCTCCTGCGTGCTATTTCACGGAGTATGACGGGGCGATTCACAGCGTTTATTATTCAAATTTTAGTTCATCCAAGTCGTTGTAATGCATCTTCTGTTGTATCGTCCCTTTTTTCAAGACCAGCACGCCCGGATTGGAACGCACTATCGTCTTCAAAGTAGTCTCATCCGTAAAATAGAACTCAAAATCCAGCTTATGATCTTTTACCAGTTTTGAAGTCTGTTGCTCGTTGGAAGCGGACATCCCGATTACCTTATATCCCTTCTTCAAGGCAACATCCGTTACTTTTTTCACCTCGGAGTACATGTCTTCGTTCGTTTTTGCCAAATCATAGGCGATAACCATGACCAACTTTGGTTCCTGTAACAGCGAAGCGGCAAAATCTTCACCTTCCTGTTCAATAGTAAAATCGTGAACGGGGGGTTCGTATCCTTTTTGGACTTCCGTGGTCTCCACATCGATAAATTCCCCATCTACCGAAGGATAATCTCCCTGGGTCACGATAATTTTATCCTCTCCGCCTACCTTAAATCGCCAAGCATAATCATAAATCGGTTTTGGCGCATCATCGGGAACAGTCATGCCTTCCTCGATATTGGCACCGATCTTATAGGGTCTAAAATCGACAACAGGCAAATGATTCAGCACGTAATTACAATATACGATACAGAAAACAATGGTCACTAAAGTAATAATCCGTATGGTATTCGTCCGAAACAGCGGGGTAATATATTTTCTTCCAAAGAACAAAATAAGGATTAATAGTAATAGGATGATATCCTTGGTAAACGATTCCCAAGGGGTCAATTTGATGGCGTCCCCAAAACAGCCGCAATCGGTAACCTTGTTGAAATAGGCGGAATAAAAGGTCAGAAAAGTAAAACCAACAATCATAATAAGAAGGCTCCACACGGTAAATTTCACCCGAAACCCAAGTAGAAGTATGACCCCCAGCAAGACTTCGAAAATTACGAGAAATATGGCGATGGCTAAGGCGTAAGGCTCCAAAAACGGAAGGTCGAGAACACTGGGCGCAAAATAATCACCCAACTTGAAGGAAAAACCTACCGGATCGTTCAGCTTTATAAGGCCACTGATTATGAATAGAATGCCGACTAGGATTCTACTGATGTTGACGAAGTACTTCATTAGTTTAAAATTCCTTTGGAATAGTTTATGAGCCCGCCTGCCGAATGGACAGGCTTATTGGGTTTATGAGTGTATAGCCCTTGTATTCATTTGGATAGACTTTTCAGGTGGATTAGCGCAAAAACCGCATAATTCACCATATCCTGATAATTGGCATCGACCCCTTCACTAACGGAAGTCTTGCCCTTATTATTTTCTATCTGCTTTACCCGCAACAGCTTTTGAAGAATCAGATCCGTTAAGGAGCTTACGCGCATTTCTCGCCAGGCCTCCCCGTAATCGTGGTTCTTGTTTTCCATCAGGGCTTTTGTCGACGCCGCGTGTTTATCAAATAGTTGAATGGCTTCCGTTTCGGAAAGATCGGGCTGTTCGGCAACGCCTTTTTCCAGTTGGATAAGGGCCATGATGGAATAGTTGATGATTCCGATAAATTCCGATCGCTCGTCTTCGTCTACCTTTTGTACCTCATTTTGCTGCAAACTTCGGATACGCTGCGCCTTAATGAAAATCTGGTCGGTCAATGACGGAAGCCTCAGAATACGCCAAGCACTACCGTAATCTCCCATCTTTTTCTGAAAGAGCTCCCGACAAGTTTGTAACACCTTATCGTATTGCGCGGAAGTATTTTGCATAAATGGATTTGGATTGCTTAAATTTCGTCCGTTTTCGCGAACCGCCCAAAGTTCGTATTTTAAAATTGGTTAATCAAGCGATATTCCGATCATTTATGACCCTTAACTGCAAAGGCCATCTCATCGACCTGACCCATCCTAAAGTAATGGGCATTTTGAATATAACCCCGGATTCCTTTTATGACGGTGGAAAATATAAGGATGAAAGCTCTATGCTATCACAGACCGAAAGGATGCTGAGCGAAGGTGCTACCTTTATCGATGTCGGTGCCTATAGTTCGCGACCGGGTGCGGATACTGTTTCAGAGGATGGCGAGTTGAAAAGGATACTACCGATAGTCGGGATGTTGCTTAAAGAATTCCCCGATATTATACTGTCCATCGACACCTTTAGAAGTACGGTAGCCGAAAACTGCTTGAAAGCAGGTGCGGCCTTGATCAACGATATTTCCGCAGGAAAGCTAGATGAAAACATGCTGCCGACCATTGCGAAGTATAAAGTTCCGTATATCATGATGCATATGCGGGGCAAACCGGAGACCATGCAAAAGCAGACGGATTACGAAAATCTTTTGGTCGATATTTTGCATTATTTTTCCGAACGCATAGCACAATCTCGAGCACTGGGAATTGCCGATATCATTATCGATCCGGGGTTCGGCTTTGCGAAAACATCGGCACAGAACTATGAATTGCTAGCAAAGTTAGCCCTGTTTCAAAATTTGGAGCTTCCCATTCTAGCTGGTTTGAGCAGAAAATCGATGATTTACAAAGCGTTGGATACGATCCCAGAAAACGCCCTTAACGGTACCAGCGCGCTGAATATGGTAGCTCTGCTGAACGGAGCGAATATTTTGCGCGTTCATGATGTTAAGCAAGCCGTTGAATGTGTTATTCTTGCAGAACGATTGTCGGAAAGTAGTGAAGGGCAGTAGCAGTTGACAAGTCATCCGTCATCAAAATTATTTCCTTCTAGGCCCATAAACTCCTAAACTCCTAAACTTTTCATTAATTTTACAAAAACGCCGACGGATTGGATTTTCTTAATTTTCTAGAGTTTAGTATTACCGATGTCCTCGACATCATCTTGGTAGCCATCCTTCTATATTACATCTACAAACTGGTGCGCGGCTCCGTTGCCATCAATATTTTTATAGGAATCGTAATTATCTGGGCTTTCTGGAAGCTTACCGAACTGCTTGATATGGAGATGATAAGCAGTATGGTCGGCGGTTTTATGCAAGTGGGCCTTATTGCCTTAATCATCGTGTTCCAGCAAGAGCTACGTAAGTTTCTTTTGATGGTCGGTTCTACCAATTTCGCCAATAAGAGAAATTTTCTTAAACGTTTTAAATTTTTGAGAACGGAAAGCATTGGCACGAGCGTTAACGTGGATGCTATAATTTCGGCCTGCGAAAAAATGAGCATGACCAAGACCGGTGCCATTATCGTGATAGAGCGCAACAATTCGCTAGACTTCGTAAAATCCTCCGGTGATCAAATGTATATCGAAGTCAACCAACCCATCATCGAAAGTATTTTTTACAAGAACAGTCCCTTGCACGATGGGGCGGCCATCATTCAAAACAATTATATCGTGGCGACGAGGGCCATACTGCCGGTATCCAACGAACGCAACATTCCGCTTCGCTTCGGCCTTCGTCACCGTGCCGCAGTCGGGATTACCGAAAAGACGGATGCCCTAACCTTGGTCGTCAGCGAAGAAACCGGAAATATCTCCTACATCAGAAACGGGGAATTTGTAGACTACGAAGGTCCTAAAGAATTGACTTCTATGTTAAAGGAGGATTTGATAAGTTAAGCGACTTCCTCTGCCAAAAACTGCGCCTCGTACAGATTGCTGTAATATCCGCCCAATTTCAGAAGTTCTTTGTGCGTGCCGGTCTCCACTATTTTTCCGGCATCCATGACGATAATCCGGTCGGCCTTTTTGACCGTGGCCAGGCGGTGGGCAATGATAATACTTGTTCGACCCTCCGTGATTTTCTCCGTGGCGCGCTGAATGAGTTGTTCGGAATAGGTATCTACCGACGAGGTGGCCTCATCTAACACCAGAATACTGGGGTTACTGACATAGGCCCGTAAAAAAGCGATCAATTGGCGCTGGCCGCTGGAGAGCATAGAGCCTCTTTCCTTGACATTGTATTGGTAACCGCCGGGAAGGCTGGTGATGAATTCGTCGACCAAAATTTGTTTGGCTGCCGCTTCGATACTTTCAACGGTAATCGAGGGATCTTTTAAAGAAATATTATTGGCAATGGTATCGGCAAAAAGAAAGACATCCTGTAGAACTACAGCAATATGCGAACGCAGTGAGGTCAACTTAAAATCTTTGATATCGATACCGTCCACTTCGATGCTTCCGGAATTGATTTCGTAGAATCGGCTGAGCAGGTTGATTATTGTGGATTTTCCTGCACCCGTGGCGCCTACTATGGCGATGGTCTCCCCGGCCTTAACTTCGAATGAAATGCCGTGAAGTACTTCCTCATCCTCAAGATATCCAAAATGAACATCCGTAAATTTGATATTGCCGCGTACTTCTTCCTTTTCTATGGTTCCAACATCCTGTATATTACTATCGGTATCCAAAATACGAAACACCCGATTGGCGGCCACCATGCCCATTTGTAACGTGTTAAACTTATCGGCGATCTGGCGCAAGGGACGGAAAAGCATGTCGATGAGCAGGATAAATGCGAAAATGGTTCCAAAATCTTCCCGCGATAAATCGGAAACGTTAAGCAGACCCCCATACCAAACGATAAGCCCTACGGCGATGGAAGAAACAATTTCAGCAATGGGGAAGAAAATGGAGTTATACCACACCGTTTTCAGCCACGCGTTTTGATGCTTTTCATTGATGACCCTAAACTTATCGCTCTCGATTTTTTCTCGGGTGAACAATTGCACGATTTTCATGCCGGTAATACGTTCCTGTACGAAGGAATTCAGGTTAGACACCTGAGCCCTGACCTCGGTAAAGGCCACTTTCATTGCCTTTTGAAACTGCCGGGTCGCATACATGATTAAAGGAAGTAGTACGAAGACAATCAGGGCCAACTTCCAGTTCATATATAGCATGACCCCAGCGGCAACGAACATTTTGAGCAGATCGGCAACAATCTGAAAGAATCCCTGGCTGAAGATCTCCCCGATCCGCTGCATATCGGCCACGGCCCTTGTGACGAGTACTCCTAAAGACGAGGTATCAAAATACTTCATGCGAAAGCCCAGCATGTGCTGAAAAAGGTTGACCCGAATATCCTTAATGACCGATTCGCCCAACCAATTCGCATAATAATTAAAGCCTAACTGGCTAACTACCTGACCCAGAAGTACCCCGAGCATCGCCAAGGTGAGGAACAAGAGTCGATCGGCATTCGCCTGCTTTATGGCATCGTCGATAATCTGTTGCAAGATAATGGGCGTCATTACCGCAAAGACCGACAAAAGAATGGCCGCCAAAGCGACGCCATAGAAGGTCAGCCGATACGGACGTGTCTTTTTCAACAAGCGGTTGAAGAGTCGTAGATCGAATGCTTTTCCAGTGTCCTTATTATCCATGCTTTTCTAAAATCTCATCGGGGTATCGAACCGAGGTCAAATATAAACCTTTTGCGGGTACTGAGGGGCCGGCTTGGGTGCGGTCTTTTCCATTTAATATCCTTTTAACATCGGCGACCGTCCACTTTTCTTGTCCCACTTCCAGCAAGGTACCTACTACGGCCCTCACCATATTCCTTAGAAAACGATCAGCTGTTATGGTGAACACCAGTTTGTCGCCCTTCGTTTCCCACCTCGCTTTCGTAACCGCACAATTATAGGTTTTGACATCGGTATTCGATTTTGAGAAACATTCGAAGTCCTCATGATCTAATAAAACAGCTGCCGCTATGTTCATTCCGGTAACATCCAAAGGATTTTTCACATAATGCGCAAAATAGGAATAAAAAGGATTTTTTTCTTGAACGACCCAATACTCATAAGTGCGCTCGACGGCATCAAAACGGGCATGGGCATCGTCGGATACCTCAAAGATTTGCCGAACCGCAATAGCCTTGGGAAGAAAAGAGTTCAATCGGTATACCAGATTTGTTGCATCGTCTATAGAATCGGCCTCAAAATGGGCGAACATCTCCATGGCATGTACCCCTGCATCGGTACGCCCCGCTCCTACCGTTTCTATGGGATGCCTCAGAAGCGTTGACAAAGCTTCCTCCAGCACCTGCTGTACCGTTATCGCATTGGGCTGTTTTTGCCAACCGTGGTAGGGTTTACCGAAGTAGGAGAATTGGATGAAGTATTTCAAAAGGATTCTTTAGTTTTTAAATATCAAAGATACTAGATACTGAAGTGATTTAAGAAACCAAAAATTCCAAATCTAAAATTCCAAACCTGCTTGACCGACAGGGATGGTCCAAAATCAATCATTCGAATTTGGTGCTTGGAATTTGGGATTTTCCGTTCATATATTGTTAATTTCGGCGATTAGCAAATTGGAAAAATGACCCGAATCTTACTTCTCTCCGACACCCATTCCCATATTGACGACGCCATTCTAAAATATGCCCGTCAAGCGGATGAAATCTGGCATGCTGGGGATATTGGAAGCTTGGCCGTGATAGATGCACTCCGTAAAATAAAGCCGGTCAGGGCCGTTTACGGGAATATCGACAACAAAGATATTCAAATGGAGTTTCCCCTGAACAATCGGTTTAAATGTGAGGATGTCGATGTGCTTATAACCCATATCGGTGGCTACCCTCCAAAATACAATGCCCGTACAAAAACCTTGATCCGAGAAAATCAACCTAAACTTTTTATCTGCGGACATTCCCATATTTTGAAAGTGATGTGGGACAAAAAGCTAGGCGTCTTGCACATGAACCCAGGTGCCTGTGGTAAACACGGTTTCCACCTTATGCGAACGATGTTGCGCTTTGTTATAGATGGGGTGGATATCAAGGATCTGGAAATTGTGGAGCTTGGGAAGCGAGGTGGTTGAAACAACGCAGTTAGTGTAAGGGAACAAAAAAAGGGGAACGACCCCACGACGTTCCCCCTAGGTTAGCTATGTGTTCTCGTAAATAAAACTACATAACCTACATATACCTCTGTCTATGAAAAATAGAACGATGGCGTATGATACCGCAATATGCATCATAAAATAGTTAAAACCAATATTTTCCATCGAAATTTTAACATTTCAAACAATTAGCGGAAAGGCCTGACATATTGTAGATTAGTTGAACACATATCCCAATAACCAATACAGAATAATAAATGCGAATATGGCAAAACAACCACATTTTCCGCCGCTTAACTTTTTGGCGCCCCAACCGGCCAATAAGGCTCGAAGTATTTTTTTCATTTTCTCGTTTTAACGTTTGATGTATATAATGAACTCATGTTTAATCCCTCACTTCTCGAAACCTATCCATTGACCGTAAAACCGGGATAGCATGTCATGCCCCCATCCACAAAAATTGTGGTGCCATTGATGTATTCGGATTCATCGGAAGCCAGCCAACTGGCCACGCTGCCAATATCCTCGGGAATGCCGATACGTTTGTAGGGAATCAGTTTCAACATGCCTTCGGCCCCTTCCTTGGTACTCCATACATCCTTGTTGATATCGGTTTTCACGGCTCCCGGGCCGATGCTGTTACAGCGTATTTTTTTAGACCCGTATTCTTGACAGATACTTTGCATCAGCATGGTCAATGCCCCTTTGGTCGCTGCGTAGTTGGCATGACCGGCCCACGGAATTATTTCATGTACCGAGCTCATATGAATGATCTTGCCCAAAGATTTGGACACTTCTTTGCGCATACCCCTTCTCAAAAATTCCCTGATCGCCTCACGGGCGCATAAGAACTGCCCCGTTAAATTGACATCCATCACCTTTTGCCAGGCATCAAGTGGCATTTCATGCAAAGGATGATCGATCTGTATACCTGCATTGGCCACACAAACATCGACCGTACCGAAATGGGATACAGTCTTTTTGAACATGGCCTGAACATCATCCTCCTTACTGACGTCGCATTTAAAAACGATGGACTCGCCGCAGTTGGAATTTTTGCATATCCAATCGGCGACCTCCTCGGCTTCTGCCTTATTGCTACGATAGTTCACGACTATGTTTGCACCTTCCGTTCCCATCGCCTTGGCAACGGCCTTTCCAATACCTGAACTAGACCCCGTTATGATACAGGTCTGGTTTTCTAATCTCTTGTTGGGTTTCTGCATGTTTTATTTTCCACTGTTTCTTATCCCATAAATGTATAGAAAAAAATTATTCTATCATCGGAATATTCATTTGGACCAACATTTGTGGCAAATGAATTAAAAAAATACCCGCACTCGAGATAAGTGCGGGTATTTCTATACTTTCGGAGCTCTTCCGAATTGAGATAAATGCAAAAGGCCCGGGAAACTACCCCCAGGCCTTACACACTAATACTACTAAGTAGATGTTGGTCTTATCGCAGACGATCCACAGAT
>RCMY010001453.1_pt1 | contig 22559 bp, 23 predicted proteins | sample 2041341 | NCBI WGS metagenome assembly RCMY01 (sample SAMN09708234, study PRJNA481090) | Marine sediment metagenome, whole genome shotgun sequencing project.
TCTGGTCAACACGATTGAAAATCGTGTCACCCATCTGAGGTAATATTTATAAAGAACGTAGCCTTGACACAGTTGTACTTACACACCCTATTTATCTGACATTTCCCGACCTATCATACCATGACATTTTTTACCAATATAACCACTTAATCCAACTCTTAATGAATCACCAAAACGATAGTCTGTTCTTGCAGCAACACCCAACATCTCAAATGTATTTAGATATGAAGTAGCCGTTAAGGAATAAGCAAACTTTTTATATGAACCAAATAATGATATTCCAGTTTCATGCCACATCATTGGCATAATATCAGCTTCATTATCGGGGTCGTCAATTGTAAGTGCTGGTCCTCCACTATTAGTTTTGCCTACAGGTATGTCTAAAATTCCAACTTTAACATTGAGCGCATCACTAAAATTCTTAGTAACATATAACATATTCGTGCAAAATTCGCTATTGAAATCATTGCCCCACTCATGATTATCATACGAATGCTCATACTCAAATTGTGATGTGACTGACCATCCGTTTAATAGGCTTAATCTACCTCCTATAATTATATGAGGGCAGCTCAACGTTGCCTGTTCATTGCCCATACAATTTGGACCAAAACGAACTTCCATGTTTGCACTACCAGCAAAAACAATAGAACGCAATGAATCGTTCTGTCCATTGATACGAGTAGAACTGAATAATAAAATAACAAACAACGAAAGCCTTACATGAACCATAAAATAATCATATTCTTTATGGCTGCAAAGTTAACTACAAAACAACGTGATTTGCAATACCCAAAAATTATGATTTGTATTGATAAAAAAGCAATGATTTGTATTGCACAAAAAAATCCTCCCACAATATTGTGGAAGGATTAATATGTTTGTTTAAAACGTGTTTTATTTTGCGTATGCTACAGAACGTGTCTCACGAATAACAGTAATCTTAACCTGTCCTGGGTAAGTCATCTCATTCTGAATCTTTGTTGCAATTTCATCGCTCAACTTAAGACTCTCATCATCATTCATCTTATCAGCACCAACAATGACACGAAGCTCACGACCAGCCTGAATAGCATAAGTCTTAGTAACTCCTGGATAACTCATAGCAATAGCTTCCAAATCATTAAGACGCTTAATGTAAGCCTCTACGATCTCACGACGAGCACCTGGACGAGCACCAGAAATAGCATCACAAACCTGAACGATAGGAGCAAGCAATGTTGTCATTTCTTCCTCATCATGGTGAGCACCAATTGCATTACAGATATCTGGTTTCTCCTTATATTTCTCTGCGATCTTAGCACCATACAATGCGTGTGGTAATTCGCTTTCCTCATCAGGTACTTTACCAATATCATGGAGCAATCCTGCACGCTTAGCCTTCTTTGGATTTAGTCCCAATTCACTTGCCATAACAGCACAAAGATTAGCTGTCTCACGAGCATGCTGCAACAAATTCTGACCGTAACTTGAACGATACTTCATCTTACCGATAATACGAATAAGTTCAGGATGAAGACCATGAATACCAAGGTCTATAGCTGTACGCTTACCAGTTTCAATAACTTCGTTTTCAAGTTGTTTCTTAACTTTAGCAACTACTTCCTCAATACGTGCTGGGTGAATACGACCATCAGCAACAAGTTGGTGAAGAGCAAGACGACATACCTCACGGCGAATAGGATCGAAAGCACTTATTACAATTGCTTCTGGCGTATCATCAACAACGATTTCTACACCTGTTGCAGCTTCAAGAGCGCGGATGTTTCTACCTTCACGGCCTATGATACGTCCCTTTACTTCATCATTTTCAATATGGAAAACACTTACTGAATTTTCAATCGCTGCTTCAGTAGCAACTCTCTGTATAGTTTGAATAACGATCTTCTTTGCTTGTTGGTTAGCATTCAACTTAGCATCGTCAACAATTTCATTAATATAACTCGCTGCATCTAGTTTTGCCTGATCTTTAAGACTCTCAACAAGTCTGCTTTTTGCTTCATCAGCACTAAGTCCAGAAAGTTCCTCAAGTTTAGCTTGCTCCTGCTTCTGCATTTTTTCGAGCTCCTGCTGCTTTACAGACAACAATTTCTTTTCATTGTCAATTCTCTGCTGCAACAGTTCTACATCAGACTTCTTACGACCTATATCTTCTTGACGCTGATTAAGTGAAATCTCACGCTGTTTTAAGCGATTCTCACTTTGTTGGATCTTTAAGTTGCGTTGCTGAACTTCTTTCTCAAGCTCACTCTTTTTATTAAGAAATTTCTCCTTAACTTCCAAGAGCTTCTTTTCTTTTAGAACTTCGGCTTCCTTAGCGGCAGCATCAACCATTTCTTTATATTTCCCCTTAACAACATAACGGAAAAGAGCATAGCCACCAGCACAACCTAGAACAAGTGCGACTAATGCAATTATTATTGATTCTATCATAGTTTTATGTAATTAATAATATTCTTTTTACTTCAACGCGTCCTCGATTTCTGAAGTTAACTTTCCAAGAATATCACTATAAGGTCCTGTATCATTACGTGTAGATTCTTTTTCATATCTAAGCGCAATATCAATAAGAGCCATATACAATAAATCCTTATCGCTTTTACGTCCTTTAAAAACGTCTGCATAAGTATTTACAGTATCAGTTATAAGTTTAGCTGCGTCACGATACATTTTCTCTTCGTCGCGAACAACGTTCACTGACATTTCTGTATCATATACGTGTAATCTTATATGTAACTTGTTTTTGTTATCTTCTACCATCGCTTCTGTCATTTCTCACTCAGTAGCGTTATACATTTGTTTACGTCTCGGATTAGCTTCTGCAATCGTTTCTGAGCGCTTTCCATATCGCCGTCTGTGATTTCCAGCATCTTAGCCATCTTCAAACTATTGTAATCATTTTGCGCTTGAGTAATCTGAGCTTTCAGATTTTCAACCTGCTTGTCTTTCTCATCGACCATTGAATATAATTCAGCGTTTTCTTTCTTCAATTCTTTATATTGAAGAATCATCTGCCTAACTCTGGTAGAAAAAAGATTTAAAGTATCCTCAGTCGCAGCCATAAATATACAATTTGGTTACAAATTTAGTTTAATAAATTGAAATATCCAAATTTTACTTAAAGTTTTTGTTTAATCATTCACAAAACATCAACATAAAGTTACAATTGAATATCAACTCAAACAATAATTTATTTTTTTGTCTCCGTCTCTGGTTTTGGTTCTTTCTTTGCCAACATTACAACATTAAACACAAAATCTGTAATCCATTTATGACTGAAACCTAAACGTTTTTCATATTGTCGGATAGCCATTACAGCTTTGATAACACTAGGATCTGAGTAATCATTTTTCACAAACAAATTTTCTACAGTCTTTTGAGTCATAGAATAGAGTAACTTCTTCATAAAAGAAGGTAATCTCAACTTAAATTTCATTAAGTTTCCCATTAACATCATAAGGTCTTGAGAAAATCCTTGGAACTGGATCATATAAGGTTGAACATCTTGTATTTTATGACAATTCTTGCGAATACTCATATCTATTTCCTTAAAAAAGTCATCTTTAAGTCCATAAATTTCTTTCATCATTTTCTTACAATGATTTTTTTCGCCCAATCCTAATTTATTATTTAATGTTGGAACGTGAAGTGTTGCCTTAAATGTTCTCAAGTCAGGTAACATTCCAAGATTATTTATACCAAGGCCAGCTGCTAATGAAGCTTGAAAGTAAACCCTAATCAGAGTCATAAAGTCTTCCATGCCACCAACTTTCACTTCATTATCTTTTTTACCAAATAGTTTAGAAAATATTTCCATAATAATTTTTCAATATACTTTTTCTTAAATATAGTTTACGTTTGTGCAAAGATATATATTTTAATCCAATAAACCTAATTTTTTATAGCGAATAACAAGAGCAAACATATTATTAAAAAAAGCGTATCATGTATGAATGTTATTATTATTATTTTTACTATCTTTGCAAAATAATCAGTAATTATGATGATCTGATACAAATTATAGAGAAAAGACATTCAAATGAGACAGAACTTAAGCAGAAATGATCTTGCCAGACAATTGGTTATTACAAGTGATTTTGTAATTATTAATATTATATTACTAAGTTACATTTTAAAAACACCAAATTTTGTCCCAGAATACTTTCATACCGCTACAAAAATAACAGTCGTAGCAGCTAATTTTGCAATGGCTATTGGTCAATATTTCTTTAAGACCAAAATCCATTATCGCAAGATTAGTTTTGAAGAGGTGTCAGCTAGAGTTACTAAACTAGTATTGACACACGTTGCGGCTATGGTTATTTTATTGAGCTTTCTAAGCGACAAACCTACTGACTTTAAGTTTGCTTTCGTCTATGGCGCTTCTGTTTACGTAATACTTATGTTTGCTCGCTTCTTCGAAAGAAAACTATTGAAACATGTCCGACAATTAGGAAGAAATACAAGAAGCGTAATCATGATAGGCAACGATCCTGCTTTGATCAGCCTATATGATAACATGATTGGAGACCCGACAACTGGTTATCGAGTAAAAGGATATTACAGCGACAAAATAATACCCAACAGTCCACAAAGCTTAAAACATCTTGGCGACATTAATACGCTACATTATAACATGGAGAACAACCATGATCCATCTATTGATGACGCATTCTGTAGTCTTAGTCATGATGAGAATGATGAAATAGCGAGAATTATGAAGTTTTGCGACGCAAATTTAGTGCGTTTCTATTATATTCCACGTATGTTCGGCAACTATCGCCTAAGCCTAAAACCAGAAATGATGGGCGACATGTTAACATATACAAACCATCTTGAACCACTTTCTATTACAACAAACAAACTTACAAAAAGACTGTTTGATGTAACTGTGAGTATAATTAGTTGCATCTGCATGATTCCAATAATTCCGATTATTGCTATCATCATAAAGATTCAAAGCCCTGGACCAATATTCTTCAAACAAGAGCGTACTGGATTTGCTGGAAAAACATTCTTCTGCTATAAATTCCGCAGTATGCACGTTAACAAAGACGCTGATCTTGAACAGGCAACAGAAAATGATCCACGAAAGTTTGCTTTTGGAAACTTCATGAGAAAGACTAATATTGATGAGTTACCACAATTCTGGAATGTATTAAGAGGTAACATGAGTATTGTCGGACCACGACCTCATATGCTTCATCATACAGAAATCTACAGTGAACTTATTGATAAGTATATGGTTCGCCATTTCTGTAAACCTGGTATAACTGGTTGGGCACAAGTTACAGGATTCCGAGGTGAGACTAAAGAACTCTGGCAGATGGAAGAAAGAGTAGAGAGAGATATCTGGTATATTGAGCACTGGACATTTATGCTTGATATCAAAATAATATACAAGACAATAAAGAGTGTTATCATACCAGATAAGCACGCATATTAATAACAAAGACAATTATACATGAAGGGAATTATTTTAGCAGGTGGTTCTGGCACACGCCTCTACCCTATTACAAAAGGCATAAGCAAACAACTTATACCTATTTTCGACAAACCAATGATATATTATCCTATTTCCGTGTTAATGCTTGCGGGAATCAAGGACATATTGATTATATCAACACCTTTTGATCTTCCTGGATTCAAACGTTTGCTTGGTGATGGCAAAGACCTTGGAGTGAATTTTCAATATGCAGAGCAACCTAGTCCAGACGGATTAGCACAGGCTTTTATTATTGGAGAAGAGTTTATTGGAAATGATTCTGTTTGCCTTGTACTAGGCGACAATATTTTCCACGGTGCGGGCTTTAGTAGCATTCTTAATGAATGTGTGTTGGATGCAGAAAAGAACAATCAGGCTAGTGTGTTTGGTTACTACGTTAACGACCCAGAAAGATACGGCGTAGCAGAATTTGACAACAATGGAAACTGCTTGAGTATTGAAGAGAAGCCAGAGCTTCCTAAGAGCAATTACGCTGTCGTTGGATTATACTTCTATCCAAACAGTGTTGTTGAAATTGCTAAAAACATTAAACCAAGTGACAGAGGTGAACTTGAGATTACAACTGTCAATCAGGAATACCTAAATCGTAAGAGTTTGAAAGTTAAGCCCCTACAACGTGGTTTTGCATGGTTAGACACCGGAACTCATGACAGTTTATCTGAGGCAAGTACATTTATAGAAGTCATTGAGAAACGTCAAGGATTGAAGGTTGCATGCCTTGAAGAGATTGCTTACAGACAAGGTTGGATAGACCTTCAACAACTAAAAGAAGATGCTAAGCCAATGCTGAAAAATGAATATGGTAAATACTTAATGGAACTTGCCAATAATAAATTGTAACAGCTATCAGCTATAATTAATGCAGTTAATGTAACATTTATAAATCATGATGTCACATTAACTGCATTATTTTTTTATGATGCGTAAGAGCCCTCATCTGCATCAGGAATAAGGTCTGGCGTAAAAGGTATATCCTGCTTCGATGGGGCTGGTGATGAACTCATCAAAGATATATTATCTATAAATCTAACACTTCTTATTCGAGGCTTTACATAATTCTTTTTCTGTTTATTCATATTCTTCATTATCTTTATTTCATTACTTTTCGTCCATTTATAATGTAAATACCATGATGCAGTTGGCTTTCATCACAATTCATTTTTACACCAGTCAAACTGTAGATACTGTTTTTATAGTTAACGCTCACAGATGGAACCGCAATCATTGTTGTCTCATTATTATAAACCAACTTCATCCGGTTACCATCTATCTGTTCAATATCAGATGTAAAAAACCATCTATAAGGTTGTATATGAACATTTTTAGTATTAGGACATTTACGAATATTCTGACCATCGAATATATAAGAATTCATCTGTCCTATGTTTTCCATTTTATACACACCGTGAATAGTAAGTGTACCAACATTATAAATACATTCCTGCTCACCATTAAAATCCAACATCACATTATTAATAATATATGCACCTGAATTAAATTTGCCCTCAAGCAGATAAGGTGTATTGGCTTTAATAATATCATTATCGCCTAATTCTGTGAACGATATTTTATTATCGGTATAATCAGTTGGAAGATATACATGCGCATCTGCACCGAAAACAGTTTTATAATCGTGGATATCAAATGGAACAACAAATGTGTTTACATCATCATTCTTCAAAGTTTTAGCTAATTTAATTGTAACGACAACAGGACTTATTTTTTCCAAGTTTCTATTTTCATCAAAGAGAATTACGGGATTGTTAATGCCACATATCTGCACATCCATGCATCTTTTTGTTGTTGGCGGATAAAAAGTATAATATACATTATTATAATATATAAGGTCTCTACCACCTACATTTATTTTCATATCATCACCAGAGCCAATGAACTTAACGTAACAAGAACTATCGAAAGTTTTTTTCAGATATGAAAAAGAATGGTTATCATCATTTGGTGAAGAACTTAAAAACCTACTACCATAGTTTAGATTCATCAATCCCCATTGACCATTGATTTTGCACAGCTTCCATAAATTACTATAACCAATTGACTTATCGCCAGCAATAGCTAAATCTTCTACTCGCTTAAATTGATAAATAGAATCATTATCACGTATAAGACTGCCGTCTAAAGAATAAGTTTCACTTGTAGAATAATTAAATCCACGCAGGATATAAATACTCCCTTCAACAAGTTCAGTATCATTGTTTATTTTCTGAATTTGGCTTGATTGTGCTAATGTTTTTAGCGACAATATTATTAAAATAATTAGTAGTATTTGTCTATATTTCATGATAATTTAAATGATTTACTCTAACGCTACGCAACACCACTTGGTGACCTTCAGTAACACAGCCATTCCTGGTACATCTTTCAACAAATAGTAGTTTTTATTTGCCCTGACAAGTCTACCGGTGAATCCCTGCAATGGACCTCTTTTTACTCTTACTAATGCGCCTTTTTTCAAATGTGCCTGATCTTCACTTATAAACTTTTTAAGTAATATATCAGGATTACACATCAGCATAAATTCATCCATTTGTCTTGCAGGTATTTCGCAATATCTCTTGTCTATCTTACTTACAGTAATAACGCTCATCTTTAGTTCTGAAGAACTTATTACTTTTTTTATATCCCCCTCTTCCATGGTCTTTTTGAGGAATATAAGATTTTTCACTACTGGGCGCAAAACGTGTTTCACTTTGTGCTCGCTATCTTCCACATCAACATATTCTTGTGGAATAAAAGTCTCAAGACCTTTATCTTGAAGATATTTTTCTACATTTTTCTGGCTCAGACCATATAGTTTTATTGCATACCAAGGATAACGATGCTGTTCTTCTTCATTAGCATCAATATTCTGCACGTCAACATCTTCCATTTTGGCAGATTCAATATTTCTATCTTTATCCATGGTATGCAATAAGAAATCTAGAATTCACTTGTGAAGTGGAACTTTATATTTTTAAAGTCTTGCTGTGCCATAGAAAGCACATAACCACTATCTGCCAAGAATACATCTCTACCTTCTGTATCCTTAGCCATATATTGATATTTACGCTTTTTGAAACTATCCAGTTCCTCAGCATCGTCAGACTCCACCCAGCATGCCTTATGCAGGTGAACAGGTTCCCAACGACATTTCGCATTGTACTCATGTTCCAATCGATACTGAATAACTTCAAACTGCAGTTGTCCTACAGTACCGACAACACGTCTACCATTAAACTGGTTAACAAACAACTGAGCCACACCTTCATCCATAAGCTGTTCAATACCCTTCTGAAATTGCTTACTCTTCATTGGGTCATCATTTTCGATGTATTTGAACAACAACGGAGAGAAACTTGGCAATCCACGGAAATGGAGTATTTCACCTTCAGTAAGAGTATCGCCTATTTTGAAAATGCCATTATCTGGCAAACCAACAATATCTCCTGGGTAAGCCTCATCAACAGTATTCTTGCGCTGAGCCATAAACTGTGTTGGAGACGAGAATCTTACAGTTTTACCTTGGCGTACATGTAGATACGGCTGATTTCTGACAAACTTTCCAGAACATACTTTGCAGAATGCAATACAACTACGATGATTAGGATCAATGTTTGCTGTGATCTTAAATATAAATCCCGTAAACTTTGGTTCGGTAGCTTCAACAATTCTCTCTTCGGCCTTTGTAGGACGTGGACTTGGTGATATATCAACAAAGCAATCCAATAATTCTTGAACACCAAAATTGTTAAGTGCAGATCCAAAGAATACAGGGGCTACCTCAGCACTTCTGTAAGTTTCTTTTTCAAATGCAGGATAAACACCGTCTACCAATTCCAAATCATCACGAAGCTGTTGTGCCTCACGCTCACCTACTTGGGTATCAAGCTCTTTTGATGCAATGTCTACAGCCACCTTTTCTGTTACTCTCTGTTTGTTTGGAGTAAACAAGTTCAACTGTTGCTCATAAATATTATATACACCCTTAAAACGTTGTCCCTGACCAATTGGCCATGACAAAGGGCGAACCTTTATACTCAATTCTTCTTCAAGTTCATCAAGCAAATCAAAAGGATCACGACCTTCACGGTCCATCTTGTTGACGAATATAATAACAGGAGTATTGCGCATGCGGCATACTTCCATCAATTTTCTTGTCTGTGCCTCAACACCTTTTGCTCCGTCAACAACGATAATTGCAGAATCCACAGCAGTAAGCGTTCTATATGTGTCTTCGGCAAAATCTTGGTGTCCAGGGGTATCAAGGATATTCACCTTATACGGTTCACCAGTCTCGCCGTCTGGAAGATAATCAAACTCCATTACAGATGTAGAAACAGAAATACCACGCTGTTTCTCTATATCCATCCAGTCAGAAGTAGCAGATTTGCGAATCTTGTTATTCTTTACTGCTCCGGCAACTTGAATCTGTCCACCAAACAGAAGGAATTTTTCGGTAAGAGTTGTCTTACCAGCATCAGGGTGAGATATAATGGCGAAAGTTCTTCGCCTCTGAATTTCATTCATGAATAAAATCTAATATATAATTTTTAAATACAGACCGACAACACATATCCTACTATTATGCATGAAGCATATTGCTCATACACTTCTTCAGACTATCAGTCCAATAAGGTATCTTTATACCAAATGTTTCCTTTAGCTTTGTTTTATCAAGTACAGAATAAGAAGGGCGCTTAACAGCAGAAGGGAATTCATCGCTGTGACAAGGTTGTATGTCGCATGCTGTGTTTCCGGCTATCTCTGCTATATTCTTCGTAAAGTCATACCAAGAACATACTCCTTCATTGCTAAAATGATAGATACCATCATTACCTTCATATTTTCTGTTTTCAACAATGTCAAATATCACTGCTGCCAAATCTCCAGCATAGGTTGGCGTACCACATTGGTCAAACACCACCTTCAATGTAGGCTTAGTAGATGTGAGATTCATCATTGTCTTAACAAAGTTTTTGCCATACTCAGAGTAAAGCCATGAAGTGCGTATAATGATATATTTAGCTCCACTATTCTGTATATTCTGCTCACCATGAAGTTTTGTCAATCCATAGACACCTGTTGGCGTCCCTTTTTGGTCTTCCTTGCAAGGAACATTGTAGGGATCACCGCCAAATACATAATCTGTACTGACGTGAACAACAAGTCCACCAACTTCCTTCATAGCTATCGCTAAATTTTCTGGAGCCTTTGCATTAAGAGTTTCAACGATTTCACCAGCAGTTTCTGCAGAATCTACGTTGGTCCATGCCGCACAGTTAATGATACATTCGATACTATTTTCAGCTACAGCTTTTCTGATATCATCAATATTCGTGATATCCAATTTGCTATAACCGTCGCAAACATCAGTAAAAATATAATTATCCTTACTGTTTTTTGATATGAGCTGAATCTCATTGCCCAACTGTCCGTTGGCTCCTGTTACTAAAATATTCATTTTTTCTATATTAACTTATAGCATGCCGCCTCGCCCAACACGAGATACAGACGCGCTGCATGTTAAATATCGTGTATTATTCGTTTTCTCCGAAATCAAGGCCTTCACTTTCCTCCTTGATATAATAGTCGCTCAATAGTCCTATAAAGTTAGAAATCTCCTTTATTGCATGCTCTGTTTCAGGAGTAATCTCCTTTTTCTGCATGCGCAGCATCATGATACCGTAAAGAGCGTCCAGACATGTTTCTATCTCATTCACATACTTATCACCCCTATTGCGCAATTCCACAATAAATGGCAATACTTTGTAGTATTCTGCATTGTAAATAGGAAACTTGTCACTTTTCAGAAGTCTATTATGCAAGTCGGCCATATCCTTTACAACAATGGTATTGATGTCCAGGTGTCCTTGTTCACGCTTGCCTTCCTCATTAATCATTCTGACAAGATTACCAAACCAATCCAGTTCTTCTTCTTTTTGTTCATCAGTATAATCAGTAAACTTACTTACATAAGCCTTTCTTATGAGTGGAAGCGAGCATCCCATAGCTCGTATTATGTCCTCTATCTGCCACATATAAAGCAGGTATTCGGCAATGGATTTCTTTCTTAATTCCTTAGCTATAAACATGTCGTAAAATTATTTATGTTATCCAACACGTCGGCATCAAGCCAACTCTGGGAGATGATACAAATTGAAAATCGTTCCAATAAGAGCGATCAAAGAGAATATGATAACCACACTTCCAATAATTTTGTTGATAATCAAAATTCCATTATCGTCAAACTTACTTCTAACCTTGTCTATAAGCCATGTCAGTCCATACCACCATAGCATTGCACCAAAGATCACACTTGAATATCCTATGCACATCTCTACTGGATGATCTGGAATAACAAAAGAGAACAATGCAAAAAGCATCATGAAGAACGGCACGATAAGCACGTTAGAAAAAGTAACAAAAAATGCCGTTATAGCATTATGAAGCAGTGATCCTCTACCCGATCCACCACCAGGATAAGCTTTCTGCATCGGGTTACTTCGGTAACTGTATATACCAAAAGCCAGCAACAATATTCCACCGAAAATCTGCAAATAGAATTTTGTCTGCTGATTACTTACTATGTCCATTACAAAGCTCATTCCCACACCTGTGAGAACAGCATAAATCAGGTCGCTTACTGCTGCGCCCAATCCAGTTACAAAACCATACCAACGTCCTTTTTTGAGGGTACGGTTTATACATAAGATACCTACTGGTCCCATTGGAGCCGACGCAAGTATGCCAATCAGGATACCCTTTAAAATGAGTTCCAATATATTTATTTGAAAAGGAAATGACATGCCCATATTAGCATGCAAAGTTACTGCAAAGCATTGAATTCTCCAAAAAAAAGCAGTTATATTTTATTTCACATTATATACATCCTCTGTTTTCAGCGTATATAATAACTGATTAAATATAAAAAAAGTGTGAATAAAAATTTTATCCACACTTTCATATTATTCTATATTATGAATCTATTTCTCTGATAGTTCCCAGCCTATTGCACTGGCACCAAGAACAGCTGCACTCGAACCTTCCAAACCACTGATAAGGAACTTTGCCTTGCCTTTAAACACCTTCAAAACATGCTCATTATAACTCTTTACTAATGGTTTCATTAGCAAGTCACCCGACTTTGTAAGTCCACCAAAGAATATAAATGCCTCTGGACTAGAGAATACTGCGAAGTTAGCACAAGCCTCTCCTAGCAACTCACCAGTAAACTCATATACTTTATTGGCCAACTTATCACCCTTTGATGCTGCAATACTTACATCAAGAGAAGTGATATCTTCTGGTTTCATCGCTCTCAACAAAGATTCTTCGTCTGTCTTTTCAAGAAATTCACGAGCTGTTCTTGCCACACCTGTTGCAGAGCAATAAGCCTCAAGACATCCCTTTCTTCCACAACCACATAGACGACCATCAGGGCGCATAGTTGTATGACCAAGTTCACCTGCGAAACCATCGCAGCCATAAACCATCTGTCCGTTGATAACGATACCAGAACCTACACCTGTACCAAGAGTGATAACGATAAAGTTCTTCAGTCCTCTGGCAACGCCGTATGTCATCTCACCGATTGCTGCGGCATTAGCGTCGTTTGTAAGACCAACAGGAATATTATTAAGTTTCTTGCTGAACAATTCTGCCAATGGAACAATACCGTCATGTCCCCATGAAAGATTTGGAGCGAATTCTATGGTACCCTTGTAGTAGTTACCATTTGGAGCACCGATACCCATAGCTTTGATTTTGTCAAGTCCACCTACCTGATCAATGATAATCATCAATGCGTCGATAGAGGCATTCACATAGTCTTCCACTTTATCATATCCCTGTGTTTTTATAGCTATTTGAGCCTTTATTTCACCACGAGAATCAACAATTCCAAATACAGAATTGGTTCCTCCAAGATCTAAACCGATTACATACGGTTTTATGGTTTCATTTGAATTCATGTTTTTCTATTTAATTGTTAGTTATTTAATGTCTTGAGGTTGTCCCCTAATCATGATTTCTCAGTCCTAAAACTGTATGATTGGAACGCTGCAAAGATATTGATTTTAAACCATACACGCAAATTTTCAATGAGAATAATTACATAAAACTATTCTGCACTGAAATCCGCTACCATGTGGCGATACATGCTATACATACGAGTTCGTGACACATAACCTTCCAGTTGACCGTTTACATTCACAACAGGAAGATAGTTGCAGTTAGCTTTTTCAAACTTATGCATCACGTCTATCATCTTGTCCTCTCTAACGAGTGTTGCCGGAACTGGGGTCATAACATCTTTTACTGTAAATCTGTTATACAGTTCATTGCGAAACATGATATGTCGTATCTTCGTGATATCAATCTCTCCCAGCAAATCGCCTGCTTTGTCAAGAACAGGTAGAAAACTTGTATGACTCTTACTTATGTAATTTATCAACTGTCCCAACTGCATATCTGGAGTTACAGAAGTAAACTGTCTGTCAATGATACTGTCAAGACTCATCAATGTCAATATTGACTGATCAGTATGGTGTGTCAAAAGCTTTCCTTCGCGTGCTAGTCGCATACCATAAATACTGTGAGGCTCAAATATATTGATCGTTAGATATGCACTTATACATACTATCATCAGTGGAATAAACAATTCATATCCACCTGTGATTTCTGCTATAAGGAATATACCTGTAAGCGGTGCTTGCATCACTCCTGCCATCACTCCCGCCATTCCCATCAATGTGAAATTCTTTTCAGGTATATATGTTCCAACTTGATACATATTCCATAGACGAGAAAAGAAGAAGCCAGCAAAACCACCGATGAAAAGAGACGGAGCGAATGTACCTCCACAACCTCCTGCACCGTTGGTAGCTGATGTAGCAAATACCTTTGTCAGCACAACCAGTCCAATATAAAGCACTAGCAATTCGCTGTGACCATAGAATAAAGAACCATTCATCACCTTTCCCCAGTCAGCCACACTACTTCCGTCAAGAAGCACATTAACAGCACTATATCCTTCACCATATAATGATGGGAACAAAAAGATAAGACCACTTAATAGCACACCACCCAAAATGAGTTTTATGTATGGATGATTCTTCAGCCCGGCAAACACGTTTTCACATGCAGTCATGGTTCTCATGAAATATAATCCCACAAAACCACTGAATATACCCAACAGAATACATGGCGGAACACGTCCTATCACCCATGCATTGTCCATATGAAAGGTAAACAAGGATTCACTGCCCACGAATACATAGGTAAAGCATGTTGCTGTAACACTTGATATAAGGATTGGCAACAACGAAGCCATTGTCAAGTCCAGCATCAGCACTTCAAGTGTAAATACCAATCCTGCAATTGGCGCCTTGAATATACCAGCAATGGCAGCCGAAGCGCCACATCCCACAAGAAGCATAACCGTTCTGCGGTCCATCTTGAATAATTTTCCAAGATTACTTCCTATGGCAGAACCTGTCAAAACAATAGGTGCCTCAGCACCTACCGAACCACCAAATCCAATTGTTATACTAGATGCGATGACCGACGACCAGCAGTTGTGTCCTCTAAGTCTTGAACTTTTTGTAGCAATGGCATAAAGCACTCGTGTGATACCATGTGATATATTGTCTTTCACAACATATTTCACAAAAAGTGATGTGAGATAGATACCAACGATAGGAAACAGCAAGTAAAGCCAGTTATATGATGTGTGGTCAAATCCTGCAGTGAGCAAATGCTGTATTTCCTTGATTATACTATGCAGAATATAGCCAGCAACAGAAGCGAAGAAACCTATTACAAACGATAAGATAAGTGTCATCTGCCTGTCAGACAGATGTTCCTTTCTCCACTTCAATATTTTTTCTGTTTCCAAAATTATTTTGTCTTTCTTTATTTGTATTTGTCTATACCTTTATTTTCTAATGATAGTAACTTCTCCGTTTTTTCCCAATTTAATAATTGAGCTTGGAGTGTGTGGATTGTGCTCTTGTCTGCGAGTCCAGCAAACATAGTCAACTGCATTGAGTATTTCCTCGCTGATATCACAATAGTTTGAAGCTGCAGGCTCGCCACTTACGTTGGCACTAGTACTCACAATTGGTTTCTGAAACTTATAGCATAGTTCCTTGCTAAATACTTCCTGTGTAATGCGCATTGCAAGACTTCCGTCTTCGGCGATCAAATTATCAGCTACATTAACAGCGTCATCAAGAATAATTGTTGTTGGCTTTACAGCTGCTTCAACGAGTTCCCATGCAACCTTAGGCACATTTCTGAAATATTTCTGCATTCGGTTGTCAGAATCAACAAGGCATATAAGAGCCTTAGAATCGTCACGTTGTTTAATTTCATAAACTTTAGCTACCGCCTTTTCGTTAGTAGCATCACATCCTATACCCCAAACTGTGTCAGTAGGATAAAGAATCACTCCGCCATGTCTCATACATTCAATGGCATTCTTAATGTCTTCCTGTTGTGTCATCTTTTTATTTATAAATCTTTTCAAGCGCAAATATATAGTAAAAAGTTTGAACTGCCAAATTACTTTAAACTTATTTTACTGCTACAAAAATAATGAAATTACTAATATTATCTTTAAACTTAGCGTTTATTCAAGGGTGAATGTCTTGTCTCGCATACCATTCAGGAATGCCTTTGCATCCATCCTCTTTTTGCCTGCCATTTGCAGTTCCTTGATTTCAAGGCGGCAGTCACTGCACATCACATAGAGGGAGTTTTTCTCCTTGAATACAGTTCCTGGTTTGGCATCTTCATGGATATCAGTTTTCGTTGTCTTGAAGATTTTCAACACCGAAGTTTTGTCCTCACCTTCTGTCATGTTTGTCCATGTTCCTGGATAAGGACTTAGTCCACGCACGAAATCATGTACTTCTTTCGCTGTCTTATTCCAATCAATCTGGCATGTTTCCTTGAATATCTTTGGTGCAGCTTTCAATTCTCCACATTCAGAACCGGCAAACTGAGATTGTTCCATGGCATCCACATTTCCATCATTAGCTACAATCATGTCTATTGTTTCCTTTGCTGCCTCTGCACCGAGTTTCATCAATCCGTCATATACGTATTCCACGTCTGCTTCATCAGGAATTGGGAAATGCTTCTGCATAATGATTTTTCCTGTATCAATATCCTTGTCAAGAAAGAATGTGGTTACACCTGTTTCTGTCTCACCATTAATAATAGCCCAGTTGATAGGTGCTGCGCCACGATATTGTGGCAACAATGCTGCATGTACATTAAAAGTACCAAATCTTGGCATATCCCAAACAATTTCTGGGAGCATACGGAAAGCCACAACCACTTGCAAGTCTGCTTTATATGCACGTAATGACTCAACGAATTCAGGGTCTTTCATCTTCACTGGTTGCAGAATTGGCAGATTGTGTTCCACTGCATATTGTTTCACCTGTGAAGGTTGCAGCTGATCTTGATGTCTTCCCACTGCTTTATCTGGTTGTGTAACAACAGCTACAACATTATATCCACCTTCAACAAGGCTTTTCAATGATTCCACCGCAAATTCGGGTGTACCCATAAATATGATTCGTAAGTCTTCCTTTTTCATCTGATTCTATGTTTATAGCGCAAAATTAATAAAAATACTTCGTTTTTTTATTATTATCCACAAAAAAGTTAGATTTCATTCCCCCTTTTGTTATCCTGCAACTTACTCTGCATATCTATTGCAATACGGCTATATTTCCTAGCAATCTACGCTATAGTGTTAGTCCTGTTAACCAAAGCTGCATTAGTTTCAAACTCTTCACATTAATTTCCATAAAACAGCATATACTTTTCTATATTTGATTTGATGTATTCTACGTTATGATGTCCTTCAAAAACATGATTTTGAGATTCAATCCCCTTTTCCTTTAATATATTATTCAGAATTAAGCAGCCTTCATAAAAGCCACCTTCGTCTTTGTCTCCTGCATCAAGATAAACCTTAAAATCGGTACAAGTCATTTCTTTTGCAATTGTGATTGGGTCGTATTTTCCCAAGTCTCCTTGGTGTTGAAAATAAGCTTCATCTTCATCTTCTAGCTGTAACTCAACAGCAGGCATATGCCCACCTATCTTTGAAAACATATCTGCATGCCTAAAAGCATTATGAAGAGCAATATATCCCCCGGCTGAAGCTCCTCCAATATATCTACCGTCTCTATTTTTTATCGTTTTATACCGTTTGTCTATTTCAGGGATTACCTCATTGATAAAATAATCTTCATACATGCCAATATTTATTGTTCTATTCCTAGGATCAAGGACTTCTTTGCAGTCCAATGATGAATTTATTCCTCGGCTATTATCCATATTTGGGCAGACTATGATCATAGGACTTATTCTGTTAGCTTCTATCAGTCTGTCAGATACAACATTCAGATCTATGTGTGTCATAAAGTTCTCATTGCCGCTTCTGCCATGCATGAAATATAATGTCGGGAAAGTCTCACCTTCATCATATCCACAAGGTAAATATACGAGCATAGACATTTCTTTATTTAAACTCTTACTCTGAATTATAACTTTCTCTATTCTTGACTTATTCATCTTTCTTTTTTATTTATTATATCAATGCCGATACATTATATATGCTCATATTGATTTACAAACACTATCTGTGATTTTTTCAGAGAAATAATGTTTTTTGTTATTTATTTTGTACAAAGATATGATTTTTTTAGTATCTTTGTGCAATAATCTATTGACATTTACAACTTTAACTATGAAAAAAAACGTATCAAGGACTTTTACTTATATTGGTAACTCACCAATAAAAATGGTATTTAGGCAAATATATAGCGGCCGTAAAAACATTAATAAATATACTTTTCTAGAAGATTATTGTGCTTATATTGCTAAAAGAAAAAGAGAATCATCAAAAAAGTCAATATCATTCATTCCGTTATGGCCTTACATGTTGTGAGACTAATACTTTGTTAAGAAGTTCATAAACCTCAACAGAGACATATAATGATATGTTTCTCAATTACGCTAAATTTCACTAAGAAAACCCAATCTTATTTATTATGACTAAATTTAGATTTCTACACGCCCGTTTCTTTCTCACACTTTTAGTAATAGCCATCACCAACATTCAAGCTATGAGCATGAACTACGACCATGCCATACAAGGACTTGTAATGGACAATATCAGCGGAGATGGACTTACCCCAAAAATTATACTGATGACTGCGGATAGCGTAGTGATAGACACGACTACCGCTGAACTGATAGACAACCCCTATACAGGTGGTAAAATAGGAAACTATTATTTTAAAAAGATTAACCAGAAGGGACGATACATCATTAAGGCTGTGTTGGAGAATTACAGCGATGCCTATACTGATTGTGAGCTACGAAGTAATCGTCAGTCTGCCATCTTTGCCAAGCCCATTCGCATGATGAAGGTTTTTCACGAACTTCCAGAAGTCCTTGTTAAAGCTACTAAGTTGAAAATGGTGATGCAGGGCGACACGATAGTCTACAATGCCAATGCTTTCAACTTAGCCAATGGCAGTATGCTCGATGCATTAATCGCTAAATTGCCCGGTGCCAAACTTAATAAAGATGGACAAATCTATGTTAATGGGAAATACATCGAAAGCCTTCTTGTCAACGGTCATGAGTTTTTTTCTGGCAATCCGAAACTCGCTTTAGAGAATCTTCCTGCCTACACCGTCAATAAGATAAAGGTGTTTAATAAAGCAGGTGCCGCCTCTGTGATGATGGGGCGTAACATGGGGGATCAAAGTTATGTGATGGATGTAAGATTAAAACGTGAATATGCCACAGGATACATGAATAATCTAGAAACCGGAATGGGTACTAATGATCGTTATCAAGTGCGAGGCTTTGGTATGAAATTCTCTAATAAAGAGAGAATCGGAGCTTTTGTCAACATCAATAACCTCAACGACAATCAGCGCGCCGAACTTAATGGCGAATGGAAACCACAGGATATGCCCGATGGACTATTGGCTACTAAGACAGCAGGACTCTCCTATCTCAACTTCCTCAATGGCATGGATACATGGCTAAGCAGTGACATAACCTATACGCATACTTCATCTGACAATGTAACAAAGCAAAACGCACAGACCTTCCTACCTGGTGGCGACGCCTACAAGAATAGCTATGCCAAGGACTTGGAAAGCAGAAATCTGTGGAAAAATAATACAGTATTCAACCTGTCGCATGACGGTGTCTTCACTCACAGCTACCTCACCCTCTCCTATCAGCACACCAATGGCAGAGGAAATATGAACACGGAAACACTTGACTCAACTTCTGTCGTCAACCGTTTGCTTGCAGAAAACAGTATTGAATCGAGCGAATTCAACTTCAGAGCAGAATCCGAAAGTGGACTACGGGTCTTTATCACCGACATGTGTCGTCTAGGTCTATCTGCAGAATACAACCGCAACACTCAAAAAACATTTGCCATGCAAGATATACAATATCTACAAGGCACTCCATCCAGAGACTATCGCAATCCATATACCAATGCTCCCAATCAGCATCTAAAGCTCTCTGGCAATACAAACTACTCCTTTGAGTTCCGTGATAAGTCTATCATGCCCGAATATACTTATACCTATTCTTACAACAAGGCTTCTAATCTGTTTTATCGATTAGACAAACTGGCTGGCAGAGACAGTAGCAGATTTGATATATTGCCATCAGCAGTGAATGCACTAGCCAGTTCTCTTGACGGAGAAAACAGCTACCAGTACCACGAATACCGCAACCAACATGAGTTCAGCCTCTTTTATCAAGATCTTGAATGTAAGCTCCTCAAAGCGGATGTACAGCTAAAAATGCCAATACGCATTGTCAACGCTAACCTCTATTATGAGCGTATGGGGCGTCACGACGTGATACGCAAGAGTATGTTTTTCGAACCTTCGCTCTATATTCACCATCAGAGCAATAAAACTGAATGGAGACTAACAGCTGAATTGCAGTCTGACCTTCCTGACCTTACAGCTATGACCGACTATCGCGACAACAGCGAACCACTTTATATCAAAGAAGGTAACTCTGATTTAAAGGATATCCATCGATACAGTCTAGAGGCCAATACCACATTCCATGGACCACACCAACGGGCGTTTAGCCTATGGACTACTTGGCACAAGACCGACAACAGTACAGCCTACCAACTCACTTACGATAAATCAACAGGTATCTCTACCCTCCGCCCAATGAGTGTAAACGGCAATTGGGATGCCAATGGAGGAATGGGCTACACACGCACCTTAGGTAATTCTCAGAAGTTTACCACCGATAATCAGCTATCGATTAATTACTATCACAATGTAGATTTAGCTTCAGTGAGCGGACTCGCAACAAGTCAACGCAGCATTGTAAACAACTGGAAGATGGGCGGCGAAAGTAAGTTGATTTTTCATGCCAACGACAATTATGAGTTCACACTTCATGGTGGTGGCACCTACTATCTTATCAATAGTCAACGTGAGGGATTCAGCAACATTCATGCAGGCGACTATAACGTGGGACTAAACACCACGTTAAGTCTACCGTGGAACTTCCAGATTTCTACCGACATGACCATGTTTGCACGCAGAGGATATCAGCAAGCCGAGATGAATACCACAGACTGGGTTTGGAATGCTCAGCTCACCCGCAGTTTCGTCAAAGGTAAACTACTGACTAAGCTACAAGGCTTTGATTTGCTGCATGAACTTTCAAGCACGCAATATGCCATGAATGCGCAAGGTCGAACAGAGATTTGGCACAACAGCATTCCTCGTTATGTTATGTTTTCACTTGCTTGGCGATTTAACATTAATCCAAAGAAGAACAACTGATTTTCATAAATCAATAAAGATACCAACATCTGCGGGATTTGCGGGAGAATAACACGCAAGAGTACTCAATTAATCCGCACACAAAAGCCTCAATGTCTCCCGCAGATCTCGCTGATTTACGCAGACAAACAACAAAACTGCATTAATTTCTCCACCATCCCAAACTGTCTTTCTCTGCGAAATAATGCAGCCCCGCTGCATCCCTCTGCGTGACCTGCGTAATCTGCGGGAGAATCACACGCAAAAGTACTCAATCAATCCACACACAGAAACTACAATGTCTCCCGCTGATCTCGCAGATTTACGCTGACCAACAACAAAACAGCATTAACCTCTCCACCATCCCAACCTGTCTTTCTCTGCGAAATAATGCAGCGTGGCTGCATTCCTCTGCGTGATCTGCGTAATCTGCGTAATCTGTGGGAGAATAACACGCAAAAGTACTCAATCAATCCACACACAGAAACCCCAATATTTCCCGCTGATCTCGCAGATTTACGCAGACAAACAACAAAACCACCTTAACCTTACCAACCTATCTTTCTCTGCGAAATAATGCAGCCACGCTGCATTCCTCTGCGTGATCTGCGAGATCTGCGGGAGAATAACACGCAAGAGTACTCTATTAATCCGCACACAGAAACCCCAATATATCCCGCTGATCCCACTGATTCTCGCAGACAAAAAACTGTCTGGGCAAGTGAATCATATCAGGAATTAATTTAAAAAGGAACTATTTGAAAAAAGCACGTTAATTTAGTGTTAATTCCATTTTCTTTCTTTAGTTTCTACTAAGTTTTTTATAACTTGCCAATATATATCAGTCAGGTTGGTTAAATATATAATCATAACTTATATCTTGGTAATCATATAGTTACGTAATAATGCTAAAGACCACAAACTGATATGTGATATTGTGTTTTTTTATATTTCAAAACAATCTTTTAGTATTTATCTGTAAAATGTATAATTTATTCCCGCTTATGTATAACTGATGTAACTGACTTTGATATTAATTTTGCAACAATAAGTAATTTAAAAAATAAGATTATGAGCAAAACGATTTTTGATACCTATGATTTAAATGGGTTACTGAACTTTCGCAAGTGAATATCCATTCATCATGCGACATTTAAATTATACATTCTAAAAAGTTTATGGAACTTCGGATTATGACC
>RCMY010001454.1_pt1 | contig 22558 bp, 19 predicted proteins | sample 2041341 | NCBI WGS metagenome assembly RCMY01 (sample SAMN09708234, study PRJNA481090) | Marine sediment metagenome, whole genome shotgun sequencing project.
TGCACGGACAAAATTCCGGCTTCAGAGTCTTGGAAGGGGCACTCTCAACTGATGAATTTAGGTTGATAGACAGGATATCGCCCGCATCGAGCTGAAGAAACTTAGCGTAGCAAAAACTAGCGCAGCGGTAATTGGTGGCACGCTATTCGGTGCTTTAGCCGCTGTTGGCGCGCTGCTGTTGTGGGATATTTCAACTCCGGATGACTAAGCCGTTAGTGTGCTTGAGTGACTGTCAGCGTTGCAGAGCATCGATCAACGATCAACGATGGCTGTTTTTAGATGCCATCTGTTCCCCTGCAATCTCAGAACGCCAGACCACACGCTTAACCAAGTGTCATTCACTGTCAAACTACTCAGTCAGAGCGTGATAACTGACGCTGCTGAAGGCAAACTTTGTACAAAAAAAGATCATATATTTCGACGTGCGATCACTAAACGATCAGTTGAGGATTGTTGCCTGGAATCACAACTTTTCACTAGTCTGATCGTGCTTCTCTTCGCCTATTTGTTTTACAATTGTCGCGTTATCGCTTGATTGCAATCAAGGAAAATGAATTGCTCACGCAGTAAACTACAATTACTCGTCATACAGCGTCGAGTCAGATTTCAATAAAGGTGGCATAAATGAAAAAAGGTCAAAACATACAAGACCCGTTTCTGAATATTTTACGCAAAGAACGCGTGCCGGTTTCTATTTTTTTGGTGAATGGAATCAAGCTGCAGGGCACCGTCGACAGCTTCGACCAGTTTGTTGTGTTATTGAAAAATGTCAACACACAGGTTATTTACAAGCATGCCATCTCCACCATATTGCCGTCGCGTGATGTGAGGATACCGCTGTCTGAGACCGAGGATAGCGCTGCGGATTCGTAATCCTGCACTGGTCTCATGGTAGCTAATTAGCGAGTGAGGCCGTTTTTACCGCTCGCCGGCCCGCAATGAGGTCGTAAATAAATAGTTTAGCCACTCGTTTCGCCAAATCCCAACGGATTAAACGCCAGCCGCTGTAGACTTACCCCAAACCACACTAGCGTCAATCGTTCGTTCTGCGACCGCGGTCACCACGTAGCGTAGCGGTCCGCCGACGCTTAGCGTATCGAAAGGGTAACAGGTAATCAGCAGCAATTGCGATGCATCGGCAGGCACGCGTAGCGGCGCAAGTGCGCTGTTGGCAATATGCTGGCCGACCACGCGATATGTACTTGGTCTGCCATCGCGCGCAGTGATCGTCAACACGTCACCTGTCGCAAGTCGCTGCAGTAAACGAAAATGGGTATCGCGATGCCCCCCTACGATGCTAACACCCTGCGTGCCAGGGTACGCGCTGCCTTGTACATGCCCCGGTCCAAAGGCCAGCGCGCTGCCGTTTGCCCCCTCCAGTATGTAGAGATCTACGTTGTTGTTCATCTGCAGCCGCGCAACGGGCCAGGTGTCGGCCCACGGCCAGGGTTTTATCCGTTGCCCGCTTGTTAGTGTGTGCTGCCAGGCGTCAGCAATAAGCAATTGCGCCAGGCGCGCCTTGGCGTGTATCCATAAGCCGTCGCCTAACAGCACACTCGCCATTACGACAAACGTAATTGCGATAGCTTTAGGCTTGCAACGCATTCTGCTCCTCCTGACGTATGCAAACATAAATAATTACGCCAAACGCCAGCAGCAATAGTCCCCACACAATACTCTGTGCGGCATGGGTTGCTGTTTGCGGATAGGCGTAGGTTTGCAGCGACTGGCCATGCGGCTGTGCGTTGGGCACGGGGATTGATTCGAGCTGCTCTGCGTTTGTTCTGCTGACACTGTTCTCGACAGCGACGAAGCTGGTGTAAGGGCTGACCACTTTATGGCTTAGGGCCAACGGCAACACGGCGGCGCGCACTTCCTGCTCGGCGCGACCGGTGATGATTTCATCCATCAGGCTGCTAATTTTTTGTCGTGCCCATAAAGTCGCTATGCCCTTGTCAGCCTCGCTGCCACCACCATTAACCGAGAGCGTGCGCTGCCACTTTTCGCCGGCGCTGGTGCCGCTGACGGTTACGCTGTCGGGCATCGCGTTAAGGCGCGTGCTTAGCAGCAGCGGTTCGCCTCGATACAGGTCAGGCATGCGCTGCGGGTAGTTTTCCGCCTGTATGCCTGCCGGCCACTCGACGCTCAGTTGCCGCAATACCGGGCTGTTCAACTTGGCAAACAAGTCGGTCATCTGCACACCGACCTCGTTTATGTCACCGATATAGGTGAAGCTACCGCGGCCAAACTGCGCTGCCTTACGCATAAAATAGGAATTTGGTGCCGCGCCGATGCCGACCGTAAACAGTCGACTCGCACCCAGCCGTTGCTGAATCAATTTGAACAGCGCCGCCTCATTGCCAACGGCCCCGTCGGTGATGAAAATGATTTGCTGTAGATGACCGTCATCGTCTGGTGACTCGAGCGCAGCGTGCAGAGCAGCTAGCATCTCGGTGCCGCCCTGGGCCCGCAGTCGCTGCACGCCACGTTTTGCGCGATCTATGTTGGCAGGGGTCGCCGGCAGCGCTTGCGAGAAAAATGCACGCGTCGAGTCGTTGAATTCAATGATGTTGAACCGGTCCTGCGCCTGCAGTTGATCCAGCGCCAGCAGTAAACTTTGCTTCGCCTGCCTGATCGGCACGCCGCCCATCGAGCCGGAGGTGTCAATAATATAGGTTTGCTGTTTGGCAATGCTTGCGTAGTTAGGCTGCTGCGGCGGCACCAGCATCAACAGCGCATAGTCTTCGCCGTTTAATTTCTCGGTAAACAACGCTGCCTGCGGTGCCAGGTCGGCTTGCGGCTGCCATGAAAGTACAAAATCCTGCGTCATCGGTACGCTGCCTTCAGCCAGGTCGAAGGTGTACAGGTCGTCGCTGCTGGCAACGCTAATATCGTGATAGGCGCTTTCGACACCATGCAGCGGCAAGCCCATATCGATGCTACCGGTGATGCGTATCGAGTGTTGTTGCGCGACGTCGCTGGCAGGCTGCAGCGGCGGCGTGACGCGTGCGGCGTCGCTTACCTGGTCGCTGTTGCTAGCCCAGCCGAAACCGTCGCCTGGCGACAGCGTCAGCTCGCGCTGGTCTGCGGCTAATGGCTGGCCTGGAATATAGCGTGGCGTGATCGTCATCGGAAAGCGCAAACTAAACTCTCCCGAGTTCCCGGCAGAACTCTCACCGACATTGTAGTCAACCGTTTGCAGATATTTGATCTCAACGGTAACGGTTTCTCCCGGTGCGATATTGGCAATAGCACTGGTAAACAGGTTTGGCCGCTGCTGCTCGACCAGGGCAGCTTTATAGCCATCGTTTTTCGCCTGCTGGTAGATTTTCGCGGCTTGCTGCTGTTCGTGAATCTCGCCATTAATCAGACGTTCGCCAATACGAATTTGCAGCGCATTAAGTGCCGCCTCTGCGGGTAATGGAAAGACGTAAACCCCCTCTAACCAGCCATCGCTGTCGTTAATAAAAGATTGCTTTACGCTGACCTGCGCCAGCATGCCAGTGATAGAAAAGTTGACTTCGCTGGCTAGCGACAGTGCCGCGCGATACTCGCCCGCTGGTTCGCGACTCAACAACAGTTGCCCGGCTTCCACCTCGGTCAGCGTTACCGGCGCTTGCGTGCGCGCCGATTCTGCTGCGTGCGTCGCTTGCATGGCAGCAAAGGCGGCCACGGCGCACACTGCAAGCACGACGCTTGTCAGCGTAGGCCAGCGCCGTGGCGGTTTTCTGAGTATCACAATATCTTCCAGAATAAGATACTTTGCGCTACGCTTGCTAAACATGGTCTGTCTCCTGCCATTGGCTTGAGTGATGCATAGTGGCAGGCGAGTCAGACAAAAGACGGTTGCATTAATGGCAGAGCGCTGATCAATTATGGCGAATTATGTCGCTCGCTGATTTTGCGACCCAAGCCGCGTAAAATGCTATTGCTCATACGTTATTTACAGCGTCGTTACTATGGCAAAAAAAATCGCGATTGTTGAAGATGAAAAAGCCATTGCGGAAAACTATCGCGATGCTTTTCATCGCCACGGCTACAGTGTTGATGTTTACGCTGATCGCAGCAGTGCCTTGAAGGCGTTCAAAGCAAAACTGCCGGACCTGGCCATTATCGATATCGGCCTTGGTGATGAGTGCGAGGGCGGCTTCGATTTGTGCCGTGAATTGCGCAGCCTGGCGCCGGTCTTGCCTATCGTATTTCTCACAGCCAGAGACAGCGAGCTGGATGTTATCTCGGGCTTACGCCTCGGCGCAGACGACTATCTAACGAAAGACATCAGCCAGGCACATATGCTGGCGCGCATCGTCGCCTTGTTTCGCCGTATGGACGCGCTGACCCAGCCCACCCAGGCGCAGGATATTGTGCACCGCGGTGCTTTAAGCATTGACCAGGAGCGCATGACCGTACACTGGCGTGCTCAGCCGCTAAGCCTAACCGTTACCGAGTTTTGGATTGTGCATGCCCTCAGCGCTCATCCTGGTCATGTAAAAAATCGTCAGCAGCTGATGGACGCTGCCAATGTTGTGCTGGACGACAACACCATCACTTCACACATCAAGCGTATTCGTAAAAAATTTAGCGCCATCGATAAACAGTTTAACAGCATAGAGACTGCCTATGGGCTTGGCTATCGTTGGTCGGCCGAATAAGCGTTGGCCTGCTGATGAGGCCTTGTTTTGAGGCTTAAGCCGCAGCTATTTATCGTCAGCCTGCTAACGCTCAGTCTGCCTTGGGCAGGCTGTCAGTATGTGCGCGAAGTTGAAGCGGCGCTGCGTAGTGGCCAGGCCCAGTCGCTGGCTGCTACGGCGCAAGCGGTTGCTGCCGTCATGTCAGCCCGGCCTGCGTTGTTATACCCTTATCCACAGCGGCTCGACGCGGCCCCAGCGACGCAGGCGCAGCTGTATTTCAGCCATACTCAACAGGTATTCTCCATCGACGGCTATGCCGATGAATGGGAGGACTTTGCTACTAACACTTTGTCTACGCCAGAAGAGGGGGCTTTTAGCGTTCAGTATCAGTCTGCATCAAAGCAACAAAATCTGTATCTGTATTTTCGTATTCGAGATAGCCAGATCGTGTACCACAACCCCGGGCAAACCGAGTTGGGCAATGGTGACCGGTTGGTGCTCTACTCCGGCAACGGCAATCATTACGTATTAAGCACCAGCGCGCCGGGTAGCATGCAGGTGCGCTATAAGGATGTCGAAGGCAATGTTCATGACGAGCAGACCATCAAGGCCAGCTGGCAGGAAAATGCCGACGGCTACAGCATAGAGCTCGAGTTGCCGCTACAAGTAACCGATGGCCGTCTGGGGTTCTATGTTGTTAACGCTGCGCCGCAAACTCAGTCGGTACTACTGGGAACGGTGCGCAGAACAGCGCTACGAACCAGCTTGCCGCCGTGGCTGGTGTACGAACTGCCAGCGGTGCAGCGCGAGCTTGCGGTGTTCAGCAAACCGGGCTTACGGCTAAGAGTGGTAGATTTGGGCAATTGGCAGCTGGCGGCTAGTGGTGAACTGGACAGCGCCACTGATAACGATACCAACTGGGTATTGAAGCGGCTGTACCGCGCCGTATTGAGTACGCCCTCCGAGCAGTTCACCGCTAGCGAGACTGGCGGTAAAATCGAACGTGACGAAGTTGCGCAGGCGCTGCAGGGGCATCCCGATTTCGCCTGGTATAGTGACCCGGCGACGGCCAACCGCAGCGTGCTCAGCGTGGCAGCGCCGCTGATTCATGATCGCAGAATTATTGCTGCTGTGGTGGCCGAGCAAAGCAGCGAGCAGTTCCTGTCATTTACCGACAGCGCATTTAACAAACTGTTATTGATGAGCTTTATGGCGTTCAGCTTTACCGGCCTGGGATTGCTGGGCTACGCCAGCTGGCTGTCATGGCGGGTGCGTGAACTAAGCCAAAGCGCTGAGCAAATGTTAAGTGACGACGGCAGGCTCAAAAGCAATTTTCCGCACAGCCTGGCACGCGACGAAATTGGGGAGCTGTCGCGCAGCTACGAACAGCTGCTGCAACGGGTGCGCGAATACACCGAATACCTGCGTACCTTATCGCGTAAACTGTCGCACGAATTGCGTACCCCTCTGGCCGTGGTGCATTCATCGTTAGACAATCTGCAAAGCAAAATGCCGGAGGAGGGCGATCAGGTATACCTGCAGCGTGCCAAGCAGGGGGCCGAACGCTTAAGCCATATTCTCACCGCCATGAGCGAAGCCAGCCGCGTGGAGGAGAGTATTCAAAGCGCGGAGCCGGAAGCGGTTGACCTGCTGGCTTTGCTGCGCGATATCAGTAAGGCCTATGCGGATATATATCCCAACCACAGCATAGTACTGGAAGAAGCGACTGAGCAGCACAGCGTCATCATCAATGCCGTGCCTGAACTTATCGTTCAATTGCTGGATAAGCTGGTCGACAACGCCGTCGATTTCGCGCCACCTGGCACCGCGATTCGCCTACGCTGTAGCGTGGCAGAGCATCACCTGACGTTGGCGGTCATCAATCATGGGCCGCCGCTGCCCGTGAAAATGCAGGCGCAGCTGTTTGACAATATGGTATCGCTGCGCCGCCGCGACGCCAGCGCAACTCACCTTGGGTTGGGTTTGCATATTGTGCGTTTAATTGCCGAATACCATCATGGCAGCGTGCGCGGGTTTAACCTGCCAGCCGGTGCAGGGGTGTGTTTCACAGTGACACTGCCGCTTTAAGAAACGCCAAGTTATTTCGCGATCGTTTCTTGATCACACCACATCTGCTGCTAGTTCAAAGCGGTAAAACCATACTCTCCTTGCCGTCTTTCTCCTTAGCAGCTTTAAACGAAGGGTATGCATGCATGCGCTGCAGCCAGGCCTTGCAATTTGGATGAGCAGCGCTGATGTAGCCACGCGCGTTGGCTGACTCCATTGGGTAAGAAAGCACGATGTCTGCCGCCGTTAGCGCATCGCCGCCGAACCAGGGTGTTTTCGCAAGATCATGTTCTGCCTGCTGTAGCATGGCATTCATGCGCGGTTTGGCAAAACTGCTCAGCGCTTTAGTCAGTATTGGCCCAATTAAAATTCTCACCAGAGAGGGTACGCGCTGTTGAATGATTTGAAACAAGGCGTCCACTAATACAATCGGCATCATCGAGCCTTGCGCGGCGTGGAACCAGAACAGGTAACGAGTGCGGTTGCTCGCGCCGGGGGCGGGGCGCAGCGTTTCACTGGGATATTTGTCGAGAATATAGTCCACAATGGCGTTGCTCTCCGCTAGTGTTAAGTCGCCATCGGTGATAACGGGAGCGGTGCCAAGCGGCGAAAGCGCTTTGTATTTCTCTGGCGCTAATTGCGTCTTTTTGTCTCGCTGGTAAGTTACTAGCGAATATTCCGCTCCCAGTTCTTCCAGTAGCCATAAAATGCGAAATGACTGTGAATATTCCAAATGATGAAGTGTCAGCATAAAATTCGTCTCGTAAGGACCAGCGTTAGTCTATTTCGGTTCACGGACGGGTAGCTCACCACCGCAGACCGGCCTCATAAGTCATTAACGATCAATATCTGGTTTCAGTTCAGCCGTATAACTCTGATCGACCTGTAGCAGTCCTCGCCTGGGTCGGTCAAGGTCCAAAGTTCGCGTTGCAGTGGCGCAATCTGTTTGTTGTACTTGACTAGGCTGCAACGTCCTTCACGCCGCTGCCGCCGAGTGCTACAGTACGACAGTCCCGAGCAACGAGGTAATCATCATGACCAACCACGTACCGCTGCTAATTAACGGTCAGTTTGTGCGCAGTGAGAGCACGCACAAACTCGATGTCATTAATCCGGCAAACCAGGCCGTATTGGCCGAAGTGCCATTCACTACAGCCGGCGAAATCGATCAGGCGGTTGCAGGTGCCAGCCAGGCTTTTCAAACGTGGCGTAAAGTTCCTATTCCGGAGCGCGCCAGGCTGATGATCCGCTATCAGCAATTACTCAAAGAGCATCACGACGAGCTGGCTGAAATTCTTGCCGAAGACAATGGCAAGACCTTCGAAGACGCCAAGGGCGATGTATGGCGCGGCATCGAAGCCGTAGAGCATGCCTGTAACGTACCCACGCTGATGATGGGAGAGACGGTCGAGAATGTTGCCAGCAATGTTGACACCTACAGCAATATTCAACCCATCGGCGTATGCGTGGGTATTACCCCGTTCAATTTCCCGGCGATGATTCCACTGTGGATGTTTCCACTCGCCGTCGCCTGCGGTAACACTATCGTGATGAAACCTTCCGAGCAGGTGCCGCTAGCGACGCTGCGTTTGCTGGAGCTATTTCAGCAGGCCGGTGCACCAGACGGCGTTGTGCAAATGGTGCATGGCGGTAAAGACCAGGTGGAGCAATTATTGCAGCACCCGGATACGCGCGCCGTGTCTTTTGTCGGCTCGGTTCCCGTTGGTGCGCACATTTATCGCATGGCCACCCAGCAGTTGAAACGGGCGCAATGTTTTGCCGGCGCAAAAAATCATATGGTGGTGATGCCCGACGCAGACAAAAAGCAGGTCATTAGCGCACTGATAGGCGCGTCGGTCGGGGCAGCGGGGCAGCGCTGCATGGCAATTAGCGTGGCCGTGTTTGTTGGAGACGCATACCAGTGGGTCGATGAGTTAAAAGATGAGTTAGCGAAGGTACGGCCCGGGATCTGGAGCGATGCCGATGCGGGCTACGGTCCACTGGTTAGCAAGGCCGCGCATGCGCGAGTAGAAAGTCTGATCGCCACCGGTATAGAACAGGGAGCGACCTGCTTGCTCGATGGTCGCGGCGCTGAAGTCGAAGGCTATCCCAACGGTAACTGGACGGGGCCGACGCTGTTTAAAGACGTGACCACCGAGATGGATATTTACCAGCAGGAAATATTTGGTCCGGTGCTGTGTTGCATGCAAGTTGACTCGTTAGACGCCGCGCTGCAAGTAGTGAATGCCAGTCCGTACGGCAACGGCACGTCTATATTTACCCAGTCGGGAGGTGCTGCGCGTAAATATCAGCATGAAGTTGAGGTCGGCCAGGTTGGCATTAACGTTCCCATTCCGGTGCCGCTGCCGTTCTTTTCCTTCACTGGCTGGAAGGGGTCGTTCATGGGTGACCTGCATGCTTATGGTAAACAGGCGGTGCGATTTTATACCGAGACAAAAACCATCACCGCACGCTGGACTCATAGCGAGGACGTATCTGACTCTGACCAGCCGAATATGAGCATTCAGCTGAAATAGTACGTGGCTGAACGTAGCATTTATATAGCAGCTATAGCGGAGGCGCATGATGAACTTTGATCTTGACGAAGACCAGCTAGCGTTTCGCGATACTGCCCGGCAGTTTGCGGCCAATGCGTTAGCGCCGCATGCCGCGCAGTGGGACGCCGACGCATACTTTCCAAAAGACGTGCTGCGCCAAGCCGGCGAGCTTGGCTTTATGGCTATGTACACGCCGGAGCAAGATAGTGGGTTGGGACTAAGCCGCCTTGATGCAAGCATTATTCTGGAGGAACTAGCCGGCGGCTGTACGTCGACAGCAGCGTATATCAGCATTCATAACATGGCGCTGAACATGCTTGCAGCCTACGGCAATGATGAGCTGAAACAACAATGGTGTGTGCCGCTGGCCAGTGGAGAACAGCTGGCGTCGTATTGCTTGACCGAGCCCGGCTCGGGGTCGGATGCCGCCGCACTTCGCACCACGGCGAAAAAAGACGGCGCGCACTATGTTATCAACGGCAGCAAGGCGTTTATCTCTGGTGCCGGTGATACCGATGTGCTGGTGCTAATGGCGCGCACCGGCGACAGCAGCCCGAAGGGTATTAGTGCGTTTGCGATTCCGGCCGCGAGCTTCGGCATCAGCTACGGTAAAAAAGAGGAAAAAATGGGTTGGAACAGTCAACCCACTCGCACTATCTCGTTCGAAGATGTCGCCGTGCACACTGACTGTCTGCTTGGCGAGGAAGGGCAGGGCTTCAAAATCGCGATGCAAGGTCTGGATGGTGGGCGCATCAATATCGCCGCAACGGCGATCGGTACGGCGCAGGCCGCGTTGGCGACAACCCTGGACTATACCCGGGAACGCAAGCAGTTCGGGCAGGCGATTAGCGAGTTCCAGGTTAGCCAGTTCAAATTGGCCGATATGGCAACCGAGCTTGTTGCGGGAAGACAAATGGTACGGTTTGCCGCCAATAAGTTGGACAACAATGACCCGGAAAAGACCGCCTACTGCGCGATGGCGAAACGTTTTGCTACCGACGTCGCCTTCAACATCTGTAACCAGGCACTGCAACTCCACGGCGGCTATGGTTATATCAAGGAATACCCACTCGAGCGCCATGTGCGCGATACCCGCGTGCATCAAATTCTCGAAGGCACCAATGAAATTATGCGGCTCATTATCGCGCGCCGTTTGTTAGCCGCAGGCGCAATTTTCTAGTGGCCCCTTAAGCACGAGTTTGCAGCATGAGTGATACAACCAGTCCGGTATTATTTGAGCGCCTGCCCGCCGCCAACGGTGCAGTTGTCGGCTTGCTGACCTTAAACGTGGAAAAAACCCTGAACGCCCTGTCGTTGGAAATGGTTGACCTGATGCAGGCGCAGCTAGACGACTGGCGAGACGACGCGCAGATTGCCGCTGTGTTTATGCGCGGCGCGGGTGACAAAGCGTTCTGCGCGGGCGGCGATATACAGGCTCTGTATGAATCGATGATTGCAACGCCGGGCGGTCCAGGTAACGCTCCATATAAATATGCCGAAGCGTTTTTCGAACGCGAGTACCGGCTGGATTATTCGCTACACACCTATCCCAAGCCGGTGCTTAGCTGGGGCCATGGCATTGTGATGGGCGGCGGGTTGGGCATACATGCCGGCGCTCGGCATAAAATCGTCACTGAAAAAACCCGCTTCGCCATGCCCGAGATCGGCATAGGCCTGTTCCCCGACGTTGGCGGCACGTGGTTTTTGAATCGCATGCCAGGCAAGACTGGTTTGTTCGTCGCCCTCACGGCCGCGGCATTAAACGCCGGCGATGCACTCTACCTCGGCTTGGGTCATCACTTTTTCCATAATGACCGCCAGCAGGAAATTATCGATGCGCTGCTAACAGTCGATTGGCAGTTCAACGCAGATTTTGATAATGAACTTGTCGACCACACCCTGGCCGAGCTGGCGGACAGCGACTTACCCAGCGGCAATGTTGAAAAAAACCTGCCACTGATTAACGAGGTTTGCGCCGGTGATGACGTTGCCGAAATAGTCGATGCCATACTTACCATACGCAGCGACGACAAATGGCTAAGCTCTGGCGTTAGCGCGATGGCACAGGGTTCGCCCATTAGTGCCTGCGCCATTTTCCGGCAATTACGCGATGGCGAAAAACTGTCTTTAGCCGATGTGTTTCGTTTCGAACTGGTACTGGCAACTAACATTCTTCGCTACCCCGAATTTGCAGAGGGCGTGCGCGCGCTGTTGATCGACAAAGACCGGCAGCCGCGCTGGGGTTTCCCAAAGGTGAGCGCGGTTCCCGACAGTTTGATGGAGCAATTATTTACCCCACCCTGGGCTAGTAGCCCACTGGCGGATTTGGCGTAGAAAGGTTTCCTTAACATAACAGCAGAGGTTTCAGCATGGCGAACATCGCGTTTATTGGACTCGGTAATATGGGCGGCCCGATGGCTGCGAATTTGCTCAACGCAGGGCACGCTGTAAAAGTGTTTGATCTGGTTCCGGCAGCCTTACAACAACTTGCCGAAAAAGGTGCCGACGTCGCCGCAACAGCAGTCGACGCGGTGCAGCAAGCCGAATTCGTGATTACCATGCTGCCGGCCGGCAAGCACGTTGCAGAGTTGTTTCTGGGCGAGCAGGGAATTTTGCCGCATATCAACGACAGTGCGCTGATTATCGACTGCAGCACCATCGACACGGCCACGGTTCAGCGTGTGGCTACAGCAGCAACCGAGCGCGGCCTGGCAATGCTGGACGCGCCGGTCTCGGGCGGTGTTGCCGCCGCATCGGCGGGTACGCTAACGTTTATGTGTGGCGGTACAGCTGATGCCTTCGAGCGCGCCAAAACCGTGCTGCAAAACATGGGCAAAAATACCTTCCTGGCCGGCGGTCATGGTGCCGGCCAGGTTGCAAAAATGTGCAACAATATGCTATTAGCCGTGCAAATGATAGGCACTGCCGAGGCCTTGCAGTTGGGTGCCAATAACGGCCTCGACCCGAATGTGTTATCGGAAATCATGCTGCAAAGCTCGGGCCGGAACTGGTCGCTGGAGGTGTACAACCCTTATCCCGGGGTGATGGAAAATGCCCCCGCGTCAAACGATTACAAGCCTGGCTTTATGGTCAATTTGATGATCAAAGATCTTGGTTTGGCGATGGAAAACAGCGTGGCTACCCACAGTGCAACGCCCATGGGCGCCCTGGCGCGCAGCCTGTACGCCAGTCATGGCGTGCAGGGCAACGGTCAATTGGACTTCTCCAGCATTTTGAATTTGTTGCGTTCCTGATTCAGCGCAAGGGCTGGTGCTGGGTGGGTATTTATTGCATCATCAATGCACCCTCTTCACACGTCAGGCTGTACCAATCAACGCTACCAATAACCGTTCGCGCGCTACTCCCTTAATTCTCACTCTACTGGTTGCCTTTGGCGCTGTATCAACTGATTTATATTTAGCCGGACTGCCGGCCATTGTGCAGGAATTTAACAGCACACCGGCCCAGGGTCAGCTATCGGTTAGCATTTTTATGTTGGGTTTTGGCTTTGGGCAACTGTGTTACGGACCTTTTTCAGACTATTACGGCCGTCTACCATTATTAAAAATCGGCCTCACTTTTTACGTACTGACGTCGCTGCTTTGCTGGCTGGCCGGGTCCATGGAGATGCTATTAGTAGCGCGCCTGCTGCAAGGCGTGGCAGCCGCCAGCGGCCCCGTGGTGGCGCGTGCCATTGTGGTGGATATTTACCAGCGTGACGATGCCATCAGAGTGATGGGCTATCTCGCCAGTGCCATGGCCATTGTGCCGGCGATTGCACCTATCATCGGCAGTGTTTTGTTGTACTGGTTTAGCTGGCATTCGCACTTTATCGCGCTGGCTCTTTTCGCCTCAGTTGGGTTGTTAGGCGTGCTGTTGGTATTGGAAGAGACCAGCCCGACCAAGGGTCAAAATAAGCCACGTATCAGCAGTATCGTCACGCAGATCCCACGCTATCTCCGACGCCGACAATTCGTTGGCTATTTGCTAATGGGCAGCAGCTTGTTTGGCGGTATGTTCGGCTATATCTCCAATTCGTCCTTTGTCGTTATCAACGTGATAGGCGTCGCGGCCGCGCAGTTTGGTTTTGTCTTTGCCGTGAGCGTGGTGGGCTACATGACGGGTGCGTTCAGTGGCGCGCGCTTACTGGCCCGGTTAGGGCAGCGCGGCTGTGTTAGCTTCGGCCTGGCGCTTGCTCTGTTGAGTGCCTGCGTGCTGCTTGGTTACACGTTGCTGGCAGCGCAGACTACGCTGCTTTTTATTCTGCCGTTAACCGTGTATTTTTTTGCCGCCGGCATACTCTTACCCAACTGCCAGGCCACGGCGCTGACCCTGTACGCTGGCAGCGCGGGCGGTGCTTCCTCTGTGTACGGCTTCGTCTCCGTCATGATCGGAGCAGGCAGCGGAGCGCTGGTGGGGAGACTCTATACTGCGACGGCAGTGCCAGTGGCGGTCGGTGTTTTTGCTGGCGCACTGATAGCTGTGCTGGCGTTCACGTTGCTGGTAAAACCGACACAGCAGTATGCTCACCAGACCGCGTAGGCTGTGCGCCGTGCGCATCAGGAATTACAGGCTTTTTCGTGTGCGCGCGACGCACCCTGCGAATAGGAAGACATGCGACTTATAATTACCTTTGCAGCTGTGCTTAGTTCTCTGCCTGCAGCGTCCCAAGAACTTTCCGGTGAAATAGCGGCCGAGCTACGCTATTTTTTCTCAGACGCTCCGCGCGCCAGTCAGTATGACCACTTTAACGCCAGCGTATACGCTTTGCCGGAGCTGTACCGTGGCTGGAATAACGGCAAATCGTCGCTAACCTTCGAAGCCTTCGCCCGCATTGATCAACACGACGACCAGCGCAGCCACGTCGACATTCGCGAACTCAGCTGGCTTGGTATTGGCGACGGCTACGCCGTAAAACTGGGCATTAGCACGATATTCTGGGGCGTGACCGAGTCGCAACACCTGGTCGATATAGTCAATCAAACCGATCAGCTGGAAAATATCGACGGCGAAGACAAGCTCGGCCAGCCCATGCTCAACCTTGAGTTCACCCGCGCCTGGGGCACAATGGAGTTGTTTGTTTTGCCCGGTTTTCGCGAGCGCGAATTCATCGGACGCAACGGACGACTGGGGCTGCAGCAACGTGTCGCCAGCGATGCTGCGCGCTACGAATCCGGCGCAAAAGAAAAGCACACCGACTTGGCTGCGCGTTGGTCGCAAGTGGCAGGTGACTGGGATATCGGCCTGTCGCATTTCTACGGCACCAGCCGCGAGCCACGTTTTATGCTTACCGCGGACGGCAGCGAGATAGTGTTAGAACCGCTGTACGAACTAATACACCAGACCGGGCTTGATGTGCAGGCCACCAGGGGGGCCTGGCTATGGAAGCTGGAATCCATTTGGCGCAGCGGCCAGGGTGACAGTTTTGGCGCAGCAACGGCGGGTTTTGAATACACTTTCGAGAGCGCGTTCGCGAAGGACCTTGATGTCGGTGTGTTGCTGGAGTATCTCTACGACCAGCGAGATATCGATCTTGCCGCCTCTGAACCCTTGCCCTTTGTTGCCTTCGATAACGATGTTTTTGTCGGCCTGCGGTTGGGCTTTAACGATATACAAAGCAGCGCCGTGCTAGCCGGCTGTGTGCAAGATTTGGACAGCTCGGCGCGATTTTGCAATATTGAAGCCAGTCGCCGCTTTGGTAACAGCTGGGTGCTGAGCCTGGAGGCACGCACCTTCAGCGGCATCTCTCCCGTTCACGCTCTGGCTGGCGTGCGCGATGATGACCATTTGCAGCTAACTATAGCCTTGCATTTTTAACGACGAAAGCAAAAGCACACAGTAAATTCTCGCCCGCGTTACACCACACTAATATTCAATGCAGAGCAGTTGTTATAGCGCGTTATTTGTTGTCGCCAGGATAACCCTTCATCTTCACCAACGGATGCATAGCCAGCTCGACGCCTTCCTCAATATGTGACTTGTTACCCAGTATGGCGCGGCGGCGGATGAATTTTGGGCTGGACGCCTTCATATCAATCGCCTGAGTTACCTCAATACCACCGGCACCCTGAAACTGCAGCGTCAGATCAACCGAAAAAATGTTGATCCATAACGACACGGCGTCTACCGGTGCGGCCCAGTTAAAACCCGCCGGAATGCCGTCGCCGGGCCCCTGTAGAGGCGGCTTGCGCGTCACACCGTCCCAGCGCGCCACATGGCTCATGCCGCCAGTAAACTGCACCTCGCGCTCGATCAGATCGGTAAACACGACGTAGTCTACATCGTTGCGGGCCTGCATCTCGCCAATCGCGTCGGCCGCCACTAATTGATAAGTCTTCTGGTTTAGCTTGCCGGTCGACTGGTCGAAGGGGTTGCCGTGTTTGCGTACCGCATCTTGCCAGGCCTGCTCAAATAAAGCGCTGGAGACAAAACTGTAACCGCGCTTTTGCAGATAGGTTTTTAATATGTCGTCGACCCGCTGTTCGTAGTCCTGCAAATACAGCCGTGAGGGTTTAGAGAAATTCACATGCGCAATGATCAAGCGTTTTGCGTCTTTGTCGTCGCGTATCTTGTCTTCGATCCTGTAGGTGTAGGTTGGCGGCGTCATGCTGCTGCTGGCACAGGCGGTTAGTACAATGGCAATCAGGCTGAAAAGAACCCGCTGAGGTAAAAATAGGCGCACGGTAATATCTCAATAATGACTTGGCGCGCTATTGTAGCAATTACATAACGTGAGTATGCATGAGTATGTATTTGACAGCAGCAATTGCAGCCATATCATAGACGGCACCTCTCCATTTTGCTGGTCCACGATCCATGAGTGCTTCCGATTTGAAAATATTAGCCAAAGATTTTCGCGCGCCAACCGATGGCAGTTTCCGCATAGCCAAAGCGTCTGGTCAAGCGCCGCGTAACGCGCCGAATAAAAAGGCCTGCGAAAAACAGCTTAACAAAGTGGCCAAAAAACTTGATGAGCAACAGCGGCGTGTGTACGCGGAAAATACACATGCGGTATTGTGCGTATTCCAGGCGATGGATGCGGCAGGCAAAGACTCGACCATTCGTGCCGTGTTAAAAAAGTTAAACCCCGCAGGCTTTCAGGTTTTTTCATTCAAGACACCGTCGCCGGAAGAGTTAGACCATGATTTTCTGTGGCGTACGACCTGTCGCTTGCCGGAGCGCGGCCGCATTGGCGTGTTTAACCGTAGCTATTATGAAGAAGTGTTAGTTGTGCGCGTGCATCCCGAATATCTTGACAGCCAGCGCTTGACGGGAGTTGCCAAGAATAGAAAATTCTGGCAACAGCGCTACGAATCGATTGTGACACATGAACAACATTTGACTCGCAACGGCACGCTGGTGTTGAAGTTCTTTTTGAACGTGTCGAAAGAAGAGCAGCGGCAGCGTTTTTTGTCGCGTCTTGAAACACCAGAGAAAAACTGGAAATTCTCGGCGGCCGATCTGGCCGAGCGCGAACACTGGAAAGATTATATGCGCGCTTATGAGCAGTGCATCAATGCGACCTCGACGGATGCAGCGCCGTGGCATATCATTCCTGCCGACAACAAGCCGTTTATGCGGCTGGCGGTGGCGGAAATTCTGCATCAGGCGCTGGCCAGGCTGAAACCCGAATACCCCTCGCTTAACGCCCAACAGCAGGCCGAGCTGCCGGCTATCATGCAGCGTCTAAGCAATGAATAACCGGGAGTTTTTATGCACAAGATTGTCGCTTTCTGTCTTTGTTGTGGGCTAACGACGATGTCTGCCCTGGCCGATGCACCGCCCGTGTCGCAACTCGCCGTACGCGGTGAAGCTATTCTGAATGTCAGTCCTGACCAGGTGATGGTAAACCTCGGCGTAACCAGCGAGGCGAGCACGGCGCAGGAGGCATTGAAAGCCAACAACGACAATATGCATGCCATGATGGGCGCGCTGAACAAGCTCGGCCTGAGCAAGCAGGAATATAAAACACAGCAGTTTCAGGTGCATCCCATCTGGTCGCAGCGGCCGCGCAACCCGGCACCGGAGTGGAGCGCAAAAATTGCCGGCTATCGTGTGACCAATAGTCTGCAGGTGCAAACCGCTAAAATGGAACTTGCCGGCGATATTATCGGCGCGGCGATGAAAGCGGGCGCCAACACGGTGAATTCGGTGCAGTTTGGCTTGGCAGACCCGCGCGAGTATCGCGAACAGGCGATCAAACAAGCGATGAAAAACGCGCGCAGCGATGCACAAGTTCTGGCCGCTGCCGCCGAAGATAAAATAAAACGCACGCTGTCGTTGAATCTCGACAATGCGGTAGCAACACCGGTACATGTGCAGAGTGAAAGAATGATGATGCGTAGTGCAACCGCAATGGATAGCGCACCACCACTGGAAGCAGGAGACGTCAACGTGCGTGCTTCGGTGTCGGTGGTTTACGAATTGGAGTAATCGGTATCCACGTCGGCGACAGGTGAGAAGCGATACGAGAGAGGAGAGGGCATGACTATTTCAGTGCAGGCATTTAGCCTTGTAAATATCAATTGTTCGCAGCTTGAAAGCGCGCAAAGATTCTATGAAGACATCGTCGGCCTCAGCACCGAGGCGCACAGCGGCCCTGATCCGCAAGACGGCACTGCGTTAGGCATGGGGCCCGCAATGCAGTGGGATGCGTTCCATCTGCACGATCACCAAAGCTTTCGCGGCACCGCGCTGGATTTGCGCGAATGGCAAACGCCGGTATTTACCGGCACCCCGTATCAGCAGCCAAACCATTTGGGCTTTAGCCGTCTTGCGTTCAAAGTGCCCAATATTGCCCTGCAGTGCGAACGCCTGGCCGACAGTAATGTAGACTGCTTTAGTGCGCCGGAAGACGTGCTGATTGATCGTGACCTGGATCTGCACCGCCGCTTCTTTTGCTTCACCGGTCCCGACAATATGGTGCTGGAGTTCCTCGATCACGACGGCCTAGTGGAGATGGGCTATGTCAATGTCAACTGTAGCAATATAGAGAGCAGCATTGCCTGGTATTGCGACACGTTTGGTTTCAAGCTCACCCAGCCGCTGCTTGAACATGACATGAGTGGACTGGTGTACGGCGCCGCCGGTAGCCTGCGATTCAAAAGTACGCTGCTGCATCTTGCCGGAGAAGAGGATGGTTTTGGTTTGCAATTGACCGAGTGGACCAGCCCTAAGCCAGTAGGACAACCATACTCAGCAATGAACCATTTGGGTTTATACCGCATAGCGCTGACGGTAGACGATTGCCAGGCGTCTTATCAGGACTTGGTGAAAGATGGCGTTAACTGCCCGAGTAAACCAGTTTGGCTGGATGTAGGGCCAGATATGTCGGCCGACGGCGTATGGTCGCTGTTTTGCTTCGACCCCGACGGTGTCTGCATAGAGCTTGTGCAAAACCCTGAATTGAACGTTTAAAAATAAACCATAATAGCGTTACCTATCGTGACGACACCAATAGCCGACGTAATGAGCAGTTCCCCGGTCATTCCCGTCATCGTCATCAGACAGCCCGAGCAGGCACTGCACTAGCAGCCAAGGCGGTGGCCTTGTCAAGCCATGTGGGCGGCCAGACCCAGGGGCACATTTTCGTTTGTTATAGCGATCACATCTCGCGCATCTAATAGGGCAGTCAATCTTCACCAATATGCAGCACCACATGGCGCTTGCCATGGTAGTGACGGTGCTCCCATAAGAAAATTCCCTGCCAGGTGCCTAGCGCTAACGTGTTCTGCATAACAGGAATAGACAAACTGCTAGCAGTCAACGCCGACTTGATGTGCGCCGGCATATCATCCGGCCCTTCCAGTGTATGCGTGTAAAGCGCGTCGTTCTCAGGCACCAGGCGGTTTAACCACGCCTCAAGATCGCGCCGTGCCGACGGGTCGTAGTTTTCCTGAATCAGCAGACTGGCGGAAGTATGCTGAATATACAGCGTACACAAACCTTCGCGTATTTTCGCCTGCTTGATTATCTGCACGACGTTGGCAGTGATGTCATGCAGGCCTTGTTGCTGCACGGTTACCGCTAGTTGCCTGATCATTTCAGTATCCCTGTCACAATTCGCTGAGCGCATCGCGGTGGCTGCGTGATGGCTCGCACAGATTGACTTTTTCTCAATTTAATAATTCAAAGAAGCAGCGTATAGTTTAAATATGTTCAATTTATGATCAATCCTGCCCAAAAGGACCCATTAATGAGCCGCAATCTGCCCCCGCAACTCACCCATTCCTGCTTCCTGGCCAATGTGGCCGAAGCGACCTACAAGGCTGCGGGCCAGGCGGCGAAATTGCCGCTGGAGTTTAACGTTGCAGCCTGGTTGGGTTTCCCGATTCGGCCGACCGATGCAGTTGGCATTGTGCTGCATTACGCCGACTCGCGCGGCAGGCACGCCATGGTAATTGACGAATGCGTGGCGGTGGAAGGTTTTTCGCTGATGTTGTCCGGCAAGGTTGCAGTGACCGCAGTTGGGACCATCGAAACTATGAGCATTCATTGCAGCGGCATTGCCGACAAGCAATACGTGCGCGTTGATGAGCTGTTTGTGCAGCGCGTGCAGCAGTCGACGGCAGCGTTGCGACGTACGCGCTTTTCGGCAACGGGTTAGCCTGGAGTCAACAAATAAAGCGACAGCTGGGCGCAATAACAGCCTTCTCATAAAACTGCTCGCGCATACGTAGCTAAAACCAGCCTCTCTGACGAGAGAGTTATTACTGTGAAAATAACCTTGATAAAACTTTGCGATTTCCGCCACCCGCGAAATTTCAAAATCAACGGACCTATTACCCTGCCGCAATACCATTAACAGAGCAAAAACCAACCAACGTATGTTGAGCGATGTACACTAATAGCTCAAAGAGGGGCGCATAGCGCTTAGGCATTAGTCCTTAACAGCTAGTTCTTCCGTACAATTTACATTGCCTTGATTGTTTGTCACAGTCGCCGTTAAGCTTTCGCTTATCGCAGCAATGCGTACCGCAGCAATGGAGGATACGACAATGGCTAAAGCACCGAAAATTTGCTTCGACAGACTGCCACCCCAGGAACTCCGCCGCCCTATGCTTACCCGCAGTATGGCAGACGGGCGCACTCGCGCCATTAGCCCAAAAGGCAAGCAATGGGTTAACGGCAGTACAATCCGTATTCGATTTCTGGAGGGTGACGCTGCGCAGCGTGACATGGTCATGCAGTTCGCGCCGGAGTGGACCAGGCATGCCAACCTTATCTTCGAGTTTAGCGAAGACCCGCGCGCCGAAATAAGAGTGACTTTCAACAGTAGTGATGGTGCCTGGTCTTACGTTGGCCTCGACAATATGAATATCCCGTTAGACGCCCCCACGCTAAATCTGGGCTGGCAGGACCAGGGCGTGATACTGCATGAGTTTGGCCATATGATCGGCCTTGGCCACGAACACCAAAACCCCGATGGTGGCATCATCTGGAATGAAGCCGCTGTTATCAGCGATCTTTCCGGCCCGCCCAACTATTGGGACGAGGCGACCATCAGGCATAACGTATTAAATAAGTATTCGGTCGACCAGATACATGGCTCCGAATTCGATCCGCAGTCAATCATGCTGTATCCATTCCCCGACGAGTGGACGCAAAACATGGGTGCCAGCCAGGCGAACGATGACCTCTCAGAGTTAGACAAAATGTTTATTCGCAGTGAGGAAATGTACCCCGGGCGCGGTACTACACCACAGGAAACAGCAGTGGAACTGCCGGTAAGTAAGGCAACGCTGGCAGAAATTTCTGCGGCGGGCGAAGAGGATTTGTATCGATTTGCCGTCGACAGTGCCGGCACGTATGTTGTGCAAACGGCAGGCTCAACCGATGTGGTTATGTCGCTATTCGGCCCAGACAGCACAACCAACCTGGTGGGCGAAGACGACGATGGCGGCACTGGCACTAATGCACGCATCAGTGCAGCATTGCAACCGGGCACCTATTACGCCAGGGTAAGACACTATAATCCAGTGAGCAGGGGGGAGTATCGGATACAGGTAGCCGCGCTGTAGGCTTCTATCTAATTGTGGTTTAAGACTAATGCTGCGCTGCCAATTCCCGCAGCGCAGCAACAACCCCTGCACCTAACTCGTGAAGCTGTGCGCCGGTCATGATAAACGGCGGCATTACATACACGAGGCGGCCAAACGGTCTTACCCAAATACCGCGTTTGATCAGCGCAGCTTGCAGCGCGCCCATGTCAACTGGCTCCCGCATCTCCACCACGCCAATACCACCCAGTACGCGCACTTCGGCTACTGTGTCCATCTCTCTGGCGGGGGCTAACACTTCGCTCAAGGTTTGCTGCATAGCCAGTACGTTAGCCTGCCAGTCTTGCGATAGCAGCAGATCTATACTCGCATTAGCCACCGCACAGGCCAGCGGATTACCCATAAACGTCGGGCCATGCATAAACACGCCGGCCTCACCGTTGCAGATGCCGTCGCTGATCCGCTGCGTGGTTAGCGTGGCAGCCAGGGTCATATAGCCGCCGGTCAGCGCCTTGCCGACACACATGATGTCGGGCGTAATCGCGGCATGTTCACAGGCGAATAATTTACCGCTGCGACCAAAGCCGGTAGCGATTTCATCGGCAATCAGCAATACATCATAGGCGTCGCACAGCGCTCGCACACCCGCCAGATAGTCGGCGCTATAAAATTTCATGCCGCCCGCACCCTGCACAATCGGCTCAAGAATAACAGCGGCAATTGATTGCTGCTGTTGTTCGAGCAATTGTTCCATTGCCTGCAAATCGTCTTCGAGCAACGGCTGGCCAAATTTGCTGCGCGGTGAAGGGACGAAAAATTGCTGAGGTAATACGTTTTGAAACATATGATGCATGCCAGTCACCGGGTCACACACCGACATAGCGGCAAACGTATCACCGTGGTAGCCAGAGCGCAGTGTCAGCAAGCGATGTTTCTTTGGCTGGCCGATAGAATACCAATACTGGATCGCCATTTTGATCGCCACCTCGACCGCTACCGAGCCCGAGTCGCACAGAAATACTTTTTGTAAGCCGACCGGTGTAATATCCGCCAGCTTCTTGCAAAGCGTTACGGCCTGCGGATGGGTGATGCCGCCCAGCATCACGTGTGCCATCTGTGCGGTCTGCTCCTGCAGCGCCTGATTTAATACGGGATGATTGTAGCCATGAATAGCACACCACCACGATGCCATGCCGTCTAGTAGCTGCCTGCCGTCAGCGAGCTGTAAATAGACGCCAGCGGCGCTGATCACGGGGTATACCGCTGGCGTTGTTGTCATCGACGCATAGGGGTGCCAGACGTG
>RCMY010001576.1_pt1 | contig 22556 bp, 22 predicted proteins | sample 2041341 | NCBI WGS metagenome assembly RCMY01 (sample SAMN09708234, study PRJNA481090) | Marine sediment metagenome, whole genome shotgun sequencing project.
ATCCGGTCCTCGTCGACGGCGCCACGTGCCTGGGCGACATCGGCGCTGGCCGTGCTCTCCATCCGGATACCGAACACCTTCTGGCAGGCAATCCGGTACAGCGGTACCAGGCTGAAGCTGAAAGCGAACGCGATCACCGCGGCCACCAGCATCTTGCCCAACCCGGTGGTCGCGCGACGCGCCGCGCGCTCGGGGGCAGTGCCGCTCATCGTCCGATCACGCCGGTCAGGATGAAACCGACGTAGACCGCCGCCGCCACCAGCCCGAACCACAGCGCCGTACGCGCCGCCGCCTTGCGGCGGCGGGCGACCAGTTCATCGGGCAGTTGGGGACGGTTCGGGCTCATCGCTCAATCAACCTCAGTGGGTCACGTCGCCGTGCGCCAGGTCACCGTCGCGGATCACCGGCGGCAGGGTGAAGGTGTGGTGCGGCGCCGGGCTCGGCACGGTCCATTCCAGACCGCGGGCGCCTTCCCAGGCACGCATTTCGGCCTTGGCACCGTACTTCTTGGAGTGCAGCAGGATGGCGAACATCAGGAACGGGGTCACGAACATGCCGAACGCACCGATCGAGCTGACCAGGTTCCAGTCCGCGAACACCACGTTGTAGTCCGGGATGCGGCGCGGCATGCCGGCCAGGCCGAGGAAGTGCTGCGGGAAGAACAGCAGGTTGACGAACACCATCGTCCACCAGAAGTGGAACTTGCCCCAGAACTCGCTGTACATCCGGCCGGTCCACTTGGGCCACCAGTAATACACCGCCGCGATCAGGGCCAGCACCGAGCCGGTCACCAGCACGTAGTGGAAGTGGGCGACCACGAAATAGGTGTCGTGGTACTGGAAGTCCGCGGGCACGATCGCCAGCATCAGGCCGGAGAACCCGCCGATGGTGAACAGGATCACGAAGGCGACCGAGAACAGCATCGGCGTCTCGAAGGTGATCGAACCGCGCCACATGGTGGTCACCCAGTTGAAGATCTTCACCCCGGTCGGGATGGAGATCAGCATCGTGGCGTACATGAAGAACAGCTCGCCGCATGCCGGCGGTGAACATGTGGTGCGCCCAGACGATGAACGACAGGAACGCGATCGCGGCGGTGGCGTACACCATCGCCTGGTAGCCGAACAGCGGCTTGCGGCTGAAGGTCGGGATGATCTCCGACACGATGCCGAACGCCGGCAGGATCATGATGTAGACCTCCGGGTGCCCGAAGAACCAGAAGATATGCTGGTACATCACCGGGTCACCGCCGCCGGCGGCGTTGAAGAACGAGGTCGCGAAGAACTTGTCGGTCAGCAGCATGGTGACCGCACCCGCAAGCACGGGCATCACCGCGATCAGCAGGAACGCGGTGATCAGCCAGGTCCAGGTGAAGATCGGCATCTTCAGCAAATCCATTCCCGGGGCGCGCATGTTGAGCACGGTGGCGATCACGTTGATCGCTCCCATGATCGAGCTCACACCCATCATGTGGATGGCGAAGATCTGGAACGCCACGCTGGAACCGCCCTGCAACGACAGCGGCGGGTACATGGTCCAGCCACCGCCCATCGCGCCGCCCGGCAGAAACAGGGTCATCAGCAGCATCGTGAAGGCGAACGGCAGGATCCAGAAGGACCAGTTGTTCATGCGCGGCAGCGCCATGTCCGGCGCGCCGATCTGCAGCGGGATCATCCAGTTGGCGAGGCCGACGAACGCCGGCATCACACCGCCGAAGATCATCACCAGCGCGTGCAGCGAGGTCATCTGGTTGAAGAACTGCGGATCGACGAACTGCAGACCCGGCTGCGCCAGCTCGGAGCGGATCACCACCGAGAACGCGCCGCCGATGATGAACATCACGAAGCTGAAGATCAGATAGAGCGTGCCGATGTCCTTGTGGTTGGTGGACAGCAGCCAACGTTGGACGAAGCCCTGATTGGGGCCGTGGTCATCGTGCAGATCGGTAACGGGGTGCGTGGCAGCCATGGCCTACCTCTGTGATTCGTGTGGTGTGAACGCCGGCATGGCGGTCAGCCGGCAACCGCAACAGCGGCCGTGGCGTCAGGTTCTGGAGTCGACTCGGGATTTTCGTCCGGCGCGGCTTCTTCGGGTGCTGCAGGCGCGGGCATGACGGCAGGCGCGGGCTTCTGCGAAGCCAGCCACTGCGCGTACTCGGCCTTCGGCAGCGCCTTCACCACGATCGGCATGAACCCGTGGTCCTTGCCGCACAGCTCGGCGCACTGGCCGCGGTAGATCCCGGGGGTATCGATGTCGGCCCAGGCCTCGTTGATGATCCCGGGGACGGCATCCTGCTTCCAGCCCAGCGCCGGGACCCACCACGAGTGGATGACGTCGTCGGCGGTGATCACGAAGCGGATCTTGGTATCGACCGGGACCACCAGCGGATTGTCCACCTCGAGCAGGTAGTAGGGATTCTCCTGCGCGTTCGGCATGGCGCCGCTTTGGCGGATGCGATCGCTTTCGCGGTCCAGGCGACTGGTGAAACGCACGTCCTCGCCCAGGTACTCGTACTCCCACATCCACTGGTAGCCGGTGACCTTGATCGTGATTTCCGAATCGCGGTAGTCGTACATCTTGACCAGCTTGGTCGTGGCCGGCGCAGCCATCAGCACCAGCAGGATCACCGGGATCGTGGTCCACAGGATCTCAAGACGGGTGTTGTGGATGAAACTCGTGTCCGCCACCGCACCGCGCGACTTGCGGAACCGGAACATCGCAAAACCCATGGCGGCGAAGACCGCAAGGCCAATGCCCGCGCAGATCCACAACGCGAGCATGTGTGCGTCATAGGCATTGTTGGACAGCGGCGTTACACCGCGCCCCATGTTGAGCTGCCAGCGCTGCGGATCCGCGCTCTGCGCAAGCGCCAGCATCGGTGTTGCCATCGCGGCCAGCGCCACGGTTGCTTGCTTGAAACGACCGGCTTTCATCAATTCGAGCCCCAAAGTCCGCTTGTTGATCAGGTGGTTACGCTTAACTCGCTCCGCGAGCTGCCTCTGCACACGCCGCACGCGCAAGCGCAAACGGGTTGGAGAACGGTAGCTTGCGAGCCCGCCTGGGGCCCGTCACGTCAATTGTGGCGCTACGGATAGCCTGTAAAGAGTATCCGCCGCAGTGCATGGCGGCAAGCGAACGCCTGCCAGAGCGGCGACAGCGTGTCCTTGATGAGGATCATCTCCCGCACCCGAAACGGCAGCTGAACATGGCCGTACCAGCCGCTCCCCTACTCGCTGAAAGCCCTACTGCGCAAGGCGCGCCGCAACATATCCGCCTAGACTATCCGGCTACCATTGCCCCTGCCCGACTCCGGTCGCCCAGCCTTTGCGGATCCGATGACCATGCCACCTTCCAACTCCGGTTTTCCAACACCGATGCGGGCGTTGATCTCACCGGAAATGCCCGCCGCTCCCACCGGGGTTCGCGCGGCACTGGCGGACGCCTGGTTGCGCGACGAGGCCAGCCACGTCCGGCAACTGGTCGAGCAGGCGGCCCTGCCAGCGGTCGAACAGGCCGCGGTGCAGGCGATGGCCGCCGATCTGGTCACCCGGGTGCGCGCACGCTCGGCGCAGCAGGGCGCGATCGAAGCCTTCATGCGCCAGTACGACCTGGGCAGCGAGGAAGGCGTGCTGTTGATGTGCGTGGCGGAGGCGCTGCTGCGCATCCCCGACCCGATCACCACCGACAAACTGATTCGCGACAAGCTCGGCGACGCCGACTGGAAGCGCCACGTCGGCCAGTCCGACTCGGTGCTGGTCAACGCGTCGACCTGGGGACTGATGCTGACCGGGCGACTGGTCGATCTCGCCGATGACACCAAACGCGACGTGCACGGTGCGTTCGGGCGCCTGGCCGGCCGCGTGGGCGAACCGGTCATCCGCCTCGCGGTGCGCCAGGCGATGCGGATCATGGGCCACCAGTTCGTCATGGGGCGCACGATCGGCGAGGCGCTGACACGGGCCAGGAAAGGCGCCAACGCCGATTACCGCTATTCCTACGACATGCTCGGCGAAGCCGCACTGACCGCAGCCGACGCGGCACGCTACCTGCAGTCCTACCGCGACGCGATCGACGCGATTGGCAGCGGCGGCAAGTACGCGGGCACCGATGTGTTCGCCACGCCCAGCATCTCGGTCAAGCTCTCGGCGTTGCACCCGCGTTACCAGATCGCCCAGCGTGCGCGCGTACTGGCCGAACTGACTCCGCGGGTGCTTGAACTGGCGCAACTGGCGAAGCGCCATGGCATCGGCTTGACCGTCGATGCCGAAGAGGCCGATCGGCTGGAATTGTCGCTGGATGTGTTTGCCGGCGCGTATGTCGACCCGTCGCTGGACGGTTGGGAAGGCTGCGGACTGGCCATCCAGGCCTATCAGAAGCGCGCACCGGAGGTCATCGATTTCATCGCCGATCTCGCCCGCCGCACCGGCCGCCGGATCCCGGTCCGCCTGGTCAAAGGCGCGTACTGGGACAGCGAGATCAAACGCGCCCAGGTGGACGGCTACCCCGGCTACCCGGTATTCACCCGCAAGCCCAACACCGACGTGTCGTATCTGGCCAATGCGCGGCGGATGCTGGCGGCAGCCGATGCGCTCTATCCGATGTTCGCCACCCACAATGCGCAGACGATCGCCGCCGTGTATGCGATGGCAAACCGCGACGGCAAGCGGGTGGAGTTCGAGTTCCAGAAGCTGCACGGCATGGGCGATGATCTGTATGCCGAGGTGATACCCGCCAATCGGCTCGGCGTCCCGTGCCGGGTCTACGCACCGGTGGGAAGCCACGAGGACCTGCTGCCGTACCTGGTCCGCCGGCTGCTGGAAAACGGCGCCAACTCCAGCTTCGTCAACAGCATCACCGACGAAACGGTCGCCATCCAGGACCTCGTCCGCGATCCGCTGCAGGCCGTCGCCGCGTTCGACAGCATCCCCCATCCGCGCATCCCGCTGCCGGTGGACCTCTTCCGCAGCTACGCCGATTCACTGATGTATTGCGACAGGAGCAATTCGATGGGCGTCAATCTCGCCGACGACAACCGGCTGCGCGCGCTGGCCGAGCAGATCAACAACGCTGCCGCAAGCGACTGGCGGGCCGGGCCCCTGGTGCCCGGCGCCAGCGCATCGGGCAATGAACTGGCCGTCACCAACCCGGCGGACCGGCGCGAAGTGGTCGGCCATTGGCTCCCCGCGGATGCCGGAGTGGTGGAGCAGGCGCTGGTCAACGCGGTTGCGGCGTTCCCGAAGTGGAACCTGACACCCGCCGCAAGTCGGGCCGCGATCCTTGAGCATGCGGCCGACCTGCTGGAGTCGCGGATGGCCGAGTTCATCGCGATGTGCACCAAGGAAGCGGGCAAGTCCATTGCCGACGGCGTGGGCGAAGTACGCGAGGCGGTCGATTTCCTGCGTTACTACGCCGCTCAGGGTCGCACCTTGTTCACCCCCGAGCCGCTGCCCGGCCCGACCGGTGAATCCAACACCTTGCAGATGGGCGGACGCGGCGTGTTCGTCTGCATCAGTCCGTGGAACTTCCCGCTGGCGATCTATCTGGGTCAGGCGGCGGCTGCGCTGGCGTCGGGCAACACCGTGATCGCCAAGTCGGCGGAGCAGACCAACCTGATCGGCTATGCGGCAACCCGCCTGATGCATGAGGCAGGGGTGCCGGAGGATGTATTGCAGTTCGTTCCCGGCGACGGGGCAACGGTGGGCGCTGCATTGACGCGCGACCGCCGCGTTGCCGGAGTCGCGTTCACCGGATCGAACGAAACCGCCAACGTGATCAACCGCGCGTTGGCGGCGCGCGAGGGGGCCATCGGTGTGCTGATCGCCGAGACCGGTGGCCAGAATGCGCTGATCGCGGATTCCTCCGCGCTGCCGGAGCAGCTGGTGCAGGACGCGATGTCGTCGGCCTTCACTTCCGCGGGCCAGCGTTGCTCCGCGTCGCGGGTGCTGTTTGTGCAGGAAGACATCGCCGACAAGGTGGTGACGATGCTCGCCGGTGCGATGGCCGAGTTGAAGGTCGGCGACCCCGGCCTTTTGTCCACCGACGTCGGCCCGGTGATCGATACCGACGCGTTGGAGATGCTGAAAAAGCATGCCGAGCGAATGGACCGGGAGGCAACGTTGATCGCGGTGGCAGCATTGGACGAGGACACCGCCCATGGGACGTTCTTCGCCCCTCGCGCCTACGAGTTGCGTTCTCTGGACCAGCTCAGGAAAGAAGTATTCGGGCCGATACTGCATGTGCTGCGCTGGAAAGCCGAGGATCTGGATGGCGTCATCGATGCGATCAACTCGACGGGTTACGGACTCACCCTGGGTGTGCATTCGCGCATCGACGCCACGGTGGACCGTATCGCCGCGCGGGCGCGGGTTGGCAACTGTTACGTCAACCGCAACCAGATCGGCGCGGTGGTGGGAGTGCAGCCGTTCGGTGGGCAGGGTTTGTCGGGCACCGGACCCAAGGCCGGCGGTCCGCTGTACATGACGCGGTTCACGACCGAGAAAACCGTCACGATCAATACCACCGCGTCCGGTGGCAACGCGTCACTGCTGACCCTGGGCGACTGACCGGCGAGCCCGGCGACCGTCCACGCAGCGATGGGCAGGTGGGCCACTGGGCGATCACGACGCGACCCTCGCTGTCGCTCATCAAGCGGCGCGGCGGACTGCACTGGCGTCACGCCCACCTGTGCGATAAATGTGGGGCCATCCGACATCAGGACGGGACTGGTCCCGTCGCTGCGGTCGCTTATCCCCATAAACAGCAGGTGATATGCCGTGCCGGACGACAAAGACAAAGACAAAGACAAGGCGACGCGCGAAAAAGAAGAGGAGCGCGTCGAGAAGCGTGAGGAAGCCGAGCTCGAGGAGACCCTGAAGGAGGAGTCCGACAGCGGTTTTTCGCTTTCGGACGATGAAAGGCGCAATGTCGAGGCCAGCAGTCCTCCCCGTCTCGCGCTAGTGCATGAGATCGTTCGCCGGGCCGGCAACGAGGAACTGAAGCGCAACACCGCGACGCTTGCGTGGTCGGCTTTTGCGGCAGGGCTGACCATGGGCTTCTCGTTCCTCGCGCGTGCGGTGTTGCACCGGCATGCGGAAGGTCTGCCGGCCGCGTACCTGGTGGAAGGCTTCGGCTATACCTTCGGGTTTCTGGCGGTGATCATCGCCCGCCAGCAGCTGTTCACCGAGAACACCCTCACTGCGGTTCTGCCTGTGATGACACTGCCGACCAGGCACAACTTTGGTCGCCTGTTGCGGCTCTGGTCGGTGGTGCTGGCCGGCAACATGGTCGGCGCGACGGTGTTCGCTTTCGGACTCCTGCACTTTCAGCAGTTCGACCAGGAAACCCAAAGTGCGTACGTGGCGGTTGGCACCGAACTGATGGACAACACCGCGTTGCAGATGTTCACCAAGGGCATCCTGGCGGGCTGGATCATTGCGATGATGGTCTGGATGACGGCGGCGACCGAACGGTCGCGCCTGGCGCTCATCATCATCTGCACCTACGTGATCGCGATCGGCGGCTTCACCCACATCGTCGTGGGTGCCTCGGAGGCGATGTACATGGTGTTCGCCGGGCACGCCTCGCTGGCCGACGCGGTATTCCGGTTCGGCCTGCCGACCCTCGCCGGCAACGTCGTCGGCGGCAGCCTGATATTCGCGCTGATCAGCCACGCCCAGGTGCGCAGTGGCGGTGATTGAGCCGCTGTTGAGCGTCGCCGGTTACAGCGCGCCCCCGCAGCTCGACCCCTGCCCCGCGGTGCAACCGTAGCAGTGGTCAGCGGTGGCGATGGCCCGCGGGACGGGACCATCCAGCAGGTCGCGCAGGTGCGCCCGGTGCTCGCCTTCGGCAGCGGGCTCCCGCCCACCCAGCGGCAGGTGCAGCATCTGGTTGAAATCGCAGTCGTAGACGTAGCCCTGGTAGTCGACACTGACCAGTGAGCGACACATGACACCGGGCAGGTTTTCCGCGCGATGGGCCTGCTTCAAAGTCGCCATGTAGGGCGCAAATTCGCCTTTGGAAAGCAGCCACGACCCGTAGCGCTGAATCGGCATATTCGCCAGCGCGTACAGCTCGTTGAACACGATGCCAAAGTTGTCCTGCAGCAATCGCTTGTAGTCGACCTGCAACTGCGCCTGCTCAGGCGGCAGGAACGCCCCGTTGGGGTTGTAGACCAGATTCAGAACCAGCCCGCTGTCGGCTTGTCCGTATCCCAGCGCATTCAGTGACTGGAGCGCGCGGATGGACGCCTCGAAGACGCCCTTGCCGCGCTGCTCATTGACGTTCTGCTGGCTGTAACACGGCAGCGAGGCAATCGCTTCGACGCGGTGCCGGGCGAGAAAGCGGCCGACCCACTCGTATCCTGGCTCTTCCATGATGGTCGGGTTGAGCCGGTCCATCACGTGCAGACCGGCATCGCGTGCCTGGGTTACGAGCCAGCGGAAATCCGGATTCATCTCGGGCGAACCGCCGGTCACATCCAGGGTGCCCACGCCGTGCTGCCGGGCGACCTCCAGCGCCAGTTCCATGGTCGGCCGATCCATCAACTCGGTCCGCCGTGGGCCAGCGGCAACGTGGCAGTGGATGCAACTGAGATTGCACAGGTAGCCCAGGTTGAGCTGCAGGGTCTGCAGGCGTCCTCGGGCAATGCGAGGGAAATCGCTGTTGCGCAGCAGCGGCCAGGTGTCATGCATCGGGGTTGGTCTCTTTGACCGCGCGCGGGTCGGGTTGCGGCCCGGGGCGCGGCACGTCGCGGAACGGTTGCAAAAGCAGCGCAGGCAGGCGGAGCGTGGTGGGCATTCGCCATTCCAGCAGCCCGATCGGCATCTCCCGCTCCGGCCGCACGGGGTTGCGGGTGTAGCTGCCAAACAGGCGGTCCCACGCGGACAGCAGGAAGCCGTAGTTGCTGTCGGTTTCGCGCTGCAGTACCGAATGGTGGGTCCGGTGCATCGACGGTGTCACCACCAGCGCGCGCACCCACCGCTCGACCCGCGGCGGGAAAGCGAAGTCCGCATGGGTGAACAGACTGGCGGCTGCCAACAGGATCTCAAACAGGATGACCCCCAGCACCGGCGGACCCAGCAGCATGACCAGGCCCAGCTTGACCAGCATCGAAAATGCCATCTCCAGCGGATGGAAGCGCACGCCCAACGTGACGTCGAACCCGAGGTCCGTGTGGTGCACCCGATGCATCCGCCACAGGACCGGGATGACATGCAGCAGCCGGTGTTGCCAGTAGATCGCCGCGTCCATCACCAGCACGGTCAGCAGGACCTCCAGCCAACCGGGCAGTGCCAGCAGGCCAAACAGTCCGCCTGCGCGCGCGTGCACACTGAGGGCCAGGGAGGCGGCCAGCACCGGGAAGACGAGCCGCAGCAACGCGGTGTTGATCGCCATCAACCCGAGGTTGGCCAGTTGGCGGCGGGCCGGACGCGCATCACCGCGGGCAGGCCACCGACGCTCGGCGATCGCGATCGACGCCAGGATCAAGGTGAAGCTGCCAAGCCGTAGCGTGGCCTCGTGCTCGATGAACCAGGGCGACGGGTTCATCGTCGACACCACTTCGTGCGTGAGCCCGCACGCGGCGCGGAATGGCTACGAAAGCGCATGGTTGGGGGTTGTGCCGGCGCCTTCAAGAGCAATCCACTGACGTCGCCAGCCGTGTTGATTCGCGCATCCATTGCGCCAGTCTGCGCTGCTCTGCGGTGGGGTCGGCCAGCAAGTCGAGCGCGTGTTGCACTGGCTTCAGGTCCGCGGCGCGGTCCGCGTCGGTGAGTTGCTCAAGTGTCTGCCAGCAACCGTAGTCCTGCATCGCCTGACGGAAGCGGGTCGCGGTGTCGGACTGGCTGTAGGGCACCTGCCTCCATGCATGTGCCGGGATCGCGCGGTTGCCGCCATAGAGCCAGAAGCCGCCATCCGTCGCGGGTCCGAGTACCTGTCTTGGCTCCGGAGAGTCGCGGTTATCCAGCCAATCTGCGGCGCGAGCGATCGCATCGACGCTCAGCTGCGGCGCGTCCGCGCCGATCAGCATCGCAAACCCGTGACGCTCGACCAGAGTCGAGTGCACGCGAGCCATCCGTGTTCCCAGGTCGCCGGCCCCCTGGGCGATCGTCGGCAGCCCCGTCCACGCACTCTCGGCACCGTCTTCCGCGACCGCCCAGTAGGCGGCGAGACCATACGCGCTGCGCGCGCGAGCAGCGACCGAGGCCACCGCATCGGCCGCCCGTCGATACCACTCCTGCGCATAGGACTCGCCCGTCCCCGTCGCGAGCCGCGTCTTCAGCGCGGACCAGCCCGGGGTCTTGACGAAGATGGCCACTGCGCCGCTCACGACAAGGGTTCCGCCCGCGAGAACCGCCATGCCTGACGGAAGGTCTCGCCCAGATGTCCCCAGGTGGTCGCCGTCCAACCGCTGGCAGCGTAACGCCGGGCGCTGGTGTACAGCGGCGCCCCCACCGCCAGGACCGGCAGGCCGGCACGGCGCACCCGCCACACCAGTTGATGGTCCTCGCCTCGTGTGGTTGTCGGATCAAACCCACCCACCGCGTCGAACAGGGACCGCGGCATGACCAGTCCCTGATCGCCGAACGGCAATCGCAACCAGCGGCTGCGAAGCCATGCCCCGGCTGTATTGAGCGGCATCAACGCCGGACCGTCGCCGAGAAAGCGCAAGTCGAAGAAGCCAAGCGCCGGGACGCCGGCATCGATGAAGCGCGCCAGCGCCGGCAAGGTTGGCTCCGCCAGAGCGGCATCGGCATGCAGAAACCACAACCAGTCGCCGTCGCCCGCGGCCGCGCCGGCGTTCTGTTGCACAGAGCGCCCTGCCTGCGAGCGAAGCCAGCGCCAGTGGGGACCATCACCTTCGCCGGCAGGTGCAAGACTGCCCGCAGCGTCCGCCGACGCGCCGGGTCCGGTGCTTGTCTCGCAATGCACCACACAGACCTGAGCAGTGGTGGGCAGCTGCGTCAGCTGGGATCGCAATGGCGCAGACATCGCATCAGCTGGCCCGACCGGGACGACGACAGTCAGGCGGGCAAGCGACAGGAGGGAAGTCTCCATCACTCAGCTCCGGCGCCACTCGAAATAGCGACTCGCCCAGCGCAGCACGCCTTGAGGCGCATTCGCGCGCTTCCAGTTGCCGGCGACGCTCTTGTTGGCCTCGGCCATGGTCGGGTAGATGTGGATGGTGCCAAGCAGTTTGTTGAGTCCAATGCCGTGCTTCATCGCCAGTACGAACTCGGCCAACATCTCGGACGCATGCGAGCCGACGATCGTCGCGCCAAGGATACGATCCTTGCCAGGCGCGGTGAGCACCTTCACGAAGCCGGCGTCGGCTCCGTCGGCGATCGCGCGGTCGAGGTCGTCCAGGGCGTAACGCGTGACCTCGACTTGGATCTCCTGCTCCGTCGCCTCGTCCTCGGACAGGCCGACACGCGCCACTTCCGGATCAGTGAACGTGGCCCAGGGAATGACCCGGTAATCGACCTTGAATGACCACCACGGTGCCAGCAGCGCATTGACGGTCGCATACCAGGCCTGATGCGAGGCGACATGGGTGAACTGGTACGGCCCGGTCACATCGCCGCAGACCAGGATGTTCGGAAAATTGGTGCGCAACATCGCATCGGCTTCAATGGTCTTGCGCTCGTTCAGACGCACGCCAAGTGCTTCCAGGCCGAATCCTTCGACGTTCGCGCTGCGCCCCAGCGCCAGCAGCAACGCGTCGTATTCGAAGGACACCTGCATGCCGTCACGCTCGCACACCAGTCGTCCGCCATCACCGCTACCTTCCACGCGCAGCGCCTTGTGGCCGGTGGCGACGCGCACGCCTTCCGATTCCAGCTTGCTGGCGACCAGTTCCGCCGCGTCGGCATCCTCGCGACCGAGTAGACGGGATGCCATCTCAACGATGGTGACGTCGCTGCCGAAGCGGGCGAAAGCCTGCGCCAGTTCACAGCCAATCGGGCCGCCGCCGAGCACAAGCAGACGACGGGGAAGGTCGCGCAGTCCCCAGACCGTGTCACTGGTCAGATATTGCGTGGCTTCCAAGCCGGGAATCGGTGGAACCAGCGGCCGCGCGCCGGTGGCGATGATCAGGCTGCGCGCGCTCAGGCGCCGACCGTCAACCTCGACCTCCCAGGGCGATACGACCTTCGCCTCGCCGGTGATCACCTCCACACCAAGCGCGGTATAGCGCTCGATGGAATCGTGCGGGGCGATGCGCGAGATGACCCGCTGCACCCGCTCCATGGCATCGGCAAAGTTGAAATCGGCCGTCATGCCCCGCACGCCATAGCGCTGGCTGTCATTGGCTTCGGCAAGCAGACGCGCGGTCCGCAGCAGGGCCTTGGACGGCACGCAACCGGTGTTGAGGCAGTCGCCGCCCATCGCACCTTTTTCAATCAGGCCCACGCGCGACTTCACTGTCGCCGCGATATAGGCCGACACCAGTCCGGCAGACCCGGCACCGATCACCAGCAGGTTGTAATCAAACCGCGGCGGCTTGCGGTATTCCCGGTAGACCCGGCGTGCGGCCAGCCAGTTGGTGAAGACGCGAGCGAGCAGTGGCAAGATCCCCAGCAATACCAGTGCCGCCAACAGTCCGGGCGAGAGGATCCCGGCCAGCGAATCGATCCGCGCCAGTTGGGTGCCGGCGTACACATACACCACGGTGGCGGGCAGCATGCCCAACTGGCTGACCCAGTAGAAGGTGCGCAGCGGCAGGGCGGTCAAACCGGCCAGCAGGTTGACCAGGAAGAACGGAAACACCGGCACCAGGCGCAGCGTCAGCAGGTAGCGCCAACCGTCGCGTGCGATGCCGGCATCGATCTTCTGCAGACGCTCCCGGTATCGTTCCCGCAGTCGGTCGCGCAACGCGAAGCGCGCCACCAGGAACGCAATACTGGCTCCCAACGTGCTGGCGAACGACACCAGCAGTGTGCCTTCCAACACGCCGAACAGCGCCCCCGCAGCGATGGTCAGGACAGCCGCACCCGGCAGCGAAACGGCCGCGACCGCAACGTAGACGAGAAAAAACGCACCGGCAGACAGCCACGGATTGCCCGCGACCCAGTCGGCCAGTCCCGCTTGGCGGGCCTTGAGCTGACCCAGAGTCAGCAGGTCCCCGAGACCTGCCTGCCACGCCCATACGAGCGCGGCGATCGCGATCACTGCGGCGACCCAGCCCCAACGTCGCTGGAGCGCGTGGTTTTCCATCTTGACTCCTGCAAAAACAGCGATTGGTGCGTTCCGCAGCATTCACCCGCTGCAAATGCGTCCCGTCCCAGTATGGGCTGGCAGAGTGAAACCCGATCAATTGCGGTGAGTTGACCTGACAGTACGTGTGCAGGAAGCGACTGGATTCAGGGGTTGGCGCCCCGGATGCATCGGCAATGCAACCAATTGCGCGGTCCATACGTATAGAAACGGTAAGAGAGACACTGGCGCGGACGGCTTTGCGTTGCGATGCCAACGGATGCACGACGGGTTGCCGCACCGCCCGGCCACAACTGGAGATCACCCAATGAATCGACGCACCCTGCTGCAGAGTCTGGCTGCCTTGGCCGCTCTGCCATTGCTGCCAGCCTGTTCGCGCGCCGCCGCGCCGCCACCGCCCGCCGGTGCAGCGGCGATTGCGCCGCTCGGCACGCCGGCCGCGTTCTGGCGTGGAAAAGTCACGCCGGCCGCCTTCAAGGTCCTGTTCGACAGCGATACCGAGCGCTCGGGCAGCAGCCCGTTGAACGCGGAAAAGCGCGACGGCACGTTCGTGTGCGCAGCTTGCTATCTGCCGCTGTTCAAGAGCGCCGACAAGTTCGAGAGCGGCACCGGCTGGCCCAGCTTTACCCAGCCCATTGCCGGCGCGATGAACACGAAACGGGATTTCGTTTTGCTGATGCCGCGCACCGAGTACCACTGCGCCCGTTGTGGTGGGCATCAGGGGCATGTGTTCGGCGATGGCCCAAAGCCGCTTGGCAAACGCTGGTGCAACAACGGCTTGGCATTGCGCTTTGTGCCCGTTGCGGAATCCCTTCCCGCTTTGAGAGGTGGAGCATGATCCGGCGCATCGCCTCATCACCCTTCCGACGGCATCTGCGATTGCCCGGAGCCCTCACGCTGCTGCTGATCCTGGCGGCTTGCGCCCAACCGGGTGCCGACGCTCACGCCGGCGCCAGCGGGACCACCAACCGCAGCGCAACCGTCCCGTCCACCCAGGAAGCTCGCAAGCCATCGCTGGCGTCTACGAAAGCTGCTTCCGCAACGCCAGTGAAACGTGGCACCGACGCTGTGACCGGGAGCGAGGTGGCCATATTCGCGGGCGGGTGTTTCTGGTGCATGGAGCCGCCTTACGATGAGCTGCCGGGCGTCATTTCGACCGAGTCCGGCTATATCGGTGGCCATGTGGCAAAGCCCAGCTATGAGCAGGTCTCCGCCGGTGGCACCGGGCATACCGAGGCAATCCGGGTGACCTATGACCCGGGCAAGGTGGACTATCCCGAACTGCTGGAGGTGTTCTGGCGCAACATCGACCCGGTTGCGGTGGACCGGCAGTTCTGCGATGCCGGCAGCCAGTACCGCAGCGCAATATTCCCGGTAAACAACCAGCAGCGCCTGCAGGCCGAGGCCAGCAAAAAGGCGGTGCAGGCTGATCCGCGGTTTCAACGCCCGATCGCCACACAGGTCGAGCCCACGGCGACCTTCTATCCGGCCGAGAACTACCATCAGGATTACTACAGAAAAAATCCGGTTCGCTACAAGTACTACCGTTACAGTTGCGGTCGAGATCGTCGGCTGCAGGAAATCTGGGGCGACGCCAAATGAGTCGGGCTGGTCTCCTGCCTTGATTCGAAAGCGGTGAACATCGGGCGCACTGCTGTTACGGTTTTCGCCACCGACCCGGACTGGAGTCCTGCATGAATCTTTCGCGCATCGCCCTTGCCATCGCCTTTGTCGCGGTCATCCTGCTGCTGATCGCAGGGCCCGGCACACGCATGGGATTCTGGGATTTCCGCACCGGGTTCGGGGTGATGCGCTGGGCGGTGTATATCGGGATCGGTGCGGCCGTCGTGGCGGCCGGCATGCTTCTGATGCCGTCACTGCGTCAGGCCAACGGGCTTGCGCTGGGAATCGCCCTGCTGCTGGGCCTTGGTGTGGCGTTCGTACCCTGGAACGCGATGCGGGGGGCCAAGAGCGTTCCGCCGATCCACGACATCAGCACCGACACGGCACGCCCGCCGGAATTTGTCGCCATGCTGCCACTGCGGGCGGATGCGTCCAATCCGGCGACCTATGGCGGTCCGGAAATTGCCAGCCAGCAGATTGCCGCCTACCCCGACTTGAAGGCGTACACGTCTGCATTGCCACCCGCGAAGGCCTTCGAGAAGGCACTGGAAGCGGCCCGGAACATGGGTTGGGACGTTGTCGCCAGCGACCCCGCAGCAGGCCGGATCGAGGCCAGCGATACCACTCGCTGGTTCGGCTTTGTCGATGACGTGGTGATCCGGGTCGAGGCGGACGGCGAGGGCAGCCGGATCGACGTGCGATCGGTGTCGCGCGTGGGCAAGAGCGATGTAGGCACCAACGCCAAACGCATCAGGGCCTATCTGGCAGAGCTGGCCCGCTTGGGATAGTGGCGCGAGAGATCCTCGTCGATCTCGATCGGACGTCCCCAACGATCATAGGTGGGCACGAAACCGCGCTTCAGGCGATCGAAGCGCGCGGATCCAGGGACAATTCCGAGTTGCTCCGCCACCGCGCTCCAGCCCTGGGCATGGTCGCGCTCCCAGACATCGACCACGTGACGGCAGGGACGTCCCAGAACCTGCGCAGCCGCGCAGGCGTAATAGATGTCGCCGGGCGCCCAGCGCTCGTCCGCCAGCAGCGTCTCCACCAGACTGCGCGGCGCGCCGTAGTAGCGCACCATCTCGTCGACAAATGACTGGCGGTAGCGCGCTCCGTAACGGTTCACGTCCTCAAGCTGGCTGTCCACCCACGGATCACCGCTGCGGGGATTCCAGTCAAAGCGGAAATCCTGCGCGTTGGCCGCACCCGCGCCGACCAGGGTCGCAACCGCTGCTGCCATGGCAAACACCCGCAAGCGAAGTTTCAAGGCGATGGGTTGTGACATGGACATGGACTACCTCGAGAGCGACGCCGCCTGCAATCAGCGGCAACGCGCTCATGGTCGGTTTCCAGCGGTGAACCCTTGCCCAACTCCGCCAGAACGGTTCAGGAAGACACGCAAACGTGTTGACCAGCAGGTCTGTCAGCGTGAAATGACGAACTTGCCGAACGCGATACCCACGTCCCAGCCCTCGCCTTTGCCCGCCAGTGCGAGGGAGACGTCTCCCTTGGTCATCACCTGGGCCTTGGCTGACTTGCCTGCGCCGGCATGGGCCTCGGCAGTCGCATAGGTCCCCAGCACCTCGTCGATCCGGCTGACACCGGAGAACTCGCCGTGGCCGTCGACGATATTCGTCTTGCCGAACGTTATACCGCCGCCCTTGGTGCGGATTTTTACCGGCATGGACTGGCCGTTGTCGCACGTCACCGTACCGGCACCCGAGCCTGTCTTGTAGAAAGCGGACCAGCCGGACAGGTTGAAACGCAGCTCGCAGTCAGCGGCGCCTGCGGCAGCCGCCGGCAGCGCGGCGCAGGCAAGCGCGCCGGCGAAAACAAGTTGCAGCAGTCGCGGAAGACGAGTTGAGTGGTTCATGACCAGGCTCCTGAAAGGAATGCCTTGAGATTACTGCAAGCGCGAATGCTCGCGCAGCGATGTCCCCAGAAGGACCAATACAACAACGGCACCTTGCGGTGCCGTTGTCGCTGCTGGCAGCTCGCTCGCCTCAACGCAGGCATGATCAACACTCAGTCGTCATAACGATAATGACGTTTCTTGCCCCGGCGGTCGCGGTCGTAACGCGGGTCGTAGTACGTGCTTTTGACCTTGCACTTGCCGTGCTTGTTGCAGCTCACGTCGCGATTGCCGCGATTTCCGGGATGACCATAGGCCCGCCCGTTGCGGTAGTTGCTGGCGGAGTAGCCGCGCGGAACATTCCGGTAGTAACGCGGCTGGCCGCGGTTGTCACGCACGGTCACGAGCCGGTCGTTGTAGCCATAGTCGCCGTTGCGGTAATACGGCTGATCGCCTCGCAGCACCACATCGGCGACATCCACCAGTATTCGGACCAGGTCATCGCTGCTGTCGGCTTTTGCAGTAGTCGGGGCCAACGCCAAGCCAGCGAACCCCAGCGCCAGGACGATTGGCGCGAGCCAGCGTGAAATAGTGGACATGGACTACTCCTTTTGGATGACGCCGGCGTTCCGGCCCTGTAACGACCATGCCTCGTCGCGGCTGAACCCATTTCCAACGTCGCCCGGAAGCGCACGTGGCACTCAGTTGGCGTTGTGGATTACGGGGTGGCGATATCAGCCCAGCCGTCCGGCCACCCCGTCGAGATCGGCGACGGCACCAGGAAGCGCGGCGGCGGTCTCCACGTGACGGAAGCGTTGCGATCCCGCGGGCACCGGCGCGGCACGCTCATGGATCCAGGTGGAGTGGTAGGGGATGTGGATGCCGTAGCCGCCCAACTCCAGCACCGGCAGGACGTCGGAGCGCAGCGAGTTACCGATCATGAGGAACCGCTCTGCGGGCAGCTCGAACTCGGCCAGCAAGCGACGGTAGGTCGCCGGATCCTTCTCACTGACAATCTCGATCCGGCCGAACAGGTCCGACATGCCGCAATCGCGCACTTTGGCTTCCTGATGGAACAGGTCTCCTTTGGTAATCATCACCACCGGATAGTCACGGGCGATGGCCTCCACCGCATCGGCGATACCGGGAAGCAGTTCGACGGGATGACGCAACAACTCCTTGCCAAGCCCGAGGATGCGCTCCAGGTCGGCGGCACTGATACGCGCCTCGGTCAATTCGATGGCGGCCTCCAGCATGGAGAGCACCATGCCCTTCACTCCATAGCCGAAGACGCCGATGTTGCCGGTCTCCACCTGATACAGGCGATCCCGCGCGCCGCTTTCGTCCAGGTCGACCCACGGATGGAGAATGCGCTCGAACTCCTCCTGTGCGTTGTCGAAATAGTCCTGGCTGCGCCACAACGTGTCGTCGGCATCGAAGCCGACCATGCCGATGTTCTCCATCCCCTGATTATGCCGACCTGCGGCGGGCCGTCACACACGAGTAACCGCGCCGGCGCAAAAGTAAGGCCTTGCCACTTTGCTGCGCGGAGCTCCCATGACCCAACGCTATGTGTTCAGCACTCCCGATATCGGCGTCGCCTCCACGGCCATGGCCGCAGCACGCGCTGCGGGTATCGACGATGACAACATCCTCCTCGTCGCGCGCTCGGACATAGAGTTGGACCAGATCCCCGACCATCGAAAGGAAGCCGATACCGACATGCTTCCGGCAGCCGCCCGGGGCGCTGGCTACGGCGCGGGTGCCGGTCTTCTGGCCGGTCTGGTCGCAGTGGCCATACCCCCGTTGGGCATCACAATGGCCGGTGCGGCCGCCGCCACTCTGGCCGGTGCAGCGGTAGGCGGTTGGACGTCGGCGCTGATGGGCTCCAGCATGCCCGACCCGGTTCGGCAGCAGTTCGAGGACCGCATCGAAGCCGGCAACGTCCTGCTGGTGATCGACGCGGATGAATCAATCCTGGAAGCGGCTGAACGACAAATCGTCACTGCGGGCGCAAAGCGGCTACCGTTCGAGTCCATACCCGCGACGCTTCCCTAGAGGATCCCTCCGATGCGCACATCCCTGCCGATCATCCTGGCGATGGCGCTGCTTGTCGCCTGCAGCCCGGGCAACGGTGCGGCGTCCGCTCCGGCCGCAAGCACGGGCACCGGCGTTGAAGGCGCGTCTGCGTCCAGCGAGCCGTTCGTGGTGAGCGAGATTGCACGCTTCAACGAACCGTGGGCCATGACCTTCCTGCCGGATGGTCGGCTGCTGGTGACCGAGAAACGGGGCGAGTTGAAGCTGGTCACGATGGAGGGCAAGCAGGAAGCCGTCGCCGGTGTTCCCGCGGTCGCCTACGGTGGTCAAGGCGGGCTCGCGGACGTGGTGCTGCATCCTGATTTCGCGCGCAACCAGATGGTCTACCTCAGCTACGCGGAAGCCGGCGACCGTGGCACCCTTGGCGCGGCGGTCGCGCGGGGACGCCTGACGACCGATGCCCAAGGCGGTGGCAAGCTGACCGGCGTGGAAGTGGTCTGGCGTCAGGTCCCCAAGGTCCAGGGCAAAGGCCACTTCGGCCATCGGCTGGCCTTCGATGGTGACGGCCACCTGTTTATCAGCTCCGGTGAGCGGCAGAAGTTCGACCCTGCCCAGGACATGGCGTCCAACCTGGGCAAAGTGCTGCGAATCAACGACAACGGGAGCGTGATCGCCGACAACCCGTTCGCCGACGATGGCGCCGTGGCAGCGCAGGTGTGGTCGCTCGGCCATCGCAACCCGCTCGGACTGGCGTTCAATCCGCAAGGCCAGCTGTGGGTCGCGGAGATGGGCCCGAAAGGCGGCGATGAGCTGAACCTGATCGAGCGCGGAGCCAACTACGGCTATCCGATCGTCTCCAACGGCGACCATTACGATGGTCGGCCGATTCCCGATCACGATACCCAGCCACAATTCCATGCGCCGGCGATCAGCTGGACGCCGGTGATATCACCCAGTGACATGATCTTCTACACCGGCGATAAATTTCCGCACTGGCGTGGCAACGCGTTGATCTCCGGATTGTCATCGCAATCGCTGGTGCGCGTGGAGTTTGACGGCGACACGGCGAACGAGGCGGAGCGTTTCAACATGGGCGCACGGGTCCGCAGCGTCGAGCAGGGCCCGAGTGGTGACGTGTATCTGCTGGAGGACGGTGCCAAGGGCCGCCTGCTGCGATTGACGCCGCCCCCTTCGACCGAATAGCTCCCGGAGCGTCACTGCGCGTTCGGGTCAGGCATTGCCATCAGTTGCAGCTGCAAGTCGTACAATATGTCCGCATCGCCCTCCAGCCAGTCGCGGTCCTCGCGACCGCGGAAATGGCGGTGGAAGGCGACCAGCGCCGCTTCCGGCGACCGCAGGTCGTAGCCCACCAGTCGCAGTGCAGCCCACGGGTCGAAACCGGCTGGCGGTGTGGCGGGAGTTTCCCGCGGCCACAGGCCATAGCCGGCTTCCGCCAGCCGCTGCCAGGGAAAATGGACGCTGGGGTCATCCTTCTTGGTCGGGGCTATGTCGCCATGCCCGATCACCAGATGCGGCTGGATTCCCAGCCGGTCGGTGATATCGGCCAGCAACACCAGCAACGATCCGATCTGCCGCTCGGCGAACGGCTCACTGCCATCGTTGTCCAGTTCGATACCGATCGAGATCGAGTTGATGTCACCAATCCCGGACCAGCGGCTGGCGCCGGCATGCCACGCGCGGTCTTCTTCGGCGACCAGCTGATAGCGTCGACCGTCCTCGCCGATCAGGTAGTGCGCACTGACCCGCCCGCCCGAGTTTCGCGTCTGCAGGACCAGCAGCGCGCCTTCGGCGCTGCGCATTGCGGTGTGGTGGATCACGATGAGACGGGCACGCCGTGGCTCGTGGTTTGGCGACGGGTGCCATTGCGCCAGCGGGTTGCGCGGCGGCGTGCTGGCGCATGCAGCCACCAGCAGCAGGGACAGGACGAAGGCTACAAGGCGAATCGGCTTCATGCGCACTCTGGATTCATGGCGTGCACGTACGGTAAGCGAATTGCGCGGCGCGCGCCGTACCACGGATTGCGGTACGTGCCGCACGCACGGACCCGCACGCAGGTTGGACATTTCACGCTTGCGCCACCCGCTGTCCGCTTGAATGGTCGTTTTTATTCCCCCCAAGGATCCCCCACATGTCAAAGACCCTTCCCCTGCAGTTGCTTCTGATCGCCGCCGGAATCGCCCTCGCGCTGCCGGCCCACGCCATCGACGATGACGGCTTCACCGTGCGCCTGGGCGCGATGTCGGCCGATGCCCAGAGCGAACTTCGGGGGCAGTCGGTCTTCAATGGCGATGCGATGGGCTTCAGCCAGGACTTCGACTTCGGCGGCAAGGAAACGGTACCCCGCATGGAAGGGCAATTCCGCTTCGGTGAGCGCAGCCGGTTGCTGTTCAATTATTTCAACTACGACAAGGATCGCCGGCTGACGCTGAGCGAGGACATCGAGTTCGACGGCACCGTCATCCCGGCAGGCAGCTATGCGAAGGGCGAGATCGATTTTGAAGTCGCCAGCCTGGTCTACGATTTCGCCGTCGCCGAAACCGACACCTTCAGCTGGGGCCTGCAGATCGGCGCGGAGTACGCAAAGCTGGAAGCAAAAGCATTCGCCGATGTGGGCGACGGGCAATACCGGACCCGTGAAAGTGCCGACGGTTTTGCACCTGTCGTGGGCACGCGGTTCACCTGGGCACCGGCAGATCACTGGCGTGTGGTCGCTCAAGGCCAGTACCTCAATGCGGGCTGGGGCAATTTCGGCAGCTACAAGGGTGACCTCACCCGCACCAACGCGCTGGTCGAATACCGGTTCACGCCCAACGTCGGCGTCCATGTCGGCTATGACTGGTTCAAGCTTGACGTCAACAAGAGCGGCAACGACGGCGTGGTCGGGCTGAAGCAGGAGTTCAAGGGACCGATCGCCGGTATTACCCTCGCCTTCTGATCGGCCGGGAGCGTCACCCCCGCCAGCCACGGGATTCCCGAAAGCGCCCGCCATCATCGCGGGCGCTTTTTTGCTTGTGGAAGCCGATCGGCAGGCCCTACTTCCGGAATTCTCTCAACGGCTGCTGCGCGCCCGTTTGTGCCAGCCAGACCTGAACGTTGCGCGGCGCACCCTCGTCGTGCAGCGGGAAGGACAGGTCAGCCTGCTGCTCGCCATCCACGAGAAGCCGCGACACCTCGCCAGCCTCCGCACGTGCGACGTGGATCAGGTACTCCGTATCACCGTAGCGATAGCGCAGGTCGAAGCCCGGCCAATCTGCAGGAAGCTTCGGCGCAAGATGCAGCCGCGCGCCCTCGCGCCTCACGCCCAGTAACGATTCGACCATCAGCCGGTACATCCAGCCCGACGAGCCGGTGTACCAGGTCCAACCGCCACGCCCGACATGCGGTGCAACCGCGTACACATCGGCAGCCATCACATACGGCTCAACCTTGTAGGTCTGCACCGATTCCGCGCTGCGACCGTGATGCACCGGACTGATCATGCGCATCAATTCCCAGGCCCGCTCGGTATCGCCCATTTCCGCGAATGCCATCGTCGCCCAGACCGCCGAGTGGGTGTACTGGCCGCCGTTCTCGCGCACCCCGGGCACATAGCCGCGGATGTATCCCGGATCCTGTCCCGTCTTGTCGAATGGCGGGTCCAGCAACTGGATCAGGCCTGCTTCGTCGCGGACCAGGTGCTGGTCCAGCGACGCCATCGCCCGGGTCGTACGCTGCGGATCGCCGGCACCGGAAAGCACCGCCCAACTCTGGGATATGGAATCGATACGGCATTCGTCGCTTTCGGTGGAGCCCAGCGGTGCGCCATTGTCGA
>RCMY010001456.1_pt1 | contig 22547 bp, 18 predicted proteins | sample 2041341 | NCBI WGS metagenome assembly RCMY01 (sample SAMN09708234, study PRJNA481090) | Marine sediment metagenome, whole genome shotgun sequencing project.
GCGCTGGATTTGATCGCGAGCAGCACGAGCATCGGGATCGCCAGCATCAATGCGTACAGGTGGAGGCGGCCGCGCCACAACGGCCGGCTCGGCGAGCCGAGCGGTGCGTCGAGCAGGAGTGCGTCGGTGGTCCGCGGCTTGGTGGACGGCACGAAACGTGAGATCGAACGAGTGGCGCTCATGCCGCTCGCCGATCCTCGACGGAGTCTGGACTGGCGGCATCAGCTCCGCCGCGGACCCACGCCGGCCGGATCAGCACGCCGCCGCGACGATCGTGAACTCGGCGCGACCAGATCGCGGTCGCCGGGATGGCGCCGGTCGCGGTCGCCGGCGAAATAGGAAACGAGTGGACGGTCATGTGACTCCTCGAGCCGTTGGCTCAGGTCGAGGCGTCGGGCCTGCACCGGGCGACAGCGCTACGGCCGTCCTGCCCAGACGAGGCGACTCATCCCAAGGAGTCCATCGTACCCCTGATCGCGGCAACCTGCCCTGCAACCGTGCGGATATCACCGGGTCGACGCGACCGCCGATACGGTGGCCACGTGCGCCTGGTCCCGATGACGAACCAGATCACCGAACCGGGGGTTCCGATGGATGCGCTCCGGATGACACGTTCTGCCTCGGTGCGTCTCGCCCCCGACCCACGTCGGCTGATCACCAAGCCCTTCGTTCCGACCGGAGTCAGCCACGTCGACGGCGAGTCACGCGTCCAGGTCGTCCTCGACCGCATCGCAGCGATGTCCGAGCACGAGGTGTCCGACACCTTGACCGCGACCCGGGCCCTCTTCGCCGGGCGGCACCGCGACCTCGACACGGTGTGGGAGCAGAACCACGACCTCGTGGTGGCACAGGTCGCGAACAGCCCGCTCCACCTCGACACCGTCTCGATCGATCGTCGGCGCCTGGTCGGCGCCTATTTCACCCACGAGTACTCGATCGAGGCAGCGGCGCTCGGCAACCCGTCGATCGTGGCCGCGCCCGACCAGTCGGGCCTCGCCCCCGGCGCACTGCGCTTCGTGTTGAGTCTGCGAGCGATCGGCGAAGGCCACATCTCGTCGATCGAGTTCCGATCCGGCGTGATCGACGCCTCTGGTGCCGTCACGCTCGACGTCGCGAGCGAGTACGCCGTGACCGGCGACCGCACACCGCATGCGTACGACAAGGGCTTCTTCACGACCAAGCTCGGAGATCTCGAGATGCTGAACGACGTCGAGGAGCGAGTCCTCGAGCGCCTCCGCGACCGGTTCACGATGACCGAGCTGGAAGCAGCCATCCGAGCGATCGACGACGACGGCATCGACCCGGCGATCTCCGGCGAGACGACGCGGCTGCTGCACTGGCTCGCGTCATCGAACTATCGGACGGCGTTCCCACCCTCCGTCGAGCTCTCCGAACGGGTCCTGTTCCCGAGTGGCCCGACCGAGAGCCACGGCATGGAAGACGCCCGGTTCGTGCGCTTCGTCGGCGACGACGGCGACGTCACCTACTACGCGACGTACACCGCGTTCGACGGCCACCAGATCCTGCCCCAGATGCTCGAGACCAAGGACTTCGTCGAGTTCCGGGTCGCCACGCTCACCGGCCGCTCGGCCCACAACAAGGGGATCGCGATCTTCCCCCGGAAGATCGACGGCCAGTTCGTCGCGCTCGGCCGGCAGGACAACGTCAACAACTTCGTGATGATGTCGGACGAGGTTCGCGTGTGGCGCGATGCGACGTTGATCCAGGAGCCGAAACGACCGTGGGAGCTGATGCAACTCGGCAACTGCGGTTCGCCGCTGGAGACCGAAGCGGGATGGCTCGTGATCACCCACGGCGTCGGGCCCATGCGGCGGTACGCGCTCGGCGCACTCCTGCTCGACCTCGACGATCCGAGCCGCGTCGTCGGACACCTCAGGGAACCCCTGCTCAGCCCGAACGACGACGAACGCGAGGGCTACGTCCCGAACGTCGTGTACTCGTGCGGCTCGATGATCCACGGTGAGCACCTGGTGGTGCCGTACGGCTACGCCGACGTCGGCGCCCGCATCGCCACGGTGCCCCTCGCCGACTTGCTCAGTTGGCTGACCAGTTCGGCCCACTGAGCGCCAGCTCGCGCGGACCGATCTCGGCTCGCGGCACGTACTGGAGCGTGGAGATCAGAGCGAGCGTCGATTCGGCGCCCTGGTTCAGGTTCGGACCGTTCGATGTCAGCCCGTCGTAGCCGCCGTGTGTGTCCGGGTCCCACATCACCGCGCCGCCATCGTTGTTCCCGGCGAACCAGTCGATCGCCAGGTCGACACCGGCACGCCAGGAGGCGTCGCCGGTCACCCGGTGGGCCCGGTCGCAGGCATCGGCCAGCGCGGCGATCTCGATCGGTTGCTGGTCGAACCGCCCGGGGCCGTCGTCGGGTCCCGCCCCACCGACCGGGGTCGGCGAGAAGTGGCCATCGAGGGTCTCGTGATCGACCAGCCAGCGCAGGAGCATCAGCCCGTCGTCGAGCACGTCGGCGCGGCCGAGGAGGTGGCCGGCCGCGATGAGTGCGTCGGGGATCGCCGCATTCGCGTACGACAGCCGAGGTTCGGGCCAGGGCCAACCGGCGTCGGTCGAGAGCGGTCCGATCGCGGTGATTGCGTCCGCGAGCAGGTCGCCGGCGCGGTGGTGGCGCGGGTCGTGCTCCACGATCTCGGCGGCTCCGAGTGCGGCGAACGCCATCGCCCGACGATGGGGCGACCGCTGCTTGACGCCGTGGTTGAAGTTCGACATGGCGCCCGACCGCATCCAGTCCTCCGGTGCGCGGCGGGCCGCGGTGCCGAACGCCCACAGGCTGCGACCCCAGCAGTCCTCGACACCGTGGCGGCCGTGCCAACGGCCGTGCACATCACGTCGGTTCCTGGTCCGGCCGCTGACGTTCTGCGACTGGGCGAGGAACCGGTACGCCGTGCGACCGAGCTCGCGCACCACCTGGCTGCGGTCAGGTCCACGAACGGCGACGATCAAGACTCGCGCCATGTCGTCGGTGCAGTAACCGTGCTCTCGGCGCGCGGTCGCCAGGTCGGCGTGCTCGAACATCCCGATATCGTCACTCATCGACACGACGTGCCCGAACGACGGCAGGGTCATGACGACACCCCGCGCCGGGAGGCGACCACCTGGTCGGCGAGACGGACGTAGCGGCGGGCGACGGCCGACCACGACAGCTCCGGGGCGAGGCGGCGTGCCTCGGCGGCCATCGACGCGGCGAGATCTCGATCGGTCAGGATCGATCGGATCGCACGTCCGAGCGCCACGGGATCGCGCTGGGGCACGACGATGCCCGCACCACTCGCCAGCAGTTCGACGGCGTGCGGAAACGCCGTCGACACGACCGGCCGGCCGGCGGCCACCGCGTCGACGAGGACACCGGAGGTCACCTGCTCCTGTGAGTCGTACGGCAGCACCACGACGTCGGCGGACTGGATGAGTTCGGTCAGCGACTCGAGATCCCGATACGTGTCGTCGAACGAGACGTCGACAGCCGACGTGGACGCCGCCGCCCGCTCGACGAGCATCTCGCGGTAGGCCTCGCCGTACTCCTCTCGGACCTTCGGGTGCGTTGCTCCCGCGACCACGTACTCGGGCACCGGATCGAGGTCACCGAGTTCGTCGAGCGCGTCGATCGCCCACTCGATCCCCTTGCCGGGGCCCAGCAGTCCCCAGGTCAACAATCGCGGACGGGCACGAGCCGACGGGTCGCCGGTGACGGGTCGCGCGGGCGGGGTCGCCGCACCGTGCGGGACGACGATCACCTTGGCGTGGTCGACGTCGAACCCGGCGAACAGGCGCACCCTCGCGGTCTCGGTCATCACGACGACGGCATCCGCGGCTGCGCAGACGCGCTCGAGCACGAACCGCTGGTGAGCCGACGGCTCGCTCAGGACCGTGTGCGCGACGACGACCACCGGGGGCTCGATCGCCTCGACGAGTTCGATGATCGACTCGCCGTCGCGCCCGTCGTACAGACCGTATTCGTGCTGGACGATGACCAGGTCGTTGGCGTTGAGCGCTTCCACCGCGGGGCGGCGGCCGTGACGCTTCGCATCGGCGAGCGACGCGACCACGAGGACGTCTTCGACGTGCGGCGACGGGCCACAGCGGACCACGTCGACCGACGCGCCGTCCGCGATCAAGCCGGCCGCGAGCGCGGCGGAGAAGGTGGCGATCCCGCACGAGGTGGGCGGAAAGGTCGACAGGATCCCGAAGGATCGAGTGTGGTCGCCACCCTGGGGGGAGGGCGGGACCGAGACGGCGGTGTGCACGACTGAGCTCCTTGTTCGGCTCGTTCGAGGCGACGAGCCTGCGGGGGGCGACAGGTCCGAAATGGCCGTCCAGCCCAAGCGGGGCGCTCTCGTCCAAGGGACGTGTGGTCACTGTACTGCCGCACTTTGCGAAGCGGTGTGGGTACCGTGATCCCATTCCCGCTCCCCCTCACGGCGCCGGCTCCGGCTCACCGCTGCGGGTCGCGATGCTCGCTCCGATCGCCTGGCGGACCCCGCCGCGCCACTACGGCCCGTGGGAGCAGTTCGCCTCGCTGCTGACCGAGGGGCTCGTCGCCGCCGGTCACGAGGTCACCCTGTTCGCCACCGCCGACTCGATCACGACCGCGACGCTCAGCTCCACCTCGCCGGCGGGTTGGTCGGATGATCCGAGCATCGAACCGAAGGTCGCCGAGTGCCTGCACATCGCCGCCGTGTTCGAGCGGGCCGACGAGTTCGACATCATCCACAACGGGTTCGACTTCCTCCCGCTCACGTACAGCGGGCTCGTGCAGACGCCGGTGATCACGACGATCCACGGGTTCTCCTCGCCGGCGATCGTGCCGGTCTACGAGCGCTACGACGCGACGACGCACTACGTGGCGATCAGCGACTCCGATCGGCACCCGCGCCTGCACTACGCGGCCACGATCCACCACGGCATCGACACCGACAGCTTCGCCGTGCACCCCGCACCCGGCGATCACCTCCTGTATTTCGGGCGGATCCACCCCGACAAGGGCACGGCCCAGGCGATCGAGGTCGCTCGACGGACCGGGCGGCGACTCGACATCGCGGGCATCATCCAGGACGAGGAGTACTTCCGCGACCAGGTCGAACCGCACATCGACGGGGAACACGTGCGATACCTCGGCCCCGTCGGCACGGCCGATCGGGCCGAAGTGCTCGGTGGTGCACATGCCCTGCTCCACCTGATCGAGTTCGACGAACCGTTCGGCTACAGCGTCGTCGAAGCGATGGCCTGTGGCACCCCGGTGATCGCCAACGCCAGGGGCTCGATGGTCGAGATCATCACCGATGGTGTCACCGGCCGGCTCGTGACCGACATCGATGGCGCCGTCGAGGCGGTCGAGGCCGTCGGGCGGCTCGACCGATCGGCCATCCGCGACACCGCCATCGCTCGGTTCGCCTCGGCGCGGATGATCGACCAGTACGTCGAGACCTACCGAGCCATCCTCGACGCCGGCCGGCAGGTGGGCTGACAGCGACGCTCCCGGATCTCGGGTCGCGTTGAGCGATCGTTGAGCGCGGTCGATGACGACGGCACGCATGTCGGCACACCCCGATGTCATCCGTCGGCACGAAAGTCGAGGCGCTGATCGCAACGCCCGAAGTGGTGGGAGCGACGACCACACCGCCGACTGAGTCGCGGCTCACCCGACCCGCTCCGAGCCGCCGAGGGACGGCGGCTCGGAGTGGTCGAGGGGTCGGAGGGGTCTAGCGGCCGCCGGTGCCGGGGTGCGGGACGCCCTGGGGCTCGTAGCCCTCGAGCCGCCAGGTGACGGTGTGCGGGATCGGGCCGTTCGGCAGCCAGGGTTGCTCGTTGTAGGCGTCGTCGTTGTGATACCAGCCCTTCTCGACCGTGCCGAGGGCGGCGTCGATCACGCGGTACTGCACCTTCTTGCTGAACGCCGGCTGCGACTCGGTGAACACCGCGATGACATCCCCCGGCTCGTATTGACACCGCTCCTGCCACGCCGAGATCAGGCGCTCGTCGAGGCAGTGACCGTCGCCGAAGTTCCACCCGGTCAACACATTGCTCAGGAACTCGCCCTCACGCTGGATGCGAGTGTCGAGGCTGTCGACATGACACATCAGCCCGGAGATGTGCATCCGCCCCATCGGGTGCATCATCCGGAACGCCACGGCCTTCTGGATGAAGATCTCGGAGATCTCCTTGCCGAACAGCGGCTCGAGCTGGTCGATCTGGTTGTCGGCCGCCTTGACGATCTTGTCGTTGATCCGATTCTCGATCTCCTTGTTGCGGAGCGAGAACGTCGCGGACGCCCAGTTGCCGGCGTACTGCTTCATCCCGACCAGGAACGACACGTACTGGGGTCGGAGCGCACCCAGAACGATCGGGAACAACGCCACGCTGACGACGATCGCCAGCAGCAGCGGGTTCATGTCACCGACGCCGTAGCCCTCGCCGGCCTTGAAGTTGCCGAACAGGAACGCCGCGCAGAACATGAAGAACACGTTCCACTCCAGCGGCACCGCCAGCGGGAACGTCGAGATGATGAACGTGTGGAGCGCCCAGATCGACACGATCGCGATCCACGTCATCCACGGCCACGGCGAGAACAGCAGCACCAGCGGCATCACGATCTCGCAGGTCGTCCCGCCGACGTGGGCCATCAGGTGCGTGATCTTCGACGGCCGGATGTCGTTCGGGTAGTCCTTGACCGTCGCCTTGCGGAAACGGTCGGAGGTGACCCACGGCGTGTTCTGCACCATGATCGCGACCGTCGACGAGAAACCGTGCTGGAGCTTCGAAAAGCCGGCACCCATCCACACGACGACGATGAAGATCTTGGCCGCGACGATCATGTCGACGAAGTTGGTCATCAGCCCGAAGCAGAGCAGCGTCGGTACGTACTGCTCGGCGCGTGACGACAGGAACACCACCTTGTCGCGCAAACCCATCGTGATGATCAGGCCGCAGTAGATCAGGACCGCCCACTGCGGGAGCATGCCGGCACGACCCTCCGGCAACCCGTCGACCGGGTCGCCCGACAGGAACAGCATCAGCACGAGGCTCGCCAGGATCAACTTGTACAGCCCGGTGTCCCACGGGGTCCGACGACTGCCCTTCGTGAACGGCACGTGGTTCGGGTACGGCGGCACCCGGAGCGTGTCGTTCTGCCACCAGTAGAGGATCCCCCCGATCGGCGGATCGAAGTGAAACGCCAACGGGCCACACGTGGCAGCAAGGCCCATGATCTCCATCAGGATCGTCCAGATCATCAGCTTCTGGTAGAGGATCGGCTCGTCCCACCAGCCACCGATGTCGTTGAACTCGAGCCCGGCAGTGAAGGCGCCGGCAAAGATCAACCCGAACAGCACATAGAGGAAGATCTTCCAGGCGTAGAAGGTGCCCGTCTGTTTCGGCGTGCCGAAGCCCTGCTCCACCCAGTGGAGTTGCAGCATCTTCATCCGTTCGAAGAACGGGATCTTGGCGAACTCGTCGAGGTCGACCGGGGGGAGTTCTGCGGTGCGGTATCCCATGTCAGTTACTTCCTTGCTCGCATCGATCGGTCACGCCGAAGGCGCTCGATCTCCAAGTAGTAGTCATCATCTTCTTCCCTCCTGGTGGAGACGATCCGTCCGGTGAGGCGTGCCAGTTCGCGTTCGCGGACCCGCAGGCGACGCCACGCCTTCTTCTTGTCCTTCCGGCGCTTGTGCTCGAGGTGGTCTTCCTCGGTCTCGGAGGTGCCGTGCAGGTACGCGTCCTCGATCTCGTCGAGCCGCTCGATCGCCTCGTCGGCGGGGAGCTCGAGGAGCACCTGGCCGCGGGCCATCAGGTACATCCGGTCGGCGTACTTCAGTGCCTTGCGGGCGTGCTGTTCGACGATCAGAGCGCCGGTGCCGTGGTCGTCGGCCGCCATTCGAACTGCGCCGAGGAGGCGGTCGACGATCTTCGGCGCGAGTCCGAGCGACAGTTCGTCCGCAAGCAGCAGCTTCGGGTCGAGGCTCAGCGCCCGGGCGAGGGCGAGCATCTGCTGCTCACCGCCCGAGAGCATGCCGCCTCGCACCGACAACCGAGGTTCGAGTTCGGGGAACAGGGCGAGCGCTCGTTCGACGTCGCCGCCACCGATCCGCAAGTTGTCGCGCGCCGACATCTTCGTGAAGACCAGGCGCTCCTCGGTGACGAGGCCGATGCCGTTGCGTACCCGCTGGTACATCGGCGTGAAGGTCGGCACGTTGTCGAACATGACGATGCCGTCGACCGGCGCCAGCTCACCGGCGATGGTGAGCAGCGTCGTGGTCTTGCCGGCGCCGTTCGGACCGAGCAGACAGACGACTTCGCCGCGCCGCACGGTCAGGTCGACCTTCCGCACGACTTCGCGCCCCTGATAGCCGGCCTTGAGGTTCCGGGTCTGCAACAGGGGCCGGACGGCCGGTGAGAGCTCGGTGCTCACGACGTACCTCCGATCGCCGACACGATCGTTCGCTCCGACTCGTCGGCGTCGACATCGGTCTCGTCGCCGAGGTAGGCGGCGATGACGGCCGGGTTGGACTGGACGTCCTCGGGCACACCCGACGCGATCTTCGTGCCGAAGTCGAGGACGACGACCTCGTCACACACACCCATCACGAACTCCATGTCGTGCTCGACGACGAGGATGGCCATGCCCCAATCGTCGGCCAGGCGGCGAACGACTGTGGCCAGTTCGGCGCTCTCGGCCGAACTCAGACCGGCGGCCGGCTCGTCGAGGAGGAGCACGCTCGGGTGCATCGCGACCGCTCGGGCGATGGCGAGCAACCGCCGTTTGCCATAGGACAGGTCCTTGACGTCGCGATGGAGGTCCTCGTCGAGCCGGAACTCCATGATCGCCCGCACGACTTCGGGCGGGAACGGCGGATTGACCGGCCGCACGAGGTCACGCAGATAGGAGCGGAGATCCTGTGGGTCGGCCGCCACGCTGAGGTTCTCGAACACCGTCGAGTCCTCGAACAGTTCGAGCGACTGGAACGACCGAGCGAGCCCGGCCCGGGCGCGGCGGGTCGCCGACAAGTTGGACAGGTCGACGTCATCGAGCAGGACCCGACCCTCAGCCGACGTGAAGCCGCTCAACGCGTCGATGAGCGAGGTCTTGCCCGCTCCGTTCGGCCCGATCAGGCCGGTGACCCGACCGGGTTCGATCCGGTGGGTGACGTCGTTGACGGCGACGACGGCGCCGTAGCGAACGGTGAGGCCCTCCATGACGAGCGTCTTCGACGGCACCTTGGCCAGCACCTCGCCGTCAGCCAACGGAGCGGCCACGTCGGACAGCTCGATGATGTACGAGCGCCCCCACTTGCGGGCCTTCTTGAAGAAGCGGAAGATCTTGACCCACTCGGCGGCGACGCCGTCCTGGTACGCCAGCACCGTCAGCAGGATCGCGATGCCGCTGATCAGCTGGATCCACTTCCCGACGCCGCCCCAGGTCGACTCGAACACCTCCTGGTTCAGCCCGGCCGTCGCCATCGTGGCTCCGACGAACGCACCGAGGAGGTGTCCGACACCACCGACCAGCGCGAGGCCGACGTAGGTGACCGAGGTGAAGTTGGTGAACGACTGGTAGCTGATCGAGCTGAGCCGGAACGCCAGGAGGATGCCGCCCAACGCGGCAATCGCAGCGGCGAACGCGAATGCGAAGAGCTTGGCGGCCATCACGTCGATGCCGAGTGCCGCGGCCGCACGCTCGTTCGTGCGCACGGCGATGAGCCGTCGCCCGCTTCGTCCCCGGCGCACGTTCGAGACCACCCAGACCGTCAGCAGCGCCATCGCCAAGGTGAAGATGCCGTAGCGGGCCGGGTGGTTGATCGAGCCGATGTCGAAGCCGAACAGGTCGGGATTCCCGACCTGGGTGCCTTGCACGCCGCCGGTGTAGTTCCGGTTCCGGAACAGCATGAGCTCCATGGTCGTACCCAATCCGAGTGTCACGATCGCGAGGTTGATGCCTCGGGTTCGCACGGCCGGCAGGGCGAACGCGAGGCCCAGCGGCACGGCGGCGGCGACGCCCGCCACCAGTCCGAGCAGGAACGGGATGTCATAGACCGCCACGAGGCGCCCCGCGACCCAGGCGCCGAAACCGGCCATCGAGTACTGCGCGAGCGACAGCTGGCCGGCGTAGCCGGTCAGCACCACGATCGACAGCAGCACGATCGACACGCCCAACGACACGGTCAGTGCATCGACCCACTTGGCCTGCTTGGTCAGCATCAGGAAGATGACGACCAGAGATCCGAAGATCGTCCAGTCCCACGACATCCGGCCGTTGCCGATCATCGGGAGCTCGCGCAGGAAGTAGTCGCGCAGCGGCAGCGAACGACCGCGGAGCACCAAGAAGACGATGATCACGAGGAACGGCAGCGACGGGCCGAGACCCTGCTGATCGACGAAGCGACCGACCAGCGTCTGGCCGACCCCGAGGCCCACGCCGGCTGCGGTGGCGATAGGGAACGACCGGAAGTCGGCGACCAGCGCGGCGGCCAGCGCCGCCAGTACGAGCGAGGTCATCGACGTGACCTGCAGTGTGATGATCGGCACGACGAGGATGCCGGCGATTGCGGCGAGGGCCGACCCGAGCGACCAGTTCAGCACGGCGATCCGGTTGGGGGAGACGCCCACGGCGGAGGCAGAGCGTTCGCTCTCCGACACCGCTTCGGTCGCGAGACCGAACTGACTGGATCGGTAGAGCAGCCACAAACCGGCCGCCGACACAGAGGCGATGCCGATGAGGATGAACCGGTCGACCGTGATGCCGACGTCGCCCCACAGGGTCACGCGGTCCGTCGGGAGCCAGCTGTCGACCTGGCGTGGCGCCGAGCCGTAGCGGATCACGACCCCGGCCTGGACGGTCACGAGGACACCGAGTGTGGCGATCACCCTCACCAGCGAACTGGCGCGCCGGAGCGGCCGCATGATCACCCAGTGGGTCAGTGCTCCCAGCAGCGCGGAGAGGGCGACGCCGACGAGCGCCGACGCCAGGAACGGCCAGCCGTGCTCGTACTGGAGTTCCCACTGCATGAAGACACCGGCGATCGCGGTGGCGCCGAGCGAGAAGTTGAGGACTCCGGTACCGCGGTAGATCACGATGAGCCCCTGCGACCCGAACGCGTACAGCGCTCCGACACCGAGTCCCAGCAGCGCAAACCTGATGACTTCGTTCATCTTCCCCCTCGGTCGATGCGAATTCCCCACGCCGGTGAGATCTCCAACGATTGAAACATCGGAGCGATCGACGCGAGGCGGGACAGTAGCGCGACATCGGAACACGGTCCAGTCGAAACAGGAATGGCACGGAACGCCCGCCCGTTAGCGTTCCAGCGGTGAAGCCTCTACTCGGTCGGCCACGTGCCCAACTGGCGAACATCGGATGTTTGTGCTGAAATGACCGCAGGCACACCGGGGTCGTGCCGACCAACGTCGGTCGACTTCACACGCACATCTCTACCAAGGGGGAACCAACCAATGTCCAGAGGACCTGCTCAGCGCACACGTTCATTGCGAGCCATCGCCGCTCCACTCATCGCTCTGGCGCTCGTCGCCTCGGCGTGCGGTGGCGACGACGACACCGCGGAACCGGCCGACGACACGGCCACCGAAGCAACCGAAGCAACCGAAGCAACGGCGGCCGAGCCGTCCGATGACACGGCGGAGTCGACCGAACCGACCGGCGAGTCGACGGAACCGAGCGGTGATCCACTCAAGGTGATGACGGTGACCACGATCAACGCTGCGGGTCCGACGTACCAGAACATCGTGAACACGGCGAAGCTCTATGAGGACTACATCAACGCCCGTGGCGGCGTCGCCGGCCGGCCGCTCGAGGTCACCGTCTGTGACGAACAGTTCGACCCAGCGGTCGCCACGACGTGCGCTCGTCAGGCGGTCGAGGAGGGCATGGTGTCGGTCGTCGGCTCGTTCACGTTCTTCGCCGAGAGCATCGTGCCGGTCATCGCCGAGTCGAGCATCACCTGGTTCGGCGCCTGCTGTCCGATCACCCCCGCGGAACTCACCAGCCCGTACTCGTTCAACATCGGCAACCAGCCGATGTACGCGGTCGGCGAGGTGAAGAAGGCCGTTGAAGACGGTTGTGAGAGCATCAACGCCGTCATCATCGACGGTGCGCAGGTGTTCATCCCGCCGATGGAGAACGCGATCAAGGCGCTCGGCATGAGCTTCGGCGACACCATCATCCTGCCGCCCACGGCCCAGGACTACTCCGCGGAGGTCGCCCAGGCGACGACCGACGCCGACTGCATCGTCGCCGTCATCTCCGAGACGCCGTACATCACGTGGAACACCGCTTGGGCGCAGTCGGGCACGGAAGCACGCCAATACGGCCCGCAGGGCAACCTGAACGAGGTGTCCGCGGCGGGCGCCGAGGAAGCCACCGACGGTGACATCATCGTCGGTATGTACCCCGACATCTCGACCGAGCCGTGGGCGGAGTACCGGACAGCGCTCGACGAGGGCGGTCTCACCGGGGACGGACTCGACTACAACTCGCTCGGTGGGATGGGCACGTGGGCGGCCTACGTCGCATTCACGCAGATCGCCGAGACGATCGAGGGCGAGATCACGGCGGAGTCGTTCTACGAGGCGGCGGACAACACCTCCAACCTGGACCTCAACGGCATGGTGCCGGTGCTCGACTTCACCCAGGAGTGGACCGACGGCCTCGAGGGCTACAACCGGCTGTTCAACCGGACGGTCGTGTACAGCAAGCTCGAGAACGGCAAGGTCGTCCCGCTCGACGGTGACTTCGACGACGTCAGCGCCCTCGCCACCGGCGACGCCGGCTGAGTCCGACGATGTCGAACGACCCGCCGCATCCCTCGGGTTGGCGGCGGGTCGTTCACGAACGGGGAGTCCGAGCCGACGACGTGCACGCGACCCGAAGAGCAGGAGCGGTCCATATGACACGCTGTGCGGCGACGACGAGACGGGAGAAGTGGCATGGGCGTCACCACGAGAGCGATCGACAGCATCCGGGAGATGATCGGATCCGGACAGCTGCACCCGGGCGACCGGCTGCCACCCGAGCAGGAATTGGCCGACCAACTCGGCGTCTCACGCGGCTCGTTGCGCGAAGCGGTGCGGGCACTGAAGCAGATCAACGTGCTCGACGTCCGCCGCGGCGACGGCACCTATGTCACGAGCCTGGCCCCGAGTGAACTGCTCTCCGGCCTGTCGTTCGCGATGGAACTCCTCCAGACCCACGGCGTCGACGAGGTGCTCGAAGTTCGGCGGATGCTGCTCCCGTCCGCGACCGCGCTCGCCGCGCAACGCGTCACCCCGGAGCAACTCGCCGGGATGCACGCCGTCATCGACGAACTCGAGGCCGCCACCGACCCAGCAGAGGTCGCACGCCTCCAACGTCAGTTCCAGGCACTGGTCGGTGACGCGACCGGCAACGAAACACTCAGCTCGATCCTCTCAGCGATCCAACTCCGCGACGAGAACCTCCGGCGCGCATGGCTCACTTCTCCGAAGCGACGAGAGGTGGCCCTCGCCCACGACCGCATGCTGCTCGACGCCTTCGAGCGCGGCGACAGCGAGATGGCACGTTCGATCGCCACGGTGCGCGTCGACACGCGCGAACAGTGGATCGAGAGCCTCCGCGCCGGAACGCACACCCCCGACCCCCCCGATGGCGACGAACGAACGGTGAACGACACGTGATGGCAACCGACACGACGGGTACGACGCCCATGGACCTGGGTGAGAACGCCCGCACGCGAGACCTCCGCGAACGGCTCGAGGCCTTCATGGACGAGTACGTGTATCCGAACGAGGCTCGCTACTTCGCCGAGTCCGCGGAGTTGGGTCCCTGGGCGGTGTGGCCGGTCGTCGAGGAGCTCAAGCCGATCGCTCGCGAGGCCGGACTCTGGAACCTCTTCCTCCCCGACAGCGAGCACGGACCGGGACTCACCAACCTCGAGTACGCACCGCTGTGCGAGGTGATGGGTCGCTCACACCTCGCACCGGAGGTGTTCAACTGCTCGGCGCCCGACACCGGCAACATGGAGGTGCTCGCCCGATATGGCACGCCAGAGCACCAGGAGCGATGGCTGCGGCCGCTGCTGGCCGGCGAGACCCGGTCGTCGTTCGCGATGACCGAGCCGTTCGTCGCGTCGAGCGACGCGACGAACATCGAGAGCTCGATCGTGCGCGACGGCGACGAATACGTCATCAACGGCCGCAAGTGGTACACGACCAACGCCACCGATCCTCGGTGCGATCTCATCATCTTCATGGGGAAGTCCAACCCCGACGACCCCGATCGCCACCGGCAGCAGTCGATGATCCTCGTCCCGAAGAACACGCCCGGTGTCGACGTGATGCGTCCGCTCCCGGTGTTCAACTTCTACGGGATGCCCGACCGTGCGTCCGAGGTCGACTTCGTCGACGTGCGGGTGCCGGCATCCAACATGCTGCTCGGCGAAGGGCGTGGGTTCGAGATCGCCCAGGGTCGCCTCGGGCCCGGCCGCATCCACCACTGCATGCGACTGATCGGCCTGGCCGAGCGGGCGCTCGAGATGATGTGCCGCCGCACGCAGCACCGCGTCACCTGGGGCCGCGCCGTGTCCGAGCAGTCCGTGACGCTGGAACGCATCGCCGAGTCGCGGATCGCGATCGAGCAGACACGTCTACTCACCCTCAAGACCGCGCACCTGATGGACACCGTCGGCAACAAGGAAGCCCGCAGTGAGATCGCCATGATCAAGATCGCTGCGCCCACGATGGCCTGCAAGGTCGTCGATTGGGCGATCCAGGCATTCGGTGGCGCCGGCACCAACAACGACTTCGGCCTCGCTGCCGCGTACGCGACCGCCCGCCTGCTGCGACTCGCCGACGGACCCGACGAAGTGCACCGCAACCAGCTCGGCCGGTTCGAGCTCCGCCGGCACGCCGATCTCGGGCCGATCGAACCGCACATCGACTACACGCCGGACTGGGCCTGATGCTCGTGCCTCTCGGCCCCGGTTTCACCATCACCATCGACATCGGTCGCCCGGTCGGCCCCGTCCCCATCATCGGAGCCACATGAGCACCTCGTTCGACTTCAGCGATCGCACCGTCATCGTCACCGGCGGCGGCCGGGGCATCGGTCTGGCGCTCAGCCGCTTCTTCGCGACCGCCGGAGCGACGGTCGCCGTGGCCGATGTCAACGAGCAGGCACTGGCAGAGGTGCTCGTCGACGAACTCGACGGCGCGATCCCGCTGATCGCCGACGTCGCCGACTCCGAGTCGGTGAACGCCGCGGTCGAGCACGTGCTCGGTGTGACCGGCCGCATCGACGTCGTCGTCAACAACGCCGGGATCCTCCGCGACCGGATGGTCTGGAAGCTGACCGACGACGACTGGCAGGCTGTGCTCGGCGTCCATCTCACCGGCACGTTCAACCTCACCCGGGCCGTCGTACCGACCATGCGCGAACGCGGCTACGGCCGGATCGTGAACGTCACCTCGTACACCGGGCTGCACGGCAACATCGGCCAAGCCAACTATGCGGCCGCGAAGGCCGGCATCATCGGCTTCACTCGCACCACGGCCAAGGAGCTGGCGGGTTTCGGCATCACGGTCAACGCGATCTCGCCCAATGCCGAGACCGACATGGTCGCCTCGATCCCGCCCGACCACCTCGCCGAGCTGCGGGCAGCGATCCCGATGGGACGCTTCTCCGCCCCCGAAGAGGCCTGCCCGATCGTCGGGTTCCTCGCATCGGAACAGGCGGGCTACATCACGGGTGTGGTCGTCCCCGTCGACGGTGGGCTGTCGATTTGAGCGCGCCGTGACCACTGCGGTCGTCGTCGGGAGCGGCCCCAACGGGCTCGCGGCCGCGCTCACCCTGGCGAAGGCCGGGGTCGAGGTCACGGTGCTCGAAGCCGCACCACGGATCGGCGGCGGCACCCGCAGCAGCGAACTGACACTCCCCGGCCTGGTCCACGACGAGTGTTCGGGGTTCCACCCGCTGAGCTTCGACACACCGTTCGCCGAGCTCGCCGAGCTCGACCGGCACGGTCTCGAGTGGGCGTGGCCCGAGGTGCAGTACTCGCATCCGATCGGTGGGGACGCCGGCGGCGCGGCGGTCCGCTCGGTCGACGACACGGCCGCCGGACTCCCCGGTGACGAGCGGGCATGGCGGTCGGTGTTCGGGCCACTGGTGCCTCGCTTCGGCGACATCGCGAACGACTTCCTCGGCCCCGTGGTCGGGATCCCCGGCCACCCAGTCAAACTGGCCCGGTTCGGTCTACGGGCCGCGCTGCCCGCCGCCCTGTTGGCCCGGCGCTTCTCCACCCCCGAGGCCCGAGCCCTGTTCGGTGGCGTCGCTGCGCACGCGTTCTGGCCGTTCCGGTCGGTGCTGTCGTCGGCCATCGGCACGGCATTGGGCACGGCTGCGCACACCTACGGGTGGCCGGTCGCGGTCGGGGGGTCCGCGTCGATCACGACCGCGATGGCCGATGCCCTCACCGCCCACGGCGGCACGATCGAGACCAACCACCGAGTGGTGTCCGTGCGTGATCTCGGATCACCCGACATCGTCATGCTCGACGTCACGCCCGGCGCCGCGGTCGAGCTGCTCGGCGACGCGATGCCGGCACGTTTCCGTCGCTCCCTCGGTCGCTACCGGCATGGACCCGCCGCGTTCAAAGTCGACTACGCCGTCGAGGGCGGTGTCCCGTGGCGTCACGAACCGTCGCGTCGCGCCGGCACCGTGCACGTCAGCGGCGACTTCGACGAGACCGCCGCCGTCGAGGCGGCGGTGCATCACGGCCAGATGCCCGAGCGTCCGTTCGTGCTGGTGGGTCAGCAGTACCTCGCGGACCCCGGCCGGTCGAACGGCGACGTGCACCCGCTGTACGCCTACGCCCACGTGCCAGCCGGGTTCACCGGAGACGCAACCGATGCCATCGAGTGTCAGATCGAACGGTTCGCTCCGGGGTTCCGCGACCGGATCGTGGCCCGCCACGTCCAAACCACGTCCGACCTCTCGGCGCGCAACTCCAACATCGTCGCTGGCGACATCGTCACCGGGGCCAACTCACCGCGGCAGCTGGTGTTCCGACCCCGAATCGGGCTCGACCCATACTCGCTCGGCGTGCCCGGGCACTTCCTGTGCTCGGCCGCCACTCCTCCCGGCGCCGGCGCTCATGGCATGTGCGGCTACAACGCAGCCCAGTCAGCGCTCCGACGTCTGGGGCACCAACCGGCACCGACGCGACCCGGCGCAGATAGTGGGACGAGCACGTGACCTCCGCGTTGCGCAGACGGTCGGCGATGATCGAGAATCAAGGAACCACGAGGGGAAGGTCGGCATGAACGACGCATCAGAGCAGGCAGAGATGAACAGGGCGAAGGCCGACGGGCGAGCGGCCATGGGCATCCTCGTCCTCACCGCGGTCCTCATCGTGTTCGTGGTCACCCGGCTGGTGTGACCCGGTTGGCGACGCCGCCGCCGGACCCATCGCGAACCCGTCCGACACGAAACATCCGATGTTTGATCGGTACGGTCGGAGTGTTCCCCACCCGTCCACGTAGGAGTGACCGTGTCGAAGCTGCATGACGAGCCGTTGCTACCCCACCTGATCATCACGGCGCTCGACCGCTTCGAGCACGAGCCGTGCATCCACCTCGGCGAGCAGGTGCTCTCGTACGCCGACGTACGCCGGCAAACCAGCCAGCTGATCCGGGCGTTGCAGAGTCGTGGCGTCGTGCGCGGCACGCGCCTCGCCGTGCTCTCGAAGAACCGACCCGAGGTGCTCACGAACCTGACAGCGGCGATGGTCAACGGCTCGGTGATCACGCCGCTGCACCCCATGGGGTCGTTCGAGGATCACGCATACGTCATCGGGGCGGCATCGATCGAGTGCCTCGTCGTCGACGTCGACCACTTCGCAGACCGAACCGCGCAGCTCCGAGAGCGCTTCCCTCACCTCGTCGTGCTCGGCTTCGGGCCGAGCGCAGTTGCCGACGACTATCTCGAGCTGGCCGCGACCTTTGAGCCACAGCCCTTGGTCGCGCCCGACGTCGCGCCCGACGATCTCTGCACGATCGCCTACACGGGCGGAACGACCGGACTACCCAAAGGGGTCCTGCTCCCGCAGCGGGTGTGGTCGAACCTCACGTTCATCCAGATGGCGGAGTGGGAGTTCCCACGCGAGGTCCGGATGCTGGTGGCGACACCGCTGTCACACGCCGCGATGACCCTGCTGGGCCCCGTACTGCTCCACGGTGGTGCGTTCCACGTCATGGAGGCGTTCAGTCCCGACGGGTTCTTCGACGTCGTCGAGCAGGACCGAATCACGACCACGATGATCGTGCCCGTGATGCTGTACGCGCTACAGGGCCACGAGCGGTACCGCACGGCCGACATGTCGAGCATGGAGACGATCTTCTACGGCGCCTCGCCGATGAGCCCACCGAAGCTGGCCGACGCGATCGAACTGTGGGGACCGATGTTCTTCCAGTTCTACGGGCAGTCGGAGGCACCGATGGTCATCGCCCACATGAAGAAGGACGAGCACGACCTGTCGAAACCCGAGCGGCTCGCCTCATGCGGACGGCCGGCGCCGTGGGTGCATGTGGCACTCCTCGGCCCAGACGACGAGCCGACACCACCCGGTGAGTCCGGCGAGATCTGCGCCCGCGGGCCGCTCGTGATGGACGGCTACCACGACATGGAGGAGCAGACGGCCGAAACCCTTTCGGGCGGCTGGCTGCACACCGGCGACGTCGGACGCTTCGACGACGACGGATTCCTCTACATCGTCGACCGCACGAAGGACATGGTGATCACCGGCGGATTCAACGTGTTTCCGCGGGAGGTTGAGGACGTGATCAGCACCCACGACGCCGTCAACACGGTGATCGTGGTGGGCGTGCCCGACGACAAGTGGGGAGAGGCGGTGAAAGCGGTGGTCGTGCTCGCACCCGGGTTCGCACCCAGCGACGAACTGACCGCCGAGATCCAGGCACTGGTCAAGGAGGCCAAGGGGTCGCAACAGTCACCGAAGACCATCGACTACGTCGACGAGATCCCCGTGACCCCGGTCGGCAAACCAGACAAGAAGGCCGTCCGGGCCCGCTACTGGTCGGGCGCCGGCCGCTCGGTCGGATAGGAGCGGGTTCCGACCCGACATCTCCGCGCCATCCGGGTCGCATCGCACACCTCGGAACCTGCCGCCACGACCGGTCAGTCGGCGGCGAGTTGGCGTTCGAGTCGGTCGAGCACCTCGTAGCAGGGCAGCACCTGGCTGACGCTGCTGTTGGGTTCGCGTCCCTCGCGAATCGCGGCGAAGAACTCGCGGTCCTGCAGCTCGATCCCGTTCGTCGACACGTCGACATCGGACACGTCGATCGGTTCCTCACGACCGTCGACGAGAACGTCGTACCGGGCGATGTAGGTCCCAGTGTCGCCGATGTAGCGGAAGAACGTGCCGAACGGTCCGTCGTTGTTGAACGACAGCGACAACGTGCAGATCGCACCCGACTCGGCGCGGAGCTGGATCGACATGTCCATCGCGATCCCGAGCTCGGCATGGATCGGCCCCTGCATCGCGTGGGCGTCGACGATCGGGCTGCCGCACTGGTATGCGAACAAGTCGACGGTGTGGGCGGCGTGGTGCCAGAGCAGGTGGTCGGTCCAACTGCGTGGCTGGCCCAGAGCGTTGGTGCTGGTGCGCCGGAAGAAGTACGTCTGCACGTCCATCTGCTGGATCGAGAAGTCACCTGACTGCACGCGCCGGTTGACCCACTGATGACTCGGGTTGAACCGGCGTGTGTGGCCACACATCGCGACGAGACCCGTGCGCTGCTGTGTCTCGACGACCCGCCGACCGTCCGCGAGGTTGTCGCACAGCGGGATCTCGACCTCCACGTGTTTGCCTGCCTCGAGACACGCGATCGACTGCTCGGCGTGCATCTGCGTCGGTGTGGCGAGCACGACCGCGTCGACCTCGTCGAGCGCCAGGGTCTCGCCCAGGTCGGTGGTGACGTGGTCGATGCCGTATGTGTCGGCGACGTCCTGCGTCGGACCGAGCTCGCGGCCCACCACCGACACCACCCGGAGGTCGTCGATCTGCGCCATCGCGTCGAGGTGCTTGATGCCGAACGCTCCGGCGCCGGCCAGGGCGACGTTGATGGTCATGATGTCTCCGAGTCGTCGAGGATCAGGTGGCCGACGGCCGTGTTGCTCGCCGGCACGTGGTAGAAGCGATGGCGCACGGTCGGGGGTGGACCACCCGCAAGGTCACCCATGGCGCCTCGTGCGACGAGCCACATCACGAGCTCGACCCCTTCGGAGCCGGCCTCGCGGAGATAGTCGACGTGCGGCTTGCGGGCGAGTTCGGTCGGGTCGTCGATGAGTTGGTCGAGGAACGCGGCGTCGAACTGGGCGTTGATCAAACCGGCGCGCGGCCCCTGCAACTGGTGGCTCATGCCACCGGTCCCCCAGATCTGCACGTTCAGCGGTTCGTCGTACGACTCGACCGCGCGCCGGATCGCACGACCCAGGTTCAGGCAGCGCTGGCCCGACGGCGGTGGGAACTGCACGACGTTGACCGCGAACGGGATCACCGGGCACGGCCACGCATCGGGCTGCCCGAACATCAGCGACAGTGGGACCGTGAGGCCGTGGTCGACATCCATCTTGTTGACGATCGTGAGATCGAAGTCCTGCTGGATCACCGAGTGCGCGATGTGAGCGGCGAGGTCGGGGTGGCCGATCACGGGCGGGACCGGCCGTGGCCCCCACCCCTCATCGGCGACCTCGTACGACGCGCCGGTGCCGATCGCGAACGTCGGGATGAAGTCGAGGCTGAACGACGTCGCGTGGTCGTTGAACACGAGCACGATCACGTCGGGCGGGTGCTCGGCGATCCACGATTTCGACGGCTCGTAGCCGGCGAACAGCGGCTGCCAGTAGGGCTGATCGGTGATGCCGGTGTCGATCGCGACCCCGATCGCCGGCACGTGCGACGTGTACACCGACGACGTGACGCGGGCCATCAGTGCTCCTCCTGCTCGACGACGTAGCGGTTGCCCTCGATCGAACGACCGCCCGCCAGCATCATCGCCCGATACTCCTCCTCGCTCATGCCGGTCATCGACCCCGCCATCTGCTGGAAACTCTTGCCGTCGGTCGCGCCGATCTTGGCCAGGAAGTAGATGTTGCCGCCGAGCGCGATCATGCGGTTCATGTCACGGTCGAGCACGGCCTGCTTCTGCTCGTCGGTCATGTCCCACTCGTCGAGATACGCCCGCTCGTCGGCGAGGAACCGCTCGCGGTGTTCAGCGCGCATCAGCGACATGCAGAACTGGTTGAGCCAATAGCCCTTGCGCGCCTGACCGGCGTCGAACACGGTCGTGCCCGGGATGTCGAGGTACGGCTTGTCCAGTCCCATCTACGCCTCCGGGCGGTCGGTCGATCGGGGGTTCCTCGTCATCTTCTCAGTCGACGTACTCGACGCCCAGGTCGAGCAGTCGCTGACGCAGACCGTAGACGTCGACGCCGAGTTCGCCGGCTTCGAGTCGCGACCGCATCGCGCCCTCCTTCGCGAGCCGGGCGTCCGACTGTTCGAGCGCCCACTCGGCCTGCTCGCGCGCGACCACGACGACGCCGTCGTCGTCGGCACACACCACGTCGCCCGGCTGCACGGTGATGCCACCCAGCACCACCGGCACGTTCACGGACCCCGGCGTGTTCTTCACGGTGCCCTGGCACGAGACGTGCTGCGACCACACCGGGAAGCCCATCGCGCGGAGGTCGGCGGTGTCGCGGACGCCGGCGTCGATCACGAGGCCGCGCACGCCACGCGCCATCAGCGACGTCGCGAGCAGGTCGCCGAACATGCCGTGGGTCGACGGTGCCGTGTTGGTGACGACGAGGATGTCGCCCGGCCCGCACATCTCGATTGCGGCGTGGATCATCATGTTGTCGCCCGGGTGGCTGAGCACGGTGACCGCCGACCCGGCGATCTTGATGTCCTGCTGGATCGGGCGCAGGTGCGCGCCGACGAATCCGACGCGGCCGATCGCTTCGTGCACCGTCGCCGTGCCTGCACTACCGAGCCGGTCGATCACGCCGGGGTCGGCGCGCTGGATGTTGCGGACGATCACGTGCTGGTTCATACGGCTGCCTCCGGCAGGGCGAGGCGGGGGTACACGCGCTGCACGTTCCCGCGGAAGATCTGTGTGCGCTGCTCGGGCGTGAGGTCGGCCTGGTCGATGTAGCGCTTCGTGTCGTCGTAGCCGTGGCCGGTGTCGGGGTCGAGGCCCTTCACGGCACCGAGCATCTCCGAGCCGAACAGGATGTTGTCGGTCGGCACGACGTCGACGAGCAGGTCGATGCCCGGCTGGTGGTAGACGCACGTGTCGAAGAAGACGTTGTCCATCAGTTCGTCGAGCAGCGACCACGCGGCACCGTCGCCGCCACCCTCGCGTGCGCCTTCGGCCATGCCCTTGAAGCGGCCCCAGTGGTACGGCACCGCGCCGCCGCCGTGGGGGATCACCCAGCGCATCTCGGGGAAGTCCCG
>RCMY010001458.1_pt1 | contig 22533 bp, 15 predicted proteins | sample 2041341 | NCBI WGS metagenome assembly RCMY01 (sample SAMN09708234, study PRJNA481090) | Marine sediment metagenome, whole genome shotgun sequencing project.
AAAAAGAACGACCAATCCGTTATAAAAGCCTTGGCAGGAATGGCCATAAAGGTAATCGCGCTCAATAGAGTACCGAACACACTAAGCCCAGATGCCCACCACGGAATACGCCCGCCGCCCACAAAATAATCTTCGGTGGACTTCTGTTTGCGCGCAAAATAGACCCCGATCAGTAGCGAGATCATCAGATAGAGAGCCAAGACCGTATAATTGACGACGCCAAAAGGCTTGGTGGCATCGGCGATGGCGTATTCGCGTACTTCAGCTGTTCGGATGCCGGGGGAAACCTCACCAGATACGATAAAAAAATCGTCATTCATCTTAAAGTATAATGCGGTAACGGGAATGTTGTCCGCTAACGTATCGTACACATACCATGTTTTGGTAATCGTATTGTAGCCTAATATTTCTTTTGAGAAACCGGGATGGGTATTTAAAAGGGCATCCCGTTTTTCGGTAAGTTTGGCGATTGTAGAATCATTTTTCTCCCAACTCAGTTGTATGGCAAAATCTTCTAGTTGGTCAAAAAGTATCTCGTCGGAACCGCCATAGACCATGATGCCCATCGAGCCGATGCTTTCCGTTGAGGCTCCCATCAAAACCCTAGGCTTTCCATCGATTAAAATCTCCCCTTCATCCTTCCAAAGGCCAGCCTTCAGGTCATAGGATAGATAGTTGGTCAAGGTTTCCGATTTCTTGCCCGCCGTTTGGTTGCGTCCACCAATGACGAACAGGTTTCTGGAATCTTTGGTTTCCTGGATGGCAATCGTATGTAAAGCTCGTGGAGGCCAGGGCAAATCGGCCAGTTTCTCCCATTTCTTGGCCCCTTTCAGCGGCATTCGGTAAAAGGAATTGACACTTTTTTCGGAATTTTTGCCGCCAGCGACATACACATGGCCTTCTTCGACTACGGCCGCCGTATAGGCCAAAGGTTCAGGTAGTGGAGGGTATTCGGTAATCTCGACATCCTTGGAAGCAGCATTATACTTTACTACTAAAACTTGATTGCTAGTTGTAGTTCCATCTTCCCCACCGATAATCAAAATCCCTTCGGAAGTGGATACTGAAGCGCCGTAGGCGAGGGGAGAAGATAGGGTCTGACTTGACAATTGCCATTCACCATCAACAAGCACATAAATGTTATCGCTGTAGACTTTTTTCCCGCCCTTCCAAGGCAGGCCGTTGGGAAAATTTGCTCCACCAACAGCCAGAATTGCCCCGTTGTGTGCGCCGCCCATCATGCCGGCGAAGCCCAAAGCGGGCTGACCTTCTTGCTCTGCGGGTAGACTGGGCAATTTACCTATCCTTAATTTAGGGACTTCCTGCCCGAAGGCAAAATTTGCCCAGACGAGAATACAAACGAGGATTATGGATTTGGCGCTGCTCATTCTCCGATCAAATCATCCAATGCTATTTTCTCAAAAAATAAATCCCTCTTGCCTTCGTAAAGAATGCCGATATGCTCGTCGTCTACCATGGTCAAACAAGAATAGCCATAGGTGTCTTCTTCGTATAGTTCCAATTGATTTTCTATCGGCCACGTCATGCCCTCGTCAAAACTGGTTTTTATCGTGATATGATCTCGGTTTACCTTGGTATCGGGATTGGAGAAGAAAAGTACCTTCCCTTTCTCAGGATGTTCAAAAGAAATGATACTCGCCATGCAATTGGAAGCTTGCAGTGCTTTTCTAGAGGAGGGATGTTCAGTCCATGTTTTGCCTAAATCTTTGGTAATGGCAACGGAGCGTCCGTTTAGGGAATCGTTGCGATCGGCGCGGTTTCTGTCATCGCGCATGTTCAACATCAGGCTGCCATCGGAAAGTTCGACCACCTGGGCCTCGGTAGTTTCTGATTTCGCCCCGGTTCCTACTTGCCAATTCTTGCCGCTGTCTTTACTGTAGATGATAGTGGAGTGGGGGATGCGATCTTTATCCTTGAACTGGGCGGGAAAGACCAAGGTGCCATCTTTTAGGGAAATTCCCATGCCTGGTCCATTGAAAAACAGTTGCCATTCCGGTTTTTTGATCTGTTCGGTTATGTTAATAGGTTCGGACCAGGTAACCCCATCATCCTCACTTTTAACGAGCATAAACTGTCCGGTTTCCTTGGGTGACATTCCCGGTTCAGAGGCGTTCCACGCTCTTTCTCCCGGAAAACCGTGCAGCCATAGGGCGGCCACCCATATCGTGTTCGTATTTCGGTCGATAAGAACCGTCGGGTCTCCTATACCATTTTCATCCTCCGACAGTCCGCCGTACTCGCCCATGTCCATTATAATTTTCATAGGTTCCCAAGTTTGCCCCCCGTCGGTACTACGGTTCAGTCCTACGTCAATATCTTCCTGAAGGTCGACGGGGTCGTTGTACCGCACATCGTAGAGAGCGAGTAAAGTGCCCTCGTTCGTCGTAGCCAGTCCGGGTATGCGATAGGTGTTTACATTGTCGTCATCTTTTTGTCTTAGCGCTATGCCTACCCGCTGAGGTTCGTCGGAAGCCTGTGCGAGAGATTCGACGCTGCTGCCATCATCCATTTCAACCGATACGAGTTGTGCCCCGATTTTATGTGATAGATCAGGTGTGCCGTTCAGGGTGGTCGAAAGCCAATAATAGTTTTCTCCGGAAGATAGTTCTTGGTCGGCCGTAATACTGAAGTTCGAAACAATATCGGAGGTTGTTCCAGCGATACTAGCATTCTCAAAATCATCCGTTTTTGAATGGAAAAGGCTAGCGCTTTGAATATCCGCGATATCGCTGGTGCCCTCCAAAGAAAAATTAAAAGAAACCGTTTTATGAACAACAGAACTATCCTCGACCTCAAGTTTGATTTCCAGAACTTTGTTCAGTTCTCTTTTGGCCAGAACGGGCAAAATGGGCTGATGGGCGGTTATCTTAATTTGGTCGGACTTTCCTGTAGTACCACAGGAAGCCACTAGGATAGAACTGATTACGATGAAGAATAAGCTTTTCTGTATGCTCATGGTCGAAATTGATTTTTATAAAAGTTCATATTTTTCATTATTACTATTACTACCACCACTTCTACTGTTTTCGCGACTACCATCAATTCGCTCAAAGGTCTTCCAGCACTGGAACAACGCCCGGGGCACATGAAAACAACCCTTCCATTTACCGCCTTTCAAGGTCAATGAAGGTTGCCCCTGACGGTTTAGGTAGCCGAACCATTCGCCGTTTTCGGAATCAGGAAAATGGGACCATGAGTACTCATGTACTTTCTGGTGCCAGTCCTTTATTTTTTTAGTTGGATGATGTTCGTAGGCTTTTGACAAGGCGACCAAGGCTTCCAAGTGCACCCACCAAAGTTTTTGGTCGTGTTCCAGTTGCTGGGGAGGATGACCTTTGGAATCCATAAAATAAAAGATGCCACCGAATTCATTGTCCCATCCATATTCTAAAATTCGTATGATGGTATCCGTTGCCTTTTGGATGAGGTCCGGATTGTTTTGCCGTACCCCGATATCGATCATAAACCACATGGCCTCCAAACCGTGACCGGGATTGATAAGTCGGCCGTCAAAACTGTCGTGCAGCGAACCATCGGGAAGTACATTCTCATAAATCAATCCAGAATCTTTTTGAAGGAAAACCTCCATGACCTCGTTGACACTGAAATCAATGGTCTGTTGTACTTCTTCCGGTTCAAGGATGTCTTCCAGTTCCAATACCAGGTTAGATAAGATCATTGGCAAGGCGAAGTTCTTCAATTGTCGTTCGCCAGTGCTCTTTTCATAAATTCCTTTCGGATTATCCTTTCGTTCTAGAATATTGAGATACGTACGTTTGGCTAAGGTCTTGAACTCTTCATTACCGGAGGCTTTTGCATACTGCGCGAAGGCCATGGCCGCAAAGCAATCGGAGAAGATGTTGTAGGGCTGTACCAAGGGCTTTCCTTCTTGGGTCAGGGAAAAATAGAAGTTGCCATCGGCATCCATTCCGTGGGTTTTCAGGAACTCTGCACCCGATTTAGCTATTTGCAACCAAGAGTCGCGTTGCTCCACTTGATTGTAGAGCATCGAAAAAAGCCATACCTGTCGGCCTTGTAGCCAGACAAATTTATCAGTGTCGTACACTTTTCCGGTTCGGTCAAGGCATGTGAAATATCCACCGTTTTGGGTGTCTAGCGAGTGTTGTTCCCAAAAAGGAAGTACAGCGTTAAATAGTGCGTTTTTGTATTGCTCTGTGTAATTCATCGTATATGTATGACATAATACAAACTTAAACAAAATTTGTTTAACTTCGTAGGTCCTAAGATAATTAATGTTGGCCATTCAATTTGATGGGCAAGAGAAAATAACTATCCTTATTTTTGCCCGAATATCTTTTTTTGGAATTTCAGATGATGGTATTTGGAAGTCCGTATTCACATCCAATCAAAACCACGATGAAGCAGTTAAAAAATCTAAAACCGGTAGACACCGGATCTCTTGTTGATAAGGTAGAAGTCCGTCTGCTGTCCTTTTTTAAGGATAATGACCTGAAACCCGGTGATTCCATCCCCAAGGAACTGGAGTTCGCCGAATCGCTTGGTGTGAGTAGGACCGTAGTGCGCGAAGCCTTGCTCCGTTTACGGACCTTGGGCCTTATAGATTCCAAAAAGCACAAGGGCATGACTTTGAAACGGCCCGACATCATCAATAACTTTGCGCGGATGATGGATCCGACCCTTCTGGGCGAGGATACTTTAAAACAGCTGTTCGAATTCCGGTTGATCTTGGAGATGGGCATGGCCGATTTTCTTTTTGAGCACAAGACCCAAAAGGACATGGACGAACTCGAAGAAATCGTCGCGGCCGAGGAGGCCACCGATAGCGGAAAGATTAGGTTTACCCTGGATAAAGAGGTCGCCTTTCACGGAAAACTGTACCAAATGTCCAACAACGTCACTTTGCAAAAATTCCAGGATCTTTTGCTTCCTGTTTTTAACTACGTATATCAAGAGGATACAAAGAGCGCCGATCTTGACGATTATCATTTTTCGGGCGGTCAATTCGTTAGCCATCGTATGTTACTGGAAAATTTAAAAGTAGGTACACCCGAAACTTTCCGAAATGCCATGCGTCGGCATTTGGAACCACATTTTGATCATACCTTCAAAAAGGATAACGGCAAATAAAAAGGCCTCGGCTAACTCATCCAAGACCTTTTTCAAACTAACTAACAAATTTTATTACTTATAGAAAGGGTTTTGATTCAAGGCAGGGTTTAAGCTCAAGGTTGTAGTAGACAAGGGCCACAGCAAAATACCTTCGTCCGTTTGGCCCTGAAGGGTCGGTACGAGCTCAAAGGCCTTGCCAAATCGAATCAGGTCGAACCAGCGTTTGCCCTCAAAACCGAGTTCCACGCCTCGTTCGGCAAGAATGGCATCATTGATATCCGCTTGGTTGATGGGGCCGACGTAGTCGCCGATTCCCGCCCTGTTTCTTGTCTTGTTCAGTTCAATCACAGCTTCTGCGGTTTGACCCAGACCATTCAAGATTTCGGCTTTCATCAAGATAAGGCCGCCTAGCCGATAAATCTTATAATCATCGGTAAACTGACGAACGCCCGGGGAAGTTTCCATACCTTGATATTTGTTCAGAATCGATAGCTCCGCACCCACGGCATCCGTAAAATCTAAGAAATAAAGGATTTGTCTATTGTCGGTAGCTCCACCGGCATTGGCCGTTATTTGATTGCGGAAGGTTTCCGAAGGCGAATAAAAGCGGACACTGTTTTGAATAAAAGGCACTACTTCCCGGGTTTCGGGGGGGAGTTGGTTGTAGAAACTGTCGCTTAAATTATACCGTCCGGCAAAGAATCCACCGTCTGCTTGTTCGATGACATCAAAGTAAATGGAAAAAACATCTTCCTGTGTCGCTTCGGTTGTCCGAAATACGTTGGCATAATTGTCAAGTAAGGTGGTTCCGCTGTTGGCAATGGCATTATTAATGGCCTCCAAGGCTATATTCAAATCGGCCGTACTTCCGCCCATCCGCTTGGCCGTCCAAAGATATACATCTGCTTTCAGTGCATAGGCCGCCGGTTGCGATGCCCTGTAAGCACTGGAAATACCGGAATCGGGAAATTCAGCTATGGCTTTATCCAAATCAGATTTAATCTGGTCGAATAGGGCATCTACGGAACTGCGGGTCTCGGGAAAAATACCCTCCTGTTCGGAAGAGGTAAAACCTTCGGTAAGCATTGGCGCATCGCCCCAAGAACGGGCAATCATAAAATAGCCCCACGCTCTTGCGAAAGCTGCCTCCGCCAAGATCTGATTCTTATCGCTTTCATTGACAAATTCAATGTCCGGCACGAACCTCAATATCAGGTTAGCATCATTAATCAAGCGGTAAAAGCCGCCCCAGTCCGCTCCGTCGGTGGTTGGTTTCAGGGTGTTTCGATTGGCGTCGTTACCGGTGCCCAAATCGGTCTGTACGGTATTGTCTGCCCTTTCATCCCCATATAGATAGAAGGAATTGGCAACATTTCGGAACTGTGCGTACATACCGTTAATCGCTAGCTGCGCATCATCTTCGGTCTTATAGAACGAATTGAACGAGATAGTGCTTATCGGATCGATTTCCAAATCTTTGTCGCAGCCACCGAATAGAATCGCTCCCAAAAATAGAATCGTTATTTTATTTAGAATTTTCATGATTTCCTTTCTTTAGATTGGATTAAAAACTGACGTTGGCGCCTAAGGTGAATGTAGAAAAAAGTGGGTATCTTCCCCCATCTACACCATTCGAAGTTAAGGCCGCTTCGGGATGAGACCCTTTGTATTTCGTAAAATAGTGGAGGTTTTGCCCCGTCAGGTATAATTTGGCCCTGCTGAACCCGATTTTCTCCAAAAGGCTTTGCGGAAAATTATAGGAAAGACGCACCGTTCTCAGACTTACGTAATCCGCATCTTCCACAGATTGGCTTGAAGGTCCTATAAATCCGCCACCGGTGGTATTCCGGTCAGGCCGGTGAAAGTTGCTGGCATTGCCAAAATCGAAAAATACGAATCGCGGTATATCGGTGACATCGCCTTCTTGGCTCCAAGCATTTAACAGATCCGAAGTACCGTTGATATTGCCCTGCGAATTACTGTTCATGCGATACCGGTTTTGGTTTACTATGGAATGGCCTAAAGCAAAATCGGCGAACACATACAATTCAAAGCCTTTGTAGTTCAAAGTGTTTCCGAACCCGCCGATGATGTCGGGATTTGTGTTGCCCAATACGACTTGATCTTCTTCATTGATGAGGTTATCCCCATTGACATCTCTCCATTTCACATCACCGCCGACACGGTTTCTGTAATCGATGCCATTGGCATCGGTACGGTCGTTGGCAATCATATCGGTCAGACCGTCGGCCTGGGCTTCGGCAGTGGTCGCATATACCTTCTCGAATTGGTAGCCGACAATCTGGCCCAGCTTTTCGCCTTCTGCAATGCCTCCGATACCGATAAAGCCATCGCTAAAGACATCGCCGTCAATCCGGTTTCTGTCTAAATCGTTTTCTGGCAAGGAGATAATTTCATTATCGGTAAATGCCATATTAAAGTTGGTTGTCCAATTAAAATCATCGGTACTAATATTGGTAGACGAAATTTCGAACTCAAAACCACTGAAACGAACGCTTCCGATGTTGGATTCGACACTGGCGAAACCAGAGGTATTTGGTAATGGGCGAGTAAACAACAAATCTTCGGTAAGTTTTCGGTAGTAGTCGGCAGAGAGGCGAATTCTATTATCGACCAATGCGAGGTCTGCACCTACGTTGGTCTGTGTGGTGGTTTCCCAACCTAATTGATCATTGGGCAATTGGGTGGGTCTTGCCGCTGCACCCCCGTTGTATTGAAGCGAAGGGTCGATTATGCCCTGGGCAATAAAAAATCGGTTAAGATTGTTGATATCCCCCACCTCATTGTTGGCCGTTTCACCCCAACTACCGCGTAGTTTAAAATCTGAAACGAATGCATCTTCAGGGTAAAACTCTTCATCGGATATTCGCCAACCTAGCGAAACCCCAGGGAAATATCCGATTTTATTGTTAGCGCCGAACCTTGAGGATCCATCCCTTCTAATCGTACCGCTAAAAAGGTATTTTCCTTTGTAATCATAAGAGAGTCTACTAAAATAGCCAATCAAAAGATCCTTGCTTATAAGGGTGGAAGCATCTAAAATCGTTGAAGAAGCGTTTAAAGTTTGTATGTTATCCGTTCCCGCACCGCTACCTTGTATGTCACTAGAGAAAAAATCGCTTTTTAGCCTAGAAGCTCCTACTAAAATCGAAAAATTATGGTCTTCACCGAAGGTTTTGGAATAATCTAAAGTAGCATCCATCTGCGTCTGTTCCTGCTCAAGGTTTCTTGCCCTTGCGTTGCGAGCCCTTGAAAAGAAATTGGCCTTGGTAAAGTTATCTGTCATGGTCTGATCTTTCAGATAGTTTACCCTGCCCGTGAAAACGAGATTATCAAGTATATTATAGGCGAGCGAGGTGCCCAAATTGAATTTAAATCGATCTTCATTTTGTAGATAATTTTCGATTAAATGTTTTGGGTTCTGGAGATTCTCGCGGATACCAGGTCCGGTAGTGCCATCGGCGAGGGTCAGCCTTGTCGTAGGGGCAAGTCTTAGAGACCTGCCGAACAATTCGCCTGCATTTTGTGGCTCATCTGTCTGGCTTTTGGTGAAATTCATGGTAACGTCCATTTTTAACTTATCGGTAAGTTGAAAATCAAGATTTGATTGAACACTGTACCGTTGATACCCTGTGCCTTTCGCTACGCCCCCTTGATCGGTATAAGCAAAACCAGTATAGTATCTGATTTTTTCGGAGCCCCCATCTACGGAAACATTGGTATCGAAGGTAACCGCTGTATTAAAGATGACATCCTGCCAATCGGTATCGGTGTAAATTAGGGTTTGGCCCGTCACTGGATCTGGAAGGGATAAAAACCCAGCGGGAATATTTTCTCCAGCTCCCAAAAAGCGCGTAGATATGTTACTCGATGGCAAGTTGCCCGTACCCGTTGAGGTCTGTCCGGTGCCGAAAGCGGAATTTTCGTCCAAAAAGGATTTGGTCAAGCCGGCTCTTTCTATACGAAGATAATCGGTCGCATTAAGAAGGTCTAGTCGATTTGCAACTTGACTGAACGACGTTCTCTGGTGAAGGTTAATGTTGACTTTACCTACCTTACCTGATTTTGTCGTAACCAATACCACACCATTTGAGGCCCTTGAACCGTAAATGGCGGTCGCGGCGGCATCTTTTAATATTTCTACGGATTCTATATCATCTGGATTAAAATCTTCGGAGGACCGCTGAACACCGTCTATTATGAACAAAGGATCGTTGTCTTTGTTTATCGAGGAACCACCTCGTATTCTGATGGTGGCATTGGCCCCCGGTTGTCCCGTTTGGGATTGAATGGATACTCCGGATGCTTTTCCCTGAAGTACCGATTCGATGGTGTTATTGGGAGTCTCCGCCAACTCTTCCGCAGAAACGGAGGTAATGGCGCTGGTCAGAAGTCTCCTCGATTTAGTACCGTAGCCGATGACCACAACTTCATCCAATTTCGCCATATCTTCGGCTAAGGTCACATTAATGGTGGATTGGTTATCTATGGGAATTTCTTGTGATGCATATCCTATATAACTGAACATGAGGATATCGTCAACGTTTGCTTCTATAGTATAATTTCCATCAAAGTCTGTCTGGGCACCTCTCGTGGTTCCTTTGACAACGACACTTGCGCCAGGCAAGGGAATGCCGTCGGCATCAAGGACCGTACCCGTAACCGCTGTTTCTTGGGCATAAACACTTGTGCAAAAAAGTAATAAAAGGACAGCTAGAACGCCGAAGGATTTTGACCAAGAGAGATGAAGGGAGGGATTTTTAATCTCCATTTCTCCTTTATCAGTCTGTTTTTTAGTGTGTTTCATGCTACGGAAGTTGAGTTAACATTGGTTTAAGAGTACTGCAATATACCAAAATAATGTATTATGTTATACATAAGTAATAAAAAATAGTGACTTTTAACATTTAGGGCTTCCTGTTATGTAAAAAAATTCTTTCCAAATTAGCAATGGAACACATCACGGCCAGTGGTTAGCTAGAAAGAAATTTTTCGGAAAATGATGAGCTTAATAAGGGGAGTATCTGATGTTGATCTAATGCCTGTATGGCGGTAGTCAGTTGCGCATCTGTCATCGTGTTGTGCGGAAAGCGGCTCGGCCCCATATCCAATCCGAAGAGTCGCATAAAACTTTTTCCGGCACCGTTGAAGCCACTGATTTTGTCCAAGGTTTCTACGAAGAAGACCGCATTTTCCTGAAGCGTTTCGGCTTTTTGCGTATCACCTGCCTTAAAAGAGTTAATGATTTCATAGTAGAGAGGTGCCAAATGGTTATAGGTGCTGCCTACCCATCCGGTAGCACCGAGCGGCAGACTGGATACCAGTTTTTCATCGACGCCGAAAAGAATGTTCTTCGAACCTTGGTCGAAATGCAAGCACTGGGAAAAATCCTTGGGATTGTAGTGTGAATATTTGATGCCTGCAAAATTGGGAATCTGGTCAACGGCCATCTTTAATAAGTCGATCATCGGAAAGTCCGCTCCGGTCAATACGGGTATATGATAGTAATAAAAAGGTAGGCTAGGGGCGCTATTCGCAATCTCGGAACAGTAGTGTAAAAGGCTATCCAGTGTTTTTGGCTTGAAGTAAAACGGGGGAAGGGCGCAGATAGCATTCGCCAAGTTTTCGGAGTGTGCCGCCAGTTCTTTGGCTTCCTTTATATTAGTGTGTCCCACATGGTTTGTGACAAAGAAACCTTCCGGTTTGTCTTTGGCCCAAGCCTCGATCAATTGTTTGCGTTCAATCGTACTTAGCGATACGAAATCGCCGGTGGAGCCGTTCACAAATGCACCTTCCACTTTGTTGGACTGTAAAAACTGCCCATAAGGCTTGATGATTTCAAGGTTGAGGGAACCATCTTGATGCATCGGGGCGTAGGTGGCGGCTATAAGGTTTTTCATCTTTGTGTTATGTATGACATATCAAAGATATTGTTTTTATCTTATAGATGTACTTTCATAGCAGATTTTTTAAGACGCACAGCTCAATTATCTACTTTTGATGCCGAAGCAACATCCAAAAACAGTTTCGTCTCCTCATGTCGCCTTAAGATTGTGGCAGGACAATCCGTACTTATATCGTGGTATAACGTATTGAAAACGGCTTCCGCCTTTCGCTGGTCCGGTACCACGCAACTGATTGCCTTGCAGTTCAAGATGGCCGTAATGGTAAGGGTAAGCGCCTGTTTGGGCACATCATCAAAGGTGGGGAACCATCCTTCGCCCAGTTGTTGGTTTCTGCAAGCCTCGTCTAAAGTGACCAGTTTGACAAGTTTGGGGTCATTGAAATCTGCGACCGGTGGGTCGTTAAAGGCAATATGTCCGTTTTCGCCGATACCGATACAGGCGATGTCAATCGGATGGTTTTTCAGGGCCTCTGAATATTGGTTCATTTCGGCTTCAACATCCTCGGCATCCCCATTTAGGAAATGGATTTTTTTTGGCTTTACGGCATCGAGTATCCTATCCTTTAAATACTTCCGGAAACTGGCCGGATGCGAATCGGAAATATCCTTATACTCGTCCAAATGGAAAACCGTGATTTTTTGCCATTCGATATCCATTTCCTTTAGGGCCTCAAGGAATTTGAACTGCGAGGCGCCTGTGGCCAAGATTAAATTGGCACTTCCTTTTTCAGCGATGGCTTCGGATAACTTTTTTTGTACAAAATCGGCCGCTGCTTTGCCCATTTCGACGGTTGTTTCGTAAATGGCAATGTCTAGGTTGTCTACTTTTAGGGTTTTTATCATCTTTTCGGATTATAGTTACAGTGCTATTGAGTTTTTATACTATTGTTTCATTGACAAATGTTGATCAAACGTAGTCGTAATGGAGAATTCCTGAATTTTCCGACTACTGTCATCCTTTCAAAAGAAATCCGAAATGGCGAACCAAGTCGTAAGCAACGAAAACAGGATAACGGCTACAATACCGATATTCCATCTGGTTTCGGCCGTATATTTATGCATGAGCGATTTCTTATTGATGAGGATAAAGATCGGGATAGCTACCGCCGGCAGGATACAGGCCTGGAAAGCCTGAGAAAATACCATGAGGGCGGGTGGACGTTCCTCCAAAAAGACCGTCCCGAAAGTAAACAAAAGTGCTACGAAAATAAGAATCCGTGATGAGGTGGAATGGATGTTTCTCGGTGTGCCTCGATAATCGGCTATCAGCCAAGGGGCTATCAACACAATGGGAAATATCGTCGAAAGTCCCGCTCCGGCAATTCCAATAATCAAGATAAAGGCAGCGGCCTTTCCGCCGATAGGTTCGAAAAGTCCGATCATCTCGACGGTGTCTTCAAGGGTCTGCCCTGAGACATATAGCGTACCCGCGGCAACGGCCATAATGGCCCCACTTAATAACAACATCATGGATGCTGAAACGGCGGCATCCCTTTTCTCTTCCTTTAGGTTTTTTATGCCCCATCCTTTTTCGGCTACCACGGTACTTCGCATGATAAATACGGCGGCCGAGCATGTCGTACCTGTTATGGCGGCGATAAGACCGAGTGCACCGGGTGTATCAGGAATACTGGGCACCATACCTTCAACTATGGATGAAAAGCTGGGCTTTACCATAAAGAATACAACTAAAAATGAAAGTCCCATTAAGACCACCAAAACGGTCAGTATTTTTTCGAAAGTCTGATAGCGTCCGTACCAAAGCAAAAAGAAAAGAATAATAACAAAAAATAGGATGATCCAAAAGGTGCTAACGATTTCACCGTCAAATGCCAGCCGGATACCTTCCTGCACAAGATCTGCGACAATGCCCATCACGCCTATGAGGGCCAGCAGTTCACCGATGATAAGCGCAATGATGATATAGAGGGATAGCACCCAACCATATTTGAACTCCGATTTAAAATTGAACAAGGCGGTCCGGCCGGTTACGAGGGTTACCTTTCCATAGGCCACCATTAGAATATAGGTGAAAATACAGGAAAGTATAAGTGCCCAAAAGAGGCCCATACCATGTTCGGCCCCTGTTTTGGCCATGGTGGTGACACTTCCCGTACCGATATTGTAACCGATTAGGAAAAGTCCGGGGCCTACGGCGCTGAGGCCAAGAATTATCTTTTTACGAAGGGATATATTTTTCATAGTGCTACTGCCGGGTATAGACCAATTTACCGGAAACATAGGTCCTTTCAATGACCATTTCATTGTTTTCCATCGTAAACAGGATGAGGTCCGCACGTTTGTTTGGTTCTATCTTGCCCAGTTCATTTAAAGCAAAAAAATCAGCAGGGTTGGTACTGGCCATTTGAATAGCATCTTTTAACGAGCATTCGGTATATTCCATGACCTTGCCAACGCATTTGCTAATGGGGGAAGCGGCACCTGCCAGCACGTTTTCCTCAGGAAGTTTTACCACGTTCGGGGTCAATAATAGCGTTCGCTCTCCACGGGTGTATTCCCCAGGGGGAAGTCCTGCGAGGTCAAGGGCATCTGACACCAAGATGGTCTTGTCGACGCCTTTTGCCTTGTAAAACGTGCGCACTTCCTCACGGGTCAGATGGAAACCATCGGCGATGATACTAATGCTTAGCGCATCGTTCGACAACTGTGGCCAAAGAGGATTGTGGTGTCTGTTGATCTCGTTGGCGCAGCCGTTGCCCAAATGGGTAGACAATTTGGCGCCGGCCTCGACTGCAAGGGCTACTTCTTCGGCAGAACCGTTATGGTGGCCCAGGGATACGGTAACCCCGCTCTCGACACATTTACGGATAAACGGGATGGCACCTTCCAGTTCGGGGGCAAGGGTAATCAGTGCGATGCCGCCCTTGGCCGCTTTCTGTAGTTCCTGAAATTCGGCCCAATCGGGGGCCTTGATGTATTTTTCCAAATGGGCGCCACGGAAGCCTGCGATTGGGGAAATATAGGGGCCTTCTAAATGGAATCCTGGAATGGAGGGGCCGATTTCGGGATCTTCCTTAGCTTTCGCGAGAATGGCAAAGTTGGTCTTGATCCGCTCGATATCGCTGGTGATGACCGTGGGATAATAGGAAGTTACCCCGGCTTTCCACAAGGCTTTGGTCGCTTTTTTTACTCCCTCAACATTTAGATCGGGGCCTGAAAAATCCACACCGACATAGCCGTTGATCTGTATGTCGATCAATCCGGGAGCGATGTAGGCCTTGGGAATCTCGGCATCCTTTGTCAAGGGGGATACTTCCGTAATTTTTCCCTTATCCAAAGAAAGTGAAACCGGATTTCCATCGGAATACAGTAGGCCTTCTATCTTTTGTGCATTGGATATCATGGGGATGGTAAAAATAAGGACAAGAGCGATGTATATGCTATGTAATTTCATTATCATTTTTTAGATTTCGTCGAATTTAGCCACTTTTTCCCATTGTTCGCTGACTACGGATTTTTCAAGGGCTTCCAGCACGGCAACACCATGGATTATACTCTCGTTGCTTCTGGAGGTCTCTCCCGTTTTGAACATGTGTACCATATCGACATAATTTTTGTCGGGTGTCTTTTCTTCCAACCTCGATTTCAGTTGAACAACACCATCCTCCGTTTCGACAAAGGTCTGCCAGCCGTATTTTTTGGAGGTAAAGACCAAGCTTGCCATCATGCCATCTTCGAATACTAGGCTCGCGGTACTGTTTTTTCCGTTTTTTTGTACCCGCACCTTTTCAACGGTATCGCCAAAAAGGTATAGCAAGGGCTGTACGATGTGTACCCCGTAAAAGAAAATACCACCATATTCCGAATCGAGTTCCACAGGTCCGTATCGCACCACCTGATCGATAGTGCCCATAGCTTTTAGCTGTTCCTTAATATCAAAGGTGTCATAGCTATTGGCGATAGAACTGAACGAGGTCACTGGCGTACCGTGTTTTTTTGCGAGTTCCAAGAATGCCTTGCCCTCTTTTGCCCGGTAACAGAAAGGTTTGTCGATAAAGGTCGGCACCCCAGCCTCGATAAAAGGAATGGCCGGCTCTAAATGAAACTTGGCATGACGGTGGTCTACGATGAGTCCGTCGATTTTGCCGAGCATATCGTTCGGGTTATCGACCCGGTTTGGAATATGGCCATCCTGCATCGCCTTTTCAGCAAAGGCTTGGGTCTCTCCCCAGACGTATTTCACTTCCATTCCCGGAAATGCCTTTTCCACATTAAAAAGTTTGCCGAAACCAGCGGTATGCGAGTTTTCGGCACCGATAATGCCGATTTTAAAGGTCTTCATTTCCTTATTATTTTTGGCAATCCATTGCGATGTGGCATCGAAAGGCGTTGCCAATGCCAAAGTCGAGAACGCTGCGCCCTTGCCTAGTTTTTCAATAAATGTTCTTCTGGAATTCATGGGTTGTTTTGGTTTTTTAATAGAGTGTGCTTTGATCAGTGGAAATCCCTAGCGTAGAATTTTCAGATTAATAAAAAGGATTACTTCAATGGGTAATTAAGAAATAGTTGCTTTGCGACTAAATTACCTAATAACCCAGTATCTGAATAACCACTTACAATAACCACTTACAGCTTCATCTCCCACCCCTTCTCATAATCTCGGCTCCATAATTTCTGCGCGTCCTTGTCCTTAATAATATGTCCGTTTTTCTCGTCGATTTCCAAAGACCGGCCTACCCTTTGTGAGATATTGCCCAGCTGCACCAACAGGGTGCTTTTATGTCCGGAATCTACGTCGGAATGTAAACTTCCTCCATTTTTTATAGCATTGAACATATTTTGGATATGTAGGGCGTCTAGTTTTTCAGCGGGATTGCTCTTGTTACGGGCATCGATAACTTCTGTGTTCTCTACCTCTTTTACGACCTTGCCTTCGAGGTCGAACTGGGTGTAACTATTTCCGGAGGGAATGAGTAGACTTCCATTTTCCCCATAAAAAACCACGCCTACGGAGCTTCCCTCGATCGGTTTGCCATTACAGCTTCTCCCTTCCCAGGACATGGTTTTGGAGTCATCGAAATCGAGGTTGATGATTTGGGTGTCGGGCGTTTCCCAATCATCTTTATAGCGATACCTGCCTCCGTTCGAGCTTACTTGGGTCGGATAGTCGACTTCCATGCCCCAGCGTAAGAGGTCTACCATGTGGGTGCCGTTGTTCAGGGCTTCCCCGGTGCCCCAATGCCAAAGCCAGTGCCAGTTGTAGTGTACAATATTGTCTTTGAAATTTTTTCTAGGAGCGGGACCTTGCCATAGTTCCCAGTCCAGCCATTCGGGTATCGAAGTTTCCTTGCCGACACCTATCGAGGAGCGGTTGTTGGTGTACCATCCCTTGCCAAAATAAACACGGCCAATAGCGCCATCCTTTACCGCTTGGATGCCCGCCATAACGTTCGGCCATGAACGACGCTGATTTCCCATTTGCACCACTTTACCATATTTTTTGGCCGCCTCCACCAAAATTTCGCCCTCGTTCGGGTTATGGCTGCAGGGTTTTTCGACATACACATGTTTGCCGGCTTCCAAGGCGATAAGCGATGCGGGAGCGTGCCAATGATCGGGTGCGGCAATGACTAGAAGATCTACATCTTTGCTTTCCAAAGATTTCCGGAAATCGGTATAGGCTTTGGCTTCCACTGTCTGCCGTTCCTTTAGCGCGGTAAGGCAGGTGGTAATCGCCCTGCTATCTACATCGCATACGTGAATGACATTGGAGTTGTTCTGGGCCGCAAAATTTTGGGCCAGGGCATTGCCACGGCTATTGACACCCATTACGGAAACGTTTATCGTTTCGTTCGCCCCTAAAATATTGGCGTAGCTCTTTGCGCTGAACTGTGGTAGGATACTGCCTGCCACGAAAGCTAAGGCACTTTTTTTCACAAAATTTCTTCTGGAACTTTCCTCCTTGGCCGGCTGGTCTTTCTGATTGGTAGTCGGATTTGATATTTGGCTCATACTGTTTGATTTTTTTGCGATCACAAGATATGGATTTACGAGGTAAACGGTTGATATGAATATTCTTTTCTATGTTAGAATACGTCCAAATGATTCTACATGATACTGGCTTTTTGTCGAGTTGCCGTTTTTATCCTATTGAGAATATCATCTCTATTTTTTTGTATCTTCCCGTTTCCGAAGGTATAGGTATACTGACGGGGCATAACGACCAAGGCGGTACAAACCAATGATAAATCGATTCAGGCTATATATTTTTTGCGGGCTTTGTTCTGCCCTAATGATTCGGTGCGATCGGTCTGTTGCCGATGGCGGACTCTTTCTGCCCGAGGGTTTCGAATCTTCAGTGGTTGTCGACAGCATCGCCGAAACGGCAAGACATTTGGCGGTAAATACTAACGGTGATATCTACGTGAATTTCAAGACTGCTGGTCCCGACGGTTCTTTGGCCGCCCTTCGCGATAATGACAACGATGGTAGGGCCGATAGAGTCGAAAAGTTCGGAATTTCGTCGGAAGACCAGAAAAAATGGGGCTATTCCACAGGAGCCAGAATCTATAACGGGTACCTTTATTTCAGTACCGAACTAGTGGTGTACCGCTATAAATTAAACCCTGAAACCTTGGTGCCCGAAGGCGAAATGGAAACGGTTATGACCGACGACCACCCCCACGGTTCCCACGAACATATCGGCAAGCCGCTGGCATTTGATGACAAGGGCCATATGTACGTTCCGTTTGGTGCCCCTTCCAACGCTTGCCAAGAACCGAAACGCACACCTGGGGCACCGGGGCTTGATCCCTGTCCGCAATTGGAAGATCACGGCGGTATCTGGCGGTTCGATGCGAATAAACTGAACCAAACCCAAAAAGATGGCTACGAGTATGCAACGGGCATCAGAAGTGTTGTCGCAATGGATTGGAATCCGGTAGACGAGGAATTGTATGTAGTCATGCATGGTCGGGACGATTTATTGCGATTGTGGCCTGATAAGTATTCCCCTTGGGAAAGTGCCCTCTTGCCTTCGGAGGAATTTATGAGGGTAACCGAGGGTTCCGATTTCGGGTGGCCGTATTGCTATTACGACCAGATACGAGGCGAAAAAGTACTGGCACCCGAATATGGCGGTGACGGCGAGATTGTGGGTAGGTGTGCCGATTTTGATGATCCGATTATGGGTTTTCCCGGGCACTGGGCTCCAAATGATCTGGTGTTCTATACCGGCGACCAGTTTCCCGAACGGTACAAACAAGGGGCGTTTATCGCTTTTCACGGGTCCACCAATCGGGCGCCATATCCGCAATCGGGGTATTTTGTGGGTTTTGTGCCGTTTAAAAACGGTAAGGCTACCGGCGAATGGGAAGTGTTTGCCGATGGGTTTGCGGCGGTCGATCCCATCGTAAATACCAAAGATGCCATTCATAGGCCTATGGGCATAGCGGTCGGACCCGATGGGGCGCTTTATATTTCGGATTCTGTAAAAGGAAAGGTCTGGAAAATATCCTATCTTGGAGATAAAGAGAATTTTGCGAAAGAACAGCTCTTGGCGATGGAGGGGCGAAAACAACTGTCCCACATCCGAACTCCGGATAAGGAGAAGGACAATTTAATGCCTAAAAATTTGGTGGGTGGGGCTAAGATTTATCAAAAGTACTGCAGTACCTGCCATCAAATGAACGGTAAGGGCGCATCGGGCAGATTTCCTCCGTTAACGGATACCGATTGGGTGACCGGGGATAAGGAAAGACTGATAAAAATCGTACTCAATGGTATGGAGGGCAGTTTGGCAATCGATGGTGAGGTGTATAACGGGGTGATGCCCCAACACAGTTTTTTAAGTGATACGGAGATTGCCGAGGTCTTGACGTACATCCGATCCAGTTTTGGGAACGAAGCAAATGAGGTGAAAATAAACGAAGTACAAAAAGTAAGGACGGCGCAGCGGGAAAACGATGGAAAAATCGACCCGGTCAAAGTAGGTGCCGAAATGTAAGCCAAAAACCATTCCAAATGAAAAAAGCAACAGTCTTTAGATCTTTCCGTTTTAGTATCGTCTTCTTCCTATTTTCGGTGGGATTAGTCTCCGGCCAAAACTTTGATATTTTAATCAAGGGGGGGCATGTCTTGGATGCCAAGAACGGTATCGACAAGGTTATGGATATCGCTATCAAAGAGGGTAAAATCGCGAAAGTCGATACCAACATTCAGGAAGGTCAGGCCGAAACGGTCATCGATGCCAAGGGACTTTATGTGACCCCCGGACTGATTGACATCCATAGCCATAACTTTTATGGCACCCAGCCCGATTCATATCTGAGCGATGGTTATTCGGCCTTGCCGCCCGATGGGTTCACATTCGAACACGGCGTAACTACAGTGGTCGATGCAGGCGGGGCCGGGTGGCGTAATTTTCGTATTTTTAAGGAAAACGTAATCGATCGGTCAAAAACTCGGGTGCTTGCTTTTTTGAACATAGTCGGATCAGGAATGAAAGGCGGGGCCATAGAGCAAAACTTAGCCGATATGGACCCAAAGCTGACTGCAATGGTCGCCAAGCAATATGCCGATTTTGTGGTCGGTATTAAGCTGGCCCATTTTATGGGGCATGATTGGACCCCCACCGAACGTGCCGTGCAAGCCGGTGCCTTGGCCGATATACCCGTGATGATCGATTTTGGAGCTGCGGAACCGGAACTTTCCCTGGAAACCCTGTTCATGGAAAAACTACGTTCCGGTGATATTTTTACGCATATGTACGGGCAGACCGGGGGTAGGGGTCACTTAGTTGACAGTAACGGAAAAGTAAACGCTTTTGCCTTTGATGCCCAGAAAAGAGGTATTGTTTTCGATGTAGGCCATGGGGGCGGTAGCTTCGTTTTTGAACAAGCGGATCCCGCCATGAAGCAGGGACTCGTGCCTAATACTATCAGCACCGACCTGCATACCGGAAGCATGAACGGCGGTATGAAGGATATCGTCAACGTGATGTCAAAGTTTCTAAACATGGGAATGACCGTTCCTGACGTCGTTGAACGTACGACCTGGGATGCTGCCAAAGCGATAAAACGAACGGATCTTGGACATATTTCCGAAGGGGCAATCGCCGATGTCGCCTTGTTGAACCTTCGCACCGGGGATTTCGGGTTTGTCGATGTGGCACGTAAAAAGATGAAAGGCGACAAAAAGCTAGAATGTGAACTGACGATTCGCGATGGTAGCATAGTCTATGACCTGAACGGTCTTGCGTCGGCGGAATGGACCGATTAATGCCGGCTTATCAGATCGGCTTCCGGCAGGGTATTGTACATAGTAATCATAACTTAAATAAAACATCATGTTGAGTAGAAGAAAAGCATTGAAAGCCTTGTCCACGCTTCCCGTTGTGGGCGGAATGATGGTCCCGAGCCTGTTGACCGCTAAAACAGTAGAGGCAGTAATCGAACCCGCGGCCAGGAATTTTTTTAAGGAACTGGGCATCCGAACCTTTATTAACGCCGCAGGCACCTATACCTCGATGACCGGATCCTTGATGCCCAAAGCTGTGACCGATGCCATCAATTTCGGAGCTACCGAATACGTAAACCTTGACGAACTGCACGACAAGGTAGGGGAACGCATCTCCCATTTACTGAACTGTGAATATGCCACGGTATCCTCCGGAGCTTTCGGTGCTATGACAATAGGATTGGCCGGAGTGATGTGCGGCACGGATGAGGAAAAGGTAAAACAACTGCCCGATACAACCGGACTCAAAAATGAGGTCATCATTCAAGAAGCCCACGACATCGGATACACACAGGCCCTGACCAACACAGGCGCAAAGTTGGTACGGGTAAAGAATGCGAAGGAACTCGAAAAAGCCATTACTAAAAATACGGCTATGTTGTGGTTTTTAAATGCCAATACTGATCAGGGCGAGATAAATAGGGAGGAATTTGTAGCCTTGGGAAAAAAACACAACATTCCTACCTTTATCGATAGTGCAGCTGACGTGCCGCCTGTCGATAATCTGTTTAAATTTACCAAGATGGGATTTGATTTGGTTGCCTTTTCTGGTGGGAAGGGACTTCGAGGCCCTCAAAGTGCAGGCTTGCTTTTGGGAAGAAAAAATCTCATTAAAGCAGCCCGTCTGCACACCCCGCCCCGTGGAACAACCATTGCAAGGGGAATGAAAGTCAACAAAGAAGAAGTATTGGGCATGTTGGTCGCATTGGAACTCTATTTGGCAAGAGATCATGATAAGGAATGGGAGCTTTGGGAAAAACAGATTAAACTGATCAGTGACAGTGCGGCATCCGTAGAAGGTGTTGAAACCGAAATTCACGTACCGCCCCACGCCAACCATGTGCCCAGCCTAAAGATCCGATGGGACGAAAACGTGGTCAAGATCACGAAAGACGCGATGAGAGAGCAGCTTCGCGATGGGCATCCATCCATTGAAACCGTGGGCAATGAAGATGAAGTAGGTATAACCACATGGATGATGGAACCGGGCCAAGAACGTATCGTGGCGAAACGGGTCAAGGAAGTACTCCAAAATGTGTAATATTGCCACTCCAAAAATTTTTCCGATGAGAACCTTACTATTTGCCATTGTCTTTTTGGGCTTAATTTCGTGCAACCGGGCACAGGAAAATAAGCAGAAGACCGAAGAGCCTGTCCAAACTATGGCTCAGAACTATGATCCCGAAGCCAACTTGGCCGAATTGGGCATTGAGCTCAGTGCCGCATCTCCGCCAGTGGCGAACTTTGTAAACGCTGTACGCACCGGAAACCTACTGTTCTTATCAGGCAAAGGCCCAAAAAAAGCGGATGGCGAAAACATTACCGGTAAATTGGGCGACGACCTGAGTATTGAACAGGGCTACGAAGCGGCGCGTATTACTGGTATCAACCATTTGTCGGTGTTAAAGCACGAACTCGGCAACCTCAATAAAGTGAAGCGTATTGTAAAAGTATTGGGCATGGTCAACTGCACGCCCAATTTTCCCGATCAGCCCAAAGTAGTCAATGGCTACTCTGACATTATGGTCGAGGTATTCGGCGATCGCGGCAAACATGCGCGTTCCGCTGTCGGAATGGGTTCATTGCCGGGCAATATCGCGGTCGAGGTCGAAATGATCGTTGAGGTCGAAGATTAGGCTTGATGCGTTTATCGATGGATTTTGTCGACTCCTACTTGACCAAATTCCCCTACAATCGATTTCCCTCAAAGAGATTTTTATCGTGGTGATGGTCAATAGGGTAGAACCCGAGAGCCAGCACGACGACCTAGGCGATGACATTCTTCCCAGGGAACAGGTCATTTAACTTTTGGTAGGGTTTCAGCAACCTAGGATAACCAAGTTTTCGATATCTTGTGAACGAAGGACAAATAAGTTGATGCGGACTTTCAGGACTTCTGAAAAAAAACTTTATTTTTGCCATCCTGTTGAAACGGCCTCGTAGTTCAATGGATAGAATAGAAGTTTCCTAAACTTTAGATGCAAGTTCGATTCTTGCCGAGGTCACTTTTTGATGTT
>RCMY010001460.1_pt1 | contig 22525 bp, 23 predicted proteins | sample 2041341 | NCBI WGS metagenome assembly RCMY01 (sample SAMN09708234, study PRJNA481090) | Marine sediment metagenome, whole genome shotgun sequencing project.
CTGGATCGTCACACCAAAGCGCGCAATCGAGTTACGCATCGCCACCGAAATCCTACAGTAAGCATCCGCCACCTTTGCAGATCGCAAAACCAAGCGTATATGGCGCGCTATGACCGCGAAAAGCAGCCCCTCCGGCCTGCCGTTCATGAAGATGCACGGGCTTGGCAACGACTTCGTCGTGATCGACCGCCGCTTGGGCGGGCCTGTGGTTACGCCTGCCATCGCTCGGCTCCTGGGCGACCGTCATCGCGGGGTGGGCTTTGACCAGCTTGCCGTCATCGAAACCGACGCGCAGGCCTATGCGAAACTTACCTTCTTCAACGCCGATGGCTCACTCTCGTCCGCTTGCGGAAACGCGACACGTTGCATCGCCCGCCACATCATGGACGAGACAAAGACCACGACGCTTACCCTGCGCACCGATCGCGGCCTGTTGGCGTGCGAAGACGCCGGCAAAGGCCTCACCCGCGTCAATATGGGTACGCCCCTGACCGACTGGCAGTCCATCCCGCTGGCCCGCGAAACCGACACCCTACACCTGCCCATCGACGGAGACCCTGTCGCCACTAGCATGGGCAACCCGCATTGCACCTTCTTCGTCGACGACGCCGAAGCCGCCGACCTGGAAACACGTGGCGCTGCCACAGAATACCACCCGCTCTACCCGATGCGTACAAACGTCCAGTTCGCCAGCCTTATCGCCCCCGACCACCTCAGAATGCGCGTTTGGGAGCGTGGCGTCGGCGTCACACTCGCCTCCGGTTCGTCCTCCTGCGCCGTTGCCGTCGCTGCCAACCGCCGCGGCCTCACCGGACGCACGGTCACAATCGACCTCGACGGCGGCCAAATCCACGTGGACTGGCGCGACGACGGCGTCTGGATGACCGGCCCGACGGCTCATGTGTTCTCGGGCACCTTCACCCCCGACTTTTTGAACGGCGTCTGAACATGGACCGCAAAGTCCCCACTTTCGCCACCCTTGGTTGCCGCCTGAACGCCTACGAAAGCGAAGCCATGCGCGAAATGGCCGACGCCGCTGGCCTGTCAGACGCGGTGATCGTCAACACCTGCGCCGTCACCGCCGAAGCCGTGCGCAAAAGCCAAAAAGAGATCCGCCGCCTGCGCCGCGAAAACCCAAACGCGAAAATGATCGTCACGGGCTGTGCTGCCCAAACCGAACCCGAACGCTTTGCCAAAATGACCGAAGTTGACCTGGTTCTCGGCAACACCGAAAAAATGACCCCCAGCACATGGCAACAGGCCGCCAATTTCGTTGGCGAAACCGAACGCGTGCAAGTCGACGACATCATGTCCGTCACCGAAACCGCAGGGCATTTGATCGACGGCTTTGGTCGGCATCGCGCCTACGTGCAGGTCCAGAACGGTTGCGACCACCGCTGCACCTTCTGCATTATCCCGTTCGGACGCGGCAATTCACGCTCGGTCCCGGCAGGTGTCGTCGTCGACCAGATCAAACGCCTTGTGGATCGCGGCTTTAACGAAGTCGTCCTCACTGGCGTCGATCTTACAAGCTGGGGCGCCGACCTGCCGTCCGAACCGAAACTTGGCGACCTGGTCCGCCGCATCCTCAAACTCGTCCCGGATCTGCCACGCCTGCGGATCTCGTCCATCGATTCCATCGAAGTTGACCCCGCCCTGATGGAGGCCATCGCCACCGAACCGCGCCTCATGCCACATTTGCACCTGTCGCTTCAGGCCGGTGACGACATGATCCTCAAACGCATGAAACGCCGCCACTTGCGCGACGATGCCATTCGTTTCTGCGAAGAGGCCAAAACACTGCGCCCCGAAATGACGTACGGTGCCGACATCATCGCAGGCTTTCCCACCGAAACCGAAGAGATGTTCCAGAACTCGCTCGACCTCGTGGACGTCTGCGACCTTACGTGGCTCCACGTCTTTCCCTATTCACCCCGCCCCGGCACACCCGCCGCGCGGATGCCGCAAGTCGGCGGCCGCGCCATCAAAGACCGCGCCGCCCGCCTGCGCGCCAAAGGCAACACCGCAGCCCAACGCCACCTTTCCGCACAAGTCGGCAAGACCCACGCGATCCTCGTCGAAAACGCCCTAATGGGCCGCACCGAAACCTTCGCCGAGGTGCGCTTTGACACCCCGCGCCCCGAAGGCGCACTGACCACCGCCCTCATCAAAGGCGTTGACGGAACCTCCCTCGTCGCCTGACGTTGGACGGCACAGGCTTTGACCCCAAAGGATGACACGCCCATGACCATGACGCTCTTTCACAGCAAGACTTCGCCCTATGTGCGCAAAGTTGACGTGTTGTTGCGCGAGGCCGGGCTTATGGATCAAGTCACCTTTGTCCCCGGCAGTGGCACACCCCTTGCGCCCAACAGTGAAACCATCACCGCGAACCCGCTTGGCAAAGTCCCCGCCCTTTTGCGCGCTGACGGCCCCGCCCTCTACGACAGCCGCGTGATCTGCCAATACCTCGACACGTTGGCGGGCGGGCGGTTCTACCCACAAGCCAAATTGTTCGAGGTTCTGACGCTCGAAGCCACCGCCGACGGCATCCTCGATGCGGCCCTTCTGATGGCCTACGAATGGCGGCTGCGACCCGAAGAGAAACGGTTTGAAGAGTGGGTCGAAGGCCAGTGGGCCAAGATCGACCGCGCTTTGGACGTTCTTGATGATCGCTGGATGAGCCACCTCCACGGCACGCTCACAATGGCGCAAATCTCGGTCGGATGCGCGCTGGGCTACCTCGATCTGCGCAACGCCGATAGAAACTGGCGCAAAGGCCGCGACCCCCTCGCGGCATGGTACAAGACCTTCGCCAAACGTGATTCGATGGTTGCCACGATCCCTGCCTAAAGGGACTGGCGGCAACGACACGACCGCTGCCCGAGGTTGATGCGGCGATTCGGGCATTCTCCGGCTTGGATGCCGCAATCTGGCGTGGTTTCGAGCCCAATACGCCAAATCGCTGTTCCGATTTGCTTTTCTTTCGGGCCAAATTGCTTTTCTTTAGGCAAGGTGCGGTCGATTGTCCGCTGGACGCCCACAATCCCAAGCGCTAGATAAGCCCATCAAGCGGGCGAATTTACCTTCGCTACGGATGTTTTGGGCTGGAATGCCCCGAAATGAATGGAGAAACTCGTGTCGCACGCAGATGATCACGAAGGCACTCGCCGAGACTTCCTTTACTACGCCACCGGTGGAGCCGGTGTTGTGGCCACTGGCGCCGCCATTTGGCCGTTGGTGAACCAGATGAACCCTTCCGCGGATGTACAGGCGCTTTCGTCTATCCGCGTTGACGTTGCTGACCTAGAGCCCGGCTCGCAGTTGACCGTCAAATGGCTCGGCAAGCCGGTCTTTATCCGCCGCCGCACCGACGACGAGATCGCACAAGCCCGCGCCGTGGACGTGTCCACGCTGCCGGACCAGATTGCGCGCAACAACAACCTTGGCGACGTGCCCGCGACGGACGAAAATCGCGCACTGGACGAAAGCGGCGAATGGCTTGTTCAGATCGGTGTCTGTACGCACCTCGGTTGCGTCCCGCTTGGCGACGCTGGTGATTTTGGCGGCTGGTTCTGCCCTTGCCACGGATCGCACTACGACACATCCGGACGCATCCGCCGCGGCCCGGCACCTGAAAACCTTCTGGTGCCTGCCGCTGAATTTACCGACGAAACCACGCTAGTCCTCGGATAAGGGAGAGAAAGATGGCCGGAATTCCTCACGACCACTACGAACCGAACTCCGCGGGCGAAAAGTGGCTACATCGTCGCCTGCCTATCGTAGGTCTGCTTTACGACACGCTGATGATCCCCACGCCCAAGAACCTGAACTGGATGTGGATCTGGGGCATCGTGCTGACGTTCTGCCTCGTCATGCAGATTGCCACTGGCATCGTTTTGGCAATGCACTACACGCCGCAGGTCGACATGGCCTTCGCCAGCATCGAACACATCATGCGCAACGTGAACGGCGGCTTTATGCTGCGGTACCTGCACATGAACGGCGCATCATTGTTCTTTGTCGCAGTCTACGCCCACATTTTCCGCGGCCTTTACTACGGCTCATACAAAGAGCCGCGCGAAGTCACATGGATCATCGGCATCCTGATCTTCGTTCTGATGATGGGCACAGCGTTCATGGGCTACGTCCTTCCGTGGGGACAGATGTCCTTCTGGGGCGCAACGGTGATCACCGGCCTGTTCGGTGCAATCCCCCTCATCGGCGAACCGATCCAGACTTGGCTTCTTGGCGGACCTGCCGTTGATAACGCCACGCTCAACCGCTTCTTCTCACTGCATTACCTGCTGCCGTTCCTGATTGTCGGCCTCGTGGCTGTCCACATCTGGGCCTTCCACACCACGGGCAACAACAACCCGACCGGTGTCGAAGTGCGCCGTGCCACAAAAGAAGAAGCAGAAAAAGACACCGTGCCGTTCTGGCCGTACTATGTGATCAAAGACCTGTTCGCGCTGGCGGTCATTCTGGCCGTGTTCTTTGCCATCGTTGGATTTATGCCGAACTACCTCGGCCACCCCGACAACTACATCGAAGCGAACCCGCTCGCGACACCGGCTCACATCGTGCCCGAATGGTACTTCCTGCCGTTCTACGCCATCCTGCGCGCCTTCACCGGCGACGTCTGGGTTGTGATCATCGCCGAGTTTGTCACCGGCGGCATCGTCGACGCAAAGTTCTTCGGCGTCATCGCGATGTTCGGCTCGATCGCTGTCTTGGCGCTTGCCCCGTGGGTTGACACCTCATCGGTCCGCTCGGGCAAATACCGCCCGATGTTCAAATGGTGGTTCTGGCTTTTAGTCGCGGACTTCTTCTTCCTGATGTGGCTCGGAGCCATGCCAGCAGAGGAACCCTACGCATCAATGTCACTGATCGGCTCGGCCTATTGGTTTGGCTACTTCCTCGTGATCCTGCCGCTCCTTGGCGTGATCGAGAAACCACTGCCGCAGCCCGAAACCATCGAAGCCGACTTCGAGGCCCACAAAGCCAAAGCAAATGGCAGCGATGGCGCAGCCGAAGCCACTCCGGCGGAATGAAAGGAACAAAAACATGATCCGTAAGATCACGCTTTCCGCTCTCGTAACGCTTGGCCTCTCCATTGGCGGCGCAGTTCATGCCGCAGGTGACGAGAGCCACATCGAAAACTATGACTTCTCGTTCGAGGGGCCGTTTGGCACCTACGATCAGATGCAGCTTCAACGTGGCCTTCAAGTCTACACTGAAATCTGCTCGGCCTGTCATGGTTTGCGCTACGTTCCGTTCCGCACGCTCCACGATGCGGGCGGGCCAGGCTTGCCAACCGATCAGGTCCGCGCCTATGCCGCGCTCTACGAAGTCTTTGACGCCGAACTTGACGATTTCCGCCCAGCAACACCGACAGACCATTTCCCGATGTCGGGCCTCGAAAACGCACCTGATTTGTCGATGATGGCGAAAGCACGCGCGGGCTTTCATGGCCCCTACGGACTTGGCATCAACCAACTCTTCAAAGGAATGGGTGGCCCCGAGTACATCGCGTCATTGCTGAATGGCTACACCGGCGAAGACAAAGAAGAAGCCGGAGTGGTCCTTTACGAGAACGAAACGTTCCCGGGCGGATACATTGCGATGGGTCAACCGCTTTGGGGCGATGATGTTGAATACGCAGACGGCACCGAAGCCAGCATCGAACAGCAGGCTCAAGACGTCGCGGCCTTCCTGATGTGGACAGCAGAACCAAAGCAAAACGCCCGCAAAGAAGCTGGCTTTATCGCGGTTCTCTTCCTGATCGTCCTCAGCGTCCTGTTGTACCTGACCAACAAGCGCATCTGGGCACCTATCAAGAAGGGCAAAGGCGCAACGCCTGCCGACTAAAGCTCATTCAAAACGCGACCAAACGCGCCTCCCTCACCGGGGGCGCGTTTTTCGTTTCAAACACACTTATATTTAATTTGATCAAATTTTGCTTGCGACGGTCAAAGGCCAAAGCTACGGTCAATTTGATCCTTCAATCTGGTGTTTCATGCTGATCGGCATCCTTCAATGTGGCCACTTCGTTCAACGCGAAGGCGCTCCTCTACGTGACTACAGCATGCTCTATGCCGAGATGCTGCAAGGCCACGGTTTCCGCTTCAAAACCTGGAGCGTCGTCGACATGGACTTCCCCACCGCGCCCGACGAGGTCGACGGTTGGCTGATCACTGGTTCCAAACACGGTGCCTACGACGACCTGCCCTTTATCGCTCCGCTTGAAGAGTTCATTCGCAAGATTTACGCCGCAGATGTGCCGCTCGTTGGCATTTGCTTCGGGCACCAGATCATGGCGCAAGCCCTTGGTGGTCAGGTCGAGCGTTACAAAGACGGCTGGTCCGTTGGCCGCGTCGACTATCGCTTCGAAGACGGCCCCCTCGCACTCCATGCTTGGCATCAGGATCAGGTCATCACCCCACCAGCAGACGCCCGCACAACAGCCTCCACCGACTTTTGCCAACACGCCGCGCTCGCCTACAAGGGCCGCGCCATCTCGGTGCAGCCGCATCCCGAATTTGCCAACTCAGACGTCGAAATGCTGCTGGACCTACGCGCCCCCGGTGTCGTCCCCGATCCGCGCATCGCCAAAGCCCGCGCCGATCTCGACACGGCAAACGACAACCACGCCATGGCCTCGCGCATCGCGGCCTTTTTCAAAGGAGCCGATCATGGCTAATTGGATGGACTCTCTCCCCGGCCCGGCCACGAAATACGTCGAAGGCAAACGTCTCGACGAGGTCGAATGCATTATCTCTGACCTCTCAGGCATTGCGCGGGGCAAGGCCATGCCGGCCTCAAAATTCGCGACCCAGAAGCAATTCTACCTGCCCAACTCGATCTTCTTCCAAACCATCACTGGTGGCTGGGGCGAGGCCGCAGGCGAAGGCGGTTTCACCGAACCCGACATGGTCCTCATCCCCGATATGTCCACAGCCACCGCCGCGCCATGGACTGGTGACTGGACGTTGCAGGTCATCCACGACGCTTTCTCCAAGACAGGCGAACCGGTGCCGTTTGCGCCGCGCAATGTCCTGAAACGGGTGGTGGAACTTTATAACGCCCGTGGCTGGAAACCGATCGTTGCGCCTGAAATGGAATTCTACCTCGTCGCCCGCAACACCGACCCCGGACAGGAAATCAAAGCCATGGTCGGCCGCTCTGGCCGTCCGGCAGCCGCGCGCCAAGCCTACTCAATTTCCGCCGTTGACGAGTTCGGCCCGGTGATTGACGACATCTACGACTTTGCCGAAGCTCAGGGCTTCGAGATTGACGGCATCACGCAAGAAGGCGGCGCAGGCCAGCTTGAAATCAACCTACGCCACGGCGATCCTGTAAAACTCGCCGACGAGGTCTTTTTCTTCAAACGCCTGATCCGCGAAGCCGCTCTGCGGCACGAATGCTTCGCAACCTTCATGGCCAAACCGATCCAAACCGAACCCGGCTCGGCCATGCACATTCACCACTCCATCGTCTCTTCTGAAACCGGCAAGAACATCTTCTCCGACGAGAACGGCGAAGAAACTCCCGAATTCTTGAATTTCATCGGCGGCTTGCAGCGCTATGTCCCCGCCGCAACGCCATTGTTCGCGCCCTACGTCAACTCGTTCCGCCGCTACGTCAAAGACAACGCCGCCCCGATCAATATCGAATGGGCACGCGACAACCGCACCACCGCGATCCGCGTCCCGGTCTCTGACGCCCAAGCCCGCCGGGTCGAAAACCGCCTGCCCGGCATGGACTGCAACCCCTACCTCGGCATCGCCGCCTCCCTTGCATGCGGCTACCTAGGCATGGTCGAAGGCATTGATCCCAAAGAGGAATTCAAAGGCGACGCCTATGACGCCGAAGAAGAAATCCCGCGCGGAATTTTTGCCGCCTTCGACGAATTCGCCTCTGCGTCGTCTCTCCGCGAAACGCTTGGCGAAGAGTTCTGCCGCGTCTACGAGATCGTCAAACTCACCGAATACGAAGAATTCCTCGAAGTCATCAGCCCGTGGGAACGCGAGCACCTTCTGTTGAACGTCTGATGGCCATGAACCCGCTCTATCGCAACGATGCGCCCGGCGTTTACCCCCAAAGCTGGTATGCCGCCACAGCCGATATCGGCCCCGAACGCGCGCCACTGGACGGCGATATCCGCGCCGATGTCGTGATCGTCGGCGGCGGATACACAGGCCTGTCGACCGCACTTCACGCCGCTCAAAGGGGCCTCGACGTTGTGGTCGTCGAAGCCCACCGCGTTGGCTTTGGAGCCTCGGGACGCAACGGAGGTCAGGTCGGCACCGGCTGGAACCAATGGCAGGACTGGCTCGAAAAACGCGTGACCACCGATGAGGCGTGCGCCCTGTGGGACCTCACCGTTGAAGCCAAGGCGCTGACCCGCGATCTCGCAGCCGCCCACGCCCCGGACGCCGCCTACAAGCCGGGCGTTCTCCATGGCGTCTGGTCGGATACCGAAGCGCGCGAATGGCGCGACTACGCAGACTGGCTTCGTACAACCTACGGATATGAAACCGAATATCTGGACGCCGAGGCGTTCCAGGCGATCTGTCCCAGCAAAGGATATCGCGGCGGCGTCCTTGACTGGGACGCAGGCCACATTCACCCACTTCGCTACGCGTTGGGCTTGGCAAAAGGCGCCGAAGCGGCTGGCGCGCGTATCTACGAACGCACAGAAGCAACCGCCGTCGAAACAGGTCGCCTCACCACAAATCGTGGCACAATTACTGCGGACCACATTGTGTTGGCAGGCAACGGCTATATGCCCGACCTGATGCCAGAGGTTTCGGCCCGCGTCATGCCGATCAACTCGTTCATTGCGGCCACCGAGCCATTGGGCGATCGGGCCGAAATGGTCCTGACCAAGGATATCGCCGTCGCCGACGACCGATTCGTCGTGAATTACTTTCGGCTTTCTGAGGACAAACGGCTGCTTTTCGGTGGCCGTGAAAGCTACACACTCGGGTTTCCCACCGACATTCTAGGCGCTCTGCGCGCTCGCATGGAAAAGCTCTTCCCGACATTGAAGGGCGTCAAGATCGACTACCATTGGGGCGGCACGCTGGGCATTACGATGACCCGCTTGCCATTTATCTCGCAGGTCAAACCCGGCGTGATCGCAGCCGCTGGATTTTCAGGTCACGGCGTCGCAATCACAGGGCTTGCGGGCAAGATCATCGCCGAAGCGATTGCGGGCGAAGCCGGGCGTTTCGAGCTACTTTCGAAATTGCCGACCGGCTCTTTCCCCGGCGGCAAACACGCACGCCTACCGCTGCTTACCCTTGGCATGACGTGGTATTCGATCCGCGACCGCTTGGGTATCTGACGCGTCTAACCGAACAAACGGTAGTACAGCCAGTCCGGCAAAAACTGCAGGAACCGAATGCCCGAGCTGAAAATCGTCGGGTAATTCTTCGCAAAACCGTCCGTTCCCATGTGGTCAACGAACTCTCGCGCAGCGTACTCCGGCTCCATGATAAACGGCATTTTATAATCGTTCTTGTCGGTCAATCGCGTCTTCACAAAGCCCGGATTAATCAACTGAACATCCACTCCAGTCTTGCGTAAATCCGCGTACATCGTCTCGGCCAGCGACATAAGTCCTGCCTTCGACGCACCATATCCAACCGCCTTCGGGAAACCCCGGAACCCCGACAGCGAGCCCGTCAAAACGATATGCCCCGCATCCCGCGCGACCATCTGTGGCACAACATGACCAAGCACGCGGACTGCGCCCGTCAGATTGACATCAATCATCTTCACCGCGTTCTCTGGCTCCCAATTGGCCGACCCAAACGACCAATAGACGCCTGCCAGAAACACAATTCCGTCGACTTCGCCCGCGATCTCGGCGGCACGCGCAACACTCGCATCATCCGAAATATCCATCGGTATGACGACCGATTTCCCCGGCAGTTCCGCCGAAAGCGCATTGAGTTCATCCTCGCTGCGCGCGCTCAAAATGACTTCCGCGCCCATCTGGTTGATCAGCCGCGCAACCTCGCGCCCCAATCCGGCAGAGGCGCCAACAACCCAATACCGCTTACCTGTCCAAACTCTCATGCTGCTTCTTTCTGTCCGCCATCTGTGGCACGCGCCTCAAGGGGGCGCATCGTGGCTATCAGTTCGCCAACTTTTATCCCAAACTTACGAAACTGACTGCGATTAATGATTGTACCATTTTCGACAAGATACATCCAATCCACAACATCCAAAATGTGGCCGCCAGCACTTTCGGGCAACCTGATGGTATAGTTCAAACAGACGCCCGACCCCCGTTGCTGACCGCTCCCGAAACCGACCAGATCGGCAGCATCCGCACGGATACGCCCGCATTCCGTCAGCGACAGCCGCCATTCACGGTCCTGAACGACGCCACTGTCATAGCGGAAATGCTCGGTCATCCGACCCTCGTTGCCGTCCCACTCACCGTGAAGCTCTGCCACAAACCGCGACGTAACGCGTCCCGTGGGTCCATAGATCACACCCTCGCAGGCAATCGGCCCGTTCAGGTGCTTGCGAATATCGAAGTCGGGGGTTTGATGCGCGTAGTCCTCGGGTGACTGCGCTGGAAAATCGAGGAATTTCGAACGCAACACCACGCCTGTGGTCACGATCAAAAATCCAATCACAATGCCAAGAAAAATATCTATGGATCAGGTCTCCTGCATGGCCGCGTGGTCTGCGGTCTGTTCAATGGGCGTCAGCGCCAAAAGAGCCATCGCCATCAATTTCAACGCACAGGGCAACACCGCGTACATGAATGTCAAAGTTGTCAAAGCCGCAGTCGGAACCGTCTTGCCCGAACCCGGTTCAAACCCAGAAGCCTCAAGCAACGGCAGCAAAGCAACGGCCGCAAACGCAAGGGTAAACTTGGAAACGAACGACCAAAGGCCAAAACCCTCAGCCGCCTCAGGCGCGATTTCTGACATCCGACGCGCGAAGATCGCAGGCAGCAATGTCATGTCGGCCCCAAGTGCTGCCCCCGACGCCAAGCAAATCAGCGCGAACGCCAACGTGTCGCCTGTGCCGAGAAACGCCGCGCATCCGAACGACACAATCGCAAGCGCCATGCCACTAAGAAGCGCGCGCTTTGCGCCGATCTGACCGGCGATCTTGCCCCAAACCGGAGCAGACGCCGCTGCGGCCAGGAAAAACAGCAACAAAAGCGGCCCTTCCCATCCCGGTGCGCCCAACCGGCTCTCTACGAAAAAGAGGAACAGCGTCGACGTCACCGCAACCGGAGTGGCGTTCAGCAAGGCGATCAAAAGCAACCGGCGCGCCAACGGGTCGCCCAATATCGGCCCGAACCCAACGCCCTCAACGGTGCCACCTGCCCGCCACTCGCCGCGCATCACCACCAAGGCCACGCCCACCGCAATCGCGAACACCACAGCGAACATCGCAAAGGGCGCACCCGTCACAGACACCAAAACCACCGGCAACACAGCCGCCAGCGAAATGCCAATCAAAGCGCCCGACTCCCGCCACGTCGCCAACCGGACATGCCCATCAGCGCCGCCCATCACCCCGGCCTTCTGAACGCCTTGGGCATAAAACGTGATCGTCAGAAAGCTGAACGCCGAAAACAGCAACGCCAACGTCAAAGCAAACCACGTCACCGGCGCAATCGGAGGCGTCACGCCAAACAATCCGACCATCGCGACCGCCATCACCACGCCCGCAAACGCCACGGACCCGCGCCGCCACGCCCCGAAACGTCGGCTCAGCCAGCCCAACGCGGGGTCCTGCACCACATCCAACAACCGCAACCCGAACAAAACGACGCCCAGCGCGCCAAGGCTCACCCCGTATTCGTCGACGAAAAACTTCGGCGCATGGATATAGATCGGCAACCCCGCCGCCGCCAACACGCCCGCAAAGATCGCATAGGCCGGAAGCCTCTGACCCGCCGCGGTCATCACGACACCTCGTCGTTCGGAGGCTCAGGCCGCGACTGAAATGCCGCCCCCTTCCACCACAACTTCAACGCCTGCCAATGGATCAACCCCAAAACGCGGCGCGACCCAAACGGCCGACGCACCAACGCCCGCATCAACCCTGACGTCGTCAAAGGCCGACGCGCGCCGGTCAAAGTCGCCAAAAGCCCGCCATTGCCAGTCGTGTAGTCGATCCAAATCCCGATCTTGTCGGGTCGGATATCAAACCGAAACGTGTAACCACCCTCAACGGGCTGGAACGGCGATACATGCAAACACTTGCCCGCCGTCAACGTGTCTTCGCGCCCGATCTCGCGCCAATCGTCGTGATGACACAGATACGAATGTCGGTCGCCGTAGGTATTCGTCACCTCAGGAATGACCGTGCGCAAGGCATCCGCATCATCATAAACAAGCCAAAAACTCACCGGGTTGAACACATGCCCCAAAACACGCGGCTGCGCCAAAATCTCGATCCGACCGATCGTAAAGGGAACATCCGCCGCGCCCAGAACCTCCCGCACCCAAACAGCACCCCGCCCAGCCTTGGGCGCACCACCATGATCGACGTCGTGCAACGACACCAAACCACCGCGGTTGCGCGCAAACAGAAACGGCGCGCGTGGCCGAGCCTCAGCGTCCAACAAAACGTAATCCACCGAATAGCGGAACGCATTGTCCACTTCGCCTTTGCGACCATGAAAGGTCTGCCCATCGATATGATCGACGCGACCTGTCACTCTGCCGCCACTGCCATCAAACTGCGGGTCGCCATCGTTTCAACGACATCCATCGCGCTGGCCAATCCGTCCTCGTGAAAGCCGTTCTTCATCCATGCCCCACAAAACCAAGTGCCATTCTGCCCGTTCATCGCGCGTATGCGCTCCTGAGCCGCGATGGCGCCCAGATCATAGACAGGATGCCGGAAAACCGTCTCGTCATAGATCAGTTCGTCACGAATGGGCGCGGTCCGGTTCAATGTCACAAACATTGGATCGTCATGCGGGATCGGCTGAAGCGAATTCATCCAGTAACTCAAATCAATCGGATCCTCTGCCGCCTTGCCCGTGTCGACATAAGACCAAGACGACCAGATCTTCTTGCGCACTGGCATCACTGACGGATCACAGTGCAAAACGGCACTGTTCGATTGATACTGTATCGCTGACAAGGCCGACCGTTCGGCCTCGGTCGCATCAGACATCATCGCCAATGTATCGTCCGAATGGGTGGCGAAAACGACCTCGTCGAACGCCTCCCATTCGCTGCCCTCAAGCCGCACATCCACACCGTACGCGCTGCGCCGCACTGCCTGCACCTTGGCGTCAAGCCGCACATCCACACCGCGCGCTTCAATTGCGGGCCCAAGCCGCGACACATACTCGACCGACCCACCGCGAACCGTGTACCACTGCGGGTCGCCGTAATACCCTATCAAGCCGTGGTTCTTGAAAAAATCAATCATCGTCCGCGCCGGAAAATCCAGAATATGCGCCGTCGGCGTGGACCAAATCGCGCCCGAAAATGGTGTCAGATAATAGTCCGTAAACCACGCCCCCAATCCAAGCACGCCGATCAGTTCGCGGATTGTCATTTCCGGGGTGGCAATCTCGTCGGCCTTTGCATTGAACCGCATTATGTCGCGGAACATGCGCAGAAACTGCGGTCGCATGGCATTCGTGCGTTGCGCGAAAATCGCATCGACGCTTGCAAGACCGTATTCCAAAGCCCCCCCACGCGCTGACACACCGAAACTCATGCGGCTCGGCACTGTTGGCACGTCCAAAGCTGCGAAAAGCTTCGTCAGATGCGGGTAATTGCGGTGGTTAAAGACGATAAACCCGGTATCCACAGGCTGATCACCGCGCTTTCCGGCCACAACCGTGCGCGCGTGACCACCCAGACGCGGCCCCGCCTCAAGCAGAACAACATGGTTGTTTTCGGCCAGATGATACGCCGCCCCCATGCCAGAGATGCCGCCACCAATTACTACAATACGTTTCACAGCCGCGCTGCGTGCTTCGAATGGCATACCTGTCTCCCGCCTTCACTTCTTACTCATTACGCGCCGAACCCGAAGTCAGATTAAAATTTAGGCGGTTAAATCATTTTTGATCCAGTTGGTGTGGCAGCCCGTAAACATAACAAATGCTGAAAGATACCAACGTCAGAGAAGTTGATGCAAAGCACAGTTCATCGCCGTATGGTGGTGACCATGAAAGCACGACTGTCCCACGACGGCGGCGCATAACCACCATGGTTGACGCCCAAGAACACGACTGGCCTGCGCTTGTGCGCCGCATCCACCTCGACAGGGATCGCGCAGCGTTTGGTGAAATTTTTACGCACTTTGCCCCACGGGTGAAGGCGTTTTTGATGAAGGGCGGCACGGGGGCTCCCTTGGCTGAGGAATGCACGCAGGAGGTTATGGCCACGCTTTGGCAAAAGGCCCATTTGTTTGATCCCACCCGCGCAAGCGTCGCGACATGGATTTTCACAATCGCGCGGAACAAGAAGATTGACGCGCTGCGCAAACAAAGACGGCCCGAACCCGAAGATTTGCCGTGGGGACCCAAAGCGGAGCCCGATCAGGCAGATGTTGTGATCATGCAACAAGAAACGAACAGATTGGCAGAAGCGCTCGCAGAATTGCCGGACAAACAGAGACTTTTGATCCAGCAGGCCTACTTCGGAGACTTAAGCCACAGTGAAATCGCGGAAGAAACTGGTCTTCCGCTTGGTACGATTAAATCGAGAATACGGCTGGCGCTAGAGCGCCTTCGCCATGCAATGAAATGAGACGAGATATGGAACAGATCAAGCATCACCTGACCGAAGGCCTCTTGTTGGGTTACGCCTCTGGCAATTTGCCCGAGGCTTTCAGCCTTGTTGTCGCCACGCATATTTCGCTCTGTGACGAGTGCCGTGCGCATCTCGAAAGCTTTGACGCCGTTGGCGGCGTGCTGATCGACGAACCTTGCGACATCGTGATGGACGACAACGCGCTTGAAGCCACGCTCGATCGCATCGCCAACAGCCCGGTTGCTCCAAAGATGGTTCCGCCCACCAAGGGCGCGGTTTTTCCTTCGCCGCTTCAAGGGTACGTGGGTGGTGATCTCGACAGCGTGCGCTGGCGCAATGTCGGCGGCGGTGTCAAGCAGGCCGTGTTGAAAACCTCGTCGAAAGTCACCGTTCGTCTGCTGCAAATCCCCGCCGGGGCTGCCATGCCCGATCATGGGCATCGTGGCACAGAATTGACGCTTGTCCTTCAAGGCGCGTTTTGTGACGACGACGGTCGCTTTGCGCGCGGTGACATCGAAATTGCCAACGAAGACCTCCACCACACACCGATAGCCGAAGCCGGTGAAGACTGCATATGTCTCGCCGCGACGGATGCGCCATTGCGGTTCCGCGGCCTGATCCCACGTATCGCACAACCGTTCATCGGCATCTGACCGCTGCCCGCCTAAGCGTCCTGCCTGAACCCGGCCCGAAGATAGTCCGCTGCGGCCACAACCGCCGGATTGTCGTTGCGCCCATGCAAAAGCCCCAAGGCATAGCCCGGCAACTTTGGTAGCCCGTGCTTTGCCGGGGCTTCGATAATGTCCCCGCCCAACCCGTATGCCGCAATCGGAGCCACCGCGAGATCGGCCAAAATGGCCGCGCGCTGCCCCGAAATGTTGCCGCTTTGAAACGCCACCCGCCAGTCTCGCCCATGCGCATCCAAAGCCTGCACCGCCGCCTTGCGCCAAACGCAGGTCTCGTCCCAAACGCTCACTGGCAATGGGTCCTGCTGCGCCGCTATCCCGCCCCGGCGCATTGCCCAAACCAACCGCTCGCGCATCAATATCTCGGCCTCTTCACTGCCCGAAAATCCTGCCTCACAAGTGATAATCGCCAGATCCAACTCTCCGGCGTGATAGGCCTCGACCATCCGGTCCGTCGTATCGACGACAACATTCACCGTCACACAGCAATGGGCTTCGGAAAACCGCCGCAGCATCCCCAACAAAAACCGCTCTGCCACATCATCTGGCGCCCCAAGCCGCACAACACCCTGCACATCAGGTTGCACAAACCGCGCCACCGCCTCGCGGTTCATCGCTAACATCCGCCGCGCATGATCCAACAGAAACGCACAATCAGGAGCGAACCGAACCGACCTGCTGTCGCGCACGAAAATCGGCCGTCCCAGCATCTCTTCCATTTTCTTGACCTGCATCGAGATCGCCGACGGCGAGCGATGCACAACTGACGCCGCACTTGAAAAACTGCCGGTGTCCGCAATCGCAACCAGCGTCTGCAACAGATCAAGATCCAACATCGGGATCCGTGGGGTGGCTTGAATGTTCATTTCACGACCTATCAGAAAATCTGCATGATGCTATCAATTCTATTCGTTTGCTTGAACCCTGTCCAGCCCGCAATATCACCTCAAGGCCAAACACGACGGCCACCCGAAATTTGAGGAACCCACTATGACCGATTTTACATGTGACTATTCCGCAGAACGCCGGACCGGGCACCCGCTGACGGACCTTTCCAACAAACTCACCGCCCGCATCGCCGCGCGTCGGCAACGTCGCCAACTGAAATCTCTGTCGCACTTGGATGACCACGTCTTGCGCGACATTGGCCTGACACGCGGCGATGTCGCCCGGACCCTTTCACAACCGCTTTCAGTGGATGCGCATACCGAATTGCACCGGCTTGCGCTTCTAAGCAGCACCACCCGCATGTGACCCCAGAAGCGCGCGTGCTATATTCCCTGTCATGGCACGCGCACTTCCTCACATGCTGACCCCCGCCCCGGCTTCCGGGGGCGGGGGCTTTTCGCTGCACACGCCATGAAACACTTTGCCGCCCTGTTTTCCGCTTTGGATCAAACCACCCGGACCAACGAAAAAGTCACCGCCCTCGCCGAGTATTTTCTGACCGCCCCCGAAACCGACCGGCTCTGGACCATTGCGCTTATGTCGGGCCGCCGCCCGAAACGCACCGTCACAACAACAAAGCTGCGAGAGTGGGCCGCCGAACAGGCCGACATTCCCCTTTGGCTGTTCGAGGAAAGCTACCCCGTCGTCGGCGACCTCGCCGAAACCATCGCCCTTGTCCTCCCCGCCCCGACGCACAGCTCGGACAAACACCTGACGGACTGGATCAACGACATCCGCGACCTTGCCGCGCAGGACGAAGACGTCCGCAAAGCGCGCATCCTTCACGCCTGGGATCACCTCGACACCGCCGAACGCTTTACGTTCAACAAACTCATCACCGGCGGGGTTCGTATGGGCGTCAGCCAAAAGCTCATGACCCGCGCGCTGTCGCGCGCCACGGGCATCGAAGAACCCGAATTGGCGCATCGCCTGATGGGGAAATGGACCCCTGACGACATCACCTTCGACGACCTGATCCTTGCGCCCAACCCCGAAGCCGACCTTTCCAAACCCTATCCCTTCTACCTCGCTTACCCACTCGACACGCCACCCGAGGACCTCGGCGACCCTGCCAATTGGTCCGCAGAACACAAATGGGACGGCATTCGCGGGCAACTTGTGTTGCGCGGCGGGGCGCACCACCTTTGGTCGCGCGGAGAAGAGTTGATGACCGACCGTTTCCCCGAATTTGCGATGCTCACCGATTTCTTGCCAAGCGGCACCGTAATCGACGGCGAGGTCTTGGCGTGGAAAGACGAAAAGCCCATGCCCTTCGCTGCCTTGCAAAAGCGTATCGGTCGCAAAACCGTCCCGGCGAGACTGCTGAAGGACGCGCCGGTGATTTTGCGCGCCTACGACCTTCTTGAACACGATGGCGAAGACATCCGCGCCCTGCCCTTCGCGGACCGCCGCGCCCGGCTTGACGCGCTAATCGCGACCGTCCCACACGAAGCGCCCATGCGCGGCTCGCCGTTACTCGACTTTGCAAGCTGGGACGATCTCGCCAAAGAGCGCGCCCGATCCCGCGAGATCGCTGCTGAAGGCGTGATGCTGAAACGCAAAGACAGCCCCTACCGCGACGGTCGCCGCAAGGGCGAATGGTGGAAATGGAAAGTCGACCCTCTCGTGATCGACGCCGTAATGATCTACGCCCAAGCGGGCCACGGACGCCGCGCCAACTTGTTCACCGACTTCACCTTCGCCGTCTGGGACGGCGATGCGTTGGTCCCCTTCGCCAAAGCCTATTCCGGCCTGACAGACGCCGAGTTTCGCGAGATCACCGCATGGGTGCGCAAAAACACCCTTGAACGCTTTGGTCCGGTTCGCTCTGTGACGCCGCACCATGTTTTTGAGATTGCGTTTGAAGGCATTGCCGAAAGCAGTCGTCACAAATCCGGCGTCGCGCTGCGTTTTCCGCGCATGTCGCGTTGGCGCCAAGACAAACCTGTCGCCGAAGCCAACACGCTTGGCGATCTGAAAGCGATGCTTGACGCCTTTGTTTGACACCAATGTTTGAAACCAATGTTTGATTGCGCCTCTTTCAGGGTCGCGGGTAAGGGGCTCTGCCCCCGGCGGTCTTGCGACCCCCTCCCCCGGAGTATTTTAGCCAAGAAGAATGACAAAGGCTGAATTAGAGGCGCTTTTCGCCTTCAGATCCGCCCACGCAGGCCCTATCTCAGTTCAAAGCCTTTTTACGGAGTTTATCTATGCAGTTCACACCCCGCATCGCCCATGACGCAAACCTGTCCGGCGCGAAGGACCTCGGAGACCTACCCGAATGGGATCTGACAGATCTCTACGAAAGCACGGATGCGGCAGATTTGAAGCGCGATATGGATTGGCTGGAAGACGCCTGCGCGTCATTTGCAAGCGACTACGAGGGCAAGCTTGCGGCCCTTGATGCCGATGGCCTTCTGGACTGTGTCCTGCGCTACGAGAAGATCGATATGATCGCAGGCCGCGTCATGTCGTTCATGGGTCTGCGCTATTACCAGATCACCACCGACGCTGAGCGCTCCAAAGATATGTCGGACGCGCAAGACAAAATCACCGCCTACACCACGCCGCTGGTGTTCTTTTCGCTTGAGATCAACCGTCTCGATGACGGCGCAATCGACGCGCTGTTCACAGAGAATTCCGACCTTGCGCGCTACAAGCCAATTTTCGACCGCATGCGCACCATGCGCCCATATCAATTGTCCGACGAGCTTGAGAAGTTCCTCCACGACCAATCCACCGTTGGTGCCGCCGCCTGGAACCGCCTGTTTGACGAAACAATCGCCGGTCTTGAATTCCACATTGGCGACGAAACCCGTGGGCTTGAGGCAACGCTGAACGACCTCACCGACCAGAACCGCGACACCCGCGAAACCGCGGCCCGCGAAGTGGCCCGCGTCTTTGGCGACAACGTCAAACTTTTCGCCCGCGTCCACAACACGCTCGCCAAGGAAAAAGAGATCGAAGACCGCTGGCGTGGCATGCCCACTCCACAAACTGGCCGCCACCTGTCCAACCACGTCGAACCCGAAGTCGTTCAAGCGCTTCGCGACGCCGTGGTCGAGGCCTACCCGAAACTCTCGCACCGCTACTACGAACTGAAACGCAAATGGCTCGGCCTTGACCGGATGGAAGTCTGGGACCGCAACGCGCCGCTGCCAATGGAATCCGAACGCCTTGTCGGCTGGGACGAAGCCCGCGAAACCGTGCTGTCGGCTTACGGTGAATTCGACCCCGAAATGGCCAAGCTGGCCGAGCCGTTCTTCGACAAAGGCTGGATCGACGCCGCCGTCAAACCCGGAAAAGCCCCCGGAGCCTTCGCCCATCCCACCGTCTCGGACGTCCACCCCTATGTGATGCTGAACTACTTGGGCAAACCGCGCGACGTGATGACCCTTGCCCACGAATTGGGCCACGGCGTCCACCAACGCCTCGCCGCCGGACAGGGCGAACTGCTCTCATCAACGCCCCTGACACTCGCCGAAACTGCGTCTGTCTTCGGCGAAATGCTTACCTTCCGCCGCCTCCTCAAAAACGCACCGTCACAGGCCGAACGCAAAGTCATGCTGGCGGGCAAAGTCGAGGACATGATCAACACCGTGGTGCGCCAGATCGCGTTCTACGACTTCGAATGCAAACTCCACGCCGCCCGCCAAAACGGCGAACTCACGCCAGACGACATCAACGCGCTTTGGATGTCCGTCCAAGGCGAAAGCCTCGGGCCTGCGTTCGACTTCATGGATGGCTACGAAACCTTCTGGGCCTACATCCCGCACTTCGTCCACTCGCCGTTTTACGTCTACGCCTACGCGTTTGGCGACGGTCTCGTGAACGCCCTCTACGCGGTCTACGAAGAAGGCGGAGACGACTTCCAAGCCAAGTACTTCGAGATGCTGAAAGCGGGAGGCTCCAAACACCACACCGAACTCCTCGCACCCTTCGGCCTCGATGCGTCCGATCCGGCATTCTGGAACAAGGGCCTGTCGATGATTTCCGGCTTTATCGACGAATTGGAAGCAATGGAGTGAGCGACCTCCCGGAGCGGCGTTCAACAGACGCCGCTCAACGACCCAACGTACGGACAACCCCATCCGCAAGGAACGCCTGACAAACGACGTCGGCGCTAGGCAACTGGGGCGCGTGAAAGACCGCGATCCCCAACGCTTCGATCTCCGCAATCGGCCCTAGGTCGCACGCATCCGACCCATCAGAGGTCTCACGCAACACCACAGCCCCAACACGGTTCGGAAATTCGGCGACAATACGCCCGTAAATCTTGGCGTCCTTTTGCCCGGTGTCGCCGATCAAAACCACCGTCAAATCCGGCACGGCCCGCATCAATATCTGAATGCTGCCTCCCTTGTGACCAAGATGCCCGCCTGCGCTTCGGTTCGATTTACGGATGCCAAAGTCGCGCAGAAACTTCGGCCCGCGCACCAGTCCGTTGTGCACGAAAATGTCCTCAAGAAACCCAAACAGGTTCCACGGCGAAGAACTGACGTAAAACACAGGGTTGCGCCCCTCAGCAGACAATCCCGCAATAAGAGCCACCGCGTCCTGATAGACCTGTCGGCTCGTCACGCTTCCCGTGAGCGACGTCCACAGATTGCGCGCCAGCGAAAATGCCCCCGTCACAAGAACCGTGTCGTCGATGTCCGAGATCACCATAATCTCCGCATCGGGACTTGGGACAAATCCACTACAGACCGTCGCCTCATCTTGACCGTCGATAAAAACTGGCACGTCGATCCAGCCATGCGCGCTCGGGCGCGGCAACGTCAGTGTGAAATATCCTTCGGCGTCCGTAACCGCGCTGACTTCGCCCGCATGGACCGTGACGTCGCTTAGTTCACGGGTCAAAAACAACGATGTCATCTGCCGAAGATTTGCGATCACCCCTTCACCAGCGGGCCGACCGCTCCCGGCCAAGCGCTTCAAAACGCGCCCACGCAGGATAAGATACTCTTCGGTGGCATAGCCCGCATAGGCGTCAATCACCCGGGTATCGTTCATCGTCTTGGACGTCATAGGGACACAAGCCTCTTTGATAGGGTGTTCAATTTGAAACAGCGCCAGCTTGGTAAAGCGGAACGGTTGAAATCGACATCTTCGCCGACCCGTCCTGTATTTCGCGCGAATGCGCGACGTAGATCAGGGTCTGATTGCCCGCGTCAAAAATACGCTTCACTTTAAGGCTCTTGAGAATGATTGAACGCCGCTCAGAAAAAACGCTCTCCCCCTCATCCGACCGATCAATATCACCAATCTTTAGACCAGCATCATCAATTGCCTTTTGCATTGGATCTTTTGTAGCTTGAACTAAATCCTGAGTAAGCTCATTGAACTTAGCTCTGGATAAGGATAAGTTGATATGCTTTGGTCCGTTTGCGTCTGATGTGATAAATGGCAGGTTAATTTGAGCTGTCGTAGCTGAAGAAAGTTCAATCTTCGCTGATTCCGCTGCATCCTTTAAGCGCTGCATGGACATCTTATCACCAGTTAAGTCGATGCCATTTGATTTTTTAAACTCAGAAACTAAATATTCAATAATAGCATTATCAAAATCATCTTTTTTGAAATCTTTAGGATCTTTCATATCATTTCTTTCTATAGTCATGAGCGGTTACATCAACAACGAATATATGAACGACATTTTTGTTTACTTTGTAAATCACCCTGTATTGTTGGTTAAGTCTGGATGAGCGAAAACCTTTCCACTTACCCTGTAGCGCTTCGTCATTAAAACCGCGTGTGGACCTCAATCCGACAGGCCCCTCAATTTGTGCGACGCTCACCCAAACTGTGAGTGCGTTGACCACCTGCTTCGGCAGTTTCCTGAGCTGCTTTTTTACATCCTTGTGAAAATCTACATCCCACATACAGATCAACTATAGTCTAGACTATATTTAGTCTATTGTAATTTAAAAAAATAGTCAAGTAACCGGTTCTACCGTTTTTCCTTTTAAAATTATTTTTCGCTTTAGGTCAAACTGAATTTTGGCAGTCCTTTTCTACGAAAACCTTTTTTTAGGAAACCGAACGCTTAGATAACCTGCATTGGACAGGGCAAAAAAAAGATCATAGCCTCAGTGCAGTGATCTTTTTTTTGCCCTGTCCAATGACGGG
>RCMY010001461.1_pt1 | contig 22513 bp, 25 predicted proteins | sample 2041341 | NCBI WGS metagenome assembly RCMY01 (sample SAMN09708234, study PRJNA481090) | Marine sediment metagenome, whole genome shotgun sequencing project.
TGGCGCAAAAACCCTGGAAATTAATAAAGTGGAATATCTGGTTCGAGGACTGGGCTATATAGAATCTGTCGAGGATATTGAAAATACCGTGGTTACTGAAATTAACAACAAACCAATCCTGATCAAGGATTTGGCTGTGGTGCATTTAGGCCCTGCCGAAAGACGCGGAATTTTAGACAAAGGCGGTGCCGATGTTGTTGGTGGTGTGGTTGTGGCCCGTTACGGGTCAAATCCGTTACAGGCCATTGAAAATACCAAAGAAAGGATTAAAGAAATCTCTGTTGGATTGCCTCAAAAAACATTAGCAGACGGAACCGTAAGCAAAGTTACCATCGTTCCATTTTATGACAGGACACAGCTCATTCACGAAACTATTGGCACACTGGAAAATGCGCTTTCCCATGAGATTCTCATAAGTATTATTGTGATCCTGGTCTTGGTACTTAATTTAAGGGCTTCCCTTTTAATTTCCAGTTTGTTGCCTGTTGGGGTGCTAATGACCTTTATCGCTATGCGGTATTTTGGGGTAGATGCCAACGTAGTAGCACTTTCTGGAATCGCTATTGCTATTGGGGTGATGGTAGATGTTGGAATTATTTTTGTGGAAAATACGATAAGGCATTTAGAAATGCCAGAAAACAAGGATTCAAAAGGAGCCAGGCTTTTAGCCATTATCCACCAGGCTACTATGGAGGTTTTTCCGGCGGTGACCACGGCACTATTAACCACGATTGTGAGTTTCCTACCTGTATTTTTTATGGAAAATGCCGAAGGAAAATTATTCAGGCCATTGGCTTTTACCAAAACCTTCGCGCTTGTAGCTTCGTTCTTAATTGGAATTCTAATCCTGCCAATGCTTTCTTACTTTGCATTTAATATCAAAATTCAAAAGGCAAAAATGGTCCGAATATGGAATATAATCCTGATTGTTGTGGGATTATTTTTAGCTATTTACTACAGCTTTTGGCTACCTCTGGCATTGGTGGTTATTGGGATATTAAGATTGGTAGAAGATAGGAATCCGCAGTTTTTAGGAAAGTATTCCAATCAAATTACCTTGTTTATTATTGTCGCGGTAACCTTGTTTTTCCTTACAGAGGAATGGTTGCCCCTTGGACATCGAAATTCAGTGTTTTCAAACTATATTTTCGTAATCGTATTATTGGGTGGTATCTTGTTAATTTTAATGAGTATGGTCAAATTCTACCAGCCTATTTTAAGTTGGTGCCTGGTCAATAAAGGGAAATTCTTATTGCTGCCGTTAACAACCATTTTCTTCGGAATGATGGTTTGGCTGGGTTTCCCAACAATCTTTGGTTTTGCGGCCAACGGATTTGACAAAGTTGGCTTGGATGTCAGAACTACTTCGGTTTGGACAGGAATAGCTGAAACTTTTCCCGGAGTTGGGAAAGAATTTATGCCCGCTTTAAATGAAGGGAGCTTTTTGCTGATGCCAACTTCTATGCCCCATGCGGGAATTGAAGCAACCAAAGAAACTTTGCAAAAGCTGGATATTGCCATTACAAATATTCCGGAAATAGACGTGGCTGTTGGAAAATTGGGCAGAATTGAAAGTGCCTTGGATCCCGCTCCTATTTCTATGTATGAAAACATCATTAATTACAAACCAAAATACATGCTTTCAGATGATGGAAAACCGATGGCATTTAAAGTGGATAAGGACAATCGGTTTATTTTGAAATCAGGTGATACTTTAAGCAATGAAGAAGCCATAAATCAGAGAGTTTCCAAAGAAAACTTCATTGAAGATGAGGATGGAAATTATTACCGAAACTGGCGGGAACACATCAAAAACCCGGATGATATATGGGACGAAATTGTTAAAGCAACCAATATTGCGGGTGTTACTTCAGCTCCTAAACTTCAGCCTATTGAAACCCGTTTGGTCATGTTGCAAACAGGGATGCGGGCGCCAATGGGTATGAAAGTCTATGGCCCTAACCTATTAACCATTCAGGAATTCGGATTGCAGTTAGAAGGACTTTTAAAAGAAGTGCCTTCTGTGAAAGCGGAAGCTGTTTTTGCCGATCGCACCGTGGGGAAACCTTACTTGGAAATAGAGATTGACAGAAATGCCATTGCGCGATATGGCCTAAGTATTGAAGATGTACAAAAAACCATGGAAACGGCGATTGGAGGAATGGAAATAACCAATACCGTAGAAGGCCGAGAGCGTTTTCCAGTTAGGGTACGCTATCCGCAGGAGTTGCGCGATGATCCGGAAAGCATAAAAAAAATACTTGTCCCTACCAAAAGCGGGGCTCAAATTCCCTTAGGAGATTTGGCAACATTAAATTATGTACGTGGCCCTCAAATGATAAAAAGTGAAGAAACTTTTTTGGTGGGCTATGTACTTTTTGACAAACGAGATGGTTTTGCAGAGGTGAATGTAGTGAACGATGCGCAACAACACATTCAGGATAAAATTGATGCCGGTGAATTAATAGTCCCGGCCGGGGTGAGTTATAAGTTTTCCGGAAATTATGAAAATCAGGTGCGGGCGGTAAAAAGACTTGCTATTGTGATCCCAATCAGTTTGGTTTTAATATTCCTGTTGTTGTACTTTCAGTTTAAAACCATCATCGCTTCCACCATCCACTTTTCGGGAGTATTTGTGGCTTTTTCCGGTGGATTTATTATGATTTGGTTATACGGGCAACCCTGGTTTATGGATTTCGCGATTTCCGGAGAGAATATGCGGGATCTGTTTCAAATACACACCATCAATTTGAGTGTGGCGGTTTGGGTCGGTTTTATTGCCCTTTTTGGAATTGCGACCGATGACGGGGTTCTAATGGGAACTTACATTCACCAGGTTTTTGAAAGAAGAAATCCACAAACCGTTCCCGATGTGCGGGATGCCGTTATGGAAGCCGGATCAAAAAGAGTACGACCGGCTATGATGACTGCCGCGGTGGCTATTATCGCGCTTTTGCCGGTATTGTCTTCCACGGGAAAAGGAGCAGATATTATGGTGCCAATGGCAATCCCCATTTTTGGGGGAATGGTCATTCAGATCATGACCATTTTTGTGGTTCCTGTATTGCAGGCAATCTGGAGGGAAAATGAGGTAAAAAACAACTCCAAACCAATCCTCCTCCCAGAAGGGGAAGAACCCAATGAGATTCAATAAAAAGGTACTATCTAAAAATTAAAAGTATATGTATAAAGCTATAAAATTATTTAAAAGTCTGCTCAAATTCCCGCTTCGGGGGTTTGGAGGCTTTTTCTTGGTGCTTTTCTTCATCGGAACAAGTAACTATCAAGTTTTCGCACAGACGTTAGATGCCTACTTGCAAACGGCGGCAGAAAACAATCCGAAACTGAAATCTGCTTATACGCAGTTTGAAGCAGCAATGCAACGGGCACCTCAGGTATCCAGTTTGCCGGATCCCACTTTAACCATGAGTGCATTTGGACGAATGATAGAAACACGTGTGGGAGCCCAGGAAGCCCGGTTTTCACTAATGCAGATGTTTCCCTGGTTTGGAACGCTTCAGGCAAAGGAAGACGCTACGGTTTTAATGGCTGAAGCCAAATTTCAGAATTATTTAAACCTGCGAAATCAATTATTTTTCGAAATAAAATCGATTTATGCCGAATTGTATGCGCTCGAGAAAACCATTCAGCTTAAAGAAGAAAATCTGACTATTTTGGATTCTTACCGCGAATTGTCATTAAGCCGTTTCAAAAGCGGAAATGCGCCAATGGTAAATGTAATCAAGGTGGATATTAAAAGGGAAGCGGCAACTACAGAAATTGAATTGCTTGAGGATATGATGAAACCACTGGAAACCAGATTTAATTTAATGCTGAACAGGGAGTCGGAAATAGCCGTTCAAATTCAGGATACATTAATATTTAAGAATGACGAAATTTTAGTGAATCCTAAAGACCCATTTGAAAACCACCCCAGTGTTATGGGCTTGGAAAAGCAAAAAGAATCTTATGAAATGCAGCAAATTGTGGCTCAAAAAGAAGGATTGCCGATGCTTGGTTTAGGACTGGATTATTCCATCATTTCGAAACGAACTGATGCCAATCCGGAAATGAACGGACAAGATGCCATAATGCCGATGCTTACCGTAACCCTGCCCATTTTCAGAAAAAAATATAACGCTGCCAAAAAAGAAGCTGCGTTTATGGTAAGTAGCATGGAACAGGAACAGGAAGCTCAAAAAAATGAATTACAAAGTGCTTACGAAATGACAATCTATGAGCTTAAAAAAGCAGAACAACTCATTGCTTTATATGAAAAGCAACTGGTTAGTTCGGGTCAGGCAAACAAATTACTAATTTTAGGTTTTAGTGATGCCACCATAGATTTTGAAGAGATTTTGCAAATGAACCAAGATATAATAATGTTACAAACCCAAAAAGTGGAAGCGGTAAAAAATGGATTTACAGCGGAAGCAAAGTTGGATTATTTAATTTCTAAAACAGAGGAATAATGAAATCAAAAAATAAAAATTTACTGAAAGCCTCAGGGATTCTGGTTATTGGAATCATATTAGGTTGGCTATTATTTGGCGGAGGCGATAAAAAAGCGGAAAACCACAACCTTGCAGATGCAGAAATTGAACAAATTTGGACCTGTTCCATGCATCCTCAAATTCGAAAGAATGAATCTGGGCTTTGTCCTATATGTGGTATGGATTTAATTCCACTTGAAACATCAAATGAAGGAAGCGATCCCAACAGTTATCAAATGAGCGAAAACGCCATGAAATTGTCGAATATCACCACCATGACTATCGGAAAAAGCAATGCCAATAAAGAAATAAGATTAAACGGAAAAGTGCAGATAGATGAACGCAATGCCTATTCACAATCTACCCATATTCCAGGAAGAATTGAGCAGATTTTCATCAACTTTACCGGTGAAAAAATAGTGCGCGGACAAGCATTGGCAACCGTTTATTCTCCTGAATTGGTCACTGCTCAGGAAGAATTACTTCAAGCCGCAAGCATCAAGGAAAGCCAACCGGAATTGTTTGAAGCTGCGCAAGAAAAATTGCGCAACTGGAAAATTGGACAAGCACAAATCAATCAAATCCTTGCCAATAAAAAATCCATCCAGCGATTCTCCATACGTGCCGATGTAAACGGTGTTGTGACCAAAAAAATGGTTGATTTGGGGGATTATGTTGAGCGTGGGATGCCCATTTATGAGATTTCAGACCTTTCCAAAGTATGGGTGCTTTTCGATTTATATGAAAGTGAACTCGTCTGGGTCAAAGAAGGCAGTGAAATTGAATATACCGTCAATTCGTTGCCGGGAGAAACCTTCAAAGGAAAAATCAGTTTTATAGATCCGCTCATTAATTCCCAAACCAGGGTAGCTTCAGCCCGTGTTGAGGTAAGCAATAAAGACGGCAAATTGAAACCCGAAATGTTCGCTTCCGGGATTGTGAAAAATAACATTGGAAAAGTAGATACTCAAGAAATTGTTATTCCGAAATCGGCGGTATTGTGGACAGGAAAACGATCGGTGGTTTATATGAAAGAAGGTTCGGGTTTCAAAATGCGCCAGATTACTTTGGGACCGGCTCTTGGTGATGCGTATATCGTAGAAGACGGATTGGCGATTGGGGAAGAAATTGTGTCCAATGGAATCTTTACCATAGATGCCGCGGTTCAATTATCCGGCAAACCCAGTATGATGAATCCTGAGGGTGGAGCTGTAGCTACAGGTCATGCAGGAATGGATATGGGTGGCGATAAAAACGAAAAAGGTTCTAACACAGAAATGAGTGCTGAGGAAATGAAAAACATGGATAATTCTAAAATTCAAAATGACATAGATCATACCAAAATGGAGAAAAGAATTATTGTTTCAACAGCGTTTAAAAATCAATTTAAAAAGGCGTTTCAGCAATACATACTATTAAAAGATGCATTTGTTAACGATGATTATAAGTTGGCTCAAAAATCGGCTATAGAACTGGTTAATTCAATGGCAAAGATAGACATGAAACTGTTGACAGATAATGATGCCCACAATCATTGGATGTTAATTAGCAAAGAGATTAATGCCTCTGCAACTTCAATTTCAAAAACTTCAGAAATAGAGGTTCAAAGAAATCATTTCAAGCATTTGTCGGCACATTTAATAAAAGCGGTAAAATTATTTGGTGTTGATCAACAGGTATATGAACAATTTTGCCCAATGGCTAACGATAATAAAGGGGCTTATTGGTTGAGCCTTTCAAAAGAAATCAAGAACCCCTATTTTGGTAAATCCATGCCAACTTGTGGAGAAACAAAAACAACCATAAAATGAAAGATTGCTGTAAAACAGGGTCTGAATCTCGATCAAAAATAAAAATATGGGGAAAAGGATGCTTTGGGGAATTGTTGCGCTAATAGTTGTTGGAGCCGCCCTTAATCAATTCTTTAACTAATAAAAATTAAAAACCAACAAAATTATGAAAGAAATAAAAGCATTTGTACGCTTATCAAGACTTACAGATATCGTTAATAAACTTAGGCAGGAAGGTTTCTGCTGTCTGACGGTTTTTGAAGGGGAAGGAATGGGGCATTTTTCAGACAACAGAAAAGAATGGTCAACACTTTCACATCCTTTTTCACATTCTAAAATAGCCAAGATAGAAATGGTTATTCCTGATGTAGAGGTGAATAAAGCGATACGAATCATTCATGAAAACGGTAAAACAGGTTATCCAGGAGACGGAATTATATACACTACGGAAGTTTCAATTCCTGTAAAAGTAAAAACTCTAAAACCTGATGAAATCGAATAAAATAAAAATAAAAAATTTGAATAATACAACCCTAAATAGTAATAAAAACCTAAAATTATGAAACAAATATTTAAAATAAATGGAATGTCTTGCGGAAGCTGCGGGCAAACTGTAGAAAAAGCTTTACATGGAGTAGATGGCGTTACCTCAGTGCAAGTTAGCATGAGTCCTCCAGAAGCTGTTATTGAAAAAGCCGATTCTGTAACTATCAAGCAACTTAATTCTGTTTTATCAAAGGCTGGTAATTACAGCATTGGTGAAGATGAACCAATAACCTCAAACAAAAATAAAGGTGGATGTTGTTGTGGATAGCCTAAACAATTATATGACAACAAAATAGTAATAATTTAAAATAGGATAAAATGAAAACAAAAATTTTAATTGCAGTTCTTTCTATAGGACTATTTTCAGTATTAACAGTAAAAGCACAAGAAACAAAGCAAGTACAAATTAAACATGAACAAATAGGAATTACTTATACCTGTCCAATGCATGCAGATATTAAAAGTGACAAACCGGGAACTTGTCCAAAATGTGGAATGGAATTAAAGAAAATGGACATGAGTTCAACAAAAATGGACATGAAACATGACTCAATGAAAATGGATTCAACAAAAATGGAGATGAAAAATGGCTCAATGAAGATGGATCATTCTAAAATGGAAATGAAACCAGTATATACTTGTTCAATGCATCCTGAAGTTACAAGTAACAAACCGGGTGAATGTCCTAAATGTGGTATGGATCTTATTGAGAAGAAAATGGAAATGAAAAAAGATAATTCTCACGAACACCATTAATTAAAAGTCCTGTTGAGAAAAGAGCAGAATATTTGAATTAGGTTGTTCGTTTTTCAAATATTATATTCTTGCACTTTTCTTAATCAGGCACAATAAAAATATATTTTTTCATAGGAAAACAAGTTTTTTTTAATAGGAAGTTTATTAATTATTGGTGTGTTTTTCAGCAGCTGTAATAATCAAAATAAACAAAAAAATGATTCGGTAAGTTCCAATAAAATTGAAGTTTCTGAAGAAACGCTGTCAAATGCAGCTGATGTTCCGAAAGTTGAATCGAGCAAGGTTTGTTATGTAAATAATAAATTTATGGGGATTGATCAAATTACCTGTAGAATTTGAAAATAAAACACAATACGGTTGTGTAATAAAACTAAAAACAATTCGTGTAACACGTGTTGCTAAAGATCCTCATACCGCAAAAGAAGTTGATAAGACTTTAGCATATATCGTACTCATGGACAGAGATGGAAGGGTTGATTATATTGAGTCCAAAGAAAACTTTATAAATTTTAAAAATGAGTTATAACCAAATCCTATGTTGAGTTAAAAGGCGAAATTAAAACAAGGTTGAGTACGATTAAAACATAACTATTTCTTGTGTGTTGGACATGTGGATTAGAACTACAATTAAATTTTTTAAATAAACCAAGAAGAATTGGTCAAAATCTACTAAGTGTAAACAATGATAATAAATTATCTCATATAAGTTAATAATTTAATCAAAACAGATATTCAATTATACCAATATACCTTTATTTAAAGAAAATTTTAATAAGAAAAAATTAAAAGAATGCAAAATTTAAAATACATATCACTACTTATTTTATTGGGCTGCCAAACTATTATTGGTCAAAATATTTATGAGAAATCACAAGAAGGAAACAATGAAAATTTGCCAGTTCACGAATATACCTTAACCATCAAGGAAGAAATAGTAAACAAAGCAGGAAAAGAGGTTGAAGGAATGACCGTAAACGGTACGATTCCAGGTCCAACTTTGGAATTTACCGAAGGCGAATATGCCGTCATTTATGTAAAAAATGAAATGAGCGTGGAAACATCGATTCACTGGCACGGACTTTTACTACCTAACTTCTACGATGGTGTTCCTTATTTAACCACGCCTCCTATAAAACATGGACATACACAGAAATACGAATTTCCCATAAAACAGTCAGGGACTTATTGGTATCATTCACATACAATGTTGCAAGAACAAAGCGGGGTTTATGGATCCATTGTTATACAGCCGAAGGAAAAAACTTTGGATTACGATAAGGAATTGGTATTGATGATTTCTGATTGGACCAATGAAAAGCCAATGGACGTGCTTCGAACCTTAAAAAGAGGAACAGAATGGTACAATATTAAAAAAGGAACAGCCACACCTTTAAACCAAGTAATTGCAAGAGGAGCGTTTGATGCTCAATTAGATTTTTGGAGACAACGAATGGAAGGTGCAGATATAGCAGATATATACTATCCTGCCTTTTTAATCAACGGTGAAGAAAAAATTGATTATACCGAATTCAAGCGTGGTGAAAAAGTTCGATTGCGGATTATAGATGGAGGTGCTTCCACTTCATTTTGGATGACTTTTGGAGGAGATGACCCACTATTGGTGTCGGCCGATGGTCTTGATGTAGTTCCAGTAAAAAGAAATAAAACATTTATCGGTATTGCAGAGACTTATGATTTTATCGTAACAATCCCTCAAGAAGGGAAAATAGAATTTAGAGCTACTGCTCAAGACGGGTCTGGACAAGCATCGGTGTATTTAGGTAACGGAAAAATTCTTCCTGCCATTGATGTACCTAAGCCAGATAAGATTGGGATGATGCAGAAAATGGCAAAAATGAAAATGAAAATGGGTGCACACGCTCTTAAATTTCAACCTAGCAAAGACGAACGTTTTGAGATGAAAGAAGAATATGGAATGCAGATGGATGATATGAAAGGGATGGAAATGGATCATTCCAATATGAAAAAGGATAAGATATCTGACGGTATGAAGATGGATTCTACAATGATACATATGAATCATAATAAAATGGAAAATAGTAAAATGAAAATGGACAAACCTTCAAAATCTAAAATGATGGATATGAATGGGAAGGACTCAAGCACTATGCAGGGAATGGATATGTATTCAGAATATAATTATGATTATTTGAAGTCCCCTGAAAAAACAACATATGCTCAAGACGCACCTGTAAATGAGATTTTATTGAACCTAACAGGGAATATGAATCGATATATATGGAGTATGAATGGTGTTCCACTATCCGAAACTGATAAAATAAAAATAAAGGGCGATCAAGTCACAAGAATTACGTTAAATAACCTCACAATGATGCACCATCCAATGCATTTACATGGTCATTTTTTCAGAGTCATCAATAAAAATGGGGAGTATTCACCTTTAAAACACACAGTAAATGTCCCACCAATGCAAGAAGTAACTATTGAATTTTATGGAGAAGAATATGGTGATTGGTTTTTTCATTGTCATATTTTATATCATATGATGGGCGGTATGGCTAGGGTAATTAGTTACGATACACCTAGAGATATTAGAATGAAAGGATATCCCGTTTCAAAGTTAATTCACGAAACAAATCAATGGTATTCGTGGGGAATGGTTGATGCTGCTTCACATATGACTGGTGCAACATTCATGACATCTAATATTCGAAACCAGTTTACGCTATCGGCAGAATATGGTTGGAATAAGAATTTGGAAGCAGAACTTACATATGAGAGATATCTACACGATTATTTACGTGTTTTTGGGGGTGTTAATGTTGAGAATGAAGGTGAAGACAGCCTTGATGAAATAAATACAACCGCTATTGCAGGAGTACGGTATTTAACACCCTATCTGTTTAATCTAGATGTTCGTATGGATAGTAAACTTCGGCCACAAATTAGTGTGAGTCGTGCGATAACTATTTTCCCGAGAACTGTTGTTTTTGGTGTGTATGAGTATCAAGCAGATTTTGGATGGGTGGACGAGTTACCAATAGGTGATAATTTTAAAAAAGAGGTAACCTGGAGTGCCGGGATTGAATATATCCTTTCGAAAAACTTTTCTATTATGGGGAGTTATGATAATCGTTTTGGAGCAGGTGCCGGACTGTCCGTAAGATTTTAATAATAAACAACAATTTATATAAACAAGTATAAACTTAAATGTAAATCAAAATGAAAAAAGTAAGTGTAACTGAATTATTAATATTAAAAAAAATAAAAATTATGAAAACAATAACAAAAACTCTAATGGTTATTGCTTTAATCGGTACGTTGGTTAGCTGTAAGTCGACCTTCAATGCTGCTAAAGCTATGGAAACTCAGGGAAATCGTAATGCTCTATATCAAGAAATAATTTCGAACCCAAGCCAATTTAACGAATTTATCGATCTAGCACAACAAAGTGAAGGCGCAAAAAAGATAATGATGCAGAACCATATGCAAATGATGGAATCTGGAAATATGCAAATGATGATGGAGAAAAACCCAGAAATGAAAGAAAAAATGCAGTCCCATATGCAGATGATGATGGAAAAAAATCCAGAAATGATGCAAAAGATGCAATCTAAAATGCTCGATAAAATGATGGAGAGTGAAAAGGGCAGTAAAATGCTAATGGATAAAATCCACCATAACAAAATGATGAATAATGAGATGAAAGCAAAGATGATGCAAATGATGAATGAAAATCCTGAAATGATGGAAGAAATGATGCAGAAAATGATGGAAAAAAAACCTGCAATGATGGAAGAAATGATGGGGAAAATGATGGAAAAAAACCCTGAAATGATGAAGAAGATGAAAGGGAAAATGAAAAATAAAGGACAATAAGTTTCTGTTCTAAAGATTGGAATAACTATAAACGAAAACAATAAGTTAATTATTAAAACTATACAATTATGATGATTTGGTGGTGGATACTGATACCGGTTGTGCTAGTATTAGGCGTATTTCTGTACAACGGAAGAACTAAACAAAATACCGTGAAGAGAGAAAATGCTATGGATATTTTGAACAATCGATTCGCCAAGGGCGAAATATCCAAAGAAGAATATGAAGAACAAAAACGAACGTTAAACACTAAAAATTAAAAAGCAATGAAATATTATTTTAATAAAACAATCAAAGGCACTTTTGAAGAGGTAATAGCCAAAGTTACGCAAGAATTAAAAGAGGAAGGCTTTGGTATACTCACAGAAATTGATGTGACAGCAACCTTAAAGAAAAAACTGGATGTAAACTTTAAAAAGTATAGAATACTTGGAGCTTGTAATCCTCCCTATGCACATAAAGCTTTGCAAGCAGAAGATAAAATTGGAACCATGCTGCCCTGCAATGTCATAGTACAGGAAATTGAAGCAGGAGTTATTGAAGTAGCCGCAGTAAACCCAATGGCATCAATGCAGGCGGTTAAAAATAAAGAATTGAACGATGTTGCCAATGAAATAACGGCAATGCTTGAAAATGTAATTGAAAATATTTAACAATGTATTAATAAACCTTAAAAATTAAAATTATGAAAAATTCATTTAAACTTGAGATATTGAAAACAAACAAAACTCTTATAACAGAAGAACAAAATACGTTTCGTCAAAAATTTAAACCTTTATTGAAGGTGTATGGAATTATAAGTCTTTGTCTTGAGTCAGAGTATCTATATGTTGAATACAATCCTGAATTATTCAAGTTAGATTCCTTTAAACTTAACATTCTAAATATGGGGTTTCCTCTTAAACTTGATGCAGTTTTAGCTTAATGCTGATGTAAAAACAATCATAAAGGATGCAAGATTGGGTGAAATAGTAAAAATAATTATTGAAATACTTTAAACAACTATATAAATATTAAGAATAATGAAAAAAGTAAAATTAACAATAACAATTATGGTAATGGCTTTTGCAAGCCTAACGGCAATATCCTGTAAAGACAATAAAAAGGATGATTCCCAAGATGCGACACATTCTGAAATGAATCACGACGATAGTATGAACCGAGACAATATGAGTGCATCCAATACAATGATGGATTCCAACGCACAGAATTCCGATGCCAAACAGGTATTGGTAGATTATATGGTGCTTAAAGATGCTTTGGTGGCAACTAATAATGATGAAGCTTCAAAGGCTGGAAAGAAACTTGAAAGCACATTGAACGGTTTTAATGTGAGCAGCTACACTTCTGAACAGCAAAAAGAATTGAAAGACATCATCGCAGATGCAAAGGAACACGCAGAACATATTGGCAAAAGCGAAATGGATCACCAACGGGAACATTTTAAAATATTGAGCAAAGATATTATCGATATGGTTGCGATTACTGGAACGGATAATACTTTATACCAACAATTTTGCCCAATGTATGATGGTGGCAGTGCTTGGTTAAGTATGGTGAAGGACGTTAAAAATCCTTATTACGGTAGCAAAATGCTTAATTGCGGAGAAGTGCAGAAAGAAATAAACTAAATGAAAATTGTAAAAATCATAACATTGGTTTTATTGGTGGTCTTTGTGGGTATACAGTTTGTGCCCACAAAGCTTAACCAAAGCAATATTGTACCAAAAACCGATTTTTTATTGGTAAGCAATTCACCACAAGATATCAGTATACTGTTACAAGAGTCTTGTTATGATTGCCACAGCAACAATACGAAATATCCTTGGTATAACAAAATACAACCGGCTGCTTGGTTTCTAGAAAATCATATAACAGAAGGAAAGGACGAATTGAATTTCAATGAATGGGACGAGTATTCCAACCGTAGAAAAAACAGCAAGTTAAAGTCTATTATCAATCAAATTAAAGATGATGAAATGCCAATTTTCTCATACACTTTGATTCATAGGGATGCTCAGTTATCAAAATCTAATAAGACAATGGTTATTAATTATATGAAAAAAATAAAAGACACTTTACAATAAAGTCCTGAAGTGGGAAGGGAATGAATTCTTTTCATGGATAGGTTAGTTGAAGAACCCTTCCCAAGTCAGGCACAAAAAAGAAAAAAGATGAAAGATTGTTGCAAAACAGGAAATGGAATTGAACAAAAGAATGTTGGTTTTAAAAAATGGTTCAAAATTATCCTATATATAATTTTAGTCATAATCTTAGTTGGCGCACTTATTTCGCAAATAAGTGCAACCATAGAAATGCTTGAATGGACAATTTTTTAAAACAATGGGTACAAGCCGCTTACACTACCACCGGATTTTTCTGGATGGCACTTTGGGCATTTGCTTTAGGGTACGTTATAAGTAGTATGATTCAGGTTTTTGCAACTGAGAAACGGATGCAAAAAACAATGGGTGATTCCGAAGGCAAAGGCGTACTTCTGGGAACATTTTTTGGTTTCATTAGCAGCTCGTGCAGCTTTGGCTTCTTATGTCTGGCTTGCAGGCAGATTGATTGTTAATTTTTTTGTGAACTGAAACTAATGAAAACAACCTTGTACATAAAAAATATGGTCTGCAACCGATGCAAGTCAACGGTAGTAAGGGAACTGGACGCCTTGGGTTATGATATAGATTCGCTCGAATTAGGTCAGGTTGTTCTAAATGAAAATACGCCGATAGAGAATTCTAAACTGGAAGAAATCCTTAAAAAACACGGTTTTGAAATCATACAAGAGGAAACAGAAGTGTTAATTGAAGAAGTAAAAATTGCCCTTATAAAAAAGATAGAAAATCAGGACAATGTAAATCTTTCTTCTTTTCTGGCTAAAACCTTTAACAAATCCTATTCAGCTTTGAGCAAGCTGTTCAGTAAAACTGAAGGTATGACCATTGAGAAATATGAAATCAACCTAAAGATTGAGAAGGTAAAAGAACTGATACAATTGGGACAGTTGAATTTTTCAGAAATAGCATACAGTCTGGATTACAATAATAGTGGTCATTTGGCAAGACAGTTTAAGAACGTAACGGGAATGTCGATGACAGAATTTAAGAACCTGCAAAAATGGGACAGGAAATCCATAGACCAAATTGTGTAAGGATTATCCCAAATTATACAAATGAAGGTGGGTTACGAAAATTAATTTTGTGTAATAATTATTAAAAAAAGAAATAATGACACACACGTATAATATAAAAGGAATGACCTGCGGAGGCTGTAAAGCATCTGTGGAAAAATATTTGGGTCAGGTGGATAATGTTACCGAGGTGGTCGCAAATGTTGAAAAAGCAGAAGCCGAAGTTACAATGAGCAGCCACATTCCCACCGACACGCTAAAAAAAGCGTTGCCTGAAAAATATACACTTTCGGAAAAAGAGAACAAAAATGTATTCCAGATGACATCCCAATCTATGGATGCCACAGAGCAAAAATCAAAACTGCAACAATTACAACCCTTATTGCTCATCCTTTTTTACATAGCTATAGCAAGTGTTTTGTTGCATTATAAGAATTGGGATGGCAATGCCGTAATGTTGGATTTTATGGGCTTGTTTTTTATCGTGTTCAGTTTCTTCAAGATGCTGGATTTAAAAAACTTTCCGGAATCGTTCAAGATGTACGACCCTTTGGCGAAGCGGGTTTCAATATATGGTTGGATATATCCATTTATCGAAACTGCTCTGGGACTAATGTTCTTAATGCGTTTTGAAATAGAAATTGCCCTAATCGCTACGCTTATAGTATTGAGCATTACAACGGTAGGTGTAACTAAAACGCTTTTAGATAAAAAGTCTATCAGATGTGCTTGTTTGGGTACAGCTTTAAAGCTGCCAATGACCGAAGCCACATTTATTGAAAATGCTATTATGATTGTGATGGCTATTGTAATGATAATTCAAATAATTTAAAAAATGAAATCACATACACTTTGGATGATATTAGGCTGTATACTTCCGTTGCTACTCATTTTTATAGCACCAAGTATAGGTCTGGGCGAAAACGTGTCCTTGTTCATTTTCATAATTCTGATGTGTGGATGCCATCTGTTGATGCCCCATCACAAGCATCACAATCACGACAATGAAAACAAATTAAATAAATAGTAATCTAAAAATTAAATATTATGAGAACATTAGTAATTATTTTTTCAGTAGTAGGCTTGATGACGTTTAATAGTTGTAAGCAAGAACAGGACGTTCAAGCAATGCTTGAAAACACAGAAAAAAGAAATGAGATTATTCAAACAATTGCCAATAATCACAATTTTATGAGTGAATTTATGGACAATATGCCAAACAACCAACACGCAATGCAAATGATGCAGGGAAATAAAAAAATGATGGGTTCTATGATGCAAGGAAAAGGTATACAAATGATGATGAAAGACAGTACAATGATGCATTCAATGATGAACGGAATGATGGGAAATGGAAAGATGATGGGCAATATGATGCAGATGATGTATAAAGAAGGGGTGATGAGCGAAGATTGTATGCAATCCGGTATGAAGATGATGGGCGAAAAAGGAATGGATATGAATGGAATGAATAAAATTAAAAAGTGAGCAACGAGATAACAATACGGAAGTTTAATCGACAAAATTTAAAATAATGATGCACAACAACGGAGATTACTATTACTGGGGAATGCATATAGGCTGGTGGATTCCCATACTTCTAATTTTAATAGTACTGATGGTAATATTGTTTAATTACAAAAAAAGAAAATGACCAATAGCTTTTGACATTGAAAAAGGTATTCTATGGATATAATTGTCCTAAAAATTATGTTATGGCTGAAAGCTTGAAATTATGATGTAACGAAAGAAATTGACATATAAACACCCATTAAAGAAAATAGGAGGAGTCAATTTTTATAAATATATAATTCTTGAAAGCTAAAATGCAATATTCGTCGAAATACTAGAGATATAAAATTTAAAACAGTTTTTAACACTAAAATTAATTAAAGAAAAATTATTATGGAGATTTTAATAGTAGCTACCAAAACCTGTAACCATAGACCTTTGCTTGAGAAAGTACTTCAAGAAGCTTGGTTGCCTTATAACGTAATGTATTTCGAGGATCATCCCGAAATATTTGAAAAATATCAATTGAAACACTCACCGTTATTGATTATAGATGAAAAAGTTGAATCTGTTGGTATGCCTAAAATAGATGAAGTAAATAAAATAAAGGCAAGAAATAAGGATATATCCGAGATTAGAACTTCTAAAAGAGATAAAAACCATATGATTCCCAAAAATTTAGGAACAGAACATGGTTTAGTGGAAGTTGACACAACATGGGGGAGTATTCAATCGATAAAGGCCGCACAACAAGTGCATACTGTAGGGGAGTTAGAAATATATCAGCATCACATGAAGGGTTTACCCATCATTGATACCAGAAAACCCGATACCTCGGGTGCAGTAACTATTCCAGGCTCGAAAAATATTCCTTATGACGAGTTGGTAGGAAGAATGGATGAATTGGACGAGAACAACCCCAGTATATTTTTTTGTAATGGTCCACAATGCCCACAATCATCAACAGCCATAAAGAACCTCTTGAATGCAGGTTACCCAGCTGATAGAATTCTATACTATAGGGGAGGAATGCATGACTGGATTACGTTAGGCCTTCCAGTACAAGAATTATGAAAATAGTAATAACTATTTCCAGTTGGATAATGAATTTTAAGAACCATTGGAAATATTTTGAAATGGTTTAAGAATTATTAATTAAAATCGAATATTATGAGAGCAATAACAATTATTTTATTGGCAATTGGCTTAGTAAGTCTATCCAGTTGCGAACAGAAAACAGATACTAATGCAATGCTTGAAAATTTAGAAACTAGAACAGAACTTTTTGATGCCATCGCCAGTAACCACAATTACATGACCGAATTCATGGACAATATGCCAAACAACCAACACGCAATGCAAATGATGCAGGGCAACGAAAAAATGATGGGCAATATGATGCAGGGTAACGGAATGCAGATGATGATGAAAGATAGTATGATGATGAAAAATATGATGCAGTTCATGATGAAAGATGGCAAAATGATGGGAACTATGATACAAATGATGCACGAAAAAGGAATGATGAGCGAGGACTGTATGGAATCCTGCTCAAAGATGATGGGCGAAAAAGGAATGGATATGCAGGGAATAAACAAAAGAAACCATATGGATATTTCAACTAAAGACTTACATAAAGAACATCACTAATTTTTAACAACTTAAAAACAAAAATTATGAAAAATCATTGGTTATGGATGGTTATTGGTTGCGGGCTACCACTTTTGCTCATTTTTTTAGCGCCATCAATTGGGATTAGAGGTGGGGTTTGGCTTTTTACATTTATCATAATAATGTTTGCCTTCCACTTATTGATACCTATGAAACACGGTGGTCATACCCACGGGCTGTCCGATGAAAATTTGAAAAGAAAAAGAAAAGAGGATGACCCAGACCACAAAAAGTCATCATCATTAAAAAAATAGTTATGAAACGAAAATTTCAAATAGACGGAATTGGTTGTGGTGGATGTGTAGCAGGGGTAAAGAACGCACCGGAAGAACATCCCAACATCGAAAAAGTAGAGATTTTTCTAGCACCAAAAGGAGCTACACATATTACGATGAATGGAGCACTTTCGGTTGCCGACTTACAAAAGCAACTCGATAGGCTAAATGGTTATACAATCACAGAAATATATTAATAACCACTAAAATCAAAATTATGCATTTATACGACGAACATTTTGGAGGTATGCACCTAATATGGTGGATTATTTGGATCATCTTTCTTGCATGGATATTCTTTATCCCAGCAGATATACCCTATCAAAAAACCAAGAAAGAAAGCCCACTGGATATTCTTAAAAAACGCTTTGCAAAAGGTGAAATATCTAAGGAAGAATTTGAAGAATCAAAAAAGATTTTAAACGCGGATAACTAATCTTAAACTATAATATTATGTATCGATTAAATGTAAAAAAACTTGGCTTTGCCTTTGGTCTCACAGGAGCCTTAATTTATCTCGGATGTATGATTGTTATGGCTACTGCTGGACGGGAAGGTAGTATCAAATTTTTTAACAGCTTGCTACACGGCTTAGATACCACAAACATTATAAGAATGGATGTTCCCCTATTAGAAGTACTAATGGGAATCGTTCAAACTTTTATTCTGTGGTGGTTAATTGGAGCTTGTATAGCTGCATTTTATAATGCTCAAATTAAAACAAAATAAATACATACAAGTAAATTAAATTTTAACAAAAATGATCTGAAGATTTAAAATACTTCGGATTCTTATTCAAATCTTTAAATATTAATAATATGAAAAAAAATAGATTGATTACCATTATTATTGCTACGATAACATTAGTTTTTGCAGCATGTGAAGATTCAGATTCACTTCAAGACAATAAGGCTATTGAAGGAACTTATTTAGGAACAATTACAGATGTCAATAGCAAAAATAACGAAGCTTTTCTGAAAACTGAAGGAGAGACCATTGCGGAAATAACGATAATTGGAAATGAAACGATTCAGGTACACCTTTATGATGTTGAGTTGGATACTACATTTATGTTAAATTATTATGAACACATGGATAACGTGAATGTATGTCTTACTGGAGAGGATTTTGAAAACATGTACGGACATATGTTAGGACAAGGGCATATGAATGGAGGTAAGATGGGTGATTTGCAAAATAATGAAACAGAATGGACGCATCACTTAAACGATGAGCATCAGGAAGGAGATGAACATTTTGGAGGTTTCGATATGCAGAATCATACTTATAGCTATCAGTTCAATAGAATGGAAAACGGTTCAATGCATAACCTTTTATTTAAAGGAATAAAAAAATAAGCACATTGTTTATAAAGTAAGAAAATCATCTCATATGAAATTCAAGAGATCATGCATAGAAAATTATCTCTCTCTTAATGTCTTGCTTTGAGGGTCTACCTATAACTATGAAATAATTTTCAATGAAAGGTGTGTATGGTCAACGATAGGTTTATGGCGTGCCATAAATAGCTATAGATGTTAAATGCATTACTTATTATGGCTGTTGTGAAAACTGTTTAGAGAAGCTACAGAAAAATTTGGATGATGTCTGCTTACCGATGATATAGTTGACTAGGAATCGGCTATTATCATCCAGAATAAAAATAGTGGAAGTGTTTAGTAACTTCGCCTCTAATGAAGACGCTAACACTTTTATCAACCAAAAAGTAATGCATCGATAGATTATCGATTAAGTGATTAAGTTTTAACGAAACCATTATTAAAAATGAAATCCAGCACATCAACTTTAACAGATTCAGCAACCTGCAAGATATCAGATGCTATTTGTCTGCCTGATTCTAATATGCCACGAATCGTGGTCATAGGTGGTGGATTTGCAGGTTTGGCATTGGTAGAAAAATTGAAACATAAAGAGGTGCAGGTCATTTTGTTTGATAAAAATAATTTTCATCAATTTCAACCTTTACTGTATCAAGTGGCTACCAGTGCCTTAGAACCGGACAGTATTGTGTTTCCTTTCAGAAAACAAATCAATGGATATAAAAATGTGATTTTCCGTTTGGCAGAAGTGGAAGAAATCCAATCGTCTTCAAATACCATTATTACTAACAAAGGAATAGTTCATTACGATTACCTTGTATTGGCAACAGGTACGACCACTAATTTTTTTGGGATGGATAACGTAGAGTCCCACAGTCTCGGAATGAAAGATATTCGCGATTCTCTCAACATCCGCCATATGATGTTGCAAAATCTGGAACAGGCCGCCATTACCTGCGATGAGAAAGAACGGGATGCCTTGACCAATTTTGTTATTGTTGGTGGTGGTCCTGCTGGCGTAGAAATGGCTGGAGCATTGGCAGAATTCTGTAAATACATATTACCGAAGGATTATCCAGAGTATCCTTCTTCTCTAATGAATATTTATTTAATAGAGGCAATTGATAAGTTGTTAAGCACTATGTCTGATAAAGCGTCATCTAAAACCTTAAAGTATTTAAAGAATTTGAATGTAAAAGTGCTATTGAATGAATCGGTGAGCGATTATGACGGGTCGAAGGTTATCACAAAAAGCGGAAAGACCATTTTAGCGAAAAATTTAATTTGGACTGCAGGTGTTAAGGGGCAATTCCCAAAAGGGATAGATGAAAAATATGTTGTTAGAGGCAACCGTATTAAAACCGATTCTTATTTAAAGGTAGAAGGTTACGAAAATATTTTTGCCATAGGTGACATAGCATCTATAATTACAGAAGATACCCCAAAAGGACATCCTCAAGTAGCACAGACAGCTATTCAACAAGGAAAATATCTCGGTGATTCCTTATTGAAAGTTATTAAAAATAAACCTATTATATCATTCGAATATAAAGATAAAGGATCATTAGCAACAGTAGGTAAACGTAGGGCGGTAGCAGATTTGGGCAAATTTGAATTTTCAGGTTATTTCGCATGGTTGCTATGGTCAATTGTGCACTTGATGTCAATAAGCGGATTTAAAAATAAATTAATGGTTGGTTTTAATTGGGCGGTGAGCTATTTCACTTATGAAAAGAGCAACCGCCTGATTATTAGAAATTTTAAACCAAAATCATCAATCAATCACACGAAGAAATAATTTAAAGATGAAAAACACAACAAGCAAAAATAATAAGCTTTCCTTAATAGGTTCCATCTCACTTGGCACTGGTGTAATGATAGGTGCGGGCATATTTGTCCTTATGGGACAAATAGCAGAATTGGTGGGTGATCTGTTCCCGATTGCTTTTATTGCAGGTGCCGTTGTGGTCGGTTTCAGTTCTTATTCCTATGTAAAGTTTTCAAACGCTTTTCCTTCCTCCGGAGGTGTCGTCAAATTTTTAAATAAATCCTATGGCCCCGGAACAACAACGGGAGTTTTTTCCTTGTTGATGTATGTCTCAATGGTGGTTTCAGAAAGTTTGGTAGCAGGCACTTTTGGTGCTTATACGCTTCGGTTGTTCCCGGAAAGTTTTGCCGGTTACGCATCCGTTCTTGGTATTCTGCTTTTGGTAACAGCATATATCGTGAATATTTTAGGAAATAAAGTAATTGGAGCAACAGCCACCTTTACAGCAATTATTAAAGTTGCGGGTATAGCATTGCTCGCCATTGCTGGTCTAATAGTTTCTGGATTTGCAGAGATTACAGGAAACTATATTCCAAAAAGCACCGAAGCGTTGCCACAGGGATTCGGCTTTGTAGCTGCGTTGGCGTTGGCAATTCTTGCTTATAAAGGGTTCACTACTATTACAAATCAGGGTGGAGATATTAAAAACCCACATAAAAACCTGGGTCGATCCATTATTATTTCTATTCTAATCTGTACGATCATTTATGTAGCACTGGCTTTGGCAGTGGCCGGAGGTTTAACCATTCCTGAAATTATTGCTGCAAAAGATTATGCCCTTGCGGCGGCCGCGAAACCTGTTTTTGGGGAATGGGGTTCTTGGTTTACCATTGGCATTGCAATAATTGCCACAGTATCTGGTGTTATTGCCAGTGTTTTTTCATCATCGCGCCTGTTGGCTATGTTGAGCAATATGAAGCAAGTCCCATCTTTAAAAAGAATGGGGAACTTTAAAAACCCCGCTCTCATATTCACAGTTTCACTTGCCATTTTACTCACTGCGCTGCTCGATTTAACAAGGATTGCTTCCATCGGTGCTATTTTTTACCTTATTATGGATATTGCAATTCACTGGGGGCTTTTCCGCCACCTAAAAAAAGAAGTGAAATTTCAACCTCTCATTCCCTTAATAGCCATAGTAATGGATATCGCGGTGCTCACTGCCTTTCTTTATTTAAAATTCTTGAACGATCCATTGGTTCTTATCGTTGCAGCTATTGGGATTGTTCTAATAATTGTTTCGGAACGTCTTTTTATGATTTCGCATACAGACGATGAAGGTAATATGCCGATGGGAATGGAAAC
>RCMY010001462.1_pt1 | contig 22507 bp, 22 predicted proteins | sample 2041341 | NCBI WGS metagenome assembly RCMY01 (sample SAMN09708234, study PRJNA481090) | Marine sediment metagenome, whole genome shotgun sequencing project.
AATACCTGCTGCTTTAGCAAGCATAATTACACGTTCTGCACGTTCTACGATTGGTTTATCAATCATCTTACCATTCAAGGCAATAACACCTGATCCACGAGCTTCAGCTTCGTTAATCGCTGCAATAACGTTACGTGCATTATCAATTTCTTTATCTGTTGGACGGTATACTTTATTAACCACAGGTATTTGACGTGGGTTAATTACAGATTTACCATCGAATCCTAATTGGCGAATAAGTTCTGTTTCTTTTTCGAGAGTTTCTAAATCATTAACATCTGAGAATACTGTATCAACTGCAGCAACACCTGCAGCACGAGCTGCATGAACAATCATGGAACGAGCAAAGAAAATCTCTTCACTGTTACGTTCTGCATAACGACGTGTCTTCATTGCTGTTACATAGTCTTCTGCACCAAGAGCAATCCCGACGATACGATCACTTGAAGTAGCAATCTTGTAAGCATTTAATACTCCAAGAGGTCCTTCAATCGCTGTAAAGATTTTTGTAGATCCAATTTCACGACCACATTGTTTCTCAGCTTCTAAGATAATTGCTTCAACAGCATGTACATCTTCTGGTTTCTCTGTTTTAGGTAAACGAATAACATCGATACCAGCACGAACCATAGCATGGATATCATCCACACCACCTTGTTCTAAATCATTAATACGGACTACTGTTTCTGTATCTCCGAAATCAAATGTTTTGATTGCTTGGTAGATTAAGAAACGGGATGAATCTTTTTCTTTAAGTGAAATGGAATCTTCAAGGTCAAACATAATGGAGTCTGCCCCATAAAGATTAGCATCACGAATCATTCCTGGGTTACTTGCAGGAATAAACATCATCGTTCTTCTTAGACGTTCCATGCTTCTAAGCCCTCCCAATCGATTGATTGTACCGTATCGGATGCACGGTGCACTACTGCGATTGTACGTGCTTTAATTGTACAATCTAAAGCACCCTTATCTACTACGGAAACCTTTGCATCTTTGATTCCAAGATTATCTAAAGTTTCTAAGATAACTTTACGAATTTGGTCTCCATATTGGAATTCAACACTACTTTGTAAATCAAGCTCAATTCCTTTGCCATCATTTTTATCAATCATGATTTGCATATCGGATGATTCAAGTGTTCCAGCAACTGCTTGATTCTTAATAACAAATTGACTCATGTCATTTCCTCCTTGTCTTCATTGATTCTATTACTTTGTGTCCTTCATCTGATCGTAAGAAGTCAAATGTTGTGGAAGGAACAAGATCCTTCACTGCTTCTATATTTCCTTCTGTAAGTAAACGTCGTACACGACTTGCACTAATGACTTCTTGTGCATGTTCCTTACGGGGGATAATAACAACTTTAATGTCTGGTTCAAGTGTACTCTTTAATGATTCGTTATAGATTTCGGTAGCTACTGACAAAGGTTCTTCACCAAGGTAACGGTGATTAATACCCAAGACAGGAGCAATACGTTCTTTAAATACTGAAGCATCTAGACGCGCTTGAACACGGGTTACATCTTCTGATTCTTTAATAAAATATGAGGGGAAGGTCTGTGATGAAACCATATAGTTTCCTGTCGAGAGCACTTCAACATTGGGGAAGTCTCTACACCCTTCTTCGACTAAGCGACGTCGAACATTTTCAGGAAAGTCGGAAACATCTTCCGCTACCACAAATACATATAAATTATCAGCCATTTTGGATGCAGTCTCGACTAAAAACTGATGACCTTTTGTAAAAGGATTCGCATTCATGACGATAGCTGCATTAACGTCACCTGTTTTCGCATGTTTCTTTAAATCCTCAAGATAAGTATCAAATCCTGATACCGCTCTTTCTAGAAACACTAAGACATTGTCAACATGACCAATTACTTGAAATCCTAAATATTTGAAAGACTGAGAATATTCAGGTTTGGTATAAACATAGAATTGCGGATAACCACGATCTGCAATTTCTTCCATGAGGTGGGAAATTAATTGGTTGAAGTAATTTCCACCTTGGTAATCATCGTGAATTGCTACACACTTAATAATGTTTTTATACAGTGAACCTGTTGCAAGGAGAACATCACCCTCATAGATGCCACATGTATAATCAACATTTTCTTCAGGACGAATATTGGCAGCATATAGAAACGCTTCCCATTCTTTATATGCATCCGGTCTTTGTTTAATGTAGATTCGACGAATTGATTCCATATTTTCCTACTCTTTTCCTTCTGGGAAAACCTTTAATAGTAAAACACTTGCAAGATAGATGATTGAAAGTACCGCGAAGATACCTCCCATACCTACTACCATTATTTGTAATGCTTCCATAATTTTATTTATATCCAAATTCATCATAACCCTCCTATGCAAAGTACATCAAGATCATTCCACCTGCGATAACAGATGCGATTTGACCAGAGACGTTTGCTCCTATTGAATAGTTCAGCACAAAGTTTTGTGGGTCTTGTTCAGTTGCAAGTTTTTGGACAACACGAGCTGACATTGGGAATGCTGAGATACCAGCAGCACCAATCATTGGGTTGATCTTTTCTTTACGGAAAATATTAACGAATTTCGCAAAGAGTACACCACCAATGGTATCCATAATAAATGCCACTAAACCAAATAAGATAATAAGAAGTGTTTGAACTTTTAAGAACTCATCAGCAGTCATTTTTAATGAAATGGTGAATCCTAATAAGATTGAAACAATATTAACAAGTTCATTTTGTGCTGTTAAACTTAGACGTTCAAGAACACCACACTCACGAAGTAAGTTACCAAACATTAGGAATCCTACAAGTGGTAAGGATACTGGTGAGATGAAACCTGCTACTACAGAAATAATAATTGGGAATAAGATCTTTGTACGTTTTGATACACCTGACGCTTTGTAATCCATCTTAATACCACGTTCTTTTTTTGTTGTTACGAGTTTAATTGCAAGTGGTTGAATGATTGGAACAAGTGCCATGTATGAGTATGCAGCAACTGTGATAGGACCTAAGAGTTGTGGTGCTAGTTTATTAGCAACGAAAATTGATGTAGGACCATCAGCCGCTCCGATAATACCAATTGTTGCAGATTCAGTTATTGAGAATCCTGCGATAGCTGCAACTATGATTGTAAAGAAGATACCAAATTGAGCAGCTGCTCCATAAAGTAACATACTTGGATTCTGAAGTAATGGTCCAAAATCGATCATCGCTCCTATACCAATAAAAATTAATAACGGGAATAACTCCGTTTCAATACCAGCAGCAAAGAGTACGTTTAAGACTCCTACTGGCCCATCAGGTTGTGTAATTAAACCTGAGTGTGGGAAGTTAACCAAGATAGCTCCAAGACCCATTGGTACAAGAAGTGTTGGTTCATATTCCTTAACAATACCTAAATAAATTAATACCGAACCAATAACCATCATGATTAGTTGCTGGTACGTTACATCCACAAAACCCTGAATTAAAAAATCCACAAATATTTCCTCCTACTATTTAATAACAACCATTACGGTTCCAACGTCAATGTTTTCACCTTTTGTAACATTAACTGCGACTACTGTTCCTGCAATTGGTGCAACAATATTGTTTTCCATTTTCATTGCTTCTAGAACAAGTAAGTTTTGGTTTACCGCAACAGTATCCCCGACTTTAACAACAACATCTAAGATATTTCCTGGCATTGGCGCACTCACTTCTGTACCACCTGTAACATCCATGTTTGTTTGTGGTGCAGCTTGTGGTGCTGGTGCAGGCGCTTCTTGTACAGGCGCTGGTGCAGCTTGCTGAATAGGTGCAGCTTGTGGTGCAACTTGCGGTGCTCCAATTTCCTCCATCTCAACAACGTATTCCTTATCGTTTAACTTAATTCGAAATTTTCTTAACATATTTCTAACTCCTCTCCTCGATACTGATTAATCTAAATGTTGACTCTGGTGAGTCATTTGCCATAACAGCAGCAGCGATTACCGCAGCAGCCTCTTTATCGACATCAACGCGACGTACCGATTTAACGCGAACGGTTGCATCACTCAAATCACTGGACACAATGGCTGAAGCAATGATTGAAACGATATCTCGTTCCTCTTCATTTTCAACAGCTAACGTGAAGTCGATAGCTTTGGGCAAGTCTTCCACAACGTCTTGTTGAACTTGTGGTATGACTTCGTCTTGTTTTTTCTTTTTACGCCAAAACATCAATATCCCTTCTCTTTCTATACATTTATTATAAGCTCTGTGCTCGCAAACTTGTGTTTTTGCAGTGTTCTTTAACTGTATAAACATTGGAAAAACACTTGATTGTAAACTTTTGTGTATGTTATAGTTTACAATAGATTTATCACTTGGAGGTCCATATGAATAACACAGTGCTTGATATATTAGAATCCTCATTTCAGTCATACATTAGTGGTCAAGAAATAGCTGATACCCTAAACATGACGCGTGCCAATGTTTGGAAAGAAATCCAAAAGCTTAAAGACTTAGGATATGAGATTGACTCTATCCGTAATCGAGGCTATGCCCTATTAAGTCTTAATGGACGTCTATCTTCAAATAAAATGGCGTCTCAGTTTAAGAAATATACACCCGTTTCTCTACAAGTCTATGATGAAGTAAGTTCAACGAACACTTTAGCTAAAGAATATGCAGATGCAAATCCATTAAATCCTAATGCTTTAATTGTTGCGGATACCCAATCAAAAGGTCGCGGTCGACGTGGTCGAAGTTTCTACTCACCATCTCAATCTGGAATCTACATGAGTATTCTCTTTACACCAGAACTATCACTTCTTGACTCGCAACTCATTACGATTGGGGCAGCAGTAGCAGTTCGTCGTGTTCTAGAATCAACGCTTAAAGTAGAATCTCAAATCAAATGGCTCAATGACCTCTATATTGGGAATCGTAAAATTTGTGGTATTTTAACTGAAGGTGACATTATTCTTGAATCTAATACTTATAAATATTTAATTGTTGGTATTGGTTTGAACCTCTTTGAAGCTCAATCAGTTCCTAAAGAACTTGCTTCAATCTATGGCTCGGTTACGGATACTCAAGATTATGATCGTAATGATATTGTGACTCGTATCTACGAAAGCTTTATGCAGATATTAGAAACACTCCCATCATCACGACTTGATCTCATTGACGAATATAAATCGTACAGTAATGTACTGGGTAAGAACGTGTTCATCGTTGGATCAGAAGATGAAATCTATGATGCCATTGATATTGATGAACATGGATACCTTGTAGTACAAGATGAACAGGGTAATCAGAAACACCTTCATTCAGGTGAGATATCCGTTAAGGAGCTCGTGTCATGAAAACTAAAGACCTTGCGATTTCTGCACTCTTTGTAGCTTTTATAGCTGTCTGTGCTCAGATTAGTATTCCAACACCACTTGTGCCCTTTACCCTACAGATATTTGCAGTGACTGTTGTTGCTTTAACTTTAAGTTTTAAGCAAGTATTCTATGTCATCATGACTTATATCATCATGGGCTTACTTGGCTTCCCTATCTTTGCGGGAGCTCGTGGTGGGATTCAAATGCTTCTTTCACCAACCCTAGGGTTTATTCTTGGATTCATGCCTTATGCACTTATCCTCAATACCCTGAGTCAAAAGATGAAGAATCGACTTCTTCCCTTTGCAATCTTACCTGGATATCTTGTGTTCTATACACTAGCCCTAACCGTTTTAACACTTAATTTCTATTACATTACGCAAATAGATATAACTCTTTCAAAACTATTAACATCCTATTGGCTCATGTTTATTCCTACTGATTTACTTTCAATTGCTATTGCATGTATCTTAAGTAACCAGCTTCGTAAACATTTCAATTTCTAAAAAAGAAGAGCGGAAACTATCAAAGTTTTCCGCTCACTGTTTAGACTATTTAAATAATGGAACAGCACCTGTAATAGCAGCGACACCAACGAAGATTACGAAGATACCGATTGCCCATTTTCCAGATTCTTTTTGCCATTCTTTCATATCTAATTCTGTCATTTGTAGCAATAAGTAAATAAACGCTACAAGTGGACTTAGTAAGTGGAATGCTTGTCCTAATAAGGAAGCAACACCAAGCTCCATTTGTGTCCAACCGTATACCGCTCCTGCGTCTGCCAATACTGGAAGAACACCGTAGTAGAATGCGTCGTTGGATAAGAAGAATGTACCTGGAGCTGATAATACAGCAACAACAAGTCCCCAGAATTGTCCAAAGCTTTCAGGAATAATCTTTGTTAAGCTAACTGCTAACGCATCAGACATACCTGTACTTGTAAATAGACCTGTAAATACTCCAGCACCTAATACTAAGATAACAACAGCAACTGCATCACCTGAGTTAGCGTGTAGACGAGCTTTTTGATCTTTAAGTTTTGGATAGTTCATCATTAATGCAATTACTGTTCCCAATAAGAATAAGAATACTGATGGGAATGTGTTTTCAATCATTAATAATGCAACAACTGTAATAGTTAGAATTAAGTTAGGAATGAAGAGGTGTGGACGTTTGATAGCCATTTCTTCTTCATTAGCTGGTGCTAATAGTGCTTCAAGTTCTTCATCTGAAATAACTTTAACACCAAGACGTTTACGTTCTTTAAGACCTAAGTAAACAGAAACACCTAACATATAGATAACTGCAACGATCATACCTGGAGCAAGTTTGTTTAGGATTTGTGAATCCATACCTGTTAATTCAGGAAGCACTGAGATAACACGTGCTGTAGGACCACCCCATGGTAGTAAGTTCATAATCGTATTCATTAAGATAACTACAACACCAAGATTTAACATCTTCATATTCAGTTTCTTATACAGTGGAATAAAGGCAGTACATGTGATTAATGTTGTTGTAGTACCATCACCGTTTAAGGAAACAGCAGCTGCAACAATTGAGGAAGCAACAACTACTTTAAGTGGATCGCCACCTGCGATTTTAATCATGAATCGTGTGATTGGATCAAACATACCTGCATCAAGCATCAATGCAAAGAAGAAGATTGCAAAGAGAAGCATGATACCAGTTGTTGAAGTTTTCTTAATACCTGCTAAAACGAATTCCCCAAGTACCCAGAACTGATCCCATGCTGTTACGAGCGATGGATCTGCTAATTTCTTAATTTGAACGATTTGATCTGTGTAGAGTCCCATTACTGATCCTACAAGAGCAAATACTAGAGGCACGATAATTAACGCTGTAAATGGTGATAGTTTTTTCCACATAACTAACGCCAAGAACACGATAATCATTGCCCATGACAAGAATGTCAACATATTTCTTTCCTCCTACTCTTTTGAGTGAATGTACCTCTATATTAAGTGCAGTAAACGGTTACAACAATACCAATAGGCTATTTAGAACACTCTCAAAACACTAGGAACACTTGAAAAACACTTTGAAAACCTAAGTAAAAATTAAGCTTTCATCCAGTAAGAAGTGCTTAATTTTTGTGAAACGGTGTGATAGAAACACATAATCTCTTGAGAATCACTTGTTAATAAAAAAACTTTATTTCACAACTTTTGATAATTATTTGTATTCAAGAAAATATTTTCTCAACATCACTTTAATTGTCATTCTGTTCATATATCAATAAAAAGAGATAGACTTTTATACAATCTATCTCCTTATTAGTCCACCAAAGTGGACATAGTATCATCTAAAATTTATCGCAAAAGATTCTCTTACCTCATCTGGTAAGGCATTATCTTCAGGAAGTGTTTCAACATAATCAACACGCTTAGCAAAAGACTTCTCAATTGCTTCAAGATAATGTTCATCTTCTAAATTCGGTTCATAGCCATCAACTACAGCATATTCTAAACATCCATCCGTGGATAAACTCTTGAACTCTAATGTCTTATTCGCAATCCCCTCTAAAAGTGAAAGGCTGACTTGTGGTGTCACCTTCTTACCATCAAAGTAACCAGTATTCACAATGTAACACGCAGTTTCTCCAGTATCAAAAAGAGCTTTGAACTTTTCATAGTCTTCACAAAGCGGGTAGATTCTAAATGGATTTGCATAAGGCTCAATAACAACTTGACCTTCATCACTTGCATTCTCAGCATTACTACGAGTAGTCATCAGTGTAGCTCCCATGGATGAAGCAAGTGTCGCACTATTAACCTTAACAAGTGGTGGCAAGCTTGCATCTTTCATAATCCACAAGAGTGCATCCAAAGGTTGATCCACATGGTTTACACGATTCGGTGTTGCGAAATAGGACTTAATACAACGACCATTCTTATTTCGACGGTCTTCTGTAACAAGGATTTTCTTACCATTAGCATCAAGTGTTACACCATTATTTTGGACAGTCGTGAGATATTTAATAGCATCCGATCCTTCTTTCATATCAGATGTCTTATCAAAATATGAAGGTTCTAATGCAATCGCACGATTAAAATCACTGGATATCACAAACGCATCATCATGAAGCACAGCTACAGTATCTTCATCCTTATGGTCATGGAGTGTTAATGTTGATTTTCCCGAACCAGATAGACCAAATGCCGCAATTGCAGTCCCATTAAGAACTTTTAGGCCACCATGACATGAGATATAACCACGACGGTGAGCAATGTTCCAAGCTAAAGAAAGAATTCCTTTCTTTATTTCCCCAAAGTATTTGAGTCCCAAGACAATTCCAGTATGGGAAATAGGATCTAGGACAACTAAACCATCAGGATACTTCTCTGAAGACCAGTCTGGATCTACATAAAGAAAGAGTTCCTCTAATGGATTTGTAACTCTAACTGGATTAAAGTTCAACAAGAAATTATAAGCATTATTAACGTATTTCTTTGGAATCATAAGTGAAGCATTCATAGTAAATGACTCATGAAGACCAACACTTGCATTTGCTCTTACAAAATCACAAAAACTATTCTTAGCAATAACATCTTGAATAAGTTCAATTATTCCTTCATCGCTTGCATCCCCTAATATTTGACGAGCTCGGGCAGTTCGACCCACAATCGAACCATGATTATTCACTAATACCTTTGCACCTTGAGGTAATCCTAAAGTCTCAGCCTGATATACATCCAAATCTGTAACAATGGTATCCTCTGCATGAAGGGCCATTGTGTAAGCATCAGAAATTGACGCTAAAGTTTCTACATTATTTTGGTAAAATGCAGACTCAATCGTAAGTCTCATTGCATCATTGATTGGTTTTGTTTCCATAAGAACCTCCTTACCTAAACTGTACACTATCTTGGACCATTATTGGTGTTTTATTAGAGTTTTTTCATTAATATTTTGAAATGCACCAAAAGTACACTTATAAAACATTGGTTGTGATACTCTATGAATATAAGGATGGAACTATTATGTACAAATTCATCAATCAACTCAGCTCATTTGAAGACATTAATTCGCTTCTACAAGAAAAATACCAAGAAGGTTACGAACTAACGCAAGTAAACTATCAATTTCTTAAGTTTGATAAAGTTGCAAGTCCAAAGAATCACTATTTTAACCTTAGTTATTCACCTTCTAAGACACCAGTTTTAGATGCGAAAAGCTATGCTCATGCTTATGCATATTATTCAGGAAAGAAAGATGCTTTTGATCTTAAAGCTCTTAAAGAATATTATGACGCATTAAACATTAGCTACAAAAGAACGACTTTGTATTGTCTCATTGCTTTATTGATTTTTACTGTATTAACTGGCTTTGTACCGATTCTCCCACCTGCAATTGGTGGATGGGTGATTGGAATCCTAATGGTTATAACTGTTATCCGTTCTGTGAATCAACGCCGTTTCACACGTAAACTCTATGTTCCATTTTTACGCAATAACGGATTCTCAAATAAAGAATTACAAAATCGATTCATCTTAAAGTCACACCACACTTTAAATGAATCACAAATGAATCGTTTTAAGAAACACGGTGAACTCAGCTATTTGAAGGAAATTGAAGGGTATCACTTCTATCAACTCATCTCATTTGAACAACGAAATGACATAATAAACATTCTCGTTGACGATGAAGCAAACACGATTGAAGTTTTATCAACAGTTAAAGAATAAGCAAGTTTTCAACTTACACAATCACCTTGTCATCTGGCAAGGTGTTTTTACCCCTTTCCAATTCACACGGTTCTTATATCTCAATGACAATTAGTTTGGTATAATACAAGAAAGCGACACAACTATGGCATAAAAATAAAAGGAGAAGAATATGGCAGTAAATATGGACGAGCTCGTTCGGATTGTAGACTTATCACAGAGTCTACCGTTAAACCAGATTATTTATGAGGGATTGCGTACAGCAATAATAACTGGTGTAATACCAATGGGCGAAAGAATAAATGAGAAACAGTATGCTGAATACCTTAATGTCAGTCGTACACCAGTTCGTGAGGCATTACGAAGAATCCAAGATGAAGGAATCGTTGAATACATTCCAAACTTTGGCATTGTAGTCACAACCTTTAGTGAGGAAGATGTCTTAGAAATCTATCAAATACGCACCGTACTTGATATTCTTGCTGCTACGAACTCAATGAAACTAATGACACCAGACGACTTTAAAGAAATGGAAGACCTACTTGACAGAACTGACGAAGCTCAGGCAAAAGGTAATGTCCGTCAAGTTATTGAGATGTCAAAGGAATTCAACACCATGGTCTATCAATTTGCGCGTATGCCACGTTTAGAGACCATTCAAAATCGTTTACGTGACTACCTCATACGATTCCGTGATATATCACTAACCGCAGACGATCGCCGTGCACGCGCTCTCCAGGAACACCGTATGATTTATCGTTGTTTATGTAATGGCGAAGTAGAACAAATGGAAATGATTATTCGCGAGCATCTTGGCTTATCCCGTGATTTCATTCTTTTAGAAATGAGAAACGATGCAAAAAAGAATCGTTGATCTCGCAATCCAAGCACTTCTTGATGAAGCAAGGCTTGAACCAAAGCCAGGTTTAGTTGATCCCCTTGATGCAGGATCTCATACTGACATGAACTACGATGATTTTGTAGCAAGTGCTTACGCTTTAAAGCAAGGCTTTGAGAATTACTTACTTCAAGGCTTATCCTTTAATGGAAATCAAAAAGAACTCTTTAACTCGATACGATCTATTGGTATGGATGCTGAACACGATATGTATCAAGTAACGAATAATGTGAATACACACAAAGGTGCAAACTTCTTATTTGGTATCATCCTATCAGCCATTGGATATGGAAATTATCCGAAACTTGATACTCTAATTACAATAATACAAGAAATGACAGAGGGCTTAGTTTACGAAGAACTCGAGAAAAACGAAAAACCTAAGACTTACGGAGAAATCCTTTATCATGAACATGGTATTAAAGGTATTCGTGGTGAGGTTGAAGAAGGACTTCCAACAGTAATGAATCACTCATTACCAATTATGATGCAAGATAAACCTACTGACTTAAAAGTCAAAGAAGCACTCCTTAAACTCATCGAACACAATGTTGATACGAACATGTTGAAGCGTGGAGGTATTGGGGGCTTAGAGCTCGGTCAAAAACTCGCTTCTTCTAAATATTTGGATATCAATGACCATTTGTCCAAAATGAATCGAGTGTTTAAGAAACATAACCTGAGTCCAGGAGGAAGTGCGGACTTACTTGCAGTCACAATCTTCCTATACAACTATGATCGGATGATCAGTACTGACAAAGCCTAATAATCAAAATAAAGAACAGCTTTAGAAATGAATGAAAAATTCAAATCTAGCTGTTCTTTTTAATTAATAATCGTTATTCAGACTCAGCGTTCACACGTGCAAAATATGTTAACACTATTTTGGGCGATGTTCCAATAATTTTCTGAAATACTTGATTGAAATACTTATAGTCATTAAAGCCTATATCTTCTGCAATTTCATACAAGTGTAGGTTTCCCTCTTGCATGAGTTCAATTGCTTTTTGGATACGGAAACGGGTTAAATAATCGTTAAATGTCATTCCCAAAAACTTTTGGAAACGGTTGTTGATGAGTGTAACACTACGCCCTGTATGCTGTCTTAAATCATCTAAAGTAATCTTTTCATTATAGTTATCTTGGATATATTTTAAAGCCATTTGAAGTGTTGTAGATTCAATATCATTATGTGGTTTCAGTGCTTGATATACTATTTCTGCTTCATCACTTTTCACTTCATAGGAGCGTCTCATCTCTATATCTTGAATTGCACGATGGAGGCTTTGCACCAACTCATCATGATCCAGTGGCTTTAAAAGATACTCACTGACGCCATATTCGATAGCTTTCTTTGCATAGCTAAACTCAGAATGACCACTGATAATAATAACAGCATAGGTATGACGTGGAAGCTTTTCTAGCAATTGAATGCCATCCATTATGGGCATATTTATGTCAAGAATAATAATGTCAGGTTTCTCTCTTTCAATAAGCTTGTAACCTTCTAAGCCATTAGCAGCATCACCTACTACCTTACTATTAAAATTTTCCCAATCTATAGACCGAATCAAACCTTTACGGATAATCTCTTCATCTTCTACAATACAGACTCTATACAATTTCAAGACCTCCTTCCGGGATGCAGATAATGATATGAGTACCACTGCTATTACTATCTACATAAACACTTCCTTTAGTTCCATAAAGCAAATGGATTCTTTGGATAACACTCATAACACCAAAGCGTGCTTTATTATAGATTGTATCCATATCAATGTCATTAAAGCTCTTGACAAGTTCTGGTGTCATACCATCGCCATCATCAATCACATGAATGTAGATATAGCCATCTTTCATATACCCTACTATCCCGACATTGAGGGTATCTTTACTCTTATAACCATGCTTTAAGCAGTTCTCAATAAGGGGTTGTAAGATAAGTTTGGGTAAGTTCATATCCAATACTTCTTCTTCTATCTCTATAGTGTAGTTAAAACGCTCACCAAGACGAAGTTTATTAATATGCAAGAAGAGTTCAATGTACTCCATATCCTCGCTAAAAGGCACTTCTTTCTCGCTAGCAGCAATACTATATCGCAAGAGCTTGGAAGTGTTAAGAATGAGTAATTCTGCTGTCTTCGGATCATCCTCAATGAGATAGCGAACTGTCTCAAGTGAGTTGTATAAGAAATGAGGGTTGAATTGAGCTTCAAGCTGTTTGATCTCTGCGTTTTTACGAAGTTCCACAAGTCTTTCATTGGATGACATAAGCAGTTGAAGTTGGTCACTCATCGTGTTGAAAGCATTCGCAAGTGATTCAAATTCATCGTGAGTATCAATTTCTACATGGGTATCTAAGTTACCTTCTTCTAGACGCTTTACACCTTCCATAAGAATCGAAACTGAACCACTAACTTCTCGTCCTGCTTTTTGTGCTGATAAGCGATTAATACGTTGCATAAAGAATAATGCCAGTCCTGCTACTCCACTAATGAATATCGCAAGAACATACAGCTCCTGATTCTGAACTAGAACACTAACCTTTAATTGACTGTCCATAATACTTTTACTGTATACCGTATATTTAGTATGATCGAGGTCAATTGTTTTTTTATGATCAGGATTAAACTTTGAAACAGAAGTCACAAAGTCTTTTGAAGTTGTTGCGATTACATTATCAAAACCGTCAGCTATCACTGCATGATTAGGACGTTGTTGTTCTAAAACTTCTTTAAAGTAATCAACACTGATATAGAAGACAATACTAATATTTTCACTTAACTTCTTACCTATCGCTAAAGAGGACATTTGCTGGTCATTAATTTCTGCAAACTGGGTAATATAAAGCGAGTCTTCATTTAATTGATCACGTATATAGCTGTTAATCAGTCGATTGTAGTCACTTCCTAATAAAGAAGGTTGACTGATAAAGAGTGCATGATTATCTTCAAAGACAATAAACTGAGCCTTACTATCGAGCTTACCATTCAAGCGATAATAATACTGATAGAGTGTCTGGAAATAGGTATTAGGGTCTTCGATTAGTTCATTATAGTCAATATTCTCTTCAATTGTATCTATCGTATCATTGATTGCATCGATAACCAATTGACTGGAACTCTCCACACTACTCTGGGTTCGTTTTACTTGAAAAATATTAGTATAAGCATAGAAACTCACAATAATAAGTAATGTCATAGCAAGGATGATAATGAAAGGAACACGTCCATAACGGATAAACGTGTTTTTAATGCGTTCTTCAAATGTTGTCATCGAATTATTCATAGTTCAATTATAACGATATTCTCAAAAAAGGAAAGGTTGCCCTTTCCTTTACATTTGAATATCTTTTCCTTTCGAAAGTTTCATAAATACAAGTAAGGAGATAACGGTCACAAATGTCAGGATTGCAGATAATGCAGCTGCGATACCATAGTTACCACGTAATACTTGCGTGTAAATAGAAACTGTCATTGTTTGTGTTCGTGATGTATACAAGATAATCGATGTTGATAGTTCTGAAATCATCGTAATCCAGCTTAATATTGCCCCGGAAATAACTCCTGCAGACATCATAGGAACTGTAATCTTGAAGAATGTTTTAGCATTACTTGCACCAAGAGAGATTGCTGCTTCTTCAACACTGATAGAGATTTGTTGAAGGATTGCGACGGATGATCGTATTGTGTACGGTAAGCGTCGAATTACAAGCGCAATAATCATAATGGCATAAGTCCCTGTTAACATGAATGGTTTCTTAGAAAGAGTTGTTAAGAGAGCGATACCCATTACAGTTCCTGGAATAATATACGGAATCATTGAAATTGTATCAACTGTTGCAGTGAGTGCATTTCTACGTCTTACTGCAATGTAAGCAATAATCACAGCGATAATTAAGATAATGACGAGCGAGATACCTGGGATTAAGAATGTATTTTGAATACTGCTTCCTAACCTTGAGAAAGCTTGTCGGTAACTATCAAGTGAATAACCATCGAGGAAAAGTAGGCCTGATGTCTTCTGGAAGGAGGTATAGAAGACATAGATTTGAGGCATGAATGCGAGAGCGACAATGCCATACGCAAAGCTATGCACAAAGATTGAAAGGCCTTTTTTCATCTTCTTAGGTTCTACTGAGTGGAGGGCACTCATGGAGAACTGTTTACGATTGGATAAATAACGTTGGGTTAAGAAGAATGCGGTTGTTAAGGCAATTGCGATTACAGATATTGCAGCAGCAAATCCTGTATCACCACCAACTTCCGATACGAACTCATCAAAGATAAGTCGTGGGAAAGTACGGTAACCTTCACCAATAAGCATTGGTGTACCAAAGTCAGCGAAGGCACGCATGAACACTAACAATGCACTCGCATAGATAGTAGGCATGATCAGTGGAAGTACTACTTTAAAGAATCGTTTAAAGCCTGTAATTCCCATGCTTTCTGCTGCTTCAAATAATGTGTTATCAACACTGTTTAACGCACCTTGGATATACATGTAAACCAGTGGGAAGAGTTGTAATGTTAATACAAGTAGGATCCCATTAAATCCATAAATGTCAGGCATGTTGATACCTAGAGTATTACTGAAGAACTTTGTGATGAGACCACTACGTCCTAATAATAAGATCCAGGAGTAAGCTCCGATAAATGGTGCTGACATTGATGATAGAATAATTACAATATTTAGGAATTTCTTACCACGTACTTTATATACTGTTAAGAAATAAGCCAAAGGAACACCAATCAGCAAGGTTAGCATCGTAGCTAAGATCGTTACTTTAAAACTGTTAATAATCGTTTGTAAGTAATACCCTTGTCCGAAAAACTTAGCGAAGTTCGCAAGTGTAAAGCCAGTTTCCTTAGTATATACAGATTGTCCCAATAGATTAATAATAGGCCAGACAAAGAAGACACCATATAAAACAATGATGATAAATGTAGAAGATTTCCAAAAATCTGGCTTCCTCATCTTATTGAATATTGTCATTCACAACACCTTTTACATAGTTTTGTGAACCGTCATGTGAGAACACATTGATCTTGTCAGTCTTAACGCCAACTTGAACACGTTCTCCTTCTTGATAAATATGATTAATTGCGGATTCTTCTACAATATCCACTGATGAACCATCATCAAGAACAACGGTATAGTGTGTATTTAATCCTAAGAATACAGTTGTTTTAACTGTAGCAGAGAATATTGAAGTAGCTTCATTATTCTTAAGAATCATAAATTCTTCAGGTCGAATCGATACTTTCACATCACCACTCTCAACATTTCCTTCAAAGCGATTGCCTTCATAAGGAAGTGTTGCGATATCACCAAATTTAAGTAGACTGTTTTCTTTATCATAGCTTGCATCAAGTATATTTGATCGTCCAATAAAGGTTGCGACAAAGATATTTGCTGGTCTTTGATAAATGTTTTGTGGTGTACCAATTTGTTGAATGTTACCTAGGTTCATAACAGCAATACGGTCAGATACTGACATTGCTTCTTCCTGGTCGTGAGTTACATAAACTGTTGTGATGTTTACTGTTTGTTGAATTTCTTTAATTGCTGTACGCATGTCAATACGTAATTTAGCATCTAAGTTACTTAGAGGCTCATCCATGAGAAGTACATCAGGTTCTATAACAACAGCTCTTGCTAATGCAACACGTTGTTGTTGTCCACCTGAGAGTCTCTCAGGCATACGATCTGAGTATTCAGTAATTTGCATGGTATCAAGCATATCTTTGACACGACGATCCATTTCACTTTTATCGATTTTACGATTCTTAAGCCCAAAAGCCACGTTATCATAAACTGTTAAATGTGGAAAAATTGCATAGTTCTGGAAAACCATCCCAATATTACGTTTTGAAGGTTCCATATCATTAATACGTGTATTGTTGAAATAGAAGTCCCCACCTTCAATTGAATTAAATCCTGCAATCATTCGTAATAAGGTTGTCTTTCCACATCCAGATGGACCAAGAAGGGTGAAAAACTCACCCTCCTTGATATCTAGAGAAAGGTCCGGAATGATTGTGTTAGATCCATATCTTTTAATTGCATTTTTGATTGAAATATTAACACTCATATTCTTACTCCACTTCCTAACTTAATTTGTTTTTTATTGTAATCCTGCGAAGAGCTGTGTGTAACGCTCAACGATTTGCGTTTTGTTCTTGTATACATATTCCATATCTTCAAAGATTAATGGTAATGTATCGTATTTCTGCATGTGGTCACCAGTTTGTGCACCAATACGTACTGGACGGTTTGTTAACTGTGTACCAAAGATGTTTTGCACTTCTTCTGATAATAAGAAATCTACAAATAACTTAGCGTTATCAACGTTCTTAGCACCTTTAATGATTCCTGTTCCAGCTGGTAAGAAGACACTTCCTTCTTTTGGATAAACAATTTCAATGTTCTTAGCACCATCTTTAACAAGTTTTGCTACTGGATCTTCGTATGTTAATCCAACCCACATTTCGCCATCAACAACTGATTTGTAAACTGCTGATGAACCTGATTGAATCTTACCATCCCATTGTTTAATGAGATTCTCTACATATGTCCAAGCTTCATCATTCATGTAGTCTTTATCTGGACTCATTGCTAAGAGAATGTTTGTAAGTTGAGCAAATGCACTGGATGAGTTAGCTGGGTCAGCTGTTGCGATTTTACCTTTTAGTTCAGGTTTTAGTAAATCAGCATAGCTATTGATTTCAATACCATCTGTTAACTCTTTATTTACAATAAGCATACTTCCATCAAGTACTGTATATGTAACTTTTCCGTTAGTATTACGGTACTCTTCTACAACATTGTCATTCTCTTTAGATACATATTCTTGGAATAAATCTAAATTTGACATGTATTGTGTATATGTTCCACCAAAGAGAACGTCACCATAAGGATTATCTTTTTCAGCTTGGATACGTTTTACTAATTCCCCTGTACCTGCTGAGATAGGTTCTACTTTGATTTTGTATTTTTCTTCAAATAGCGGAATAACTGCATTCATAATTCCCTCACTATTTGGAGAATATACTACCAATTTCTTGTTTTCTTCACCTTTTGATGAACAACCAACAAGGACGAGAGCAGCCATTAAGACTACTATAAATTTCTTGAACTTCATTTTTCCCTCCTGTATTCCTTGAATACTTATGCTTCTATTATAGAATCGTAGTAAACGCTTTCACATACTAGAATATCGTGAAAAAGGGGAAAATATAACAAATCCTACATAAACCCCACTATTCTTGATGTTCTTACTATTACTTATTTTATAATATGACTCACAATAAAAAACTGGGATTGTGTTATCGGCTTAGACCGTTATACACAAACCCCAGTTCATTTATAATCGTATTCTTATTTGCTGTTCTTTTTCTCTGCAATTAAATTCTTAACAACATCACGTAACTTCATACGGTTACCATAGTTCAAGGAACCATTTCTATAGATATAGATTGATAACGCTGCAATCACTACAGTAACACCTACCATCAATGCAATTGAAACAATAATCTCAAATGCAGGTACTGATGTCATCATATAACGAATAGGAGTTGTAAAGAGTGATACAAATGGAATGTATGAACTTACTTTCATGATTGTAGAATCTGGCATGTTCATACCAAATGATGCTATAAAGTAAGCAATCATAAAGATCCATGTAATAGGAGTAATAGCAGATGATACATCTTCTACTTTGGATACAAGTGACCCTAAAGCTGCAAACACAAAGAGATATAAGATATATCCTAGGATTGAGAAGATCGCATACATTACGAGTACATCCCAAGTAGTAGTTCCTTGAATCATTACAAGAACAAACTCTGGGAACGTCCCTTTATTAATAACGAATCCAAGTACGACACCTAAGATAATTGTCAAGATTTGACCAATACCCATAAGTCCTACCGCAAATACTTTACCTAAGATTAATACTTTTGGTTTTGTACTTGTGATGAGAAGTTCCATGGTACGACTATCTTTCTCACGTGCAACAGATGTTGCTACTGATTGTCCATAGAGTAAGATCAACATGTACATAACAAATAACATTGCAAAGCCAATAAACATTCCTTGACTTGCATCTTTACCAATTTTCTCCATCGTAGCATTCAGTTTGAAGTCTTCTGATTCAAAGACTTGCATTGGATCAATTCCTTTATCAGCTAGATTTTTAGCTTTAATTGCTTGACCCATAATTGCTTCATAGACTGCTTGGTCCGTATTAAACATTGAACCTCCACTTGTTACTACAGTGTAGTCTAAGAGTGATTTAACGATAAATCCTGATTCAATGTCATCATTCTCAACTGCTTTACGAACTGCATCAGCAGAATCAACAATCACAACACCTTCTACATTTGAGAACACACTAGCAACAAACTCTTTATCTGTTTCATTCTCAACATAGATTTGTGAAGAGTAGAATGATTGTTCTGGTTCGTACGCTTCACCATCTTCGCCACCACCAATAAAACGTGGTACGAAAGTAATTCCAAATGCAATTAACGCAATCACAAGAGTACTTATAATAATTGTTTTTTTCTTTAATAGTTCTGTAAATTCAAACTTAAAGACTGTCATTAGATTTTTCATTCTTGTTCACCTACAGTTTCTATAAAGATATCGTGAAGACTTGGTTCATAACTTGATAATAAACCAATCACAACACCTTCACCCATTAGAACTTTTAAGAGTTCTGTTTGAGTCATAGTTTCAGGCAAGCTAAGAATTAGTGATTTCTTATCTTTCTCTACTACGATTTCTTTTGATTCAAGAAGTTCTTGAAGTGCTTCATTTGAAAGATTGTCGCTCTTAAGTCGAATCTTATTACCGCCTTTTTCACGTTTAATCTCTTCTAAAGAACCAGAAAGTACAATCTCCCCCTTCTTGATAATCGCAATGTCATCACAGAATGCTTCTACATAGGTCATTTGGTGACTTGAGAAGATGATAATCTTACTATCCGAGATGTATTCTGATAATGCATCTTGGAATATTTGTGAGTTAACAGGGTCAAGACCACTGAATGGCTCATCAAGAATTAAGATATCTGGTTCATTTAAGAACGCTTGTGTAATTTGAACTTTTTGTTGATTCCCTTTTGATAAGGTTTCAAGTTTACGATCTAAATACTCTGAAATTTGGAAACGCTCTGCCCAAGTTTCTACAGATTCTATTGCATCTTTACGTGTAGCTCCTCTAAGCATTGCGAAGTACACTAATTGATCACGAATCAATGTCTTTGAATACATACCACGCTCTTCTGGTAGATATCCAATCTTATAATCTTCAACGTTAAATGGTTTTCCATCAACGGTTATTTGGCCTGAATTTGCTTCAAATACATCCATTAATATTCTTAATGATGTTGTTTTACCAGCACCATTACCCCCAAGGTATCCGAATATTTGACCACTTTTCACTTCGAAACTTACATCTTTTAGAACATGAAAATCATCGAAGTACTTATTTATTGCTTCAAATTTAATATTCATATACTTTCCCTTTCATAAAACTTAGATATATTATATCTGTTTTGAGATGAAATTATATGAAACTATGTAGCAAACGCCAATTAAACGAAACAAACGATGTCCTACACTAGTAATACAACGCTTAGTTTGTGAAAAATATGTGATTTATTACATAGTTTTATATATTTCTGTATTTCAATAGTTCGATGTAATAAGTAAAATACGTTTCTTATCGCAATTTCTTACTAGCAAAAAAAAACACCTAGAAGTTATCAATTAGTTCTAGGTGCACTTCTTTATTTCTGCATTACTGTCCGATGGTCTTTACCTTCTGTAAGTAACTCAGTAAATCAACAATCACTTTCTCTAAGACTTCAGCTTCTTCTTGACTGAACCTTGCAAGACTAGGTGAGTCGATATCAAGAACTCCAAAAGGTTCATCATTCACGTACATAGGTATAACTAATTCACTACGTGATGCGCTGTCACAGGCAACATGACCTGGAAACTCATGGACATCATCCACAATCGTTGTTTTCTTTGATTCTAGAGCATGAGAACATACTCCTTTTCCAGGATAAAGATGGATGCATGCTGTTTTACCTTGGAATGGCCCTAAGACAAGATGATCATCTTTATAAAGATAGAAACCTACCCAATTAATGTCATCCATTGTTTCATTAATAAGCGCTGATAAATTTGATAGTATTGCGATTAAATCTGTCTCGCCATCCATTAATGAATAGGCTTGTTGTTGTAAATATTTCATATGAATACCCCTGTTGGTAATAACCTTACATGTTTATGGATCAGCAATATATCTTGTATATATTAATTCTCTAGATTATAGAGCATATCCATCATTATTATATTACATTTTCAGCAATTTATGACTCGTTAATTTTCAGATAACATTTCCAGGTAAAATACAACCATTACTTAGGTGGCAATTCTTCTTTTGTACCATTATCGTATCGGGAGAATCTACCTCGTAATCTATCAATAGTTGGCGCATTACCATCCCATGGCCAGCCTCCAAATTGAGTGATTCTAAAATCCCGATACGCTTGCGAAATCTCTTCTTGTGTATTCATAACAAATGGACCATAAGCAACAACCGGCTCTCCAATTTCTCGTCCAACAAAAACCATAAACGTGCTATCAAGAGTAGCTTCAATAGTAGTATCACTATCTGAAGTATAGATCAGCAGTTGTTGTTCACCAATCTTATTACCTTCTGCCAAAATTTCTCCCTTCATTACATAAAGCTGAGTTTTTATATTATCTGGGAAATATGGCATTGTAAATTTCTTACCTTTTTCTATATTAACTTCCCAAATATTAACGTAATTATTAGGGTCAATTGCCCATGAATTATTATTGATCGGATGGGCTTCGGCTTGTTGATATTTCCCCATAATTACCTTAACAGTATTTTTTTGTGAATTCTCATCTAAAGAGATTATAGGAATTGATTCTTTCCATATCATCTTATATATAGGCTCTACCATTTTATACTTTGCAGGGAGGTTTAGCCAAATTTGCACTATTTCGAAGGGATTGTCGTTTTTCATATCTAATAGTGGAAACATTTCAGCATGTTGCATTCCCCTACCTGAAGTCATCCACTGTACATCACCGTCACCATATCGACCAAAGTTTCCTAGCGAATCAAAATGGTCAATAAATCCAGTTCTAGCGTAAGTAATCGTTTCAAAACCACGATGAGGATGAGAAGGAAACCCAGGTAAATGACTTCCATGATACATGTTATAGCCTCTACCAGAGTCAAAATCTTGCCCTACTATCCAATTAGTAGGTGTTTCCGATGGACTCATATCCTCCTTGCCTTTAGGATAGTTGTCTTTATGATGACCAACAATAATAAACGGATCTACAACAGGTACACGCATCTTTGCAGGATACACTTTTCCAATAATTGCCATTCAAACGTCCTCTTTTCTTTTATACTATAAATATTAGCATAGATTAAAAAACACTGATATTGTTGTGACCACCAGGGTCTGTGGCCGTATAAAATATTACTTAGATTTGCAATGGAACTCAT
>RCMY010001464.1_pt1 | contig 22478 bp, 28 predicted proteins | sample 2041341 | NCBI WGS metagenome assembly RCMY01 (sample SAMN09708234, study PRJNA481090) | Marine sediment metagenome, whole genome shotgun sequencing project.
GAGATCAAGAAAGTGTTGAAAAAAGCGGGCGAGAATTACGACAGCTAGTCCACGCCCAACGTTTTGAAGAATGAGAGAAATTGGCTGGTCTACCCACTCATCCACAGACCGTAAACCCCTGGTTACAAGAACAAGGACGTCCTGGTTGTTGCCCAAAAGCTTCACCAAAGGCGCTCGAACGATGGCCGCCATCTCCTGATCTCCGAGCGTTCCTGAGGTTGCGATCACGTTGACCCACTGTTACTTATGCCCCTGACTCATGATCATTGCATTCCGGTTACGGTTGCGAAAAGGCAAGGTAATTCGAATATTTTTCAATCGAAAGTCACGGCATTCATCTGTCGATAGAGTATGTCCACAAGTCGCATTCAGCCCGTATTCTGAACGCGGCATAGCGAAGTGAAATCTAATGAGAAAAAAGGAGTGATGAACATGATCCGCATATTTGCAACTACATTAATCGCTTTGTCTGTCAGCACCGTATCGCTGGCGCAACAGGCTACCGAGGAAGTTGAGACCAATGTAGAGGACATTACCCAGAGCGCTGAAAATGCGGTAGAGAACGCCGCTGAAAAGACCGAAGCTGCCGCAGAGAACCTGGCGCAGGAAGCGGACTCCATGGACAAGAATCTGGTTACCGACCGTGCACAGCTTCGCAGACCCGCCAATATTGATCGAGCAGGCTACACGGTGGCCGAGCCCGCTGATTTGACTGCAGAGCGGTTAACCGGAGCACGCGTATATGGAGCGAACGACGAGGACATCGGCGAGGTTGATGAGCTGCTGTTGAGTGAAGATGGCACTGCTGTCGAAAAAGTAATAGTCGACGTCGGTGGCTTCCTTGGCATGGGCGAGCGGGAAGTGGCCGTAACGATGGAAGAGCTGCACATCATGCGTTCCGACGATGGTATGGACTTTCGCGTCTACATGGACGCGACACAGGAAGAGCTGGAAGCCCAGCCTGAATACGAAGGATGAACTTTGTAGCAGGGATTATAACCCTCAGAGTCAGATCGGTGCACTGTTGATCAGCTGATGTATATTTGGGCGCTCACCATTGCAGGTGGGCGCTCTCGATTCCGCAGTTGCATCACTGAACGTCAAGTTGTCTCTTCTGGTCCCAGCTCATGAACAGTCACCTCGCAGCGTGTACCTAAACGCAATGATGGGCCTCACAGACTTGTGCCCGCCGATACGAAACAAGTGACTGATAGCAGAACGGAATTGCGCTGAATCAGGTTCAGAGCGGTGTGCAATATTCAAGAAATTGGCCAGATTCATCACTTCTTCGCCACCGGTAAGCATCAGGTAGATACCGTGGTGAATTGCAGTAGATACAGGTCGGCCTGATGATGGAGAAATGTCATGAATGACGTATAGATCGAGTCTGTTGATAACCGCAGGAAATTCAATGCATTCTGGGCCAGACTTACAGGTGTCGATTCTAGATCCCCAGAATTTGAGTGTCGTCGACAAAGACGTAGATATCACTTGGAACAGTGGCGCCACGACTCTAGATGACGTCAGTGATTTCTGATATTTTGCGTATCGCCCATGATCACGAGTGCAAGAGAAAACCGGAAGGTCCAATCCTGCCAACGGAAGCACTGTGTTGTCAGAAACGTCCTCGTCTATAGGATCACCAGTCATGGCAAGCATATCTGGAATTGGCGCAGTGACGAGTGTCATCACCTTTTCCAGAAGCTGGTTATCTTGATCGAATGTGAAACTCTCTGATCTGAAGAAGGCGCTGCGACCTGGCGGTCTTCGCGCTGATGGATTTCCAGCGGTACCAGATGGATGCTATGAGCGGCCTATCCGATCGTTTCCTGCGTCGTCCCCTAACTGAGAGGAAAGTCACGCCCGCATGGGTCAAGTGAGCGATATCGATGTGCACCCATTACAAAAGGAAAGGGAACTGCCCGTCCGAAGCTAGAACGACGTTAGTATCAGTATTGAGATCAATCCGGGAGATTGCTGACGTGGCCGAAGATAACACATGTGCACATGAACCCTGTGGCTGCTCGCTTGAGCCTGGTGGCGGCATCGAGAGTGAGCAAGGGCAGTACTTTTGCTCACAAGGCTGTGCGGATGGCAAGGGGTGCATCTGCCCGGAATGTGGCTGCTCGAAGGAATCGGTAGATGGGTCCGCAGCGCCAGTACCGATGCTCTAGCTGTTGCCCATCAGTGTGGCGAAACCTTGTAGCACGTGGCTGGTCAAAGGCTCAAGAATTCGCTTTGACGCGGCTGGCAACAGTTGGAATTGTAATCATAGCGCTTTATTGATTGTGCAGCCTGGCACAGGGTTGCCGACAAGCTAATTCGCCAATCAGAAGGCTTTTGCCGAAAGAGGCCACACTACCTTCATCGATGAGGCCTCTTTCGGCAAGTTTGTGCCTCCGCGATTAGCATCTCCTCAATCGCCATGCTGATCTGTCTACGCCTTGCGCCTGACCATGCGAACGGCAGCAATCAACAGGCAGGCACCTGCGGCTGCCACGATCAGCTGACCGAACCATCCCCCAAGAGTCGTGCCGATGATTGCTAGCAGGATCCAATTGAGAATCAACGCGCCAAGAATGCCGAGCACGATGTTCATCAGCAGTCCCTGGTCAGATTTCATGATTTTTTCCGCGATCCATCCCGCAAGCGCACCAATGATCACCGAACCGATCCAACCTATTCCGCTCATGATTTTTTCTTCTTCGACGTCTTGCTTGCTGAAGGCTTTTTGTTCTTGTTGATCGATTCTACTGCCAGACTCGTCAGTTTGGCATTCGCCGCTTTTTCCATATCCAGGATTTGAGTAAGCAGATCATGAGCTTCTGCATACCCCAGTACTTTAGCCCATTCGCGCAGTGTTCCGTACCGAGCGATTTCGTAATGCTCAACCGCCTGTGCAGCTGCAATCAGAGCAGCGTCGAGCGCGACTCCGCTGGCTTCTTCGATAATGCCATCAGTTTCCTTGATCAACCCTTCAATCGCGTCGCACTTCTCGCCTTCGGCTTTTTCATCGATCGATTCGAACACCTTTTCCAATAGATTGACCTGCTCTTTCGTTTCTTTAAGATGAAGTTGGACAGCCTTCTTGAGACTGGGCGTACCAGCGGCCTTCGCAACCTTAGGCAGGGCCTTAACAAGAGCATTCTCCGCAAAGTAGAGATCTTTCAAGGTGTGGTGAAATGCGTCGGCAAGTGTCTTCATATCAATACTCCTGAGCTCTGGTTGTTATGGCGTGCGATCTGCGCGTTGTCGGTTGTAAAATCTTAAAGTTGCAGACTTGACTAACAAGGCCACTGATCCGCACGATAACGTGTCGTGGGCATCATGATCGGGTCGTGTAATTACGACAATCGTTCGCTCCGTTTTGAGTCACGAGTTCTCACCTGTACACTGCGCTCTCGTTATGGACCTCAACTCAGACTGCGATCCTACGCTGCAGCTTTTCCTCCTCGTCACCATCGGCAACCTCCGGCCGGAACGCCTCCCTGGACAGTCCATCACCAACTGTATGCGACGCTCGGTACCGCAGGTATTCGGGCGGCAGTGGCAGTTCACTGAATCCGATCATTGATGGGGAGTAGTTGTCGTCAATCAACCGCAGCTCCAGCCCTTTTGGATGCCTGTTTCTCCAACCTGTTGGGAAACGGCCAGAACTCCTGCCGACAATGCTTCCGCTAGTATCCTGCGATGACTTCGCGGGTCGCCACCTGCAAGGCCGCTGCAGCATATCCCAGACTCTCACCCTCGGTGAAGCTTATTGATAGCGGTGAAGATCGCGTCTGTCAGCAAAAGTGTGAGCGATGTGACGATACCAATAATCACGAAATTGAGCGTGTTGATCAGGTAATAAAGCACTTTGAACCAGTATTCTGGCACAGATGGAAATTTACCAAGCGGAAGACTCAGTACGGCTAGCTGCAAAAGCGATGTGAGAAATCCCACGACTGCCAGCAGGCTGATTAACTTCACACGATCGTAGAGTTGTTCGTCGAAATTGACGCTAGAGCTATTCGCAAGACTAAGTAATGTCAGCATCAACCCTAACAATGTGGCGGTAGCGGTTGCCATGCTCGAACCGAAATAGAGCGACGAATCGTAGAGACCCTTCAGAATATCGAGTACGTCGGTGTCGGAATAGATGACGGACACAAGCCAAGGCTGAGTCAAGCTGCCAGCAACGGCGATAACGATACCGATGGCAAGAACAGGCGTGCGGCTGGTAAAACCATGACTTCGTATCATCGTGCCTCCCGTGGATTTCGGTGTTATCCCGGTTGTTAACGTTACACTATGAGCGAGGATTGCTGCACGACGGTGCCGCATTTGCAATTGAAGTCATCACGCCCATACTGCTCAATACGGACAACTTCCCTCATCCAACGATACGTGATTTGCGTCTTTCCAACTTGAAGACGATGAGGTGATGGTTCAATGAGATGCAAAGAAATGAGGCGCCCATCCACAGACGGGCGCTTTCAGAACATCAACTTCTGATCGAGCTCCACAGCTCGGACATCGATTGCTTCATTTCATCGAAAAAAGCCCTTGCCGTGCTTATCGTCGCTAGTCTTCTTTTTAATAGGATTCAATTGAGCATGAAGAGACTTATAGCTGCCTCCCTGTGTATGGCGAATTACAAATTATGACGTGAATTCGGTCATTTGAATAGTCTTGTTCTTTTCTGCTGGCTCTCTTGTTCTGCTCTGCCATGAGAGATTCTTTCATACTTGCTGCACATCTGTTGACCACGATTGCCAAACTTCTGGGGCCCGGCGGTGCACGAGACATTATTGCCGATAGTCTGCTGATGAAACAGCAGCTCCTGATCATCAACCGCCATCGCAAGCGTGCACCGAGACTTACGCCGCCGGATCGATTCCTGTTGGGATTCTGGTCGCTTTTGGCATCTCTATCGATATAGATGTTGTCATACGGACATTGGCAGCCCACTACCCGCCAGATCCCAGTGGTGGTGACCCATCGTGGCTAACATTCCTGGGGAGCACAAAGGACAGCCTTTGGAGCGTCGACCTGTTTCGCTGTGAATCCATTCTTCTCAAGAGCCATTGGGTACTGGTAGTTATGGATCAATTTGCTCGAGGACTTGTCGGCTTTGGCGTACACCCTGGCGAAGTGGATGGTGTTTCGTTGTGTTGTATGTTCAACAAGACCATATCGACCAAGGGGATACCGCAGCGATTGAGTTCCGATCCACTATTTCGGTACCACCAGCGGCAGGCTAATCTTCGGATTCTTGACGTCGAGCCAATCAAGAGTGTCCCGTATACGCCGACATCGCATCCTTTTATTGAGGGGTTGATCGGCAACCGCGTTGGGGAATGATTCGTCGGGAGTTTCTGGATAATGTGTTCTTTCTGGAACACGCATGTCCTTGAACGGAAACTGGAGTCCTTTCGCCAATACGACAATCAACACCGAGTTCATCAAGCACTCAATGGACAGTCCCCGGCGTTTGTCAGCGGTGATGTCGAGCATCAACGTGCTCAACTCAATCAGTATTCCTGGCAGGCACACTGCAAAGGTCTTTTTCAGACACCGATGGCTGCTTGACGTATGAATTCGCCATGCACAACCTGCAAAACAGGCCCGCTCGACAATCGCGCTTGTCGACTGAGTTTGCAGCCCAGTACTACAATTCATTATTCCGCCAACGCCACACTGGCACCGAAGGAGCCCTCTGATGGCGATTTGAATGAACTGGATTACACCCGGCTTCCTGCTGATGTATTGCCCTACCTGAATCCGAGCCGTTACTGTGAGTCCGACGAACTGGGAAAATTTGCGGCTGATACATTTGGGCATATGGATCGTGGTTTTGACCGGGTGAGTAAGATAGCGGATTGGGTATACAACAGCCTGTCTTATACACCCGGAAGTACTGCGCCAAGCACAACCGCCTGCGATGTGCTGCTGCAGCGCACTGGTGACTGTCGGGATTTCGCACACGTTTCCATAGCGCTGTGCCGTTCACTGGGAATACCAGCACGTTACGTATCAGGATACGCAGTGAATCTGGAACCACCTGATTTTCAAAGATTTTTCAAAGGATTTCTGGGATGAGACTGAATTCTGTTTGATGCTAACAAGCTTACCACTGTTAGCGGTTCCGTGCGCATTGGCGCTGGTCGCGATGCAGCTGATGTTGCGTTCGCTACACTGATTGATCAGGCGAAGTTTACTAGCATGTCGGTTCAGGCGATCGATCCAGAACAAGCTACGGGCGAAAATCGTAACGAAGTAATATCAACGGCGTAGTTTCGGCTATTGCAGCGGAGCGAACTGCCTACCAGTGTACGCTCCTCCTTTCCAGCAGACTTTGGATCTGCCCGCCGTAGCGGACTTGGGCCTGATTGTTGCCGGGCGTTAACGCGATCAACACTTTGTCTACCACCGACTTTCACTAGTGCGTTCAGATTGCATTTCATCGCGAAGCATGACGAAAAACAACAAATGTGTACTTGACCCACATGGCCAAGCCATTTGAATGGCCGATGAGCAATCGACGCACAAGGGCGGCGGACCCCGGTGCCACGACACGGCGCTTGATGAACACAATGACGCGGATATCCCTTCAGGCCGGTTTGCAAACGCTCAAGCAGGCGGCCAGGACTGCCTCCGCGAAATCGAAACCACCCCCGGGACCGGCGACTGGATCTGTGGCCGCGCTATCGGTATCGGTGGGTTGCGGCGCTATTTCCTGTTTCGCCCTTACAGCTTGTCAGCTGGCGAGCGCCTGCTGTTGTTGGTCATGCTGCACGGTTGCAGCCAGAATGCGAGCAACTTCGCGAGCAGCACGCGCATGAATGCCGTGGCTGCGTGGGCACACGCGCTAGTAATGTACCTTGAGCAGGATCTGCGCTTCAATCCGCAAGGCTGCTGGAACTGGCATGACACAAAAAGCGGCCAGGCGAATGCAGAGGCCTCCACGCTGATGACGGCTATCAAGCAGGTCTGTTTACTTTATCCGGTCGATCGCAAGGCCGTCGCCATTGCAGGGTTTCCTGCAGGGGCGAGCATGGCTGCCCTGCTCGCTAGCAGACACCCCGAACGTTTCTGTGCAGTGGCAATGCATTCGGGCGTACCACCGGGAAGCGCGCACTCAGCGGCGTCCGCCGTGACAGCCATGGGCGGTCTCCAGCGAACGACAGAGCCCCGAGCGGCCTGCAGACATGGCCGCCGCTGCTGGTAGTTAAAGGCCGCAAGGATCGGCTAGTGACCGTGAAAAACGCGAACAACGCAGCTCAATTGTGGGCAAATTCGCTCGGCGCGCGCGAGGGCAAGTCACGCAAGGTTCAGCGCGGCAAACGATATGCCAGTACGGTAACTGATTTTCGCGTCGGCCAGCGTATCGCGGTTAGCCTCAATGTGGTCGAAGGCCTTGGTCACAGTTGGAGTGGAGGCGATGGCAGGCGACGGTTCAGCGATCCTGCTGGCCCGGATACCTCCCGCCTGATATGGCGCATCTTCGAACGTCAGCTGCAAACTGATCGCTGACGCATGAAGTTAGAAAGAGCACTCAGCAGCACTGCTTGCAAGAAGGTAAGTCGTTACCGGCTCGCAAGCAGCATTGACAAGATACACTCAGTATTTAGCTACCAGTAACACCGTCAGCAATTCGATCACCGATGTCGCTGTCGATGTTCCGCCAGTATTCAAACGCGCGCTGCAGTATCGGTTGTGAAACTCCGGCTTTGAGATGCCCCACAACATTCGACACCAGTCGCTCGCGTGCGGCATCATCCATTACTTCGCGCACCAGTGTGCCAGCCTGTCCCCAGTCATCATCGTCCTTGTGCAGCGTGTAGGCACTGCGCACCATGTTGCCACTGGATGCCCAGACGGCATCTTCCGGGAATCGCTCAGGATCTGCCTTGGGGCCCCCGTAGGAGTTCGGTGCATAAACCGGATCAGATATATTCTGGACCCGCATGGCACCGTCCTTGGAATAACTGTGGACCGGAGCTTTAGGCTGGTTGACCGGAATTTGTCGATAATTCACTCCTAGACGAGCCCGGTGAGCGTCGGAGTAGGAGAAACCGCGGGCCAGCAGCATCTTGTCGGGACTCAATCCAATGCCAGGCACCAGATTGTTCGGTTCAAAGGCTGCCTGCTCGTTTTCGGAGTGATAGTCGGTTAGATTGCGATTGAGCGTCAGCTTGCCAACCTCCATCAACGGGTAGTCCGCGTGTGGCCACACTTTGGTAAGATCGAAAGGATTGAAGCGATAGTTTTCAGCTTCCTCGAACGGCATGATCTGCATGTGCAGTGTCCAACTCGGGAACGCATTGCCTTCGATGGAATTGAAGAGATCGCGTTGATGGTAGTCAGCGTCGGCTCCGGCTAGATGGTCAGCTTCGTCCTGTGTCAGATGCTCAACGCCCTGATCAGTCTTGAAGTGGTACTTGACCCAGAAGCGCTCGCCCGATGCATTGACCCACATATAGGTGTGGCTGGAGTAGCCGTTCATTTGACGCCAGGATTTCGGTATACCCCGATCCCCCATCAGCCAGGCTACCTGATGCGCTGACTCGGGTGAAAGAGTCCAGAAATCCCACTGCATGTCATGGTCACGAAGGTTGTTAGCGGCTCGCCGCTTCTGCGAGCGAATGAAGTGCTGGAATTTCATCGGATCGCGAATGAAGAATATCGGGGTGTTGTTCCCCACCATGTCGTAATTGCCTTCCGAGGTGTAGAACTTGACGGAGAAGCCGCGAGGGTCACGCCACGTATCGGGACTGCCGCGTTCGCCTGCTACCGTGGAAAAACGCATGACTACATCAGTCTCGACACCGAACTGGAATAGCGCCGCCTTAGTGTACTGGCTGACGTCTGCGGTTGTCCTGAAATGGCCAAATGCACCACCGCCCTTGGCGTGTGGTTGCCGCTCTGGTATTCGTTCGCGATTGAAGTTCGCCATCTGCTCTATCAGGTAGTGATCCTGCAGAAGCAAGGGACCATCCGGGCCCACTGATAGCGACTGTTCATCACTGGCGACTGGAATGCCAGCATCTGTGGTGGTTGGCTTACTGTTCTGGTCTGACATCTCGGATTCGGCCTCTTCGATAGGGTGGCGCTGAGTAATTGAGTATTCTGTCTGACTGTCTGTCGTAATTCGGCCGTTCTGGCCAGCGTGTTCGTCGCACCGCAATGTCAGGATAGTGGCTTGACTCGCGGCTATCAAACGCACCGGATCTTCCAATGAATATCGTGCTTAGATAAAACACGACGCTTGTCAAAATGCTTCTGATCGCACCACCGGTGGCAACCAGCGCGACAACAGGCACCAGGCAGCGTTTAATTACAGTCGTACTATACAACAGCCATATTCGCTATTTACTGCCTTGGTAAAAAGGCTAACCCTGGATGTGAGTAGATCTGATCTGAATTGCCTTAAGCCAAGGAAATCAAAACTTTAATGTTACGCACAGGCAGTTACTGTTCGATACTGTTTTGCTGCCTGCAGAAAACTCGCAAACATCACGAATTCGGTATCCGACAGCGCCTGAACGCGACAGATTAGTAGACACAATTATCTCACGCAACGCAACCCGCGCTCGCTGAGGACGCACCAAAGACAAGGAGTTGAATAGGATAACGAATGCGACCAGCACTCTTTTATATGATAGCCGATGGTGAAAGGGCCAGCTTTTACGTCCGGTGCGAATCAAGCGGAGAAGAGCCCAGACTCAAACATGTTGATACCAGAACCCCGCAGAGTCTCTCTGGTGACGGCCCGTCCGGAAAGCAACCTCCGGAGGCGTCAGAGCAGGATCTCGACAAAGCGGTTTTCACGAAGCAGTTGCGGCAGTATCTGAACAGACAGAAATATGAAGCCGCGTTCAAATCACTCGTGCTGGTTGCTGCCCGGTCACGCTCGGTCGGCTCAGAGGTATTCTAGATTCTTCAACTCAAGGCTGCGTCAGTGAAGAGCGCGCAAAAACGGTGACGACTGCAACGCTGGATGACATTCACCGTTCGTTGTTCTGAATCAACGTGGATAATGTGCCACCAACTTTGATGATGGTGCTGCAACTGGCAGCGAGTGTTTTGCTGGTTTTGCCAGTAGCATGGGACCGAGATAATGAAGGCCTCAGCATGGGGTTGCGGACATTCCCACTGGTGTCAATCGGTTCATGCGCGTATGTACTGATCGGACTTTCCCTGGTGAGCACCGAAGAGCACGATGTTCTGATCCGTATCATGCAGGTGTTGATGTCCGGCATTGGATTTGTCGGCGGGGGCGCAATTCTCAAGAATAGTGACCACGTTCGTGGGACAGCCTCCGCAGCATTGATATGGGTAACTGTTGCTTTGAGTGCGGCCGTTGGCTTTCAACACTGGCAGCTGGCTATTGCGCTCTCGATAGCCAATTTCAGCCTGATATTCGTGATGACACGGTTGAAAATTCAGATTTGTCCTGGTGACACCGAAGGATCGCAATTGCGGTTCTCATTCATGCACAGCCCGATGCATGAACGCACCAACAGCCGCTATCCTTGACACTGCGAACAGCCGTAGTTCGACGCTTGCAATCAGCGGCGACGATATTTGCAATCGGAGCCCTGGCCGCGCTCAACATCTCCTCAAAGAAGCCTGCACGATCGAGCTCGCTGAGCTTCGATAGGTAGAGCATCCGGGCTGAAAGTCCACCTCGATGAGTCATACACCAGTTGTGGATTGCTCATCCAAGGATCGTGTCTGGCAAAAAAACACGACGGCCTGGGCATCTACAAGGTTTGTAAACTTGTATATGGAATCCATATACCATCCATATGGATGTTATATTGTTTAAAACATTGGAAAACAGTTGCGTGAAACGTTGTCTGATTGCCAAGCCCTGTCAGTAGTCACAGTGATATCTATTCGAGTCGCATCGGCTTTCTGACAGAGCTCTGCAAACCGGCACGATCACGAGGTAAACAAATGCCTATTGCATCAACTACCGATGCGCCTCACTCTACAAGGATTCAAATGTACAACTTCAACGTCGACTCACTACGCCCGAAAGGCGAAGGCGCTTACGATGCGCGCATCGCTGCTGCAAACGATCTCGTACAGCGCACACTTGCCCAACATGGGCTATCGCTACCTATGGGTATTGATCAATCCCATACCATGCCCTCACTCCCGCCAGCGATGGAAAACCCGGTCGCCGGGTTCAAGTTCCGGTTTCCCGGCTCCCCTGCCGGAAGTATTGTCATTCCTGATGGGGCACAATTTCGTCAGGACCTGTTTTCATGCACCGCTGGTAGCCGAACCTACCGGACCTACGTACCATCAACTGCGACCGAAGGTGTAACCGGCATCGTGGTCATGCTGCACGGATGCACACAGGATTCCGAAGATTTTGCTATCGGAACGGGTATGAACGAACTTGCCGAGAAACAACGCTTCGTCGTGGTGTACCCGCAGCAGTCGCGTGGTGACAATGCGCAGTCATGCTGGAATTGGTTCAGTCGTGGTGATCAGCAAAGAGACCGGGGTGAGCCCGCAATCCTTGCTGGAATGACTCGCATTCTGATGAATGAGTTTGACGTTTCAAAGGACCAGACCTTTGTGGCAGGACTTTCCGCGGGTGCGGCGATGGCGGTGATACTGGGTGAGACCTATCCGGATATATTTTCCGCGGTTGGCGCACATTCTGGTTTGCCATTCTGCTCAGCAAAGGATGTGCCCTCGGCGTTCGCAGCCATGTCTGGCAATGCGCCGGAACCGATGAAGAGAGTGTCAGACGACACTCCAGCGGCTCGTACCATCGTCTTTCACGGGACTGCAGATATGACGGTACACCCCTCCAACGGCGAAAGCATTGCACGAAATATCCTGGACCGGGGTGCACCGTTGAAAATTGAAGCAGAAGAGAAAGGCAGCTCATCCGGAAGAAATTTCAAACGCAAGATAGTGACATCCGAGAATGGCTCGACTGAGCTGGAACACTGGTTCGTCGACGGTCTGGGGCATGCCTGGTCAGGCGGCCAACCAGGAGGCTCTTACACCGATTCGAAAGGCCCTGATGCCAGCGTCGAGATGATCCGCTTTTTCTTTGAAAAATAGCAGCAGACAATCATGCAGCGACGGGTATGACAATACTGTTCATCATACATCGTCGTCAGGACGCTAGCCCAGAACCTTTCAGCACTACAGCGCGCTGTATATTTCCCCCAGTGCGTCGATAGTATCGGTCCTCGAATCTCATCCGATCCGATTGAGGTTCAAAGTTCGGATTCGACCCACTCCCGCCCGCGGCATTCAGGTCCTCGATCGCATCACTCGTGCTGGTTGGGATCGTACTATCCGCGGTGATTGGCTGACGTTGCCAAGTCTCAGCGACGCGGCCCGTTGCATCTTCTGCGGTGTGCTTGGAAACGCAATCTACAATTTCTTGCTCAACACAGGGCAACAAACAGTAAGTCCTGTGGAGGCGAGCTTTCTGATTGCCTGTCAGCCCGTCTTCGCGGCACTTGTGGCGACGGTATGGTTTCGATAAGGGTTTGCTCGCAATGGCTTGATTGGAACTCTGGTTTGTTTTGGAGGTGCCGCGATCATAGCACTCGGACAGCCAGGTGGTCTTAATCTCGGCGCAGGGGCGCTTCTGATCCTATTGGCGTCGGTTTGTTCCGGCGCATTCTTCGCCTTTTAAAGGCCGCTGATTACGAGCTATGGCCCGCTGCACAGCACAGTCTGGACTTTGTTTGCGGGAGCGATGCTTATTTCTCAGTAGGCCATCACAGGCATTGATCAGCTAGGCACAGCATATCTGGTAGCGCACTACTTGCATTGCTTATTCTTGTCGTATTTCCGCGCGCGTCGGTCTACTTCACAGTTTGTAAATACCGGCTCAGAGCGTGCTTTTTCAGTTGAGCAATTGTAAACTCCCCTCTCAATTGTCACCCTTTGCGGGTGAGGCGGCAGTAGATTATGAAAGACGGCAGCACTTGGGTGGAGCGCCACAGGCAATGACCTTAATGAGCAACACGACTCTAAACAGCGCTGCAACTTTCGACGATTTACAGCGCAGGTGATCTCCTCGTTTCGAGGATTCATCAACGATGATTCTATGCCATGTTTGGCGCATGGCCTGCAGCTGCCACCGTTCTACTCTAGCCGCTGTTCTGACACAACGCGATCTTTTTCGAGTTGAGCAGCTCTCAGGCTTGCGTCGAGCGCGAACCTCCAAGAAACTCACCCCATGTCGCCAAGTCCTCACTGTGATCGCATAAGACCTTGAACACAACCAGCAGTGGCACCGCCATCAACGCTCCAGCAATTCCCCATAGCCAACCCCAGATTGCCACGGCCAGGAATACTGCTACGGAGTTAAGTTCCAGCCGTTTTCCAACGATCATTGGAGTCAGGATATTGCCCTCGATTGTCGTGCAGGTCAAATATAGAAAAGGCGGAATCAACGCGGCCATCATCGTATCAAAATTTCCCAATGACATCGCTGCCAGCAACCCGGCGCCGAGCAAGGCTCCCACATAGGGTAGAAAATTCATGACAGCTGCTATCGTACCCCAAAGCGGTGCATTGGGCATGCCTGCTATGAACAACAACAACGTAATTATCACGCCCAGCGATATATTGATCAGGGTGATGGTAAACAGGTATTGAGATACGTTGTCTTCCACGGCGTACACGATTCGCAGCGCCTTTTTCTTCTCGCTCAGCTGCGGCATAACTGCAATGAGTTTTTGATAAAACATGTCACCTGATGCCAGCATGAACAGGGCAAAAATCAGCGCCAGCGCGATGGACGTCAAGCCACTCATTAAGCTGGATGTCGCTGACGAGATGATTCCAGGCTGCTTGATTACGACTTGCTGCACGTCTTCTGCAGGCGCTTCACCTGCGATGCTCTCCACCTGTGCAGAAACGCTGCTGATGGTGTCTACCGATGATCGAAACTCTGCCAACTTAGATTGCAAACGCGCCCCGATTGTTGGTGCGGAGTCAATCAGGTCGGACACCGGCGTGCTCAAAAGGTAACCACCTGTGCCCATTGCACTGCCCACCAGCAGTACAACGGCGAATGCCGCTAGCCCAGACTGTACACCAAGGCGTCGCACAAAGCGCACAAGTGGCGTTAGAGTCAACGTGATTAGCAATCCCAACGCGATCGGCATAATAATATCCTTCGCAAAGTATAGAGATACACCGATCACAACCAACACCAGAATGTTTAACGAGCGCCGCATGGAGCGAATGTCCTGGCCATCAATAACTCGCACACTTATGTTAGAGCTGTTCCCTTCCTCGCGATCTGTCTCAGTTACTGACATTTCCATTCCTACATACTCAGATGTTATCTCGGGTGCGCCATAGGTGGCGTCGATCGAGGACTTCGGCACGGACACCGCTGCGGAAGATTCCCGGAGCTCAGTATCTGTCAATTTGTATACTTTATCCGGCGGACTCATTGTTGCCCAAACCCACGACATCCGGGAAGGCCGAAAAAATGGACTTGACTCGCCTACTAAAAACTACGAATCTCGCTCCTGCCCCAGTAGAGAGTCAGGCAAGCGAGAACAATTACTATAAACATCACAAACTTCAACCACGCAATCATTCCAGCCCTGAACTCTACCCAAGGTTATCAACTGCGAAGGAAGAATTGGGTAAACTTAACATTCTTTTGTCAATGCGACTATCTGTACGCGCGGCCCACCACGCGAAGGCGGAACGATAGGGCGCCCGATCCGTTTAAGGCTCAATGTCCATCATTTGTCTAAATCCCTCCCGAGCTATCTCAGATAAGTTGGCCAGCCCTCTGCGAGTTAGTCCATGCAACCTTACGGGAAAATACATCTTGCAGCCTTCTTGCATACTCCAAGTGGTCGATGACCCTTATTTGCCGACCGCTGGTGAAACTCAGCGGCCCATGTATACTGCTCTGGCATCTGATGATGCTGGCCACCAAGTATCACAAGCCGTTCGGCCAGCATACGTCAGCACTATCTGGACAATTTTTTTCGGTTAGCAGATGCTCGGCTTATATAAGGAGTAACCAGCTTCCTTTCCACCGCACTAACAGCTCGCTTCATACCACGTTCGCTTTCACAACCGAGCATACCTTGCTAGTACTCTGTCCAGAAGACAAACGGCACCATGCACAGGTTCTTCTCAACTTCAAGGAATGCATCGTTTTTTCGGAGAACTTATTTGGCGTCTTCTTTTCGGGCAATACTGTGGCGGAACGGCTGAGTTTCAATCAGTTTCCCAGACCTTTTAACACTGCTGCCAGTGCGCTGGAGAATATGGCCCAGGCCCCATTACTGATCACAATGGAAAGTCGTGTGCACACATTGTAATGTCGCGATCTAGGCGCTTTGTTGTGCGATAGCGCAGTTGCGAGAATCACCCAGGCAATGAAACGGGTCGAGCAACTATCCAGCGAGTTTAGACTCTTTTTGGATAGATATTACAAAACCTCTGAAGCGAGCCGCTGCTGCGCTAGCATAAGTTACCTTATCAACATAAAGGACAGGAAATATGAACGACGACATTCTCAAAGGTAAATGGAAGCAACTCAAGGGTAAAGTCCAGGCGAAATGGGGAGAAATTACAGACGATGAAATGGATCAGATCGACGGCAATCGTGAGCTATTGGAAGGCAAGATTCAGGAGAAGTACGGCAAAACCAAGGATGAGGCTCGAGAAGAAGTAGATCAGGCCGCCAAAGACTGGAACTAATCAGTCTCTAAAATCTGAAGTCGGGTCGGTCCTAAGATCTGATTCGTTCCAGCTGAGGGGCTCATCAGCGAAATGGATCGGCCCGATGTGAAACTGCATTACCGGTGTGCGCACAGGCGATGATCCTGTGTGGTCTGCTGCGGGTAGTCCCTCCGCTCCGTATTTTCTCGTATCCGTTTTATAGTGGTACAACTTCGGTGAAACATCAGCGGTCGTCTATTCGCCAAACCTGCCACCGCTTGTTCTCAGCTTCTGCAAACGCCGATTACTCATAAACGTCGTTTCGATCACACAGAGTTGTAAGTAGTGGTCCCGTCTAGCCATAGTTGGGCCTCGGCGGAGTTGATTGCCTGCACAACGGAGATCGTGTTCCTGACTGTCCAGTTCGGATTAGTAATCCAGACGCTTTCGAATATGTCCAGATTCGGCTACAAAACAAGCGTTGTTGTGGGAAGTGTACCAACTGGCGCGGTTATGTCGGAGACGCCGTCGCGTTTGGTCCAGGCATATTAGCTTCGTCTGCGCTCATAATTTGTCGGAGAGTCATCTGCGGTTGCAGGGAAGCATTTAATTGAGAATAAACCCATGGTTTTGATCACTGGGTTATCCATTCGTACAGGCGTAGTGCGTGAAGTCCGCGTTAGCGGTTGCGATATCAGGAGCAAGCTCAGAAAATTGAATGCGACACATTAGGATACGATGTTGGCCGTGGCCTTCGAAACCATCAGAGATTCATCGGTTTTTTTCAGGCTGCCAATGGGAGGGTGTTCGATGGGCGGATCATGCAATAAGTTAGTTTAGGGCCTGTAACAAAATAACTTATACATTTTAGGCATTTCTCACACTGCATGTCAGAGCAACCTAATTCCACATTGGACAACTTATTTTGTTACGGGCCCTTAGCATTTGAGTCAGTCTGTATTGGTGTCGTAGCAAATGTGGTAGTCGTCCGTCGCACCGCTGAAAACGCCGGTTAACGGTCAGCCAGAAAGAGTCAGTCAGAGCGGCATGGGCAGCGGCAAAGTCATTTCTGATCCAGAAGATGAAGACCAGTTGGGCTAGATTCATATTGACGTCGCAAATCAATCTCAGTTGCTCCAGAGTCCTCGATAGGGAATCCGTAAACCGCTCGCCTACAGGTGACGGATCATCAGGTTAGCGGGTTAGTGTCGAGCCATGAAAGCGCACCGAGAAGATAACTGACTATCGCCGATTGGTAGACCATTAACACACCAGACACATTCATCGGGACTTGTTCGATCCCGATGATGGCCGTTATGAATACAATGCTGTGACCAGCAAAAAGTCATGATCCGGCATGGCCTTTTGGACGTCCATGAACGGGCGCGGCAGTCGCAAAAAAGGTTTACGGGGAACTGCAATCCGGCTTGGCCTTTGCCGCCGTATACACCCAGAACTCCCACGTCAACTTGTAAGTAGAATTGATTGGCTCTGGCAATACCACTTGCTGTGACGTGATTTATTTCCGCTAGAAAAATATGACACGATAGTGAAAATCTGATTTCATCAACTATAGTGCCCTCACACGGTTGCTAGTCTTGTCATCTGCAACTCGCGCCTTTGGCTACTGCAGCAATCCTCTTCAAATCCATTCACCAGGACATCGACTTTCAATTAGCATGAATATTGGATCTACGGACTCTCCGTTGCATTGTAGTATCTGCAAGATCATGACTGTTTTCATTTTATTGATTACTGGTTGTAGTGCGTCGCCTTCCAAAAATTATCTGAGCTTGTATACAGGGTTTGGCACGGCCAAAGGCGTGGTGATCGAGGGTCGTCTGAGCGAAGACAAACCAAGGGATGATGCCGCGGCAAATGATTCGGCATGGACCAATTTTTGGCGGACTACCAGTCACTTTACAACGGATGAGCGTAAACACGTTCCCGTTAAAATAACGGCGTTCGGTTTATCGTGGCCTGCTGTCACTGACGACGAAGGCTACTTCCGGGTTGATTTAGGTGCGACCACACATCCGATATATGCCGGTTGGCACACTGTGAGCCCCGGTGAAGGCGTGCTGGGAGAGCCTGGACAGGTACTCGTGGTTCCAGTGGATAATCGAACTGGTATCATTTCTGACGTCGATGACACGATTCTTAAAACTGACGTAACAGACAAGGACGAGATGCTGAAAAACACATTTTTGTTGAATGGTCGGCAGCGTCAGGTAGTACCGGGTACCAAGGAGTTATTCGAAAATATTCTATCGGCTAATTCTCATCCGGAATCCGCACCGATGATCTATCTCACGGGTTCTCCAGAACAACTTTATATCTCGATTAGTGATTTCCTGAAGGCAAACTCGTATCCGCCAGGTGTACTGCTTGCCAAACGGATCAATGACAAATCGATCCGAGGCGGGAATCTGGATCAGGCAGCGTACAAGAGCCGAAAAATCGAGGAAGTGCTTCAACGCCTGCCATGGGTTCATTTCACGTTGGTGGGAGATGACGGTGAGAACGATCCTCAGATATATGCCGCCATACGCGATGCTTTTCCTGAACGCATAGATGCTATCGTTATTCGTCATGTCAAGGATGGCAAGGGGCACGGTGGATTCGATGATATCAACGACCTGAACGACGCGATTTCTGCACTGCACCAGTAGGCAGGGTGGGAGGAAGTTCGCTACCATTGCGGCGATCAAGGTCCCAAACAGCCTGACCACCAGGTTCGATATTCATTAGCTCTCTGATTCGCCTATCCGCCGGGCACACTAGTGGGCAACACTTCTCGATTTTCGCTAGGCAATCATGCAGTACTTGGGATTCCAACAGTGTAAGCCTACTTCTGTAGTTCTCCTGGAATTTCCCGTGTATTATAGTGGACAGGATAGAACTCCCGATCTAATGGTGTAACAGATACCAGCAGAATATCCAGCCCTAACATTCCCACTCCTCTTTAACGCTTGAAGTGACCAATCGATGAGGGAAAAAAATACGGCGATTGCCAATGCAATGGAAGACGAACATTACTTCGTCATGAGCGGACGTAGGTGGAGGAAAACCGATCCATCAGTACCGCCGATGTTAAAAAGCCAGTTAGTCAGGGAACTTATGGCGGCACGCCGAGCTGTAAAGACGGCGAAGGCAATTCCGGAGAAGCCTGAAGCAATCGAAAACGCTCGCGCACGTGTCGATGATGCCAAACGAGCGTTAGGCGAACGAGGTTACCCATGGTGGGAGGTACCGGATCCTTCGGAATTGGCTGATCGGTTGGGGGCAACAATTCGCACTCTTCTGCGCCATCGCACGGATGGTAAGACCCTCTGCCCTTCAGAGGCTGCAAGAGTGGTTGGCGGTTCCCGCTGGAAAGAATGCATGGAAGCTAGCGTAAGTGTAGCGTGGAGGCTCGAGAAGTCCGGCTGGTTGACCGTCACACAGAGCGGTGAGCGTGTGCACTATCCGACCACCGGTCCTATTCGGCTCAGACGAGTCAAGTCGATTGTGGATTCATCAGGAAGTTGAGAATCATTCATACAATGACAGATCTACTTGCCCTGTCTGAACTTCCAGGCCCGAAGGCTAAATCTGAGAAAAACCTTTGAAGCTGAACTATTACCTGCAATCCCCTGACGCTTGTGGACGTTGCCACCTCGGAAGGATCTTCGGGACTGAAACGTCAGGTCCAACTCGCCGTGCCGCCTCATGCAACCATGCCGTCATGCCAGGTCTTGCTCGCATGGCACGATCACTTTTTCTGGAAACGGTTCCGAAGACGGGTTTTTCAGCAGCTGGTCGACCCGCACCGAAGCACCATCGAAGATTTCCGTAAGTAGCGGGATCGCGGCCATCCAGACTGAACCTGTCATTGAGATAACAGGCTGTGCTCCAAGCTACCTCCGGACTTGTCGTCCACTCGATCAATCGTTTTCCCCAATACATGCGCAAGTTGTTGTGCATCCAACCATCAATCAGAAACTGACGTTGCGCCGCATTCCAGGTTTCATCACCGGTTCTACCGTGAATTAGCGTATCCAGATCGTAAAGCTCAGGCCTGGGGTCATCTGCATGCTCAGCCAGCGTGGTACGAGCCCACGCTGGCACTTGCAGGTAGCTCGTTGGGTCATCACTTTCATAAGCGTTATGGTGAAAAAATTCTCGCCAGACCAACAGTTCATCGAGGAACTTCCATCGATCACGTTCTTGTTCCACCTCTTGCGCAAGTGCCAGCACATCCAGTGGGCTCAATACTCCGAAGTGCAGATACGGTGAAAGCCAAGTTACACCGAGCTGTGCAGGATTATTCCGGCGAGACGCGTAGCGAGGTATGACATCAACAGCAGCCCAGTTAAGCTGATCCATGGCTGCTTGACGCGTCCCACTGCACCAGCAAACGGCAGGCACTGTATGATCTATATTACAACGTTGAACTAATGCGGCTATCGTTCGCTTCCAATCCCCACCAAACGAATCGTGTTCGGTCGCCAATTTTGCCGAGTATCGACTGACCGCAGGCACTATTTGTTTATAAGGGCCGCCCCAGTGATCGCGTAGCTCATTAACTCGAGCGCGGAATGTTCGGGTTGTAGTATAGGAGCCGCCCAACGCGTTCTCTGGAATCAACCGGGCGGCATCGACAGCGATGAGCGCCACATCGAGCTGAGCCGCCACTCGCGCAGCCTGCCACCGCCCGACAAATACACTGAGATCATCTACCATGACGGCGGCGGCGTGGCTAGCCAATTGGTAGACCAGACCTTTGACCGAATGATCTACACGCTCTACAGCACGGTGAAACCTGATGCCTCGGGCTGCAACGTCCTGCTCAAGTGAATAGGACGCCTCCAGAATAAACTGATGAAGTCTGTCAGATGCATGTGGGTAGCGCTCGCCTAAACCATGGTAAACGACCACGGGTAACTGCAAGCTGTTACCCAGCGCCAAAGCAGCATCTATCACTGGATTGTTCTCACCACGCAACGTCTGTTGCAGCCAACACAGCACGTATTGACGACCGTCAGCAGTAATCGGCGCAGTGTTCAAGCGTCGGCAGCGATAACTTAGTGCTAACTCTTGATCATCCCTAAACATGGCTGTCATTGGCCTGACACAGACACAACACCGGGTCGAATCATGGCTCGTGAAATCTCAAGCTACGCTGAGTCAGCTCAATGCTCCCAATGCCGCATAGCCTTACACAGCACGAGAAAATCAAAGGCGTGCTGCCGTTTAGAACCTATCATGAGGACACCTGCGTCATCTTGCCAACTGGATACGCCAGAGAGCTCGAAACATGATTCTACTAGCCCATGATGACCAATGAATTTCTTGTGCGCCCAAGCATCTGCCACGAAGTCGCGCACAGCTGGTTCATTAGCAATGGGTGTCAGCTCCACCCTCGCTCATCAGAAGCACAATCGCATCGAACAGGACGGATGGGCCCCCATCAATTTTCTCATCAATATAGAGTTCGGTTCCATCACTGTCAGTGATACCATTGACCGTTTTCGCGATCAGCTTGATCAAGGCGGCCTCTACTTTTGCAGCCTGTTTGATTGACTTCATCGTTTTGGCGTCACAACCATCGGCAACTAAGACACCGATTGTGCGTCCGCTGAAACTCAATGTCGATGATTTTATAATGCTCAGCGCATCAGAGGCTGCCAGGTCGTCGCGGGGCTTGACCAGTGCCTTGGCTGCTTTGGGCACTTCTGCCCACCCGAGTTTTTTCGATACCGATAAAGCCAAATTCTTATCCACATTCACAAGCTGAGCGACAGTGCGTTTTCGAATAGCCGGTTCCATGACTTTCGACAATTCGAACGCAGTGGCATCGGCGATATGAGTTTGTTCGATCTGCGTCAAACTTCTGTAGAGCTGCCTCGCCTGGCTGTAGTGATCAGCAAATGAGGAATCTCGCACACGACGCTTGTCTCCGGTCTCCGACAGAGGCGCTGATTGAAAACCATGCTCTCGAATTTCGCGTGGCCCCCCTTCAACACCGCGCGAGTTGGGTTGTGTATGGCGAATTACAAATTGTGACGTGAATTTGGTCATTTGAATAGTCTTGTTCTTACCCGAAAGCTCCCCTATCCTGCTCTGCCATGAGAGATACTGTCATACTCGTTGCACATCTGTTGACCACGATTGCCAAACTTCTGGGGCCTGACGGCGCACGAGCCATTGTTGCCGACAGTCTGCTGATGAAACAGCAGCTCCTGATCATCAATCGCCATCGCAAGCGTGCACCAGGACTTACGCCGTTGGATCGATTCCTGTTTGGATTCTGGTCGCTTTTCCTCAGTCACCACCGAATTCAACAAGCGGCGGTGATCATCAAACCGTCCACCTTATTGAAATTTCACCAATTGCTCAAACAGCGCAGATACCGACTGCTTTATGCGTCTGCTAGTAAAGCTAAACCAGGCCCGAAAGGTCCCTCAAAGGAAATCGTGGATACCGTTGTCGAGTTGGAACAACGCAATCCGCAGTTTGGATGTCCTCGAATCGCGCAGCAAATCAATCAGGCGTTTGGCATCTCTATCGATAAGGATGTTGTCAGACGGATATTGGCAGCCCACTACCCGCCAGATCCCGGTGGTGGTTACCCATCGTGGCTAACATTCCCGGGGCACACAAAGGACAGCCTTTGGAGCGTCGACTTGTTTCGCTGTGAATCCATTCTTCTCGAGAGCCATTGGGTACTGGTAGTGATGGATCAATTCACTCGACGTATTGTCGGCTTCGGCGTACACCCTGGCGAAGTGGATGGTGTTTCGCTGTGTTGTCTGTTTAAC
>RCMY010001465.1_pt1 | contig 22475 bp, 16 predicted proteins | sample 2041341 | NCBI WGS metagenome assembly RCMY01 (sample SAMN09708234, study PRJNA481090) | Marine sediment metagenome, whole genome shotgun sequencing project.
CGATTCCAGACGCCTTCATCTCACCCAGCTTGTCGAGGGTGTGCATACCCTCGAAGGCGTCCTTGCCATAGAACGTGCGGCCGTCGTAGACCTCTCGCAGGTCACGCTCGACGTAGCTGCGGGTGAGCGCAGCGCCGCCGAGCAACACCGGAATGTGCGACAGCTCACGGCGATTGAGCTCCTCGAGATTGTCGCGCATGATCAGCGTGCTCTTGACGAGGAGACCCGACATGCCGATGGCGTCGGCGTTGATCTCTTGGGCCTTGTCGATCATCTCGGTGATCGAGATCTTGATGCCGAGGTTGTGGACCTCGTACCCGTTGTTGGTGAGGATGATGTCGACGAGGTTCTTGCCGATGTCGTGGACATCGCCCTTGACCGTGGCAAGAACGACTCGACCCTTTGAATTGTCTTCGCCCTCGATGCGCTCCATGTGAGGCTCGAGGTAGGCGACGGCGGCCTTCATGGTCTCGGCCGACTGCAGAACGAACGGCAACTGCATCTCGCCCGCTCCGAACAGCTCGCCGACGACCTTCATGCCACCGAGCAGGTGGTCGTTGACGATCTCGAGCGCCTTCATGGTCTCGAGCGCTTCGTCGAGGTCGACCGAGAGGCCTTCACGGTTGCCGTCGATGATCCGGTGATGGAGCCGTTTCTCGACCGGCCAGTCGGAGGTGTCGACCACCTCGGCCTTGATGGCGGTGGCATCGGCGAAAAGATCGAGCACCTTGACGAGTGGGTCGTACTTGGGGTCGGTGCCGTCGCCACCCTCGACACCACGGCGGTCCCAGACGAGATCGAGCGTGGCGTGCTTGCGTTCGTCGTCGATCTTGCTCAGCGGCAGGATGCGTCCGGCGTGGATGATGGCCGAGTCGAGCCCGGCATCGAGGCACTCGTGGAGGAAGACCGAGTTGAGCACCTGGCGAAGGGCAGGGTTGAGACCGAAGCTGATGTTGGAGAGGCCCAACGTGGTGAAGCTGCCAGGAATCTCTTCCTTGATGCGCTTGATGGCCTCCATGGTCTCGATGCCGTCGCGGCGCAGGTCGTCGTCGCCGGTGCTGAGGGGGAACGTCAGAGCATCGAAGATCAGATCGCCGGCGGTCAGCCCGTAGGTGTTGACCGCGAGATCGTGGATCCGATGGGCGATCCGCATCTTCCATTCGACGTCTCGGGCCTGGCCCTCTTCGTCGATCAGCAGACAGATGACCGCGGCGCCATATTCCTTGGCAAGGGTCATGACCCGGTCGAAGCGCGACCCTTCGTCGAAGCCGTCCTCGAGGTTTGCCGAGTTCAGGATGGATCGTCCACCCAACCACTTGAGACCCGCCTCCATGACCTGTGGCTCGGTGGAGTCGAGGACGAGCGGCGCTGCGGCGCCGGTGGCGAACCGTTTGGCCGTCTCGTCCATGTCGATGGTGCCGTCGCGGCCGACGTAGTCGACACAGACGTCGAGGATGTGCGCCCCCTCGGCGATCTGGTCCTTGGCCATCTTGTCGACGGTTTCCTCGTCGCCCGACAGCATCGCCTCGCGGAACTTCTTGGAGCCGTTGGCGTTGGTGCGTTCACCGATGATCAGGAACGAGAGGTCTTGTTCGAACGGGACGAACGAATAGATGGAGGTGGCGCCGACCAGGCGGGTGGGCGAGCGATCGGCGGGGGTCAGGTCGACACAGCGGTCGATGACCGCCTGCAGGTGCTCCGGACCGGTGCCACAGCAGCCGCCGATGATCGAAGCGCCCAGATCGGAGACGAATCCCGCCAGGTGGTCGGCGAGTTGTTCCTCGGTGAGGTCGTAGTGCATCTCACCGTCGACCACCGACGGGAGCCCGGCGTTGGGGATGACCGAGATCGGTATGCTCGAGTGCTGTGACAGCACCCGGACATGCTCGTACATCTCGGCGGGGCCGGTTGCGCAGTTGAGGCCGAAGACATCGGGCCCGAGCGGCTCGATCGCGGCCAGCGCCGCTTGGATCTCGGTGCCGGGAAGCATGCGCCCGGTGAGCTCGATCGTGACCTGCACCTGCATGGGCACCTGGCGGCCTGCAGTGGCCATGGCTCGACGTGAGCCGTTCATGGCGGCCTTGATGGTGAGCAGGTCGAACATCGTCTCGATGATCAGGATGTCGACGCCACCTTCGATGAGGGCGGCCGCTTGCTGCTCGAAGCCGTCACGCATCTCGTCGTAGCGGACCTGGCCGAGGCTCGGGAACTTGGTTCCCGGACCCATCGAACCAGCGACCCATCGGGGACGCTCGGGCGTCGAGAAGTCGTCGGCGACCTGTCGGGCCAGTTGGGCGGCGGTGAGATTGATCTCGTGAGTGCGGTCTTCGAGCCCGTATTCGGCGAGCGTCATGGCGAGCCCACCGAAGGTGTCGGTCTCGATGACGTCACAACCGATCTCGAGGAAGCCTCGATGCAGGTCGGTGACGACATCGGGTCGGGTCACGACGAGGTACTCGTTGCAACCCTCGAGGTCTTCGCCACCGAAGTCGTCGGGGGTCAGATTGCGGCGCTGCACTCCTGTGCCCATGGCGCCGTCGTAGATCACGACTCGTTCGTTGATGGCGGTGAGAAAGGCTTCGCTGCGCTCGCTGAGAGGCAACGCACTCGGGCTTCGGTCAACCATGGGTGATGCTCGCTTCCAGAAGGCGACCGGTCGGGTCGCCACGATTGTGGGGCATCGTCGGATCGTGCAGCCTCGATCGATGCTCAATCGTCGGTCCATCACCCTCTGGTGGGGGACCCGCCGTGCGCTGTCGAGAACACGGTGATGCTCCAATCATAGTCGGCGAGAACCTAGAGTCTGTGAGTATGTCCACCCTCCGTCACGCAACGTCCACACCCAAGACCGCAACCGCCATCGATCGGCCCGTCTGTTCCGACGAGATCGCCGGCCTCGGCGAGACTGTCGCGGCAGCCGCCAAACTCGCCGGGTTCGACGGTTCTGTCGGTCAGACGCTGGTGCTCCACGGGCAGGAGGGCCCGGCGGTCGACGTGCTGGTCGGGTTGGGCGAACGCTCGGCGATCGATGCCGATGCCTTGCGCCGAGCATCGGCTGCCTATGTGCGTGCGGTCGCCTCGCACAAACACGTCGCCATCACGATGTCGAGCGAGTACACCGTCGACGGTGAGGCATCACTCGACGGGATCGCTCCGGTCGCCGAGGGCGCCGGACTGGCGACCTACCGCTATGTCGCCCTGAAGGGTGCCGATTCGCGCGTCCTCGACCGAGTCACCATCGTGGCCGGTGGCCGCGGCGCCAAGGCGGCATTCGAGGTCGGATCGGCAACGGTCACCGCGGTTCGAATGGTGCGAGACCTCGTCAACGAACCGGGTGGCACGATGCTGCCGACCGCATTCGTGGCCAAGGCCAAGGACGTCGCTGTCGCCTCCGGCCTCAAGGCGACCGTGTGGGACGAAAAGCGCATCGCCAAGGAGAAGATGGGCGGCATCCTGGCGGTCAACCAAGGATCGACCCACCCGCCGCGGTTCCTGATCCTGCGCTACACCCCGAAGACCAAGCCGACGGCCAACCTCGCACTGGTCGGTAAGGGCATCACCTTCGACTCCGGCGGTCTTTCCATCAAGACCGGTGCCGGCATGATGACCATGAAGGTCGACATGGCCGGTGGCGCGGCCGTCGTCGGGGCCATGAGTCTCCTCGCCGCCTACGGCTGCAAGGCCGCCGTGACGGCCTACGTGCCGCTCACCGACAACATGATCAACGGCGATGCCTTCCGCCCCGGCGACGTCTTCGAGGCCAGGAACGGCAAGACGGTCGAGGTGCTCAACACCGATGCCGAAGGCCGTCTCGTGCTCGCCGACGCCCTGTCGTATGCCGCCGAGTCGAAGCCCGACGCCATCATCGACATCGCCACGCTGACGGGTTCGGTGTCGGCGGCCCTCGGTGTCGCCTACGCCGGTGTCATGTCGACCGACGATGCCGTGAGCGAACGCATCGCTTCGGCGTCGGATGCCACCGGTGAGAAGACCTGGCGCCTTCCGCTCCCCGAGGAGTATCGCCCGCAACTCGAATCGAACGTGGCCGACCTCAAGAACATCGGGGCCGGCCCGTACGGCGGGGCTCTCGTCGCCGGGCTCTTCCTGAAGGAATTCGTCGCCGATGTGCCGTGGGCCCACATCGATCTCGGCCTCTCGGCGATGACCGAAGCCGACGACGGCGTGATCACCAAGGGCGCCACCGGGTTCGGTGTTCGGCTCCTCGCCGAGACGCTCTCGAACTGGGATTGAACCTCGTCGTATCGGCCCATTTCTACGGCGATCCTCAAAGGTGATCGGTGACTGCCGACCTTCTGCGTGAGGATCAACGCGGAAGTGGGTCGAGATGGCATCAGTGGAGCAGCGCATCGGAGCGGGAGTGGCGACGTCTGTCGATCGCCCCTCGTTCTCGATCGTCAGCACCAAGACGCGCCTCTTCCTCGTCGACATCCTGACCGCCGCCGCCTCTGCCGGCGGGATGTCACTGCTGCTCGACCCGGGGCCCGATCGTTGGATCGGCGTGGTCGCACTCCTCGGAGCCTGGTGGTTCTGGCTGGCGCGTGCGCGCCTCTACAGCTCGCGATTCATCACCAGGAGAGCCGACGAGATTCGTCGTATCCTCGACGCCTCGGTGGCCACGGTGGCGTCCGTTGCGGTCCTCGCGTTCGTCTTCGACCTCGACCTCTCGCGTGGCTGGCTCGCGAGCTCGGCACTGCTCGGCGGGGTCGCCATCGGTCTCGAGCGGGAAGTCGCCCGATCCGGATTCGATCGTCGTCGACGTGCCGGCGAACTCTGTCGCAAGGTCATCATGATCGGCGCGAATGACGAAGCTCGCCAGCTTGCCGCCATGTTCCAAGGCGAACCGGAGCTCGGCTACCAGGTCGTGTCCACCGTCGATCCGCGCAAGATCGAAGACCGAACCGAACTCACCACCCGAGTGCTGGCCGAAGCACGGGCCCACGACGCTCACGGTGCCGTCGTCGCCGCCAGCTCGATCGGGACGCGAGCGAGCAACAGGCTCGTGCGTGACCTGGTCGAACACGGGATCCATGTCGAGCTGAGCTCGACCCTGATCGACATCGATCCGAGCAGGTTGACGGTTCGGCCGCTCGGCCGGTTCCCGGTCGTCTACGTCGAGCCGGTCGTACGACGAGGCTGGCGCCGACTGGCAAAACGAACCTTCGATGTCTCGGTGGCCATGGGGGTACTGATCTGCGCATCGCCCGTTCTCGCGGTGCTGGCGGTCCTGATTCGCAAGGGCGACGGCGGACCGGTCATGTTCCGACAGAGCCGCGTCGGTCGCAACGGCGTGCCATTCGACATGCTGAAGCTCCGGAGCATGGTGGTCGATGCCGAGGCGATCCGCGAACAGATGGACACCGGCGACACGGCGCTCTTCAAGATGAAGGACGATCCCCGAGTCACCAAGGTCGGTTCGTTCATCCGCAAGACCTCGCTCGACGAGCTTCCACAGCTGTGGAACGTGGTGCGAGGCGAGATGAGCCTCGTCGGGCCACGACCTGCGCTCTGGTCCGAGATGGAGTCGTGGGAAGACGACCTCTACGGTCGGCTCCGAGTTCACCCCGGGATCACCGGCATGTGGCAGGTGTCGGGGCGGAGCACCGCCGGGTTCGAGGAGTACACCCGACTCGACCTGTACTACGTCGACAACTGGTCGTTGGTCATCGACCTGTCGATCTTGCTCCGGACGATTCCCGCCGTGCTGCGCCAAGAAGGCGCGTACTGAGGGATTTTTCGGGAAGTTCCGCGACTTTCGCGACTCGGAGTACGTCAATCCTCATGAACCGGTGCCGCTGCGGCGAGCGGCGGTTCACTCAGGCGCTGATCTCTCGAGACAGCCCCGGGATCATCCTCGAGTCGTTCGGAACCATTCCCTCTGGAGCCGAGCGATCCGACGGTCCCGTACCTGTGCGAATCGTGGTCGGGCTCCATTCCCTCCGGAGCCCGACCACGATCGTGTCGGGGCTAGGCGGCGTCGTCGACCGAGCTGGCTCCGGTCGGCCCGTCGGGGCGAATCATCTGCCGAGTGGCCCAGGCCCGGTGTGCCTGTTGAAGGTGTGCCGGGAGACGGTCGATCTGGCGCAGGTTCAGCGGCGGCAACTTGCGCCGCACGACGAGCGTGGCACCGTTGCGCTGGGCGGCCCCGAATCTGGCCATTCGGTCGAGTGAACGCCAGAACGGCCCGTTCTTGCCGCCACGGATGCCGAGCCCGAGCTCTTGGGCCCAGGCCACGGTGTCGAGCTCGAAGCCTTCGGGAGCGATCTCCAGACCGTTCGCGAGGCGACGGATGAGCAGTGTCGACGAAGGACCGAGGACCGAGGTCCAATACTTCTCGACGTAGGGCGACCGTGGATCGTGGCCGAGTTTCTCGATCAGCGGGTCGTCCCACGGACGAACGATCAGGGTCGAGAAAGGGAAGCTGGTCTCGTGGGGTGAGGCTGTCGATGCAGATGTCGGTTCGATGGTCATGAGGAGTCCCGCCAGGGGTTGAGAAAAGTCTGGGGGCAGCGATGCCCGAGTCGCCGTGTGCGGCGTTGAACGTAAATGAACGTAATCGAACGCTGTTGGACGTGTCAAGGGCTTTGCTCGGGCACCATCGGAGTCCCGTCTCGGTCGGGTCGGCTTCCTCAGTCGAGCCGGTCGGCGGAGCGGATGACCAGCACCCAGGTCAGCACCCCAGAGACCACCAACAACACCAGTGCGTCGAGTCCTGCCTGGGCGTAGGACACCGTCTCCATGGCCGCCCAGATTCGGGTGGCCATGGTGTCGTAGCCGGTCGGAGCGAGCAGCAGTGTGGCCGGCAGTTCCTTCATGGTCGACAGCAGCACCAGGCCGCCGGCTGCCAGCAGTCCGGGCGCCATCAGCGGGGCCTCGATGGTGAGCAGGCGCCGAAGCCGCGAGGCGCCGAGCGTGCGAGCCGCATCGTCGAGCCGCTGGGGGACTGCCGACACGGCGACGGCCGAGGCTCGTGTGGCCTGCGCTCCGAAGTGGATGACGTACGCCAGGATCAAGAGCGGGAGCGTCTGGTAGAACGCGACGAGCGCTCGTGAGTTGAGTACCCAGAAGACGAACGCCAGTGCGACGACGATGCCGGGAAGCGCAAAGCCCGCAACGACCAACGAGTTGGCGATGTTGCCGATCCGTGACCGATGGCGGGTCGTCAGGTAGGCGACGGGAAGCACTGCGAGGACGGTGACGATCGCAGCCAGCACGCTGACGACGACCGTGTTGGTGATGGCCGTGGTCAGCCCATCGAAGTCGACGGCTGTCGCCCCTCGAGTACGGCCACTACTCACACCACGGATCAGCCAGTGGGCGAGTGAACCGACCGGACCGAGCAGGGCGAAGGCGAAGAAGGTCGAGATCAGCAGGGTGCCGGGGCCTCGGAGGGCTCCGAGCGGGTATTGCAGTCCGCCTCGGCGGGTTCGTCCGCCGGTCGGTGGGTCGGCTCGCATCAGGCGTCGCTCGGCGGCGACGACGATGAGGGCGACGAGCCCGAGGAGGAGGGCCAACGCCATCGACGTCGCACGGTTGGCCAGTTGGTTGGCGAAGATCGCTCGGGTGAGGGTGTCGTAGCGCAACAGCTGCACCGCCCCGAAGTCACTGATCGTGTACAGGAACACCAAGAGTGTTCCGGCCGAGATGGCGGTCATGGTCTGGGGAAGGACGATCGAGGCGAAGACCGCACGGGGTGAACGGCCGAGGAGCCGAGCGCTTTCCTCGAGCGAGGTCGGCAGACGCCGGAGTCGGGCCGAAACCGGGAGGTACACGTAGGGGTAGGTGAACAGTGTCAGCACCAGCCAGGCGCCCCGGAAGCCCGACAACTGGGGGAGTCCGCCGATGCCGAACGGCTGGAGCAGGTTCTCGAGCAGGCCGCCTGCGGCAAAGCCACTGATCAGCGCAGTGGCGCCCACGAACGACGGGAAGACCAGCGGGAGCGGGGCGAGCACGGCCCACATTCGTCGACCGACGAGGTCGGTGCGGTGGATCGCCCATGCGAGTGCCGTTCCGAGCACGGCTGCGGTCGACGCGACGGCGGAGGCCAGGAGGAGCGAACGGCCGAGCGGGTCGATGGTGCGGCGCGACGTGACAAGGTCGACGAAGTCGGCGCCGAGTCGGATGTTCTGCCAGACCACATACGCCAGTGGGCCGCTGAAGACGATGCCGATCGCCAGTGCTGCGGCCACGAGTCCGACGTTGGGCTGTCGGGCGGGGTCGCGGCGGTGATGGGGTAGTGCGGGAAACACGGGTGGCGGCGTTCTGCCGTACTACTGGGCGATGCCGCTGTCGTCGATCAGTTCCTGCGTGCCGGCCAGGCCGCCTGCCAGGGTGTCGAGATCGACCGTGAGTCCGACCAGGTCACTCATCGGCGCCAGTCCGGCCGACGGTTCGACCCCGGCGACGAGCGGGTATTCCTTCTCGGCGTCGGACGACATCCGCTGGGCCTCGTCGGAGAGCAGGAATTGCACCAGCGCCTCGGCGGATCCGGGATCGTCGCTCGTGTCGACGATGCCGGTCGCGGTGACGATGAGGAGGGAGCCGAGGTCGCCCGCTTCGAAGGTGTGGTTGGCCACCGGGATGTCGGGGTCTTCGACGAGGGCACCCATCAGGTAGTAGTGGTTGACGAGACCCATCTCGATCTCGCCTCGGGCGACCGCATCGAGAATCGCCGAGTTCTTGGCGTAGTTCGGCGACTCGTTGGCCGCCATGCCTGCCAGCCATTCACCGGTCGCCTCGTCACCGAGCTCGGAACGCATCGCCGTGACGAAATCCTGGAACGAACCGTTCGACGGGGCGACGCCCACCCGGCCCTTGTAGATCGGATCGGTGAGGTCGAGGACCGACGACGGCAGCTCCGACTCGTCGACGAGGTCGGTGTTGTAGACCAGCACCCGAACCCGGGCCGTGATCCCGACCCAGTTGTCGTCGCTCGCTCGGAACTCCTCGGCCACCCGATCGAGCGTGGTGTCGCTCAGTGGGGCGAGTCGCCCGGCCTCGTCGAGGTAGCCGACGGCCCCGGGGCTCTGAGAGATGAACACGTCGGCCGGCGATTGATCACCCTCGGTGTCGATCTGGAGGGCCATCTGGGCCGAGTCGCCGTAGCGAACCTCGATCGTCGCGCCAGTTTCTTCTTCGAAACGTTCGAGCACGTCACCGATGAGATCCTCGCCACGGCCGGAGTAGACCGTGATCGTGGTGCCGGAGAGTTCGCCGTCGGCAGCGTCGCTGCTGCTGTCGCTGCTCGAGCACGCACCGGCGACCAGCGCCGCTGCGAGGGTGAGGGGGAGGAGCCTTCGCATCTGCATGGTGGAACACTGTAGGCCTGGTGCTCGCAAAACCTCAGGGGCGCCTAACGAAATTCTTTGGTGTTTCTTACCCTGCGACTTCACCCTGTCGCTGCTCCGGGTTTCGGGCCTCGCCTACGGTGGCCGGGTAGGCGCAGCTCGACGATCCGGTGAAGAGCACGCCGACGGTGTCGCCTCGTTCGAACTTCGGGACCGACGGTTGGCGGACCCGGAAGCGGTGGGTGCCGACCAACACCTCATAGGTGGTGTCGTGGCCGTAGTACTCGACCGAGTCGATGAGGTCGGTGCCGGTCGGGGAGAGGTCGAGGTCTTCTGGCCTGACCAACACCTCGACGGATCCAGACGAAGGCGGGGTCGGACGTGACGCATTGACGGGCAGTCGGCCGATCGGTGTCTCGGCGGCGTCGCCGCTCAGAATGCCGGGAACCAGATTGGCCTCACCGACAAACGATGCGACCCACGTGTCGACCGGACGGGAGTAGAGCTCGGCGGGGGTGCCTCGCTGCACGATGACGCCATCGCGCATGACGGCCACTCGGTCACCGAGGACGAACGCCTCGTCTTGGTCGTGGGTCACGAAGACGGCGGTGACGGCCAGTCGGGTCAGCAGGCGGTGGACTTCACTGCGGATCTCGGTTCGTAGCGAGGCGTCGAGATTCGAGAAAGGTTCGTCGAGGAGGAGCACATGGGGCTCGGGAGCGAGCGCCCGGGCGAGCGCCACGCGCTGCTGCTGGCCGCCGGAGAGTGTGTGCGGCGCCCGGTCGGCCATCCCGCCCAACCCGACCATCTCGAGGGTGTCGTCGACGGTCTTCGACCGGGGTCCTCGTCGTCGCCGTTCGCCCCGGGGAAGCCCGTAGGCGACATTCTGAGCGACCGACAGATGGGGGAAAAGCGCCCAGTCCTGGAAGACCAGCCCGATGCGTCGCTTCTCCGGTGGCACGTGGACACCCGGGCCGGACACGAGCGTGCCGTCGAGGTGGATCGTGCCCGATCGTGGCCGTTCGAGCCCGGCGAGTGAGCGGAGCAGCGTGGTCTTGCCGCAGCCGGATGGACCGAGCAGGGCGACCTGCTGGCCAGGGGGGACCTCGAGGGAGACCGACCGCAGGATCTCGGGGCCGTCATAGGCGACGGTGAGCTCGTCGATCGTGATTGCGGCCTGGGTCATGGACAGTGAGGGTAACCAGCGCCGAGGACTCGGTGGAGTCCATCGTCGATCGAGTCGACGGCTCGGGCCCAGGTCACCCCGGCCACCGTGTCTCGCCCCCGGCGGCCCATCTCGGCCGCAGCCTCGGGATCACGTCGAATCTGGCGCATGGCGGCATCGATGCCGGCCGGTGTCGGATCACAGATCAGGCCGTTCACGCCGTGTTCGACGAACTCGGTCAACCCGCCTCCGTCGGCGCACACGATCACCGGGCGAGCGTGGGCCATCGCCTCGAGCACGGTGAGTCCATAATCTTCGTGAGAGGTCGGCGTGATCACCGCCGAACAGCGGTCGTATGCCGCTCGGAGCCCGTCATCGTCGACCGCTCCGAGGAACCGGACCGGCGAGGTGCCGGCTTCGGTGAACCCGAGAAAAGCGGTGTCGGGCCCGGTGTTCATCCACAGGTCGCGATCGGTGAGCCGGGTCGCACGGCTCGGGTCGGCGGCCAGAGCGGCATCGAGTCGCTTGGCAAAGTCCATCCGACTTCCCGACCCGACGATGTCGAGCTTCCATGATGCGGGATCGACCCATGCCGCCGCAATGGCGAGCTCCTGACGCTTCGGCCACTCGAGTCGGCCGACGACGGTTGCCGGTCCCTCGGGGTGGTACGGCTCGATGGCGGCGGGCATCGAGGTCGGGGGAGCGGAGTGGAGGGTGATGGACGAGTCCGGAACCTGCCAGAAGCTCTGGAGTCGTTCGGCGACCTCTCGGGACCCTGCGAGCCAGTGGCTCACCGTGAGCGGTGCCGACGCTTCGACTGATCGCACGGCGGCGATTGCTGCCGCGTGGATCGTCGGGTCGACGAACCCGCTGTCGGCGAAGAGCTCGGCCTGATCGTAGAACTGGCGGGGGTGGTGATAGAAGAGCGCCAGCTTCCGGGGGTGGTCGGCCAGGTAGGTCGGGGGTTGGGTCGTCAGGACGGCGTCGAAGGCCGAGAGGTCGAGTCGCTGGACTCGTTCGGCCAACGAAGCCCACAGGAAATACTCGTCGTGTCGATCTCGGATCGGTCGGTCGAGATGGATGCCGTAGCTGCGCTCGGTCCGCTCGACGGGGATCGAGATGACCTCGAACTGCCATCCGCGATCTGCGAGCTCGGCGAGGAGGCCGTCGAGATGTCGCTCGAATCCGCCACTGGCCCCGAAGTCGGGCTTCAGCACGGCGATCCGAGCGTTGGGGGGTGAGGCGGTCACCGGTCTCGCAGGGCGGCGATCTGCTGGTGGAGGTCGGCGATCTCCTCGCGCTGCTGCCGGTCGCGATGGTCGAGCTGGTGGATCACGTCGACCATCGCCTCGTTGAAGGCGAGCTGGGAAGGCAGAAGCTGGCGAAGGATCAACTGCCCGACGCGAGTCCGCCAGCCGGCACCGCCACCGGTGGCCGCAACGGTGGCAGCCGTCAGGTGGGCCGACAGGTTGCGGTCGGTTTCGAACGGGTGAGGGATCTCCGGACGCTCGCCTCGCGCTCGTCGGGCCGTTTCCCCGATGGCCATGACGGTCTTCGTGATCTCGGTCTCGGCCAGCTCCTCGGACGGTTGCATGTCGCGATGGTACGACGGTGCGTCGATGGGTCAAGCGCTAGTTTCGAGGAATGGACGACGTCGACCCCTTTCTCGAAGCGCTGGCTGCCGATCCGGAGGCTCCGGCGCGAGCAGCAGCGCTCGTCGACATCGCCGAACGCGTGGTCGTGTTGACCGGTGCCGGGATCTCGACCGACTCGCGTATTCCCGACTTCCGGGGCCCCAAGGGCGTGTGGACGAAGAACCCCGGAGCCGAGAAGCAGGCCACGCTCGACAACTATGTCGCCGATCCCGAGGTCCGGCGGCGTGCCTGGCTGGGGCGACTCGACTCCCCGGTCTGGTCGGCCGAGCCGAACCACGGTCACCGAGCGCTGATGCGGCTCGAAGCCAGACGAAAGCTTCACCTGCTCATCACCCAGAATATCGACGGACTGCACCACCGGGCCGGAAGCGATCCCGAGCGCATCGTCGAGGTCCACGGATCGATCCGAGAGGTGGTGTGCTTGTCGTGTACCTACCGAGACCCGATGCAGGTGGCCCTCGACCGGGTTCGGTCGGGCGAGCACGACCCAGACTGTCCCACCTGCGGGGGAATCCTGAAGTCGTCGACCATCAGCTTCGGTCAGAGCCTGGTCGCCGAGGATCTCCAGCGAGCTGATCAGGCCGCTCGGGCGTGCGACCTGCTCATCGCGGTCGGGTCGACGCTGTCGGTGTATCCCATCGCCAACGTGGTGCCGATCGCCAAGCGGTCGGGCGCTCGGGTGGTGATCGTGAATGGCGGACCGACCGAGATGGACGGCCTGGCCGACGTCATGGTGCGGGGCTCGATCTCGAACGTGCTTCCCGAAATACTCGGCTGACGGACGGGAATAGCGAACCCATCTCGATTGTTGAGTGACTTGCTAGGGTATTGCCCGCCAGTCTTCGAGAGGACCATCCATGCCAACCTTCAGAGAGTTGCTCGCCAACACCAAGGCCGAGATCGTCGAGGTCGACACCGCACGCGGCGAAGAGATGCGTGCCGCCGGATCGCTCGTGCTCGACATTCGTGAACCCGACGAGGTCGCACAGGGTGTCATTCCCGGTGCGGTCACCATCGTCCGAGGCAACCTCGAGGCCCAGGTCGAGAACCGGATTCCCGACAAGAGCACCTCGATCGTGGTCCATTGCGCGGGCGGCGTGCGCTCGGCGTTCGCCGCCAAGTCGCTCGCCGAGCTGGGATACGCCAACGTCGTCTCGATGGACGGCGGATTCAACAAGTGGAAAGACGAAGGCCGTGAGTGGATCGCTCCGACGTCGCTGACCGCCGATCAGCGCAATCGCTATTCGCGCCACCTGCTGCTTCCGGAGGTCGGAGAAGAGGGCCAGATCAAGCTGCTCGAGGCCCGGGTCCTGTTGCTCGGCGCCGGCGGCCTCGGATCGCCTGCCGCGTTGTACCTCGCTGCTGCCGGTGTCGGCACGATCGGCATCGTCGACATGGACGTCGTCGACGAGTCGAACCTCCAGCGACAGATCCTCCACAACATGGACCGCATCGGTGTGCGCAAGGTCGACTCGGCCCGGATGACCATCGAGGCGATGAACCCCGACATCAAGGTCATCACCCACGACACCCGATTGTCGGCCGAGAACATCGAAGAGATCCTCGTCGGCTACGACATCGTCATCGATGGTGCCGACAACTTCCCGAGCCGTTACATCCTGAACGACGCCTCGGTGAAGCTCGGAATTCCCGTGGTCCACGGGTCGATCTTCCGGTTCGAGGGGCAGGTGACCGTGTTCGATCCGTTGAACGGTCCGACCTACCGCGACCTTCTGCCCGAGCCGCCGCCCGCCGAACTCGCCCCGAGCTGTTCTGAAGCCGGCGTCGTCGGGGTGTTGCCGGGCATCGTCGGATCCATCCAGGCACTCGAGGCCATCAAGCTCATCCTCGACCTCGGTGACTCCTTGCGAGGTCGCCTTCTCGCCTTCGACTCACTCGAGATGTCGTTCCGCGAATACAAGCTCCAGGTCGATCCGGAGAATCCTGTCACCTACGCAAATCGTGATCGCATCGAAGTCGTCGAACTCGATGGCCTGTGTATGCCGCAGGTCAAAGAGCCAGCCGGCGTCTGATCGCAGATTCCTCCACGAACAAACCTCACCCCGTTGGGTGGGGTTTGCTCGCGTTGGGTGACCCTGTGGTGGGTGGATTCACTCATCGCACGAAGGGCGACGACGGCGCCGAATGCCCGTCGCCTACAGTCGCCGCTTGCCGCCTATGACACCTTCGCCATCCACAACACGAACCGTTGGTCTCCGCTCCTGCGTCGCGCTCGCGACGTTTGCCGTCGCGCTTGTCGGCGGGCCTCTGGCCGCGGTACCTCTGGGTACCGTCCCTGCCGGGGCGGTGCAGCCGGCGATCCAGGTCGATCCGGTCGCCGGGGTCGAGGTCGCCGACACGTTCGAGATTCGTCACTATGACGTCAGCGCCGAGGCTGCGTCCGCCGACAGCGGCAGCACTGATCCAGGAAGCAGCCACGCCCTGGCGATGGCGGCCACCACCACGATCGAGGTTGCGCTCGACGGAGCACCGGAGATGGTGATTCTCGATCACATCGAGGGCCCCGATGCGCTGCAGCTCCGCAGCCTCAACGATGGTGAGTGGAGCGAGTGGGTGGAACTCGAAGTCGAGAGCGAGGATGCTCCCGATGGGCTCCCCGGCGAAGAGGGCTCGGTCGCAGCGCAAGGATCGGTCGGTCCGATCTGGATTGGCGACGGCGCGGAATCGATCGAGCTGTCCGTCCCGAGAACCGCGGGAGCGAGTTTGCGAGTCGAGGCGCTCACGTCCCTCGACACCTCGGGCGAAACCGAGGTGACGGGCGATGCCGTCGTCGGGAACGCGGCCATCATGGGGCAGGCAGCAGCGAGCCAGCCCACGATCCGGCCACGCTCGGACTGGGCAACTGCCGGATGGGCATCGAGCAACTCGGGCTGCAACGGCGGCCCCTGGTATTCCGACAGCGTCCAAGCGGTGGTCGTCCATCACACCGTCAACTCCAATACGTACTCAGCCGACCAATCCGACGATCTCCTGCGGGGGATCTATCGCTACCACGTCAGCACCCAGGGCTGGTGCGACATCGCCTACAACTTCTTGGTCGATCGTTTCGGCGTGATCTGGGAGGGTCGAAGCGGTGGTACCGATCAGCCCGTGATCGGCGGCCATGCCCGCGGCTTCAACACTGCGACCACGGGAATCGCTCTGCTCGGCCAGCACCAAGCGGGCGGAAGTCCGGCTGGGGTCGCCGTCTCGTCTGCGGCAGCCAGTGCCGTCGAACGACTTGCGAGTTGGAAGTTGGGGCTCTACGGCGTCGACCCGCTCGGAACCACCTGGTTGCAGAACCGGTCGAGCGGCGCCGGCATGAAGTTCGCGGCCGACCAATGGGTCGAAGTTCCGACCATTCTCGGTCACCGTGACCTCGGCGAGACCTCATGCCCAGGGTCGTTGGCCTATCCACTGGTGGCGTCGATGCGAGCGTCGATCGGGGTCACCGGCCAGCAGATCGGCACGGCTCCGTACGTCTTCCCCGGATGGGAAGGCGCCTCGAGTGGCGCGTCGGTGGTCGTGGTCGACACTGCGGGCGGCGTGCGTCCGGCAATCGGAGCCGATGTCCCCGATCCTGCGCCGACGATCGGATCCGGAGCGATCGCGATCGCCGGGTCCGGCGACGCCGGCTATGTCCTCACCTCAGCCGGCGATCTTCGGGCCTACGGAGGTGCTCCTGCGATCGGTGGTCGTCCTGCCGGTACGGCGACGGTCATCGACGTTGCCGTCTCGTCCGCCGGCGGCGGCTGGATCCTGACCAGCAGCGCCGACCTCGTGGCCTTCGGCGGCGCGCCCGCACGATCGGTCGCATCCAAACCGGCGTCGGGCGCGGCCCGAGCAGTGGTGCTCGACGGGAACGGCAACGGCTACGTGGTCGATGTGAATGGACGCCTCTCGGCGGTCGGATCGGCTCCGGCCGTCTCGTCGCTCACCGTCTCGAACGCGATCGACGTTGCGCTGCGGCCCGATGGTCGCAGCGGTTGGGTGCTGAGCGCCGACATGAAGGTCTACGCGTTCGGCGGAGCCCCGAACCTGAGCGTCAAGCCCGGATCTCGATCGACGGCACGAGCGATCGTTGCGTCGGCCACCGGGTATGGCGGCTGGGTGCTCGACGCCGAGGGGCGCCTCCTCGCCTTTGGTGACGTCCCCTACGCCGCTCCGATCTCGACCACCGTCGGTCACCAGATCGCCGTCGATGCTGCGGTGGTCGGCTACAAGCTCGCTCCCGATCTCACCACCTCGACCGACGGGAAGTTGGCCAAGGCGCTCTACCAGACGTTCGTCGGCGAGACGTTGTCCGGCCCGTTGCTCGACCACTGGGCCCGACGCGTCGACGACGAGGGTGTCGGCGACGTCGCCAACGCGCTTGCCGACTCCGACGACTGGGCCGGGGCCGTGGTCACCCAGATTTATCAGACCGCACTCGGGCGTGCTCCCGACGCTGCCGGTCGGGCGTACTGGGTCGACCAGCTGTCCGACGGTATGAAGGTGCAGGAACTCGGCACCTTCTTCTATGGTTCGAACGAGTACTTCGCCCGAGCAGGCTCGGCCGGCGCGTACGTCGACGCCCTGTACGCCGAGCTGTTGCACCGCACGGCCGACAGCGCCGGTCGTGCGTTCTGGGTCGCACAGATCGAGCAGCGCGGCGATCGCCCGGCCGAGGTGGCGGCAGGTTTCTATGCCTCGTTGGAGTCTCGCCGAGACCGTGTCTCGGCACTCTTTCAGAAGGTTCTCGGCCGCGGTCCCGACACTGCGGGCCACGAGTTCTGGGCGGAATGGCTGGTGACCGGCGACGACATCGATCTTGCTGCGAACCTGGCCAGCTCCGAGGAATACATCAACCGAGCGACGAGGTAGGACCACTATCGTGAGCCCAATGTCAAACGCGCGCCGATTCCGCAGGACCATCGGTCTGGCGTCAATTCTGATGATGCTCTTCGCGAGTGTCCTCTTGCCGGTCGGGTCTGCTGGTGCCGACGGCTCGGCCGAGATCGAGTTCACCGGTCGTGGCTGGGGCCACGGCCGAGGCATGGGGCAGTACGGCGCTCTCGGGTACGCCCAACTCGGCTGGACGTCCGCCAAGATCCTCGACCACTACTACGGCGGCACCACCGCCGGACCGATTCCGGCCGGGACGTCGGTCGATCCGGCCTCGGTGAAGATCGATCTCGTCGCGCGGCGCAACCAGCCGCTGTATGTCTTCGTGCCGACCGGACAGCTGACGCTCGCCGATGCCGCCGGAACGCCGATCGCCATCCCGGCGACGAACACCTTGCTGATCTCCGCAAACGGATCGGGCGGCTTCACCTACCAGACCGCCACGTCGTGTGCCGGTCCCTGGTCGGATCCTGTTGCGTTGTCCGGAACACAGTTCACGGTCGGTGACACCAACCCGGCCGACACCGTCGGCGGCTTGCTTGCCATCTGTGATGGGGCCAACCGGACGTCCTACAGCGGCACGATCCGGATACTCGATCGTGGCGTCGCCACGAACAACCGGCTGACCGGTCTCGCCACCGTCAACATCACCACGCTCCAGGAGTACCTGCGTGGTGTGGTCCCGAGAGAGGTGCCCTCCTCGTGGCTCCCCGCTGCGCTCGAGGCCCAGGCCGTTGCGGCCCGTTCCTACGCCATGGCCGGTGACACCCGTCAGCAGGAATACGCCGACACGTGCGACACCACGACCTGTCAGGTCTATTCGGGCCGTTATCGCAACGACGTCGCCGTCACCGCGGCCTCGACCGACGCCGCGATCGCCGCAACCACAAACCTGGTCAGGCTCACCGCCTCCGGCACCGTCGCCCGTACCGAGTTCTCCTCGAGTACAGGTGGATACACCGCCGGTGGTGCGTTCGCCGCAGTGGCCGACGATGGCGACGCCATCACCTCCAACCCGAACAAGACCTGGTCGGTCCGCCTGTCGACCAGCACGATCGAGGCGAAGTACGGGCTTGGGCGTCTGCTGTCCATGGAGGTCACCAAACGCAACGGGCTCGATCCCCACGGCGACGGCGGCCGCGTCGTCGAGGTCAAGGTCGTGTTCCAGAACGGCACGAAGTACCTCTCCGGCCAAGACGTACGAGCGGGCTTCAACTATCTGCTCAAGTCCGATTGGTTCACCCCCGGCACCGTGTATCGCACCGATCTGGTCGGCACACCGACTGCTCAGTATGTGGAGCATGCCTACGAGGTCTACGTCGGTCGATCCCCGAATTCGACCGAACTGTCGTCGTGGTACGACCATCTGCAGACCACCGGCAACCGGTCGACGATGACCGCTGCGCTGTCGAAGACGCCGGAATTCGCCGGATCCATGGTCGACGAGATGTACTCGACGGCGTTGGGCCGAACTCCCGATGCTGCAGGCAGCGCCTACTGGCTCGACGTGCTCGTCGGCCAGAAGACGCCGTTCGCCGAACTCGGCATCTACTTCTACGGGTCGACCGAGTATTACCAGCGAAGCGGCGGCACCGACGACTCGTTCATCCGTGCGCTGTATCGAGACCTGCTGCATCGTGAGCCCGAGGCGAACGGCCTCGCCTACTGGAAGAGCGAGCTCGCAAAACCGTCGGTCGGTTCACCAGGCATCGCTGCCGGCTTCTACGCCTCGCTCGAGTCCCGCCGTGATCGGGCCGACACGTTGTATCAGCGAGTCCTGGGTCGCTCCGCCGACGCCGTCGGTCGTGACGCTGCTGCCGAGCGGATCCTCGTGGCCGACGACCTCGTCGTCGCCGCCGAGCTGGGTGCGTCCGACGAGTTCTTCATCGGTGCCCAGCGCTAGTCGCCGACCAATCGGCGCTAGTGTCGCCGCTGGAGGTTTTGTGTGATGCCCAAGCAGGTCGTTGATCGAATTCCGTCGCGTTTCCTCCCGTTGGCGGCGCTCGTCGCCGGTCGCCCCGATGCTGCTGCAGTGCACCTTTCTGCTGCGACCGACCATGGGGCGGTACCCGAGATGGTCGAGCTTCGAAACGAGGTCGACGAGCTTCGGACCGAGGTCGCCCAGCTACGAGAAGAACTGTCGTTCGCGCTGGCGTTCGTGGAACGGTTGAGCCCGGCGCCACCGACGACCCGTTGATGAGCGGAGCGTTGCCGATGATCGTCGAGCTCGACGATGACGACGCAAGGACATCGCCGGCGACACTTGCGCGCCGCTGTGCCGATGCTGCGGTCGTCGTTGCAACGCAGTCGGCGAGTGATGCGCTGACGGCCGCCGGCCATCGTGGACTTGTCGTGCAAACACGCGCCGAGGCCGAGGCGCTCGTTGCCGACTGGGCATCGGTCGGCGTCCCGGAGATCGTCGATGGGCACCTGACCACCGGACGAGATGGTCGGCGACGCACCGCGCTCACCGGAGATCCCGTCGGTCGTGACGATGTGGCGAACCGACTCGAGGCGGCCAAGCCGATCGTTCCCGAGAGCTGGGATGGTTATGTGGCCGCTCACGGCAAGCGTTTCGCTGAGACGCTGTCGCTGGTGCCGACGCCGCCACTGGGTGCCCGCGCGCTCGACGCTTCCGCCTTCCCGCTCACGATTCGTTTCCTCACCGACCTCGGGTATTGGGTCGCCGGAACACTTTTCGCCGAAGATCGTGACGCCGACGCGCGGCCGGCGTCGGGCTTTTGGATCGACGCCGGAGCACAAGCGGAGGTCTGGTACGACGCAGAGCGGCATCGGCTTCCGTGTGACGACGAGATGTTCGATCTCGTCCTCGCCGGCGAGATCATCGAGCACATGCCGACCGATCCGGTGCAGTTGCTGGTCGACTTCAACCGGGTCATGCGAACCGGTGGACTTCTCGTGCTGACGACCCCCAACATCGTGAGCCGCCACTCGATCGCCCAGGCACTCAACGGACGCCACCCGTTCAACTACCCGTTGTTCGAGCGAGAAGGCTCGATGGACCGCCACCATCAGGAGTTCTCCCCATCGATGCTGGCAACCATGGTTCGGCGCGCCGGTTTCGTGCTGGAGGTGTTCACCTCGGTCGACGTGTGGTTCCCCGACGAGCCCGAGGTCACCGAACTCATCACCACCGGTGGGTACCACCAGGACATGCGAGGCGATTCGTTGTTCGTGGTGGCGAGAAAGGTCTCTTCGATCGTCGACCGCACCCCGGCGGGCATCTACACCGGCGACGAGGCCACCTGGGCCCTGAGTAGCCAGGTGTGGCCACGTCGCTCACAAGGCGACCGCTCCTGAGCGCTGTGCCTTGTCACCACTCCGCGGCCCGGTCGGCTGCGACAGCTAAGCTCAACTGCCGACCCCGGAGGGAACCGTTCGTGAAACTCATCATCCAGATTCCCTGTCTGAACGAGGAATCACAGTTGCCGACGTCCTTGGGCGAGCTTCCTCGATCGGTGCCAGGATTCGATGTCGTCGAATGGCTGATCATCGACGACGGTAGTGATGATCGAACGATCGAGGTCGCCAGGCAACACGGCGTCGATCACATCGTTCGTATGCCACAGAATCGTGGCCTTGCTGCTGCGTTCCAGGCGGGTCTCGATGCCAGTCTGAAGCTTGGCGCCGATGTCATCGTCAACACCGACGCCGACAACCAGTACGACGCCAGTTACATCCCGATGCTCGTCGCCCCGATTCTCCAGGGCCGAGCCGATCTCGTCGTCGGTGATCGCAACGTGCGAGGTGTCGAAGAGTTCTCTGCACTCAAGATCAAGCTGCAGCTGCTCGGTAGCTGGGTGGTTCGCAAGGCGTCTGGAACCGAAGTCCCCGACGCAACCTCCGGGTTCCGTGCCTACGACCGCGAAGCTGCGATCCAGCTGACCGTGGTCAACCGGTACACCTACACCATCGAGTCGATCATCCAAGCGGGGAAGATGAACGCCGCGGTGGCGTCGATCCCGGTCGAGACAAACGACAAGATGCGTGAGTCGAGACTCTTCGGCTCGATGTGGGGATACATCCGCCGCAACATGTTCACGATCGGTCGAGTCTTCGCTGCCTACGAGCCACTCAAGTTCTTCACGGCGATCGCGGTCATCTTCTTCCTGGGCGGCTTCGCTGCCTTCTTGCCGTTCCTGTGGGACTCGATCGTGAACGGCGACTCGTCGGGCCACGTCCAGTCGATCGTGCTCGGTGCGGTCCTGTCGCTCGCCGGATTCCAGGTGCTCGTGCTGGGTGTCGTTGCCGACCTGATCTCAGGTCACCGCATGGTGTCGCAGCGGGTTCTCGAGCGAGTACGGCGGATCGAGCTGGCCGTCGGCGTCGAGGCGTCGCACTACCAGGCAGCGTCGGATCTCGATCGGCGCCACCCGGACCACGACGGCGGACGTCCCCATTCTCCCGAGCGACGCAAAGCCGAACAAGACAAGCTCGAGCACGACACGCTCGAGCAAGAAGAGGCCTCTTCATGACCGAACTGCGTTCGAACCAGACCGACGACGGTCTGGTCCCGATGCTCTGGAATTCGTCCGAGGCCGTCGGCGGTGAATCGAGGCTCAGGGACATCTGGCAGTACCGGGAGTTGCTGACCAATCTCACCATGCGGGAGATCAGGGTCAAGTACAAGAACTCGGTTCTCGGCGTGGTCTGGACCTTCTTGAACCCACTGCTCTATCTGGCAGTGTTCAGCCTGGTCTTCGGTGTGATTCTGCCGTCAGGAGCACCTCGCTATGGACTGCTCCTCTTGTCGGGCCTGTTGGCATGGAATCTGTTCGCACTGGGACTGACCGCAGCGACGACCTCGATCACCGGCAACTCCACGCTGGTCCAGAAGGTGTGGTTTCCCCGCGAGATCCTGCCGATCTCCGCTGTCGGTGCCTCATTGGTCACCTTCTTTTTCCAGATGATCGTGCTCCTGGTCGGCCTGGCGGTGTTCTGGCAGGCCCCGGCGTGGGGTCTGCTCCCGCTCCTGATCCCGGCAATCATCGTCGCACTGACCCTGGCCCTCGGCCTCGGACTGCTGCTCTCGGCGATCAATGTCTACTTCCGTGACGTGCAGCACTTCCTCGAGCTCGGGATCCTGACCTGGTTCTGGTTCACGCCGATCGTCTATCAGTACGACTTCATCGCCCGGGCGATCACCGACAAGCTCGGACTGTCAGCTGAGTGGTTGGTGCTGTTGAATCCGATGATTCCGGTCGTCACCACGTTCCAGCGGGTGCTCTACAACCCCGAGAATTTCGGCGAAACCATCCAGAACGAACAGTTCGGCTTTCTCATGCACAGCGGTTGGTGGTTTCTGGTGAGTCTGATCGTCGAATTCGTGGTGGCATTGGTCATCCTTGCGATCGGGTTCCGGGTCTTCCGGCGGCTCGAGGGCAACTTCGGAGAGGAACTCTGATGACGAATGCTGTCGAAGTCCGCAACGTCACCAAGACGTTC